>BCSF01000154.1_pt1 | contig 31105 bp, 46 predicted proteins | sample 1016431 | NCBI WGS metagenome assembly BCSF01 (sample SAMD00045685;SAMD00045686;SAMD00045687;SAMD00045688;SAMD00045689;SAMD00045690;SAMD00045691;SAMD00045692;SAMD00045684;SAMD00045690;SAMD00045691;SAMD00045692;SAMD00045684;SAMD00045685;SAMD00045686;SAMD00045687;SAMD00045688;SAMD00045689, study... | reverse complement strand
CCAAAGCGACGTGCATTAGGTTCTACTTCAAGAGATGCACACACAGCGAGATATGATTCCCACTCACTCTGCAGATGCGAAGGAATCTGCAACTTCAAGGGTTTACCATTCTCGCTCTCCGACCCTGAGTGATTTAAGGGCAACTGCTTTGTCATGCTGCTTTTTATGATAGTTGATTACATCATCGATGCAAGATAACATCTCTTCATATGCCTGTCGTGCATCGACTTTATCATCATTGAGATAATCGTCGATGCAATCTTGCATACGATCTTTCCGTTGTTTTGCGTACATTTTGTCCCAATAATCATCAGAGTTTTTCGATTCGGGTCGTCCTTCAATAGGAGGTGTTTTAGTCCAATAGTCGTTAATCAGGTCGGGCATTCTTCTCCTCCTTTGCTGTTTTGAAGTAAAGCTTATAGTATCTAGACTTCATCTCGTCTAGTATAGCATTATCTTCGTCAAATGCCATATACTTTGTCAGTTGATAAGACCCTTCCAACTCTGATATAAGTCGGAGAATGTTGACAGACTTCCGAGGAAGTCCGCCATACGTATATTCACTACTTGGACGGGGCATTGGGTTTAGTCACTCGATTATTAACTACAGATTGATGCAGTTGTTTGAGTGCAGCAACAGTTTCGGGAGTTTCTTCCCAATTCCAAGTGTTGCCGTTCTTGTCAATGAATTCGCGTTTTGTCATTGTTTTCCTGTATACTGGTAACATTTATACTTAGGTTGGTATCGGTCCACATATTTTTGTGCATGTTCTACACAAGTAAACCAACACTTTTTGTTTTCTGTTTCATCTTTTAAGAAGATTGGAAACATTTGAACCCAAGGAAAGAACTCAATCTTCCGAGAGTTCGTCACCTTCAATAAGGGGAGGGACTTCCCAGAAGGTGTCTTCGTTCGTGCTTTGGATGTAGTTGTCGTACTTTTCGTCGAAGTCTTGCTCCGAGATGTCGTCGCCTTCCCAGAAGTCTTGATAGTCTTCTTCGGTTGCTTCGGAGATGTTGCTAGTTTCTCCAGATTTTTCTCCAGATTTTTCTGCGTCCTTACGGAGGTTGAACTCTCTTTTCGCTGCATACTCGAAGAACTGGATGAAGTCTTCTTTCGTCCAGTCGTTGAAGATGCTTTCTTGCGGGTCGTTTTCGTCCCACTCGATGATGAACGAACCGTCGCCTTGGTCTTTGACATTAATCATTTTGAATAGGTTTGACAATGTGTGTCCCCATGTTTTTTTGCCTAATTCGACATGATACCAAGGGGCGTATAGAGGATACTTGTAGTTCATGAGAATATAGCATAACTCCCAAGGCAGGATTTGAACCTGCGACCGAGTGATTAACAGTCACCTGCTCTGCCGCTGAGCTACTTGGGATTGAAAGGAGGGCGCTGTTTCTAAAATACAGACCTTTTGTATTCCCTCCAACGTATCTATTATACATCAAAGATACGTTTTGTGCAAGTCCAAAGAATTTTTTTGTTTCCTTTAGTTACCCTTGCACCTTTATGTATAGAATAAAAGTCACAGGTAAAACAGAGAACAGAACCTTTTTTGGGTTTTACTCTCTTCTTTTGGGTGAGAAATAATGTATCACCACCTTCAAAATCATCGTTTAGATATACGATATATGAATGTACATGTTCTGTACGTTCACTACCGTCAAAATGCCAATCATAATAATCCTTTTCATCATAATAACGATACCAATATTCACCACCTAACTTGTGATAATAATCTGGCATGTATGCTTTCAGTAACTTATTATCATTAGTAAATTGCTGATGTGCCTTCATAATCATATTATGAGACATAAAATCTGCTTTTACAATACTTTCATTGGAGTCTGGTGCATCTTTATAATTTGCAGCAACAAATGACAGATTGATAGATTTATTATTTCGTATTCTCTGCTTTGTTTGAGGATTATTGGTATAGAAATACGAAGATTCTACAGAGCGAACTAATTCGTCACACTCTTCTTCGGGAATAAAATCATCATACTGATATATGAAATCAGAGTGCTTTGTTAGTTTCATTACTATAATTGAACTATGGAGAATAGCGGACTCGAACCGCTGACATCCTGCTTGCAAAGCAGGCGCTCTACCAACTGAGCTAATTCCCCAAAGCCCCCGATCTGATTTGAACAGACGACCTGCTGTTTACAAGACAGCTGCTCTACCACTGAGCTACAAGGGCAAGGGTGGGACCGAAGTCCCAGAAGGGGATTCCCGACCAGAGCGAGTTTTAAGTCATCTCGGGACTATGTATAGGACGAGAGAGACTTGAACTCTCACGGGCTATTGCCCAACAGATTTTAAGTCTGGTGCGTCTACCGATTCCGCCACCGTCCCATAAGTGGGAGGATGAAAAGCACAATATTCATTGAAGGTGATTTTCATTTCCTTGTTAGTAAGATTAGCATGTTCTGCTGCTTTTGGCAAGTTCCATTTAGCACAGAATAACATTTCCATTGACTTGCGGGTTTCGGGTCTCATAAGAAATTAATATTGATATTGTACCTACCCATAGCATTAGAAGTTGTACTAGAGCAGTGTTTTTGTTGAGGATCAAACAAATACAAACGATTTGCTACACTATCAACTTTTGTACCATCTTCAAACAGTGTATATCCATTACAAGTATTTAAACAGAGTATTGCACCTCTGTTTTCAAACGTATAATCAGTATGGAATCCATGTTCCTTAACTGTTTCTGTCCAGGGATAAAAGTTTCCTTTTACTCGTATCAATGAACGCAATCCATAATCTTGATTCAACCTATCAATAATCATTGGTCTAATCATCTGCTCAAAGATAGGACAGAATGGAATCATATCTCTATAAAAAGTGTGTATAGCCATCCAATTCCAAGGTGGAGATTCTTCTCCGTGATATGCAACACTCTTTAAAATAGAGAATGGAAAAGTTCCCGAAGGATCTTTAACAATTAAGTTTGAAAGGATTTCAAACTCATGTTCTGGCAAAAAATTATCAATAATCTCAACTTTCATCAGTTACCCCAACTTTTTCTAAAAAACTTTTGCGAAATTCTTCAACTTCATCTTGAATTTCTTCAGGAATAGGGGGAATTTCATTAACAGGAACCATCATCACAGACTTGCCATCTGGACGAGTAATTTTCCAACACACATGTTGATTATCAGTAAGGTCTAAAATAAAATCAAAGTTGTCTTCTGCTTGACGCAGAGTAATGCCAATTGGTCCAATCATTTTACAGCAAAGCAATAGGTAATCAAATCGTTATCAACAATCTCTTGAACTTCAGCGATTGTTTCGGAGAAACCTTCAGAACCTTCGTCATCAAACTTCCATTGTACTTCATTTTCATACCCTTCATCATCAACGAGGGTCATCTTACGTTTTGAGAAGTTGACGAAGATGTGAGCGAGGGAATCCATGTGTGCCTCTTGATTACTTATACAGTATAGCAGGGCAGGATTCCCGTGTCAAGGGGTCAGTTCAGGAAAATAGACGCTCCAGTGACTGTCACAACACCAATAGCAGCTAAGGTCATTGCTGCACCAGCGTTAAGAGTACATGCCGCAGATGCATTCATGTTAATAAGTCCTGCAGCAACGTTAACGTTAAATGCACCTGTAGTAACGTTACAGTTGTATCCTGTTGCACCACATGTCAGAGAGATGGGACCAATAGGATTGACCACAGTATATCTTGGAATAGCATCAGTGCTAAGTCCAGGTGTCATGATAGTGTCAACAGAACCTCCAACCAATCTAGTAATACCAGTTGTAATTACAGGTAATACTGAAGGAACGTTAATAAACTCATACAAGTGAGGTGTATTCAGTTCGATAGAGTTACTACCTGCAATAATTACTTCTGCACCAGAATATGACTGGTTAGATGAAGAGTTCTCAAACATACTACCAGTAATTTTGGTAGATACCGATGCTAGGTTTGCTTCAGCACCTTGCAATTCAAACTTACCACCAACAGTGTTTACGTCAACATCAGAACCAAATCGAATTGTGTGCTTTTGAACTTCAGTATCTTTACTTTCACCATCTTTATCAGCAACTTTAGGAGCACCTTCAGCACCAAAGAAGAAACCGCCACCAACTTCAATATGACAGTCTCCAGTAACTTTGAGGAAATAATCACCCTCAACGTTGACTACTTTATCACCATCAACTGCTTTACACTCATCACCATGAACTTCTACCGTAGATGTGCCAGCATATGAAGTATGGTCAGCAACTAAGTTACCAGTATCTCCTTGATTACCAGTTGACTGCTTTACTGATGCAGCAACCTTTGCTTCTAACTCTTCTTCAGTAGCATCAGGATTTTGTTCCCTAATTTGTTTTCTAGCTTCATATGCCTGATTCTCAGCATTATTTGCACGGATACTGGTTGTAGTTGTACCACTAGCAGACTTCTTTACACTTGCTTGGCGACCAGGAGTACCAACCCACATTTCATAGGAACCATCCAAGAAAGTTTTTGCTTGAGTTAGATATGGGTCTGCTTCCTTGAAGAAAGAATCAAGGAATCCGCCGCCACTACCAGAGTCGCCACAACTACCCCTATTACTTCCTCTAATTTTATTAATTGATTCCAACTCTTCGGGAGTACAATGAGTAACACCAAAGAGAGGATACCAACCAACAGTATCTTCACCACCTTTAGGTGTTCTATTACATCCAGAACCAGCAAATTTAATAAAGAGTGCAATCAGACCAGTGATGCTCTGAACACCTTTTTTGAACAAGTCAGCACCATCTTCAAAGATACCACTTGCAGATTTCCATGCTTCAATGATTTCCTGTGCTTGCTGAACACCCTGAACAATAGTAGAAACAGTGTCAACAATCTGAAGAACTTGGTCTAAAATTCCTTGTACTTTACAAACTACTTGATCGATTACTTCCTGAACGCTAGAAAGAACCATCTGCGCTTTTGAAATAGCACCCTCCAAAAGACTCTCAACAAAACCAATAACAGTGCCAATTGGGTCCGAGATAAATCCAATAAGTTGCTGGTCAATGTTACACAGTTGACTGAGAATTGTAGTGACTGCTGTCTGAATTGTTGTAAAGATAATAAAAGGAGTGCCAGTAGCACCACCCAACAGATTAACAAGTTCTAATTGTTCCGCTAGATTTGATAATGCCTGTCTAACAGCAGAAACAACTTGTGCAAAGACAGCACTTAAAAAGTTTTGAAGTTTTGCAGTCAGTGCTTTTGCTTTTACAATTTTTCCAGTGACAACATCCAAGAAATCACCATTCTCTGCTTTTACAAGACTTCCAGCACTGTCTGCGATATCTTCTAAAAGGTAACTAAGTTTATACTCTAAAGTTTTCCATGGTCCACCAACACCATTTGCTGCTGGAATTGGGTCCTTTGGTTCTCTAGGTTTAGATGGATTAGAACTACTACCTGCAATACCTGGTTGATTACCAATATTATTGGGAGAACCAAGTCCTCCAGCAGTAGATTTTTTTGCGTTTGGAATTGAAACGGTATTATTATCACTAGTTCTCTTAAAAGAACCGTCTGCCATAGTATTAGTTTCACCAACAGGCAGAGAGGCAGCATTAGGTGCAATACCTGGTTCCATATTCTCACCAGTGAATGCAAATTGTTTCTTATCTGCAGTTTCTGCAGATTTTTTTACACGCATAACACCGATGACAATAGGCATCTGTGCAGATTCTCCATCCATGAAGAATCCCATAACAATAGCACCAGGTTGTAACTGACCAGAACTTTCGCCCTGACCGTCATTACCTGCTTGAGAAGTATGCTGCAACACTGTTGCCCATGGAAGATGTTCTGTAGGTAAGTCACCTACAGTACCTCCACGAACGTTTGTATAATATCCAAGAACACGACACTTTACACGACCCAATTCCATGGGGTCTTCGTTATCTTCTACTTCACCAACCCACCAGAAAAATCCGTCTTTACCAACGAAATTTACTGTAGGTTCATTAATAATACCATCAATGGTTTGCATACTTTTACAAATGCTACAAGTTTATTTATCCAAATATCCTTCCTCTTCCAACCATTTACGAGTCAATGGAGTGAGTTGATAATCTGTCCACATAGTACCAGCAGCACAACTCTGAAGTGCTTTCATTGTCATGCCTTCAGTTCTACCTGCCCATTGTGCTTCTGCTTCCCAAGGCACAGCAGAAGCAGGATATGTGCGCTCTACCATAACACGCCACAACATAGGAACATCTTCCTCAGCATGAATGATAGCAATCATAGAGTTCTTGATAGAACCTGCCATACAATCCTGAGCAGCGTGCCATCCCTCATGACGCATCACCATCATCAAAGTACCAGGGTCATCCATATACTTCTTATTCAAAAAGAAGTTATTACTCACAGTATGATATACACCTCGGTGCATCTTAGGGAAGTAACGTTCATCAGCAAGATATACCTTAACACCGATTTGATTCAGTGACATGAGCATATTATTGAACTCAAGTGCTACTGGTGTGAACTCCTCAGTATTAGGATAGTTTGCACTAATGTCAAGGAGAGAGTGAACTTCCTCTACATCCTTTGTACATTCACGAAGGAGCATACACCCCATTGCATCCATGGTGTAGTAACCCTTGGTCGGTTCAGCATTTGCTGCCATACCATGTGCCAAACCAAACATCAATCCAGAAAGGATTGCATTACGCAGTTTCATTAGAGTCTCCTTCGAGATAATCAAAAATCATATTATGCAGTTCCCAATATCGTAAGTACCAATCAGGCACTAAACCATAATGGGGAAGTGTGTAATAGTCAGAATAGTTGTTATATAAGAGATCGATAATCTCTTCTTTAGTAGGTTTTGTCATAATAAAAGTGACAATGGGCGAAGAGGGGATCGAACCCCCGACCGACTCGGTGTAAACGAGTAGCTCTACCGCTGAGCTATTCGCCCATTCGGGTGAATTTATAGAGTTGTTTACTACCCCAAATAAATTCACCAGTTTCGATGTCATAACCTTGGTCCATAGTATGTAGTTTATCCCCATACGCATGGACTTCAGATACGACTCGATCTCCTCGATAACCATGACATTTTCCAGGACACGCAAGTTGTCCATGCCATGCTTTGCCATCGAATGTGAATAGTATATCACAATCTTCGTGTCTTGTCCAGTCCAAATGATAATTTTCGACTAGAACTTCCGTATCGGAAATTTGTACAAACTTATGATTCTTCTTCCTATAAAAATAATCTGGACCGTCAGCACGTTTATAGTTCATTGACTGATACCCCTCTTCATGACGTTTCCAGACAATTTCGACGGAAACGAAATGATGAGGGTTTGATTGTGCTTGGGATTTATTTGTCCAATGACCAATAATATAGTCTTCAAAATTAATCGTCATAAACTAAACACTCTGGCTCACTTGGGTTCTGGTCGCAGAACAATTCTAAGTACGATGGGTCGTGATGGTCACCTGCTTCGATTTCTTCTTTGTGATGCTCTACATACTCTTCTAAATCGTGCAGTTCACCTTCGATGTGACGACGCATTTGAGGGGAGACAGTTGGATCCTGCAGGATTTCCTTGTCTTTCTCGATGTGCTTTTCGATGCTTTCCATAGCATGTATAGTAGTGATACGTTATTATTTATGAGAAGCTAAGATGAGTCTTAACCTCTCACAAGGTTATTATAACGCCGCTGGAGTTGCTTGTCAAGTTAGATGGTCGAGTCTTTCATCAATAAAAGTTCTGTAACCATATTGAATCCTGTTGTCTTGTGTGCTAAACTAGCAATCAAATATCTACCACTATATCTTTCGTCAACTGTTGGTTTACCACCTTTCTTAAAAGTGGCAGCGATTGTAATTTCAATACCCGCGCCAACATATAAGTCAAGATTTCCAGGAATTTCGATTTGAAGTTTTGTAGATTTCAATGACTCCATTCTCATCCATTGATATGCTTGAAGTTCTACTAGTGCCTCATAGTTTTTCTGGGGATTGTCTTGATACTTAGGGTCAAAGACTTGGTTTGGTAATACGGTATATCTAACTCGTTTTGGATAATCAATCATTGCTTGAACACCCTCGTCCATAGATTCGATTGGATTATTATTTCTACCACCCTTCAAATGAGACATTTTGTTCCATTCTTCACTAATGCTGTAACGATATGCATCTACTGACATGTCTGTACTCTCACCAAACTTAGAGTTTGAAATTGTATTTGGGTCAAATCCAATACTATATCCAGACCAAGTTCCATGACGTAATCCCATCAAAAAGTTTTTCTCCTCAGGGAATACAATCTTAGAAATTCTGAATTGGTCATCGGCACCAGAGTCAACTTGTTTTGGTGCTTGAGTGTAACTATACAGTCTTGGTTCACCATTAATAACATCAGTTTTGTCTTTAGACTGTTGATTATTAATATCCTCAATCATTTTGTCAATAGACTTAAAATGAAATCCCAAAGCATTTTCATAAAATGCAAATCCATTTTGGAGAGTGTTACCCTTTTGAGTTTTGCGAACTGCTCTCTGACACATCCAATAAATTGTATCAAACGGTCTCCAATTTGGAATAATGAAAGCTTGCTGGTTTAAAGTTTCCTCAGCAAAAACTTTCTTTCTTGTTCCCATATATTTTTTATCTGTTAAAATCTTCTCAATAATTTGAGACGTTTCTGTATTATTGCTAAAGATAACTTCTGTATTACCAAAGACGTTGATAACCTCATTCTTGATAAACTCATCCGAACACAAGTTTACAATGAATACTTCAGTATCCTGATTAGTTCTAGAACGCGCTTGAATTTGATACGACCTCATGTAATAAGATCTATCATATACAGAACTCTTGACTTCAATTTTAAATATTTCCGAACCAGTCAAAGCACCAATCATACCACCAGAGTCGTTGATGATTAGCATTGCTTCTATAGTTGCAGAAGTAATACTTTCATAAATTTCTAAACCCTTGACATATTCTTTAAGGTCATAATTTCCACCACTATCCTGCAGTTTTTCCCCATCCCTGTAAATGCTTACAGTTAACTCAATATCACCTGGTTTTTGCCTAGAGATTGTCATCTGAATATACCTTTAAGGGGATTGTTGAACGAATTTAATACTGCGGCAGCAGTTCCACCAATAGCAGCACCTGTTCTTCCACCAATAGCGCCACCAACGGCAGCACCAGAGATACCACCACCAGAAGGAATGAATTGGGGTTGTTGAGGAGCAGACCTTGCTTGCATTTGTTGAATTGCTTGCTGTGCTTGAGCAATCATCTGTGCATTCATGCCATTTTGTTGACCAACTGCCTCCAGTGCTGCTGACATCATCTCTCTAGTTTTTTCATTAATCTGTCTTCTAGCTTCATTTCTTTCATCAGTTGTTTGTTGGATTCTCCTTCTTTGTTGGTCACTTCCCGCACTAATTGCACTAGGTCCTGCTGTAGAACCATCTGCTCTCCTTCCAGACTGACCTCTTCTAGCAGCATTTCCATATGTATATCCAGATGCTTTACTGGTAGGTACACTTGTGTCTTCACCCAAGAACAATTTGCCAATGGAACCAAAACTAGTTCCCTGTGTATTTCCAGATGAACCATAGTCACCGCTACCATGACCGCCACCAGTACCACCATTCTCAATTTCAGCAAGATGATGCTTAACATCTTTATTGCCAGCAGTATTGAAGTAGTGATTCTTATATTTAACTACATTAACATTTTGTGAAGGGTCATTGAATGCAGAACCAGTTCTAAATCCAGTAGCACCCATTAAGTAGTTGATTTGCGCTGCTTGTAAACCTTCTGCTTCGAGATTTCCTCTGAGACTTGTAGGATTTCTTGCCATTTCAATTGCTGCCTTAGCATCTGCCATCTGCTGCTCACTTCTTGGTTTGTTAATACCACCATCTCTTACAGGTTGATATTGATTTCTGCCCATGATGACACCAGTGACGCTCTTATCCTTTGCCATAAACATTCCAGGACCAACCTTGCCACTCTGAATAAGTCCTGCTCTATTCAGAACAGAACGAGCAACTAGTGCCATACCAAGTTTACCTTCTCCACCTGCCTCAGCAAGAACCAAGCGTTGTAATAAATTATATTCACTACTATTCATTGCGCCAGTTCTACCACCGCTAGATGAACCAGGTCCAACTTCTCTGAGTAGTGGAGGATTTTGCATACCCATAAACTTCTTCATCATCTGACGAAGTTTGTCTCCACCAGAACCATCAGGGTCATTTCTCTTAAGTTTATGTAAGTCAGAACGCTCACCAGTGCCACCCCAGAATTGAGGACCATAGTTATCGTGAGGACTTCTACCATCTTTGTTTGACGCTGCTTCTGCGTGCGTCATAACATTTTTGATACTTACATCACTTGCTTTCCATCCCCAGTTTTTAGCAATATTTGCTGCTTCTGCCATCAAACCCTCTAACTGGGGTTGTGTTGGACCGTAACTTTCCCAGTTCCAATCTTTCATAGCAGCAACGGAAAGACCTACGTTGCCAGTATTTCTGTAATATGTGTGAGCAGTATGTCGGTCATATGGCAAATGTTTATATAACGAACCATCACCCTGAACAGTGGTGTGATAAGGTCCATTTCTCCATTGATGTGTACCAGCAGTCCAGTGCAGATAAATTTGCTTACCAAGATTACCACCCTGAGCAAATCCTGGTATCTTACCACCTTTTGCATAATTTTTAGATTCTGGTGCAAAGGATGGAAGGACTGTATCACCTACAGGAGATTTGAATCCCTTTCCAGGTTTGAATCCGCCTCCAACTAATCCACCAATATCAAAACCTTGACTTTTTGCTTCACCAAGTCTCTTATCAGTTAAGTGGGGTTGTGTTTTTGTTCCAGGAGTATTAAAAGGAATGACGAAAGCTCCCCCATTGCTCTTTCGAGCAACATACTCACGTCCGTGTCCGATAAACGAGGTCGATCTCCCCCCGTCCAGTGATACGGGATATCCCGATTGTGGTCCATTAATCCATCCCCCCATTGCTTTTTGAGGAACCTTTACAGCACCACCTTTAGAGAATCCTTCAGGTTTGTTCTGAGGTTCTTGACCCTCATCTGCTGTTGTTGCTGTTGTTTCCCCATCTTTTAGATAGTTATATGCTTTATAACCTGCAAAGGCACCAGCAGCAACTAATCCAAGAGCTCCAGCTCTACCTAAAAGACCTCTTCTTCCTTTAATAAGATTATTATGAAGGAAGATTAATGTATTACCAAAGTCAGTAATAATTCTGGTTGGATTTTTTAACCAACGCAGTCCCAACATCAGTGTGCCAAGTCCAGTTAGTGCTTTAAATAATCCACCAACTCTTTCAAGAGGGCTTGCATCATCCTTTAATAAATCATACAATCCATCGATTGTATTAAGAACACCAAATTGAGCAATTTTATAGACAAAGTTTACAACTTTTTTAATTACTTCTAGAACATTTTTTATCTTCTCTATATTTCTAGGATCACCTAACCATTTTAGAACTGTGGTGCCAATTGTAAGTCTTACTAAACCACCTAAAAGGTTTAGAAGTCCTTCTAAAAATCCAGGAGTTTTTAAAGAAAGTCCAAGACCTCCTCCCCTGTCTTCTTTCTGTTTTTTCTGAGGTGTAGTATATGAAGGGTCAAAAGATGGTCTAAGAACACTCGCTTGATACTGTGCTAAGGCAACTTTCTTTAAATCTACAGCAATCTTAGCAATAGAGTTTAAAGTTAAACCTATGCGATTGATGGCAACAGTATTTTTGTTCAGTGTTTTGGTTAAAGTTATATTCCCACCAGACTTCTTTACAGCAGTAGCAGATGGTTCCTTTACCTGTACGAACTTATAAAAATTAATTTTTGAGCTCTTTGCTACAGTTGCCATTATTGTGTACGCTGCGTTAAGCTAGAAGGTGTACCAGTAATCACACCGCCACCTCCAGTATTTATGGGAACTGCTGTAGGCATGGGAACAATCTTCTCTAGAATCATTGGTACTGGGACAAATTCCAATGCCTGTTGCATAGCATATTCAGCAGAGAATCCATCTTTACCCATCACCTTACTAGCGGTATTTTCTACAGCACCAAGAACTTTAGGATCGACTCCAAGTTGTGCTCCAAGTTCACTAATCCCTGCCGTATAATCACCACCCATAGCACCAGTGACTGCCTTAAACAGTCCACCCATACCAAACTGCTGAGCGACATTACCCAGCATGTTCATTGGGTTAATTCCACCACTGAGGAGAGAACCTGCCATTTGTCCCATAGCAGGATTGAGCATCCCCAAACCAGTTGTAGCAGCACCCATTAAGTTGCCACTCAACAAATTCATTCCGATGTTACCCAGAGGACTATTCATAAATCCACTGATGGCATTTCCAACACCACCCAATGCCCCACCGAGTCCAGGAATCATGCCTGCTGCAGCACCAAGCATTTGCATGGGATTACCAGAAAGAAGACCCATGCCTGCATTGATGCCTGCCATAATGGGAGCAGCACCAGGAATGAATGATGCAGCAGTTTGAACAATAGGATTACTTACAACACCCTTGATTGCATTACCAACACCACTGACTGCCTTACTAATACCTTTAACAACACCACCAAGGAATAATCCTTGAGGTTCTTCTTCAGCAGCAACACCCATTCCAGTCAGTTCATTGAATGTGTTGGGTCTGTTTATAAACTCCCAGATTGCAGGACCAGAAGTAAATACACCTGTAATTGCATCAAATATTGGTTTGATTCCCCTATCATAAACATAACCAGGGAAGTTACTAACAATTTTCCACGTTTCACTAATAGCGTTAATTGCAGGTTCAATGTACCCCATAATGGGGTCAATAATCATTTCGCCAATTTCTTTTGTTTTTTCAAATGCTTCCCCAATCTTCTTACCAATTTTTGGACCAATATCTGAGATTAATTCTTTTACCCTAGCGGGAATTCCCATAGGATTCAAGAATTGTAATAAATCATAAATTTTACCAGCAAAATTAGTAATATTAATACCGTCAATAATCTTCCTAACCTTATCAGAAATCCAACTAAAGGATTCCTTAACTGTAGTAGAAATAATTTCCATGATGAGTGGAGCACCTTCACTGAAGGCTTTCCCAATACCCTTAGCACCCGATACAATAGTGTCAAAGATAACTTTGACCATCTCCATGGGACCATTGAGAACATACTTTTGAAAAGCAGTCCACATTGCTTCACGCCATGGTTTAGAGACTTCCATCATATGAGTGAAGAAATCTGCTGCTGCTCCAGAAGCATAATTCCACATGTTCATCATAGCGCCCCAAGCACTACTCATAACATCTTTACCGATGTTTAGAAGTGCTTCCCAAGCGCCTGCCCAGAAGTCTCCATTCATAATATATTCATTCCACAGTTTCATTGCTGCAGACTTGATTTTTCCTCCAAGTGCTTTTATGTCTGCTCCAAGATTGGATTTACCCATCATCAAACTATACAGGTATCCGCCGATTGCTTCACCTGCAAGACCGCCAAGTAAACTACCAACAAATGCACCTAAAGGCACCGTAATAGGTGCTGCAGGACCGCCCAGAGCGCCAATAGCTCCACCTGCCCATCCACCTAAGAATGTACCAATACCATCACCAACACCCTTGAAAACGGATTCTAGGATGGAATCACCCATAATCCAGTTGAAAATGCCACTAATTAGACCGCTGATAAAGGGTATTTTGACAGAACTCATTATCTTCTTGAGTCCCTTCACGCCACCCTTTCCGATGATTCTTAGGAATAATCTATGTGTTGCTCTAGATATATTTTTGCCGCCATACTTGAAGACCTGACTGCCTGTTCTCTCGGCAAGTTCAGACCCAGTTCTTCTGGTTACTTGTTCTGTTGCTTCTCTGGTCGCTCTTCGAGTTGCCTGTTCTGTTGCTTCCTGAGTAACTCGTTTCGACTTATCAATTCTTGGTGGGCGATCTCCTCGCCTTCCAAGCATATCGACAATACCTAAAATATCACTAATCAGACTAAACGGATTCATCAGGTATTTCAACCCGATGATACCCAACATTACTTTACCAAGACCACCTAACCTAGATGCGAATGTCCCATTTGGGTCTGCCATTGCAGAAATTCCATCTAGGATATTTGTAGTAAATCCTTTTGCCCAACCAAATATCTTCTCAAAGACAAATTTAGTTTTGTCTAAGAATGTTACTAATTTTTCGGTGTTGTTGGGGTCACCCAACCACTTCAATACTTCTGTGGCAATCGCAAATGTTGCTAGTTTTATTAAAGTCTGAGTAATAGGACCCAAAAACTTATCAACCCAACTAAGACCTTTCTTAGCGGCATTCTTAACATCTCCACCAAGATTTCTTACTTTACCTGTAGTTTTAGGTTTTGATGTTTCTTGTAATTCTTCGGCAGCAGCGTCTTTCTGCCTACGCTCTCTTCTTCTCTCGAATTGCTCACGCTTCTTAGCGTCCTTTATCTGAGCAATTGAAATTTTTTCAATATCCGATACTACATTTCCAATAGAGGTTACCGTTGAACCTATTCTATTAAACGCTAAGGTTTGCGAACGAGCAGCAGCGACTGAAGGATCCTTCGTTGACGAAGACCCAGGATTTACAAACTTATAGACTTGTAATTTAGCCACCTGCTGCTTGTTGCTCCTTCATTCTACGTTCTTCTTCTTTGAGGAATTGTACTAACAGATTCACATAGATTTCTTTTTCCCAAGGCATCAGATTATCGATATGTTCGATATTCCATTTATGATGATGCATTAGTGCAAAGTTACCCTCATAATAAGAACGGAGGTTGTTATGAAGGAGTGCTATGCGAAAAAAGACGCAAGTCCTTCAAGAACAACTTCACTTTCTACACCAGTATTAGGATTGGTTACCTTAAGTGTATGAGTGAGTTTGGGCATAGTTTCAAAGAATTTTTGAATCATGCCGAATTGCTTAGAACTTAATTGGTCAAAAAATTCAAGCAATTCTTGTTTTGACGAATCAGCGCAGTCATATACTTGGTCTGCGTCAGCGATTGTCTTGACACAACCTGCTGCCATTTCAAACACTTGATCAATTTGATTGTCATCATCACTGAAGTTCATAGCGACGAAAGTCTCAAGACTGGGATATCCCATAGTGATGATAATTTCATCGGATAATTTAACCTCAGACTTGTGTCCTCTGGTCTTTTGAACTTTGATGTCATCAAGAGGAATAGAAACTGGAACAGTTGTTTCTCCATCATCAGGACATGTAACAGATACTTCAACAGATTCACCAACAGATTTTGTACGAATCTGAAGGAAGACGTACTCAATATCAAAAGTTGCTAGTGCATCAACATCAACAATATCGGTACATGCCTTAATAATATCTTTGATAGCAATAACAATATCTGCTTGTTCTCCTGTCTCTGTTGCTAAAAGAAGCAGTTTTTCTTCCTTTACGAGAAAGGGTCTGAAGTTCACAGTCCTACCATCAGAGGGTAGTTTCAGTTTGTACTTAGGTACATTTAGCTTAGGTAATGCCATAGATATTCAACTCAGTAATTTTATTTATGTGTCTATTATCAACCTATGTTTGAATTGATTTGATTCAGTTCTGCTTGTGTACCAGCACCGATAAATTGAGGAGTAGTCTGATTTCTAGGAGTCGATGTATCGGTAACGTTATCGCCCGAAGATGGTACTGTAATTGCTTGTCTTACACCTACATCATCAAAAGAATCTTCTGGATAGAATCTATATCTTTCATAATAAAACTGTACGGTCAGGTCCATAAGTTTTGCAGGACCATTATCCAATTGAATAGACCCAATATTGTATGGGAATACATTCTTAAGAACGTAAACAGAGGTCAACTTATTTTTTCTAGCAAGAAGTGCATTATTGCCATTCTGTCTTACTGCTCTTAAGAGTTTTGGGTCGGTTACGGCATATTCACCGCCGCCTCTCTCCCACTTGTAAATATACAATTCAGGACAACAATATTTTAAGTAATAGTCAGTATATTGATTGCCATCATTTGCCATCAACTGCGTCCATCTCTCAAATAATGCTCTTGTGTACTGAGAACGAGGCATTTGAAAGGTTATACTAATCTGACTAAAAGCAGTACCTGTACTATACTTGTATCCAGACCCAACATTTACAGTTTGACCTGTAGTGATTTGTTTACTTGGCAAGTTTACAGTTTTTGCATAGTAATCAAGCAAAAGACCTAGATTGCCAGTTTCTGCCTGCAATCTACTACTCCTAGTGTTTTCTAGAATCGTAGGAGGAGTTGCAAAATGCACAGAAAACAGATTCGTTGTAGCAGGATGCATATCAGCATCCTTAAAGAATCCGATAAATTCCTGAAGAGAGTTATATCTAGCTTGTTCTGGTCTTTGGATTGCCATTAGATTTTAAGTTCCTTTTCAGTAATTAACATAAACTCCCAACCATTATCAACACAAAATTCTGTTGCTGCTTTCCACTTTGCTTGATTGACAGCATACGTCACAACTTCATTAATGTATCGTTTTGTATTTCTTTTTTGAGTCTTGGGTTCTTTTGTCTGTTTATATGGTTTGACTTCGACCAGATATTTCTTTTTTCCTATTTTTACATAAAAATCGGGAAAGTATCTATGTCGTCTACCATCAACAGGAGAAATGTAAGGAATAACGATTTCTTCACTTCCCCACTCTTCAACAGAAGGGGTAATATCACACCATTTCATGAATTTATATTCCCAAGATGACCTATAAATCACGTTACTTGGGTCTCCTTTATACTTCCTGGGGAAGGAAGGTCGGTACTTACCTTGATATCTCATAAATACATAGAGGTCACATAGTATTTAGGTGTTAAGTTGGCAATATTCAGATACCCATTGACCCCTCCTGTAGAAGGTGGTGATAGTAGTTCCATTGCAGATGGTGCTACAGGGGCAATCGACTATATCAAATTCCGTCGTCATCGCCTTAATTACAAGGACAGTGGCAGAGCTTACTATGGTCGGTCTTTCCCTGAAAGTAGTTCAACCAACTTTAAATATGATCCTAATACAGTATACTTAGCAATGCCCAAAGCATTGCAAACAGCATACTCACCTCAGTATACACAAATTGACCTGGGTGTGTTGGGTGTGTCAACAATTGCTGCTATTGGTGGCGATATCACAAATACCGACAATCTTGCAGCAGTTATTCAATCTGCTGCACAAGCATCATTGCCAGAATTTGCTGGAAGTGCTGTTTCTAGCATTGCTAACGGTCTCTCACAGGCAGGTGGTCTTGCAGGAAACTTAAACGCTAATGCACTTCAAGCACTCACCAGAGGAAGAGTCTTTAACCCCTTTAAAGAACAAGTCTTCCAGGGCATGACTTTTAGACAACATAATTTCAACTTTAAATTAGTTTCTAGAGATGCTGCAGAAGCAGCAGAAGTGAGAAATATTTTACGTTATTTTAAAGAAGGTTCTGTTCCCTTCGTAACAGGTGCAAAAATTGGTGCTGATATTGATGACCAAGGAACTGGAATTGGAACTGGATTAGATGCTGCTTCTTCACAAAGATTCTTCCAAATTCCAGATTCATTCAACATTGATTTTGTGAGGATGTCTGCTGATGGAAGAACACTAGATGGAAGTGGTCAACAATTGCACTTCAAAATTCATCCATCTGTATGTACAGGAATTAACATCAACTATACTCCTGATGGTCAGTACACTGCATTCAGGTCTGCTCAAAGCATTGACAGTGGAGTTGCAGTTCCTGCTATAGACCTAACCTTACAGTTTACTGAACTTAAGCTTGTAACAGGACAAGACATTCAAGAAGAATTCTAAAATGGCATCTTACTTTTCCTATTTTCCAAACGTTTATGTCGGTGAAGGTATCACCGATGACGAAAACTTCAAGTATCGTCTTGTCAAAAATATTTTCCGTAGAGTCAAAGCAAGAGATGACCTAGAAAAATATACCACTCAGTTTGAGTCTTATTCAATTCGTGATGGCGAAACTCCATCGTCGTTAGCATACAAGTTTTATGAAGACTCATTCTTAGATTGGATATTCTTGATTGTCAATAACATCACAGATGTATATGAACAATGGCCAAAAGCAGAATCAGATTTGCTTTCCTATATCAATGAAAAATATGATGACCCAGACGCTGTTCATCACTACGAGACTAATGAAGTCTTGTACAATGGCATAACATTGGTTAAAGAAGGAATTACGGTCAATTCTACGTTTAGAGTGACTATGCCAGATGGTACTGTACTATCTGAAAGTGCATCAATTTATCCAGTTTCCAACTACGAATATGAAACGTTTGAAAATGAGAAAAAGCGTCTGATTGTTATTCCTCAACCATCGATGGTTGACTTGATAGTTGGTGAAATGGGCGACTTGCTTGAATATCAACCCAATGTTGAATTGGATAGAGCAAATAACAAGAAAACTCCACTTAGTCTTTCTTCTCTGTTTATCAATAACATTGGCGGTAACTACGTCAGTACAGCAACTTCTACAGTTGGACAAACTGTAACTAGTTTTGATTATGGTCCAACTACAGCATCTGCAAATACCGTAGGAACAGCGACATCTTCTACAGCAGGAGTTGCTACTACTACAACAACTTCTACAACAACAACTTCTACAACTACATCTTCTTCCAGTTCTAGTAGTTCTTCAGGTAGTTCTGGTAACAGCGGTTCCTCTGGTGGCAGTGGTGGATACTGATCCTGAGTTTATTAGTCTAGAAATAACAAAAGACGAACTCGTATCATTGTACAAGTCCGTCTGTTTTCATTTAGATAAATGGGCAGGTGGTGATCCTGCAGAGCAAGAACATCTTTTTTATACGAAAGATTGGTTGTTTCGTATTATTCTTGAAAAAACCTTAGAGTCCTAAAATTTGGCGGGAAATTTTTTCCCCGATTTTGGGAATCAAAGGTTGATTTTGGTTTGGGGTTAGTGTATTTCTATCTGAAAGATAGGTGCCCAATGACTATGAGTATGATGGTCTACATGACCATGATGATTGCCATGCTTTCGGTGTCGATGATAGTGCCAAGTGCCATCCCCATGCCAATGTCCATGCCGATGCCTTGGAGCATGATAATGATGGTGGTGTCTATGCTTGTGGCGGTAGACATCACGATATGCTTCACGATTTGAGCGGTCTCCGATGCTCTCGGTATGTGCTAGTGCAGGAGTTGCACCAGTTAACAGTAGCATAAGGAGGGCAAGGTTTTTCATCGTCCGAATCTCCTATCCATTCGTAACTTTATATAGTACATACCGATGACCCAGAGGGAGAACAGTGCTCCCTCAGCGTATGTCATGGTGTTCCAAGCATGAACTGCTTCACCCATCATCACTCTCCTTTTTCTTATTGAAACCGAAGGGAGAGAGTTTATCTTCTAGTTTGAGTTTGAGGGCGACCGTACCGACCGCCTCCATAACTTTTAGAATGTCCTCAGGTTTGGCACCTTCACCAAGTTCTTTGGCAACGTACCAATACTTTGGCCAAAACTCTTCTCCCGCCTTCTGATAGTCTTCGACGGTAAGAGTTTTCATCAGTCCTCCTCAGCAAGGCGAGCGAAGTAGGACATGGTATCCTCTTCATCTTCTACAGGGGAAGCAGCGACTGCTTTCTCACGGAAGTCAGAGACTTCTTTGCCCCAGGACTCAGAAGGCATGGGTTTTGCAATCACTTCCTCTTCCTCTTCGTTAACGACAGGGGAGGAACCAGTCTTGCCCAGCACCAGGTTCAGGCGTGCTTGCAGTTGCTCATAGGACTTGAAGTTCTTGGGGTCTTCAAACTCTGCAAGAGAGTATGCTTGGTTCCAGATACCTTCGAGTTTGTCATCATCAAACCCACCCAGAGTTCCAGGTGCAGCGAACTCAGACTTGTCGTAGTTCCAGTAACCTTCGACCTTGCGAATCTTCAGTTTGAAGTCAGCACCTTTCCAGAAGTTGAAGGGGTCGATGGGAGTCTCGTCAGCAAATGCAGGTTGCATTGCTTCGGTCAGTTTGTCAAAGATTTTCTTGCCAAACTTGTACAGGAAGACGCGACCTTCGTTCTCAGGGTGTGCAGGGTCTTGCACAACGTAGATGTTAGCGTAGTAAGAGAGCTTGCGCTTCTGAGCACGAGCAATCTCCTTGTCAGAATCACGACCACTGTTCCACAGTTCACGGTTCAGTTCACCAACGGGGTCATCCTTACCGAGAGTGGTCAGAGAGTTCTCAATGTACCATTGTCCACCAGGACCTTTGAAAGCGTGACTCCAGACCTTTGCCCAGGGCATTTCTTCGCCATCGGGAGCAGGCAGGAATCGAATAACAGCATAACCATTGCCAGACTTGTCCATTTCTGGTTTCCAGAAACGTTCGTCGGCAGAAGAACCAGCAGCAGGCTGATTCAGTTTTTCAATCTCTCGCGTCAGTTTTGCGAAAGTGTCGCCTTTGGAAGACGCTTTTTTGAGAGATGCAAAAGACATAATCGTATTCTCCGTATTTGTTGTGTGTAGTTGTATTGGTTGACTACCCTGTAAGGATAGCATAGTATTTAGGTCTCGTCAACCTCCCTCTGTGCCGCTGCTTCAAGTGTCTCCACCATGGCATCCATACACTCAGCGAGGTCACGATACCCAAAGGCATTAGACAAGGCATTAATCCTGGTCTTCATGTCTGCTGCTTCTGTATCTTCAGATGCAGCAAGACACAATCTACCATAGAAAGTCTTTTGTTTGTCAATCAACACCTTACAATCTGCAATATGGTCCAACTTTTCTTCTTTATTCATCCGACCCAGTTGAGAGGTCATAGATGCAATCTCTTGGTAGGTGTCAAAAATGTCCCGTAGATTTTCTTGTACTTGTTCCGACTTAAAAAAGTTACTCATAGCTTCGTCCTTATAACTGTTAATATTTCACCTCTGTACTTGGTGCAGTCAATGTCCAAGAACGGCTTGTATTTAATCACCCTCTTTCTGATGTCTTTCCAGATGGGGTCCGATAGTTTTTTATCAAACTGTTCAATATATCCTAAGCAAGACTCAAATACAACAAGTGTTTCTAGTGATATTTCTCCCGAAAGATAATGCTTGAGGAGAGATGGATGTTGTCCTTCCTTTACTTCAAAGATTTTGTCGAATTTATCCTGATAAGGTGCTTCAAAGTATGTAAGCAGGAGGTCTACGTCCTGTCTAAATTTATAAGAGAAAGACTCCCGTAATATTTTCCACCTTTCGTAATTACCGTCAGAGAAAGATTTGATATACCCCTTGGGGTCAAACATAAAATTAGCGACAAAGTAATCAAGCATTTTCTGCCCGTCATACTTCGTCGCTAATTTTTTAAAGAAGTATCTATCTCGACGCTCTTCAAATGATTTTTCAGAGGCAGAAACTTTGCCTCTGTATTTTACATAATCATAAGAGTCTTTGGTGAAGTGTTGTTTTAATGCAAGGTACATTTTGTACACTTCAAATCCAGTCACAGTGGCAATACTCCTTTAGATGATTGTTTCATGTAGTTAAGACGTTGCGCTTCATGACGCAGACGTTCCTTGAGAGGTTTGGAAATAAGTTTAGGAACGGTTTCTAGTTCAATCTCATTCTCTTGACAATAAGTTACTACTGCTTCGACATATGAAATCAAACCGTTACTACTCTTTACCAATCTCTCAATTTCCTGAGAGAATTTGGTAGGTGTAAGGAACTTTTCCTCCAGTTCTTCTTTAGGCATTCGTTCTTCCCCTAACAAACTCTTCAATGTAGGACTTGAGTAATTGTAAATAGTCATCAAGATTGTACTTCTCAAATATTTGAATAGTGCCCTCTTCAGTGGCGATAAGTGTGACAATTTTCTTTACCTCTAAACCTGAACGCTCAAGGAACATCGCTGCATATGCAGTCTCTTGCACAAAATAGTGCTCGATATGATCTTCCTTCTTTTCCTTTGTTGAAGTTTTGAAATCGATTACTGCCAACTCGCCATCGAATTCAGCAATGCAGTCTACACGACCAGCTAAACCGAGATAGTGAGAGTATAGAAAAGTCTCTAAACAATGAATGTTGTTGATACGATTCAGCGTAGACTTTGCTGCTTGAAACATTCTAACAGATAATGGATTATTTTCCAAGTATTTGTCGATGTTCAGTTCACCTTTGAAGTAGTCTTCTGATAGTGCATGAAAGGCAGTGCCTCTCTGTGTCGCTCTAGCAGTAATACGATTCGCTTCTGTTTCACCAATACGAGCTCTCCATTTTTGGAAGAACTGAGCGTTCTTAAACGATGTGATAGAAGTTACACTTGGATAATATTTATCTGCCCCAGGGATGGGGTAAAATCTAGTACCATCTTTTGTCACAGGTTCAACCTCCACATGTTCATGAAGGTTGACATCAATAAAATTAAACATTAGAAACCTAGATTATATTTGGTCATCAGATAAGACTTGACAAGACCAGAGCGAACAATGTCTTCGATACCAAACTCTACACAAGAAAACTCTCTCATGTTCTGAAGAATTTTGATGAAGTCTGCAATACCAGATCTCTCATTCTCTTTAACAAGGTCAGTCTGTGTGATATCACCACACAGCATAATCTTAGAGTCTTCACCGATACGAGTAATCATCGAATCGAGTTCATGGAAGTTGAGATTAGAGAACTCATCGACAATAACAATGGCATTGTCAAGAGTGACCCCACGGATAAAACTAGTAGACCAGAAAGAAATAGTTTCTTGTGCTCTGAGGTTGTCATAAAGCATGTCGAATGAATTGTCATCAGGCATACTAAACATATACCTCACCATATTTTTATATGGGATTTGATAGAGAGCAGACTTATCTTCATGGTCTCCAGGAAGGAAACCAATCTCTCTAGTAGGTACAAGAGACCTTACAATGTAAATCTTATCATAAGGTGTGTTTTCGTCAAGTACCTCTTGAAGTGCGAGGTAGAGCGTGATAAAAGTCTTACCAGTTCCTGCTGCACCATGAAGTAAAAGATTTTGACCCAAACCATACTGTTCAAAAACAATTTCCTGATTGGGAGTTAGAGGATTGATAGGCACCATGTAGGACTTATCAATCGGTTTCTTTCTCCGAATCTGCTTAGCGGTCATGTTAGAAGGGACAGGATTACTCGTTGTATTCCTTTTGCGGGCTCTAGGCATATCAAGTAAAACGACTCAAGTTTGCTTTGGGGTGTGCTTTTTGCACTTTGGACATCACTTCTTTGAAACCATCAGACTGTTTAGGTTGACCGTAGGTTGTGCCTGCGATACCTTTACTCCAGTCCTTGTCCCAATCAGGGTTGTCAGTTTTCCATTGCTCGTATTCGGCAACAGACATGCGGAGCTCTTGTGTCTCCCCAGTGGTCTTATTTATTACAGGGTAAGTAGGCATCTTAGCACTCCTCTTCTTTGTTGAACTTTTTACGGCACTTCTTTACTTCTTTGAGTTCGTCCTTAATCATCTGATATGCGTCCTCTGCAGTAATACGTCTGGACATTTCCATAGCAGTGATGACTTCAACACGAGTCCCAAAGTGCTTGAGTGCCTCTTCAAAACAATTTAGTTCTTCATACATCAGTCAATCCTCAATGATGGTTGCAGGCAGTCACACTCGTCAAGATGCTTAGAGCATCCGCAGTCGCCCTCAGGGCACCATCCAAGCGCCTCAGAGACGACTGGGAACTGACAGATGAAATGCTGCTTGCAGAGTTCAGCAATGTCCATATGCTCCTTCTGGGTGCCGTTGGCAGTACGCAGATTGATGTAATGGATCCATGACCTAAGATTTCCCGTCATGTACAATTTTGTCCCTACGGCGAGAGGAAGCACAAAACGAGCACACTCCTTTGCAATATCATCTTCAAGCATCTGCTGGTAGAGTTCCATACCTTGCTTGAAGTATTGCTGCATCAGGATTTCATACTTCTGTTTCTTCCAAGGGTCAATAGCATCGATAGAATTCTGCCGATTCTTGTGGTCTTGAAGACGGAGTTCGGGGAGTGCAATCGTCTCACCGAGTAAGGAGGAATCAGCATAGCGTTGGGAAAACTCTTGGAAGCAGAACGAACGGTGACGCAAAATTTGAGCTGCCAGACCTCTAGTGGTAGAGATTTCCAGAGTCATCGTTGCTTGCTCAAACACAGACCAGTGTCCATGCTTGATACAATACTTCAACAGTCCTGCCACCTTAGGATTTTCCTGATTAGCAGGATTGCTTACGCGAGCGATATATCCGATTGTCTTCTCTGCATCAGGAGTGACAGAGACCAAACATACTTTAGTCATTCTTATCAAATAAAATACGAGACATTAAATAAAGTCCAAATGCTTTCAGGTATCCAATAGTTGCAAGACCAAAGATACCTGGCACTAACCAGTTCCATAATAGCATGAGAACTAAGGGTTTGGCAAAGAACCCAATGAATTTACCAAGTGCATACGCTGCTTCTTCTTTCTTCTTTTGTTCTTCCAACTCTTGATTCTCTTCTTCTTCCTGTTGCTCGAAAGCACGCTTGTCGAAGTAGATTGTCATTTGGTTTTCTTTTTCTTTTGATTTGGGTCGTTCCATAATTTAGGATTAACTCTACCTTCAGTTTGGGTCATATTAATCATGTCATGTCTATACAAATCCCAGTAGTGGTCAAAAATATCTACTCGTTTGTTAGCAGACACAACATCAAACTTAGTCATACCATCTTGCAGGTATTCAACCAAGTAAGAAGTATAAGGAAGTGACCTATCCTCTGCAATAGATGGGTCACAATCCTTATGAATCATTCTAATACCCTTCCCCATCAGGAACGACCTCCCCACTCAATGCTGGGGAATGCTTCAGATACAACTGCCTTAGTAATGCGCTTGTACTTGTCATTGATGCGACCATCCTTGGCAAGAACCAGAAGTTCTGCTTCTTCTGCAGACAGTCCTTCCAAGAGTTGAACAAACATAGACTCACGCTTCAGCGAAGGCAGTTTGTCTGCACCACCCTTGAAGAAACGATACAGACCACGATACTCAGACTCAAGACGAGTATGGTCAGTTCCTACAGGTGCATCATTGGGAGTGTAAGGAACATCACCCTCTGGCATCATAGAAACAATGCTCTCATCAAAGTTGATAATTAACAACTGTCTGAGAGCAGTGCTGTTGTGTTTTTGAAGTAGGGAAATTTTCTCCTGCTTCGTTTTTGCATTAGAGACCTTTCTCAAAATCTCACTTAACAGTAACCTAGGGTTACTGTTTTCCATATTGCGTGGCATAATTAACTCCTTTAATCATTCATCATCTTCTTCATCAGTCCACTCATTCCACTGTTGAAAGTCTGGTCTGATGTAAATTAGTTCGTCATGTAGCATGTCACCATTTTCATCAAACATTTCTGGATGTGTAACAGACTTTGCGTAAGCAGCGTTTTCGATGAAATCCTCAACGTAACCTTTTGCTAACCATGAGACTGTGATGCCAAGAATGAAAGCTCCGATGGTAACTAAAACCGATAGTGCAATTAACATGGTTTCCCCCGTCTAACTGTTTACAATAATATGGAAACCAACCCCTCCTATGTCTTGAACTCAAGATTATTTAGTAGTTAAATCAACTTGTTTTCTGCCAGATACTTTACAGCATCAGTGCATCCACCAAGACGTTTAGAGTCTAACAGAACTTGGGGGAATGTGCTACCCGTACCAAATTTAGCGTAGAAATTTTCACGAGTAAAGTCTCTATTCAGAATCTTTTCTGTGTAAGAGTATCCTTTACCTGAAAGGACCTGTTTAATTTTAGTGCAGTAGGGGCAACCAGGTCTAGTATATACTTGAAAATTCATAATACCTCCAGAATAAAAAAGGGACTCCGTAGAGTCCCATTGGGTGTTCCGACTTTTGTAGAGACCGCACGAAAGGTCTCGTACCTATTTATCAGAACGACCAGGTTGCACCAACCTTAGTACCGTAACCGTTGTCAGCATCATCGATGCCACCAGCGAAGGAGAGTTCGCCGTAGACAGACAGGTTCTCGGTAGCAGCAACACTGCCATAGACCTTACCAGACAGAACGGTGTCAGACTCGCCGCCATCAGTCACGACGAAGGAAGGACCGATTTGAGCGCCATAGGACACAGCACCAGACTCACCAGCCCAGCCTACGTGAGCGTCGGTCGTCGTACCAGTGTAGTCCGAGCCAGTGAAACCCGAGTTTGCCTCTACGTTAACGTAGGGACCTGCGAGGGCAGCAGCGGGAGCGAAAGCGAGAGCAGCAGCGGCTGCGAAAGCAGTTTTGATCATTGTTGTTTTACCTTTTAGTTACTTGCGGAATGGTTACCCGCAGATTGAAGCAGACTCGACATGTCTGCGTTGAATGTATTATACCACAGTTTGCTGGCCAGCGTCAACTGTTGTATTTCGTTACAGTGTGTAACGATTCTTTATTTATACTATTAGCGATTACGTTTTTTAGATTTTGTTTGGTATTCATGAAGTTTCTTTCTTGCTTCAACCAACATCTCTGCAGTTCTAGTTCTACCTTCAAAATAAGAATCAGGGTCCATCTGAATATCAATAATATCCATAGGGTCTACAAGAGCATCGAATTCTGCATCAGAATCACCTAGAATTTCTTTCAATTCTTGGGGTAGATTTTCGTTCTTAATTTTTGGAAGTTCCATTAGACTGTGTATTGTTCGTAACCTGTTGCCATTCTAGTATGCCAGAATAAGTTTCCGTTAGGAGCACTTGATAATTCCAACGATGTAATTATAACATTATTAGATGGGTCTCGCAACACCCAAGCAACACCACCTGGGTTATTTGAGAAATTATTTACTGTTGAACTTACGTTTGTCACTGCAGCAGTCAGAGTGTAACTTCCTGTAGATGTAATACTGATATTGTAAGTTGTGCTACTAGTAAATCCTGCATGTGTTCCAAGACTGGTACTGCCCCAAGTAAAATCTGCAGTATTATCTGCCTGTACCTCTAACGTATGTGTTCCAGTTGTAGTTATATCAACATTCCATGTAGCAGAATGTACAGTATCTACCAAAGATTCTGTGTTTGATGGATATACAGCATACTGATTCATGAAACTAGACCATGCTGGATGAGGACCAGACTGAACCCAATTAATAGAGTTACCGCTACCACAAGCACCACCCTGACATATCTTTACGAACCATCCACCAGGGTTTCTACCCCAGTCATATGCAAGTCCATCAGGATTTCCCTCCGAATCTTGGAATCCTGCATCAGAGTTAGTACACTTAACAGTGAGTCTCAGTGTTCCTGCACTCAACGTTGTTGTAGTTGAATATGGTGTCGTATAACTGCCTCCAGCGAATATACCACCAGGTCCACTTAACAATGCAGTTGTACTATCATTCAAAAATATTTCAGCATTATCATCTGATGCTAGTTGAAATCCATATGTTCCTGCAGAAGGAATTGCAATTTCATATGTAACTAATTGCTCAAGTTGAGGTAGTGTGCATGTTGCTGGGTTTGTCCATACAGCATAAGTATTGCCCTCTTCGCTCCAGTATCCCTCATTTGCAAGAGTATCAACATTACTAGTTCCAGTAATTCTTACTGTTGCATTACAATCGTTTCCATCATTATCTCTAAAACAGATTTCAGTTCCACTGTTTTGTACAACAAATCCCCCAGGATTATTTGATATTGTTGCAGTATAAGTATTGCCAGCATCTACTGAAGCTCCAGCAGAATCATCACCAGTTTCTACATTGGGTGTCTGTATAAAGGTGACTCCTGCAACACTGTATGTTCCTAGTGCTGTTCCATAAGCATTGGGATTATCATCCCATTCAAAAGCAAGATTCACTACACCAGAACCAGTTCCAGTTACAACTAAATCCCCACTACTATTAAAGGTAGCACTAATAGTTGATGTCTGAGGAACAAACTCAACATTAGATTCTACTGCGTATGTAACTGGATTAGACCTTTGCCTTTTGTAGTAAGTAGTTTCTACTCCATTATTAAATCTAGTTGTAGGTCGAATGTTAATATCAGAATCAAATGGCGAACATGATTCTGCATCTATAAAAGGAACAAAAAATGTATCAGAAAGACCAAATCCCTTAGTCAATCCCAACCAGTACGGATCGATTTCTGTATCATCAGTATCGATAAGGCAATTAAAGTAGTTACCATCCTCATCAACCTGACATCTCAATCTGGGTATATTCCACTCCTCTCCAGTGATGTCTTCAAAGTTATCAAATCCATCACCTCCTGGTTCACCACCAGGATATTCTCTATCATCTCCCTCATCATCTGTAATAGCACGACGACCTCTACTTGCAATCTCCTCATCACTTACAAGAGCATCGCAAACAGGACCAAAGTATCCTTCTGGGTAATAAAATGAAGGCATTAAAAAAGAGGGTTGTTACACCCTCTATTTATTTTAGGTTGGAGACTTTACATATCTAACAAAGTCAATATATTCCTTACAGGTTCCACCTTTATCATGGTATTCCTGCAACTTCATCTTAGAAGTTTTACTCTTTGTCCCTAACATTCTAACCAGTCCACCAAAGTTTGCCATGTGTGTAACCTTGGGAGGTTTGTTTTCATCAGGACCAGACAATCTTTCTCGATACCCTGAAGCATTAATAGGTTCTTCATTTACAAAATCACCACCACGAAGGATGTGGAGTTCATCTCGCATGATAGCAATCTCTTTAGAAACAAAGAACTTAGACTCAGTAATCTTTGGTTTCATTAAGTCATCATGAACATCCCATTTCCAAGCAGATACAAATAGCAAATCAGTGTCCAGGAGTTCTGATTGTAAGGCATCGAAGTGTGACTTAGATTCATCCGAGTCAAGGCATAATGTCTTTACTTCAATGTTGCAAATGAAATTCCCCAGTAAATCACTAATATAGAAATCGTTGTATTGATTTCTACAAATCCACTTGACCATATATCCGAGAACCTCCAGTTCTCCTTTCATGTAGTATCCCCACATTGCCTCAAACAAAATTCCAAATCTTGTAGAGTGTCCGTAGTTTATTTCTGAGGAGTCAACCAAGAAAGTCTCGGAGAAAAACTTGTTTAATTTCTCAATGACAATAGGGTTGAGTTTTTCAAGAGTTTCTTTCATTAAAAAGGAGGTCGTTAGACCCCCTTAGTATATCACAGAGCGTTGCCTCTTGGCAATACTTCTTCTGGGAAGACAAAGTTTTCATGCGGTTGGTCAACTGGTGCCAACCAGGTGCGAAGACCTTCATTCAATAAGATGTTCTTTGTGTAGAACGTCTCGAACTCAGGGTCTTCTGCTGCTCTGATTTCCTGGGAAACAAAGTCATAAGCACGAAGATTGAGAGCAAGACCAATAATACCGATGGAACTTGTCCAAAGACCCATAACAGGAACAAAGAGCATAAAGAAATGCAACCACCTCTTATTGCTAAACGCAATGCCGAAGATTTGAGACCAGAAACGGTTTGCTGTAACCATTGAATAGGTTTCTTCTTCCTGAGTGCTGTCAAATGCTTTGAAAGTGTTTGCTTGTTCACCATCTTGATACAAAGTATTCTCTACTGTAACACCATGGATAGCACTTAGCAATGCACCACCAAGGATACCTGCTACACCCATCATGTGAAATGGGTTCAAGGTCCAGTTATGAAATCCTTGGAGGAAGAGTAGGAATCTGAAGATTGCTGCGACCCCGAAAGATGGAGCGAAAAACCAACTCGATTGACCCAGAGGGTAGATGAGAAAGACGCTAACAAAAACAGCGATAGGACCAGAGAACGCAATAGCATTGTAGGGACGGATACCGATGAGACGTGCCAGTTCAAACTGGCGAAGCATGAAACCAATTAGAGCGAAAGCCCCGTGGAGCGCCACAAAAGTCCAGAGTCCCCCAAGTTGGCACCACCTGACGAAATCCCCTTGAGCCTCAGGACCCCAGAGAAGCAGAAGAGAATGACCCATAGCATCTGCTGGAGTAGAAACTGCCGCAGTAAGAAAGTTTGCACCCTCCAGATAGGAACTTGCCAACCCGTGAGTAAACCAACTCGTGACGAAAGCAGTCCCAGTAAGCCAACCGCCAATAGCAAGATAAGCAGTGGGAAAAAGAAGAAGTCCAGACCAACCAACAAAAACGAAACGATCTCGTTTAAGCCAGTCATCAAGGACATCGAACCACCCCCTCCTTGGGGGACTTAGTGTTGAAGCGACCATCTTTTCTATCCTTTAAGTAGTACAGTTGTGGCCAAGTATCGCGGATAATCTCAGCGAGTTTTGGCGGTGTGTCTTTGCTTATCATAACTTTACATGCAAAGAGAAAAAAATAGGGGACCGAAGTCCCCTGAGGTTTTATGTAACTCGTATCAACCGATTGCAGGTGCAGTCAGTGCGACAGGAGTGGACTCAGCAGCAGCGAGGTCCAGAGGGAAGTTGTGAGCATTACGCTCGTGCATTACTTCCATACCCAGACCAGCACGGTTGAGAACGTCTGCCCAAGTGTTCAGAACTTTACCTTGACCATCCATGATGGACTGGTTGAAGTTGAAACCGTTCAGGTTGAATGCCATGGTGCTTACGCCCAGAGCGGTGAACCAGATACCGACAACAGGCCATGCTGCGAGGAAGAAGTGCAGCGAACGGGAGTTGTTGAAGGAAGCGTATTGGAAAATCAGACGACCGAAGTAACCGTGAGCGGCAACGATGTTGTAGGTCTCTTCTTCTTGACCGAACTTGTAACCATAGTTCTGGGACTCATTTTCGGTGGTCTCACGAACCAGCGAAGAAGTAACCAGAGAACCGTGCATTGCACTGAACAGCGAACCGCCAAACACACCTGCTACGCCGAGCATATGGAAGGGGTGCATGAGGATGTTGTGCTCTGCTTGGAAGACAAGCATGTAGTTGAACGTACCAGAGATGCCGAGAGGCATTGCATCAGAGAAAGAACCTTGACCGAAAGGATAGACGAGGAACACTGCACTCGCAGCAGCGACTGGAGCAGAGTATGCAACGCAGATCCAGGGACGCATACCAAGACGGTAAGAGAGTT
>BCSF01000153.1_pt1 | contig 31124 bp, 36 predicted proteins | sample 1016431 | NCBI WGS metagenome assembly BCSF01 (sample SAMD00045685;SAMD00045686;SAMD00045687;SAMD00045688;SAMD00045689;SAMD00045690;SAMD00045691;SAMD00045692;SAMD00045684;SAMD00045690;SAMD00045691;SAMD00045692;SAMD00045684;SAMD00045685;SAMD00045686;SAMD00045687;SAMD00045688;SAMD00045689, study... | reverse complement strand
CCCATATAAAAAGCACCATTATCTAAATCCATAGCTAACATTAAAATATCATTTGCTCCATAAGTTCCATTTGTAATTGCAGAAGTAGATTCGTTTAGTGGATAATAAATTTTACCATCATCAGAATACCAAGCAAAACCTAATACACCTTTATTAACTGCTGATTTTCCAAAATGTGAATCTACTGGTGCTGCATTTCTACAATCATCAATATTAGTTATACCAACAACAAGAGTACCACCACCATCAGCAGTTACTTTAACTTCAGCATAAAATTTTCCTGATGTAGCTGCTAAACTTGTTGGTCGCCAATACCAACTACTTGTACTATTAGTTCCTACAGTATTTCCATTGCTAGTATCATGTCCACCAGATTTAAATACTGTTGCAGGAACATAAGTAGCAAAATTATTGTCTGGACAATCTTCTGTTTTTGTAAGTGTACCACCACCGACTGACCAGTTATTACCTTGACCAGATTGGTCTGTTACTGAGTTACCATCTTTTAAAATAAAGAAACCATTAGTTCCATATTGAACATTAGGAGAAGTATTTATTTTCCATTCTCCAGTTGTACTGTCTGTTGAACCAAATGCTGATGCATCATAAGCATAACCATCACAAAAATGATAATGTGACATAAGTCCATTAAAATATCTACTACTACCATCTTCCCATCTTCCTATTGCATGGGGAGATGTCGTATTAATTCCTGTTTCAAAATTTTGTGACGGATAATTAGTTTGAGCTAAACTTGTTTGAAGAACACCATTTACATAAAGTTTTATTCTATCACTAGCTGTTGCTTGTGTTGTATCTACCGCACATACTACATGATACCAAGCATTAGTATCTCTAAATAATCTGTTTGTTTCAACAGCACCAGGAGAACTACTTGTGCTAGAGTTCCACATAGTAAAACCTAATTTTTGGTCCCAAAATCCTAATTTATTTTCTGATTGTGAAGTACCATTATCACAATCAAATAAATATTGACCTTGTCCAAAACCAAGTTTTTTAACCCAAACAGAAATTGTAAATGTTCTTCTGTTACTTGCACTACTTGGTGTTCTTGATAAATATGTACTAGCCATTAGTTAAATTGTCCTCCACCTGTTGCACCGAAGCTAGAAGTCAGACTAAAGTTTCTATCTGCTGTTTGACCTTCGGCATCTGTTATTCTGATTGTAAAGTTATAAGTAGTAGGTGTCGTAGACGACCCACCGAAATCTGTTGTTGTAATTACTCCTGCACTTGAAAGCGTACAGTTAGCAGTAGTTAATACTGAAGTAGTTTCAGAGAAAGTTACAGCACTATCTGAAGTACCTGCGATTGTTGCTACTGTTCCTGAGAAGTTACCTGCGATAGTTCCTAGAGAACCTGCTGAAGTAGTAAATGATGGAGCAGTAGATGCAGTAATAATATTTTGTGTACTTCTACCTGCGTTACCATCAGGATTTTCTATTCTTACATAGTAGTTACCAGCAGCTAACGTTACATTAACTGATAAAGATGTTGAACTTGTAAATGAAACTGTATTAGCTACAGTTACTGAACCATCTGTTTTTATAAACTCTACTTGAGGAATTGATACAAAGTTTGTTCCTGTAATTGTAATTGTTGTAGCAGTAGCAGGAGCAATAGTTTGAGATACATTAGCTACTGTAGGCTTAGTTTCTTGTGCATCTACCCAAGTTAATTGGTTAGTGTTAGAACCTGCTGTAGCTAATACCTGTCCATTACTTCCTACGCTTGTAGGTAATATTAAAGTATAACTTTGACCTGCTGAGTGTGCAGGTGATTGAATAGCTACACCATGTGAATTTTGTGAACAATTTAAAGTAATCTTACCATCTGCTGAAGAACCATCACCTTTAGCTGTAAGTGCAGTTGCTTCAATAGTTTTGTCAGATATTGTACTTGGTAATCTTGCATTGTTAAGTGTTCCTGCATCTATGTTAGCCGCATTAATAGAAGCTACATTAAATGTTCCGTATGCAACTACATCTACAACATCTCCGTTTGCTAATGCAGACGCAAATACAACTGATGTACCAGATGTAATTGTAATATCTGATGATGACATACGAATTCCGTTTAGATAAACGTCAGCGTACCCTGCGTCATACGCAAGTGTATTTCCGTTTGCGTCACTGCCTGATACAGTTGTTGGTGTACCAGTAATATTATAAGTGTACCTTTGTGCAGTGCCATTAACTGTCGAACCAGCTGCAGCCCAGCCACTAGATTTGTAAACTTTTAATTCGTTTGCTGTAGTATCGAAATAGAGGTCACCAACATCTAATGAAGTCGTCGGGGCGCTACTTGAAATTCTGTATGTATTAGCAAAACTATTTACTGAAGCTAAATTTGTAGCAACAGTGTTTACGTTTGCTATTGAACCTGCAACAGAAGTAATATTTGAATTTGCTCCTGCAACAGTATTAATATTTGCACTGTTAGAATTTACAGCATTAATATTTGTTTCGTTTCCTGCTACTGAAGTTACATTTGCTGCAATTCCTGCAACAGTAGTAATATTAGCGTTAATACCTGCTAGTGTAGTAATATTAGCATTTTGACCCGCAACTGTATTGATATTTGCACTGTTAGAATTTACTGCATTAATGTTAGTAGCATTACCTGCAACTGCATTAATATTTGTGGCATTGCTTGCTACAGAATTAACGTTAGCAATATTTGTTCCAACAGTATCAACGTTAGTTATACTATTAGCTACTGTATCAATTTCAGATGTAGCTTCATTTAAATCATCAGCTACAGTCTCAACTTCTGAAACTGCTTCTGCCAAATCATTAGCAACAGCTACAACTTTTGTAATATCAGCTGCAACTGTATTAACTGAACCAATGTTAGTTGCAACAGTGTTTATATTTGTAGCATTTGAAACTGCTGAATTAATATTAGATGAGTTTGAATTTACTGCATTAATATTAGCTATATTAGCATTAACACTATTTAATGTAGCTTTATCTGTACTTGATAACCAAGTATTTTCTAAATAATTTTTAGTAGCTGCATCTTGCGCTGACGTCGGATCAGCAACATTTGTAATTCTTTTATTAAGGGCATCAAATTGAAAAGTTGAAATACTTTGACCCATTTTAGTACCAATAGTATCAAGACCTTCTTGTCCCATAAAGAAAGCTTGTTTACTATCTGTATCTAAATCTGTTTCAGTTAAAACTGAACCTGCTACATAATCTGTTAATCTTGTTGCTTGTGATGTAGTTCTTGTAAACCTAATTGCAGCTCCGTTTGCTGGTGGTGCTGCAAGAGTAGCTGTAGTACCACCATTACTTAATGTAAATGATGTAGATACACCATCAACTGTGCACGCAATATGTGCTGCGTCTAAGTAATCAAATGTAATCGAAAAGGCAGTTGTGTTGCCGTTACCTGTGTACTCTAAAAATGAATTAGCCATGTGTTAGTATAATAAAATCTTCTCCAAATCTTGCTTGTTTTTATCTAAACGTGACCCTGATGTGTCACTCTTTTTAAGATTACCTTTAGTTATTTGTGCTTGTTTAATTGCATCTTTAACTTCAGGGTATGCTTTTAACATTTCAGCATAAGCTTTTTTAACAAATGCTGCGTGCCATTTTTTAATTAGCATTTCTTTACCACCGTCAAAGTTTAAATCACCTGATTTTCTTCTTTCCCATGATCTGCCTGACATCTTTTTTTCTAAATATTCTGTAATTGTTTTGCCATCTAGTTTGACTTTACCAATTTGTTCTTGCCAATAGTCATAAGCTGATTGCTTACCGTCAGTTTCTCTTTTTTTATTTTTAAAATCTCTTAAATCTACAATTTTAAATTTAATTGGATTAGGTGGTGATAATGGAACTTTTAATGAAGCTATTTCCATTACCCATTTTTTATCTGTATCTAGCTCAGATTTTAAACCAATACCCATTGGTCCCATAAATATAGAACCCCAACCATCTATATTGTTATAAAATCCAGTAGTTTTCTTTTGTATAATTTCTCCAAAAGCATCTCTTTTTAATTCTAAATCATCACCCATAAATGGTGTTTTAGAAGTAATAGAATCTACCCAGTCTCTTGTTTCATAAACATTTTTATCTTTAGGTGCTATAAATGGAATACCTTGATTTCTTAATGATGCGTAAGGAATAAAGTTACTTGCTGTATTACCAATAAATCTTTCAAGACCTGATGGTGTTAAATCACCCATAAGCTCAGCTACTTCTGCAATACCTCTTGTATAAGATTTATCACCAATACCTCTCATTACAGATAATACTGCTGCAGCCCATAATGGATATTTATCTTCTTCATTAATGTTTCTGATATTTTCTGACATATCAGCAACAATACCTTGAACGTAAAATCTTGGGTCTAATCTATTGTAAGCTTTGTAAACATACTTACCATTACCTTCGTCAATTAAAATTGAGTAAGGCTGCCAACCAGTCTTTCGCCAAATGTTTTGTGTTTCTTTATCTCTTGGACCACGACCAGTTATTTTTGGTAATTTACCAATAACTTCACCATCATCATTTTTTATTTCAACATAACTATTAGCCATATCTAAAGCGTAAACAGTTGCTGCCATACCTATCATTTGACGACCAATAACTTCTGATCTAGCTCTTGGGTCACCTGATTTCCATAAGTCTTGATTTTGTTTTGTAAAAAATCCTAAACCAGGAACACGGTTTCCATAGTGTCTCCATAAGTTTGTAGGTGTTCTAATAAACGGTGCCATAAATCTAAACTCAGGCATACGATTAAAAAAGTTTTCAATGTTTGAACCCCAGTTTCTATATGAGCCATCTTTAAGATTATTAGTAAATGTTGATACTCTAGCTTCTTCAACTGCTTTTGCTACCATTGGTATTTCTACATTAGCTTTACCATTTGGTAACAAACCACTGTTCATTATATCTTTTACATTTTTATTAAATTCACTACTTCCATATCTAAAACCTTTATCTAAAGAATTAGAAACAGCTTCACGATACAAATAACCATTGAAGTTAATTTGTTTTAACATCTCATCACCTGTTAAAAGTAATCTTGATGGTAATTCTAAAAATGCACCTAACCAGTCTACAATTGTACCTATCTTACCATTAAAACCTAAATTATCTCCTGATATTGGTCTAACAGCTCTACCACCTCTAATCTCTAAGTTATCTTGAGTTCTCATAAGTGGGTCTAAAATTGCATCACCTTGTCTAAATGACAAAGCAACCATACGCAAAGTTTGTTTAGCGTTCATTACATAACCACGAAATTGTGCAAAGCCTAAAGCAACTGAACGTGCATCTCTATTAAGTATACCACCACCAATCATTTCAAGTGGTCTATAAGCTATTTCGTATAAACCAGATGTCATGTTAACTGCGTTAGTCCATATACCTGATAGTAAAGAGTTTATGTAAATACTGTTAACAACTTCAATAGATTTTTGTGCTCTTGTTTTGCCAGCAGCATCTATAATATCATCTGCTGTTTTTAAATTTGCTACTTTGTTAGCAATAGTTACAGCGTCACCTTTAAAATTTAAAATTGTATCTGATACTTTTTGTACATCTATAACTTGTCCAGTACCACTTAAACCTTTTACTCTACCTGCTTGTGTAGTTCTAGCAGCTCCTCTTACTTGTTTCTTTAAAGCTGTAGTTGCTTCTCTAATTATTTGTGTATACTTAGCTACTTCTTCTAAAGCTGTTGGTGTCCATTTACTTCTATCAGTACCAAATGCTTTAGCCCATTTACTAGATACAGCTTGAAACTGTACAGCAATATCATTTAAAACTTGTTTAGTAGCTAACATACGAATAACAGCTTGATCTGCATCTGCAGTAGCTTTTGGTAAAGCTTTTAATAAAGCTTCAGGTGTAGTTGCTAATATTTTAGCTAAGTCTTTAGCAGCTGCATTAGTTAATACATCGTCTTGTAAAAATGATTTTAAAGATGGATCAAAGTTTTCTGCAATTTGATCTATAGTTCTTAAAACATGAGTACCTGATTTAAAAGCTTTTACATTTAAAATACTTTTTAAAAAACTTTCAGTATCTTTTTTAGCTGTCTTTTTTGATACTTTTAATGACTTATCAATTTTAGTAACATCAATTGCTTTATTTTCTCTTAAATCTACTTTGGCAACTTTTTTACTTAAAGTTACTATTTCTTTTTGTAATTTTTCTATTCTTGTTGGGTCAACTTCATCAGCTAGTTCTTTAGACTTTTCTATTAACTTAGTTCTTGTTTTAATTACATTACCAGCTTCTTTATAAATTTTTTCTTTTTTTGAAAAATCTTTTGTTTTTCTAGCATTTTTAACTGCTTTAATACCCATTAGTATTTCAAGAGGTCCACCAATTAATAAACCTTCTAATACATTTTTAAGTGCAGCTTCATTAGCAGTATCATCTTCATCTGACGCTAAGTATCTAGTTACAGCGTTATTTAATATAATTGAATCTGACTCAATTAATAAATCTGATAATCTACCTTCGTTTGGGTCCCAAATAGTTGCATCTGCAATAGCTCCTGCAGTTGTACCTCTAATACCATTTTTAACTATAGTTCCACCAAGACCAAAACCTTTTAAAAACTTTGATGGACCAAGCATACCAAATATAAATCTTGATACACCTTCAGTCATTGTACCTGCTGTAGTTTCTGGTTTATGAACGTGAAATAAAAGTCTATCATCAGGGTTAAAGTTTCTTAAAGCTTCTTCTCTTTCTTCGCCCTTTAACATTCTTGGTATAAAGTCATTCATTTTAACTTCACCATCACCCCAACCATCAAATCTAAAACGTCTTGTTTTCTTAGTTACTTCTGGGAAATTTCTTTCTATATAATCACCTGTAAATTCTGCTACATTAACTAAACCTTCTGGCACTGACATAGCCATATCTTTGACAATATCCCATGTATTAAAATCATCTTCTTTTTTATTTTTAATTAAACCAACATCTTTAGGATTTACAGTAGGGTTATTTTTTCTCCACTCTTCCGCTTTTTTCTTTAGGTATTCTTCATTTGTCATTAATTACTTCCAGTGAATAGTTTGTCTAAATCAACTAATAAGTCACCTAATGTTTTTGTAGTAACATTACCTTTTTCATCAACATAGCCATTTAACTTAGCTATGACTCCATAGTCTTCCATAAGTCTTGCATCAGTAGGGTCTTGATCGTATAGTGCTATTGCAGATTGAAGTTCTGCTATGTCTCTATTAATATTAAATTTATTACTTCTAGCATTGTACATACTGATTGATTCAATATCAAAATCTTCGTATTTATTTACTATGTCTTGTCTTAATTCTGTAAAGTAAGCTTTTTGTGCTTCAATTGGTAAATCGTTATTTAACGACATCCAAGCTTTAACTCTTTTGTTGTATTCATCTTTAGCTAAATTAGCTTTTTCTAAAGCTTCTGTTGAACCAGTACCTGTTGCAAAGTCATAACCTAATTTTTTAGTTAATGTTCTTTCTTCTTGTGTATACCAGTCTTGAGCAATAACATTATCAGAAACTTTTTTCATTGCTACTTGATGCTGTAGTTCTTCTGTTATTAGTGTTTGTTTTAAATTATTTAAAACTTCAATATTACTACCACTAACAATTTTAGAACCATTGCTTCTTTCAAAAGCTAATAACTCATCAACTAATGCTTCAGCTGCATCATAGTCTGCACTAGGGTCACCTTTAACTGCAAGCTTTGCTATTTTATTTTTATACGCTGTAATAACAGCATCATTAAATTCATCTTTGCTTAAAAACCTACTTACGTTTGTTTTAACATCTAACTCATCTATTTTTGCATTAACTTCATCTGTGCCAATTACACCTTCTAATGCTGATATTAAATTGTTTTTACCTTTGATTTTTAATTTTTCTGCGTTTGATGAAGCATACATACCAGCCATTTGTTGGTTAGTACCTCTAATAAAACCATCTAAACCTTTTAAGAAAAATGAAGACTGATTTTTGTTTGCTTCAATATATTGTTTATCAAAATCGTTGGACCACGCAGAATATAAGCTACCGTCTAAATCGTCATTTTCAGCATTTTCTGCCCACCACTCATTATAAGCTAAAGCTTTTTTAGTTTTAAATTCTACACCAGCATTTTGACCTTTGATATTATCATATACTGAAATCCAAAATTCTGATTGTGTACCATCTAATTCACCACTATCTACACCATCTTGATATGATTTTAAGTTATCTAATCTTGCAGCTTTTTCTGCTTCTGCTGTAGTTTCTTTTGTAATTTTTTTACCTTTAGCTACAGCAAAAGTATTAAAGCCTTTAGCAAAAGTATTTAAACCATCTATTAATGCTCTTGTTTCACTATTTGGCGAAACCGTTTGTGAGCCTATAAAACCTGATTGATATTTAATAGCCATTAAGTTTGTCCGTAATATCCGCTGTCGTATTTGCCATAACTATCAGCGCCTGCTCCAGCGATTTTAAGAGCCATTGCTGTTTTACTTGGTATGACAGGTTGTTTAAGTTGTGCGTATGATCTTTTCATAGCATTGTAAGCATCTGTGTAACCAAATATAGTTTGTGTATTTATGTCTTCAACTGAAGCTTTATTAGTTAAGAAGTCTGGCTGATAATCAAAACCAATATCTCTTAATACAGCATTAATGTTTGCATTACCTTTTTCTAGTCCTGCTAAATAACCTTTGCTTTGATCTTTAATTAATTTTCTTTCTTTAGCTTCTTTTTCAATAGCTAGCTTTTGTGATTTTTCCTGTTGCTCAATATCTAATTTACCTAAGTCTGCAAGGTATGACATCTCAGCTGATTTTCTAGCTTCTTCGTTTCTTTGAGCTTGTAACTTAGCTCTTTGCTTTGCATCGTCGTATTCAGCTTTTGCTGATACTGCTTGCACTGCAAAATTAGTTACTGCTAACGCTGTTGGATTACACATTATTATTTTTTCTTTCCCTTGATATTAATATAAAATTTTTATTTTTAATTCCGACTTTAACTTTTTTAACTGGTTTAAAGCCACAAAGTTGCAACCATTTTAATGACAACCAATTTTTTTCATAAACATAATTATAAATAATTTGATAGTCTTGTTGCAAAACATCTAACCAGTATTTACTTTCAATATAAAAACGCTTTGGAAACTTTTTAAGTTCTTCAGAACAAAGTAACCAAATGACTCCATAACCTTTATTTACTAAACAATCACTTACACCAAACATTGCGTACACATAGCCATCGTCATCAACTACAGAATAATTTTTACCATTTGTAGTTTGAAACGCTTGCATCAACGCAGCTATTGGCGAAACATTATGAGAATATTTAATTTCTAATTTATCAATTTTTCTCATGTTTTTTGCCAACACTAAAGCATCATCTAATATAGCTTCTCTTACAAAAGGTACTGCACTATGCACGCTGTGATCTTCTGTAATAAAATCCTTCCATTTCTGCTCCAACAATATTTGCTGGTAAATAAGAAGATGTTTTTAATGTTACAGAGTGTTGTGTATTTTGTGCTTGTATTGGTATTCTAAATGTTCCGGTTGTAATAACTGGGTTACCAATAATAGATGTTGAGTTATCTATTATATAACCATTAAATGAATATGTTTGATCTGTTCTGTTATTGTGTGAAACAACTGCTTGGAAAAATCCAGTATTTACATAATCAAAACTCATAGTCCTAACTTGTAATCTTCCACTTGTTAAAGCAGTTAATCCACCAGTCTTACCGGGTTCTCTTAAATATTGTGTTGATAGTGTGTATAAAGTTTGAAAGTTAAATCCTAAATAAGCAGACGCAACATTACCTTGTACAGTTACTGTAGTACCACTTTGAGTATTGATTTCAACATTAGCTCCAGTTGCAGCATTAATACATTGTAAACCAGTATTAACTGTGTAAGGCATTGTAAATGTAGTTAAACCAGTACCGGCATTATAGCTTCCACTAAGTTTAACTCTTTGATCTAAATATACATTTATACCTAATGTGCTGTCTTCTAAATTTCTTAAATCTAATTTATATAATTTACAATTTTGTCTTTCATTAGCTAATATATAAATACTAGATTCATAAGTTATAGCACTAATAATTTGTATACCTGCAAAATCCCAATATGACCAAGCACTTTGTACTTTTTCATTTGCGTTCCAAAAGTATTTATAAACATAAATACGATTAGCAAATGTAGGTGCTACATTACTTGATGCAGTATAAGGTGCTAAGTTTGAATCTAAACCATCATCAACTAAAGCTAATATAGTATCTTCAATAGTATTAGATATTAACTTATGACAATTTTGTGGAATTAAAGATGGAACACCAACAGTTATATCTGCTGCATCATTATTAGATGTATCTGGCTCTACAAAGTATTCTTGTATAGCTGTGTTCGTACCTTTAGCTTGTGCAAAGTAAATATAATTACCAGCTCCAACAGGCTCGACTTTAGGGTCGTGTTGAAACCTAGTTGATAAAGTAATACCAGTACCACTAGGCGTATAACCAGTTTCAGGTGCTTCTACTTTAAATTGTGCTCTATCTGAAAATAATAATAATTCTTCGTTGTAAGGTATTACGTGTTTTAAAATACTTACTTCATTTGAACTTGCAGCTAAATCTATTGGGTCTGTATCTAATTGAGCTGCTACTGATGTTGAAAAGAAATTATAATAAGCTCCAGCTTCTGAAAACACAATATTTTCATCTGCTAATAAAATTAATCTATTTTTATAAAAAGAAATATTATTTACAGTTTTACCTATAAATGTTGGTTCAGGATTAGTTTCATCATCACCACTAGCTCTATTAGTCCAAGTTAAAGGTGCATAAGTAAAATTACCTGTTGTAGCATCTCTTACTACTGCATGTGGCATTGTACTTGCATCAATTGATGTTTTAATTCCTGGTCCAATTGTTTCTGACCAAACACCATTACCTTGAAACGCTACATAATATTCAGCATCAGTTTCACCTTCATCACCAGTAATTTTAATTATAGTTCCTATTGGTGCATAGTAAGGTAATTTAGTAAAATCATTTATTTCATCTCTAACTGCATACATAGCTGTATCACCAGCTCCATCAGCAGTTGTTATTGTAAAGTTAGCATTATTATCTGTAGGCTTAATATGTAATACAGAGTCATATTGAGTAACTGTAAAATAAGTTGATATTGGCGCTGCATTTAATGCAGTTCCACCAGTTGTACCCGGTGAACCACCACTATGAGTACGTACTGCTGTTGCAATTTTAGCTGTATCTCTAAGTCCACCTTGTGTAGCTACATTGTCGCCTGGTGGCATTGTAAATGAACTTGTAACAGGGTTACCACTATTCATACTTGGGTGAGTAAGTGTAACGCTATAAGTTCTACCATAGTTAGCGTTTTTAAAAGTAACTAAAGCTTCATTTACTTTTGCAGCTGTTGTAGTAGCTGCCATTGCTGGTTTAATAGATTTATTTAATATAAATGTATAATCACCAACACTAACAAATTTAAAATCTTCTTTTGGATTTGTGGACGCTAAATAGCTAGAGCCTGAAGAAACTGTTGTATTTTGCTCTGTTCCACTAAGGTTAAATACTTTAATTCCACCATTATAAACAGTAATTAAATATTGATTATTACCATCTCTAATAAAAGGGTGAACTGCAGTATTTGTTGAGTATGCTTGGTTAGCACTTATGTTAGCAATAAATTCTAACGGTGGCCTTTTAGTAAGACCTTTAACAATAGAACTTTGTGCATTTACTTGAGCTTCTGCTTGAGTAATATTTCTTTGTGTTGGGTTTTGCTGCGATATTCCATTAACTAAATTTGGAATAGAAGTTGATACAACGCTCATTAATAATACCTTCTGAAATTATTTCTATATACGATACGGTTTGCTGTATCGCCTGCTAGAATATTTTGTTTTTCATTAGCTGCATCTAATTGTTCACAAGTTGTAAGCGCTGCTAATTCATCTGCCTCACTGAATCCAGCTAATTCTTTTGATCCTAAATATCTTGCTTGAAATCTACGACCTGCAACAGTTACAATATATCTTCTTGCAAATTCTGGTAATTCTGTAAATGGTAACATGATAATCATATCAACAAGTATTGAACCACTAAATACATCTGTGTGGTTTTCTTTGTCGTACAAAAATCCGTTTCTTATTATTACTTTTTTATTTGAGTCTTGAACTCTAGTTGTTAGCCATACACAATTTGATGGTACTGGTATTTTATTATTACTATCTAAAGCTAAAGAGTAACTTTGTTCTGTATTAAAATTCCAACCTTTACTTTGTACTGATACTGAACTTTCATCTAATATTTGTTTTGCTATAGAAACATCTGACCCAATATTAGTAGTTATTGAAGATACAGGTGCTTCACCAATAATACTTAAAATAGTATTAATAGCTTGTAACTCAGTTGTATTAGTTATTTGTGTTGCCATAAAATTTTTAAATTAAGTTGATGAGAGGCGAGTTGTCTGTGTTAGCCTCGCCTCCCATATATTGCGTTAATTATTACGCTTCTTTGATACCTACTGCTGCTTCAGGTCTTAATACTCCGTGACCCATAGCATATTTAGCTACCATTAATGTACCCTGTCTTCTGATGTCGTATTCCATCTCAGTTGCTAAGTTCATAAGCTGAACTGTACCAGCTGCTGATGGGTGAGACACTAGACAAACGTAGTTAGATAAATCAACAGCTTGTGGGTTTGAACCACCTTGAGTTGCTGAACCTTGATCTACACCAGAGTTAACATTTGATGATACAAAGTGAGGAGTTGGTACTAATTCAATACCAGCTATTCTCAATACTCTACCATCTGCTACTCCGCCATTAGCTCCACCACTAAAGTCAACATTAACTGCATTAGTTGCGTTTGCTAATTTGTAGTATTCTTCAAGTCTAATAAACGCTTTTCTACCTTCTTTTGGAACGTAGTGAGAGTCTAAAGCTGAAGCTGCATCGAACAATGAAGCAATCATTGCATCGGCTGCTGTCGCTGCTGTAGCTGACGCAATACCAGTATTAGTTAATACTGTACCTGCATCTCCACCAGTGATGTTAGCTGCCGCTTGTGCTGCTTGTCCAATTGTTTGCAGAACGTGTTTGTCTTTTTGAAACGCAAGTGCTCTTCCAATTTCTGAACTGTAAGAACTTCTAACGTCCCAATGATTTTTAGCTTCTTCGATATTACTTAGAAAAGCGGAACTTACTAAAAGATCGTTAATTGTAATAACTTTCTCATTGTGGTTCACATCTGATCCTGTAATCTCAGTGCCAGGTGTATGGTAGGCTGCACCAATTCTTCCCATAACTGGGAACGATGCTGACTTACCGTTAGAGATAGATCTAACCATCTCTGCTCCTTGCGTTACACTAGATCTTTCGAAAGCTGTTAATACCTCTCCCGAAAAAACTTTAAGAAATAACGCATCTTCTGTTCCCGCTGCATTTATTCGTCCAATACTAGCAGGTGCTGCATTTGCCATAATATACTCCTATAAGTTTATGGTTTGTTATTAATTAAAGAGAAACATCATTAGTTTTATTTTCAGGATTATCGCCCGCAGGCGGTCAAGTTTTATTATCTTGATTGTTTACTCAGTTGCCACCTAAGTAGGTTGCACAACTATGATTTTTTATTTTTAGCAGCAAATTTTCTAGCGGCTGCTACACTACCAAAGCCCCATTTTTTTAAGGCTAAAGCTTTTCTTGTAGGCTTACCATTTTTCTTCATTGGTCCTTTCATTCCAGAAAATCTTGCTGCAAATGAAACACGTCTTGAATTAGTGCCTTTTTTAACTGGAGCTTTAACGCCAAACTTTTTTCTGCCTCTGGCATTAAGCCCACCAGATGGGCTTTGATACCTTTTTGCTACCATTTACTTTTTCTTTTTAGGAAAGCCTTTTTTCATGTTAGCGTACGCTTTTTTTGAAATTGTACTTTTAGACTTTGGTCTTGAAGTACCAGCTTTTTTACGTTTATTGATATTGTAGTAAAGTCCTTTTTTAGCCATTATTTCTTCTTCGCTTTCTTAATTTTCTTTTTTAAAAATGCAGGAAGTGTTTTCTGCTTTTTAGTTAAAGTCTTTTTACCTTTAGATTTTTTACCGTACATATTAACTCCTATAAGTTACTGTTTCTTAATTTACTTTGTATTTCTGCTTGGTAAGCAGGGTCTTTAGTATATCTAGGGTCTTTCATAGCTTCTGTTACTTGAGCCCAAGATTCAAAAGTATCTACACTTGTAGATGCTTTACCTTTTACTAAATTAGGTTCTTGTGTTGCTGACATACGAGCTTTTAATCCAGTCACAGCTAATTTAACTGATGCTAAATCTCTACTGTTAACTGTGTTATTGTATGCAGTGATTTCTTCTGGGCTTAAATTTTCTTTAGCCCACTCAATCATGCTTTTATATTCGTCATGACCACCAACAGTGCTTTTAATATCTGTTTCAATATTAGTAGCTAGTGCTTGTTGACCATCAATATAAGAGTCAATAATACTTTTATCTATACCAACTTTACTTAATTTATTAATACTATCTTCTGATAACTCACCGTTAGTATCATATTCATTTTGTAAAGCTGTCATATCTAAACCTGCTTGAGCTACAGCTTCTTCAGCTTTAGCATCAATTGCTAAACCTTTGTCTTCTTTAGGTTCAGCTTTAGGTTGACTTATTTTTTTCTCTAGTTCTTGATACGACTTAATTAAGTCTTCTTGTGTATCAAATTTACCTAATATTTTTTCTTGTTTAGGTTCTTGTTGAACTTCTTTTGTTTCAACTGCTTCAGTAGCTTTATCTTCAGGTTTTTCTGCTGTAGTTTCCTGTGCTGCTACTTCTACTTTTTCTACCATTAATTTCCTCCAGGTATATTCTGTACAGCCTGTTGTATTTGTTCAGGACTAACTGAACCATCTCTAACTCCATCAACAGCACCTTGTATTGCAGGACCCATACCTTGATCTATAGCAGCTTGACCTGCTTGATCGGCTTGAGCTTGTTGCTGTTCTGCAGCTAGTGTTTCTTCATCTTTAATTAAGCCTTCAGTATCAATACCGTGTGAAGTAGCAATACGCGCAATTAAATCATTAACATTAACTAATTGTGCTGTGTCAGGATTAATAGCAGCTAACTGACTTATATCTGCAATAAAAGCTCTTAGTTTAAGTAAGTCATTACCTCTACCTAAAGCTTCAACTCCAGTTATAATTGTTGGCTGTATACTACCTTTAGGTAATTTAGGAATCATCTGTTTTGCAGATAATCTTTTCATCAATAAATTAACTAAAGGTAATTGAAGTTCTTGTGATAACAACGAATAGATACCGCCTAAAGCAGACTCTAATTCATTTGCTAATTTTCTTATTTCTTCTGCAGTAACTCTTTCAGCATCTCTTGTTACAGCACTTTGTAATAAGAAATCAAATGAAAGTCTTTCTGCTATTGTATTAATAGTTCTTTCAACTATTTGTAAATCGTATTGTTTTTCAGTTTGTAAAGTTGCAACATCTTCTTTTACACCTGTAATAATATCGCCATTTTCTGATTCAACTAAATCTCTTTTTTTAGTTAAAGCATTTGGTCTTACTAAAAATACTACTTTTGAAGATGCAGCTGCTGACTCTAATAAAGCTTTAGATAAACCCTCGATCGACTTTAAGTCTCCAAGAAACTCCTCACAGTATGATCGCCCATAGTCCTCAGTGTCTACTCTAACCATACGTAGTGGTATGTAAGGTAAATCATCTTCTTTATATGTACCGTAGCTTCCTGGTATTTCTATTTTATTGCACTCTTGATAACTTGAATATTTACCATCTGGTAATCTTTTAACACAAGTATACAAATCAACTTCTTCATCACTGTCATCTAATAGCTGACATGCAGCTCTAATCTCTTCTGACAAAGCAACTGGTGCTATACTTTCTTTAATAACTATTTCTAATAAATTTCCATCACTATCTCTACTAATACAATATTGTGTAAGTGGATAAACTTTCATTGTTCCATCTTTAGGAAAATGCAACAACACATTACCAGTAATAATTAAATGTTTAAGTGCACTAAAGACAGGTACTCGTAACGCACTTTGTTCTATAAAGTTCATTACTTCTCTTTCAATTTTAGCTAAAGATTTCTCAACGTTCGTTTTTAATTTAGGGTCTTGCTCTAATTCTTCACGAACTTTACCTGATAAACTTAATCTAAAGAAAGGTGCATTTGGTGGAAGTAAAAGTAATAATAATTTAGATGCTAGATTATTAACCCCTCTAGAACCTATTGATTGATATGGTGTATACAAAGTGTTAGCATCGCCAAAACCTTCGTAAGGAAGTATTGCTGGTAAAGTTAACTCAGCACACTCTCTGCCACGATCTAAAAACTGTTCTCTTTTAAACGATAGCTTTTCGTATAATTTACTTAAACTTTTTTCTTCCATAAATTAATTCTATTATGACGGAATATTTAAGCCTGATTCTCCGGCCATCATTACGTCTGTTCTAAGTGACTTCTTGCCAAGCTTTTTTCTAGCTTTTTTCTTAGCGTTTTCTTGACCTTCAGTTTCAATAGCTAAGTCCAAATCTGGTACTTTACTATCAGCTACTGGTGTTGGTACCGGAGCTGGAGCTGGAGGTGGTGGTGCTGGCATTCTAGGTCTTCTTGGTGCACACATATTATTTCCTCTTTAGTATGTTATCTGTTTGTTTTGATTTTAAAAATTCAACAACTGAACGTTGTCCACTTTTAAAAAATATTTCTCTTTCACTATCTTTTAAATCTGCACACTGATTAGGAAATATTTTGTCTAATTCCTTAATCAAATCATCAGTTTTAAGTGGTAAAGAAAAGTCTTCGTTTTTGTCCATAAGTTGTCTATTTTTATCTAAACATGCTACTATTTCTTAGGTTTTTTGGCTTCTTCTTCAGCTATTAAATAATCAAGATAGTTTTTAGCTTTATATAAATCTTCTAAACCATTTTTAGAACGCCAACGAGAAACATATTTAATAACATTACCTTCATTATAATCGAGTTTATTTTTAGTTATGTAATCTCTTGGTTGGATTTTTAATTGATTATAGTGCTTTGGATCAGTAGGTTTATCTGGTTTATCCACGTGGCCTCCACATTTTTATTTTTTTAGATTTAAAATCATAGTCACCATGTTGTAATATATAAGCTAGTCTTGCTTGTAATAGTGCATCATCTTTAGTTTGTTTAGATTTAGTAAAAGCTTCTTCTACTGCTGACCATATATTTTTAGTATTAAGTATTTGTGCTGCTTTAACAGGACCAATACCTGGAGCTCCTGGAAAATTATCTACACTATCACCACATAATGTTTGAAACATGTGATTGTATATAGCTTTCTTTTTTGTAATTTTTTCTACAGTTTCTAAGTCTACTGAAATATTACCCGGTATAGTTTTTAAATCTTTATCTATAGATATAATAATTTTGTTACCTTTTATATTAGGGTCTGTAGCGAATATACCTATTAAATCATCTGCTTCTAATCTTGGCTCACTTATAGCCTCATGCTCTTCAAACAAATACCTTTTAATTTGATACAAACAAGTTGGTTTTCGTTTGTTAGTTCTATTAAGTTTGTATGCTGGATATATCTGTTTACGAAAATTATTTGAATCAGATAAAAATATGTACAACTTTTTAGCACTAAAAGTTTCAGTAACATTTTTTAAATAACTTTGTATTTTGTCTTTACACTCTTTAAAGTCTGTATGCAGTGTCCACATATCATCACCCCAGTGTATTGCTTGTTCGCTATTACTAGCTATTGTATAAGCTAATATATCACCATCAATTAATAATACATTTTTCATTTTTTCCTTTTAGTTTGTTTTTTTAAATACTTTGCAAGTGCGTATAATTCATCTACTGTAGCGTCTCTTTTTATTGTGTTAGCTTTAGCTGAAATCCATTGAACATTATTTTTTACATAACCTTTATTATTATTTATTCTGTCTAGTGACGGACTAAATTCATTTAAACCACCACCAAATATTAATGGTGTTTTAAATACAGGACACTTATGATCTTTTGGATATAGTCTTTTTACTTCAGCTAGTGTTATTGTATGTTTAAGTTTTCTTTTTGCAGCTCTTCGTTGTGACGCTTGCCAAGCTTGCGTTATACAAATATCAACATACTCATGTGTTTTAATCCATCGTTCTGACACTCGACTTTTACGAGTTCGTAAATCTAAATACGTCCAGCCTTTTTCACTATAGCCACGCTTTAAAATTCTGCCGCTTAACTTTTTACTAATGTATTTCTTTCCAACTATGGCCAATTTTACTATCTCCAGTTAGCGGAACTCTTAAATGTGATTTAACTCCAGCTCTTTCGATAGCTTTTATTACTTCTTTTTTAATAAAATCTTCTTTACCTTTTTTAACTTCTAATATTAATTCATCATGAATCCATGCTACTAGTTTACAGTCTTCATTTAAAAACTGTTTGCACTCAGCAATCCAATGCTTGCTAGCTATTGCAGCACCACTTTGTAATAAACTATTTAATGCACTATGTTGTGACCTACAAAATATTCGTCTACCATCTAATCCACCAATATCGCCTTTAGCAGAAACTTCTTGTACTTTAGTTACTAATTGTTTTAGTGCAGGTATCTTTTTTAAAAACTTATCTTTTAATTTAAAACCTTCTTCTGTTGTTACACCCATTACTTCACCTAGTTTTTTGCCTCCTCCTCCATAAAGCCAAGTGTACATAAATCGCTTTGCAAGCCATCTCTCTTCTTGTTTTAAACCTAGTGCTTGCAGTGTTCGTGTATGTATGTCGCCATTAATAACATCATTAGCATATTCACCATTGTCATAAGCTGACATATAATGACCTAATACTCGTAATTCTATTTGTGACATATCAGCTCCAACTAAAACATGACCTTCACTTGCACAAAATAACGAACGACACTCTGGTCCATACTCTAAAATTACTGCAGGTACTTGTGCTAAGTTAGGATTACTATGTGTAGCTCTACCTGTAATAGCGCCATTTGTATTTATAGAACCATATAATCTATTGTTACGTTCTAGTTTTAACCAAGCGTTATTGCCTTCTGCTATTTGAGCTATACGTTTTTGTATCATAAAATATCTTGATAACAATTTAGCTTCTGGCCACTCTAACTCTTTTAATATTTCATCATCTACCTTAGCTCTACCATCAGGTGTAAACTCTTTTGGTTTCCAATTACGATTTTGTTTTAATCTAAATGCTATATGATCTCTTGAATTAGGATTAAATTGTATTTCTTTTTTCTTAATAAAAGTAACACCAGCTTTATATCCCATTTTTTTATTATCTCTTTTAGGTACAAACTTTGACTCTTCAATCCAAGGCGGAAAAAACTTTTGTAATTCTAAACCAAGCTTTTCTCTTTCATCTGATAATGACGAATATAATTTTTGTGCAGCATTAGTATCAAAGCCAATACCATTACCCATCATTTCTGTACAAAGTAATTGTACATCATGCTCAAGTTTAAGTGACTCTTCAGAATATTCTTTTGATAATATTTTATTATATAATGTATGAGTTACATGAACATCTTGCTCACAATACTTTAACATTTCAGGTGTAAAAGTGTCCCATGATTGAGGCTTTTCGCCTTTGTGCATTTTAAGTCTATAACCCCAAGCTTTTAATGACTGTGAACCTATTAAGTTTTTTGGAAAACCATTGTGCATTAATTTAAAATCAACTTCTTTTACATGCGCATATATTAATCTTGTTGCTACAAGTGTATCAAACAGTTCTGCTTTAGTTTGTATGTTTAATATTTTTTTAATAACAGGCATATCAAAAGCTATTATGTTATGACCTATTAACATCTTAGCTGTTTTGATTTTTTCAATACAAGTATTTATATCTGTAAATACTTCATCGGTATTAATATCTTTCATTACAATACAATGTATTTTTGTAACTTTATCTAATAAATTATCACACTCTAAATCTAAAATATAAATCATTAATTTAACCTCACATATCTAACTTCAATTAAAAACGCGTACTCACTAATAGTGGAAAGCATATCTAACATTTGAATAACTAAATCAGCATCTTCTTTTCTAAACACATAGAGCTGCTGAGTTTTATCTTCTCTACGTGCTGCTGTAATTGCTTTACCAATAAGCTTCATAAGATAATCATGCCACGTTTCACTGTGGTAATTAAATCTCTTCATGCTCCTGCAATCTGCCTGTTGTTGGATCAAAATTTATTCTTCCACATAAACCTGTTTCACCTGACCAACGGTTTTTTAAAACTCTTACTGATGTAAGATTTTGTGTTTTAGCTGATTGCTGATTACGTTCTAAACCTAATACAATATCTGATAGCTGAGCAATACCATGACTACCACGCAGTTGACCTAATGAAGTTGATGCACCTTCTTCATGGCCTTTATCATTAAATGTTCTTCTTAAATGACTAACTACAATTAAGCCTATACCTGTCTCAGATACTAATGATCTAAGACCAGTCATTATTGCATCTAAATTTCTTCGCTCATCACCAGTATCATTACCTGATATAACAATACTTAAATGATCTAAAAATATATATTCACATTTTAAAGCTTTAGCTAAGTATCTTATTTTAGATATTAAATGACCTTGCTCTAACGAACCAAAGTGGTTGTATAATAAAACATTACCATTGTTAAATAACTTTTTAAAAGCATCTGATAGTTTTTTCTTATCTTGTTTTTCTGTAGATAAATGAAGTGGTGTATTAAGTTCTAAGCTCAATAAACTTTCAGCTGATTTTTGTATACTTTCTTCTAATGCTATGTAACCAATTTTTTTATTTTGTTTAATTAAGTGATATGCAAGCTCTCTACAAAATTGACTTTTACCAATACCTGTACCTGCTGTAACAGTGACTAACTCACCTTTACGCATACCTTTTGTTTTAATATTTATAGATGGAAACGGATAATTAATTGTTTCAACAACTTCTTTATTAATTACTTTATCTAATAGTTCTGAAGCTTCTACTATACCATCTGGTCTAAATACCTTTGCGTCCCATAAACAGTTTAAAAGTTCTTTAGTTCTATCAGCTACTAACATATCGCTAGCATCTTTCATTGGCAGCCTTGCTATTTTAGCTTGGCCTGGTTGAAATAACTCTGCAACTGCTTTAGCTGCTTTGTTACCAGCGTCATCTTGATCGAAACAAATTATAATTTCTTCAAAGCCTGATAAAAATTCGAGTGATTTAGTTACATCTTTAACTGCAGAGTGTGCACCATTTTTTAACGAAACAACTGGCCATTGGTTACCATATACTTGACTAACACTTAAACAATCAAGCTCACCTTCAACTATTGTGATACGTTTACCGGCATCTCTAAATAAATGTTCACCAAATAAACCTGTGTTTCTTGCTTCACCTAACCAAGTAAATCTTTTATCTTTAAATCTTAATTTATAATTGTTGTTGCCGTAATCAGCTACATGTACTAAATCATTTTGGTATTTAGCAAATCTGTAATTATACTTTTGGCAAGTCTCAATTTTAATTTTTCTAGAAATTATTGGCTTATATTCTACCTCTGTAAGTTCGTTCATATTAGTATTTTGTATTGTTGGGATTGTTTGCTCTGCGTGTTCGTAGTATTGGCAGCCAAAACAGTAGGCATGCCCATCATCATATCGAGCTAGATTGTCCTTTGAGTTACACGATGGACAAGGTTCGTGTCTTAAAAACTTTGCTTCCATATTACCTTTCTTGAAATTGAAATACGCGCTAGGATATTTTTATTACATCAACATCTATGCGATACAGCAGTCAAGTTAACTGGGTCGTCTGGCTGATATAACTACGCGTCCTAGCCGTAAGTCCCTCTTTTTCCCTAACACCCGCTAGGTTGTTAAGGCGATACTAAGTATTATCCTTTAACGCGCACTTTATTTGGCTTGCAAAACATATCGAAAGGCAAAATGTGAGAGGTTCTTCAACCTCTATGCTTGCATACCATCTAAAACTAGTTGATTATTTTCTTCATCTTCTAAAGCTTTTTGCCATAGTAGATTAACTAATTGCTCACCATCTTTTAAATATGTTGGTGATTTTTCATCTCTAAAATAATCTGCTTTTTCTAAACATATCTGAGCTTTTTTAAAATTTTCTTTATACAAATGTTGTGAGCCAACAGTTAAATACAAATGACCTAGTTTATATTTAACATTATGTTGGCTCTTTAACTGCAACATGACATACAAGGAAATCATTGAAAAATTATAAACATCATAAACCCAACCAAGCCAAGCATCACTTGACCTCATTGTAGCCATACAATTAAGTTCACCATCTCTTATTAAAAACTGTAAGCTTAACGTACATGGCACATCTTTAGTTTTTCTAGGATTTTCTCTCCAAATATTAATTACTGCTTGTCTCGATGATGGGTCTTCTTTTAATGTATCTATAATAAAAGGTAGTTGATCTACAACTTTAACACCATAAGCTCCAAAAAATCTAACACCATCGTCACTAAATTTTGTAATCATTTTAGAAAATGGCGCTATTGTTTTAACTCTATTATCACCACTTAATATCCAAGCTGCTTCTGCATATCTAAACTTTTGACCTATACTTCTTGATTTAATGTTAACCATAGGCTCGTTCATATTTACTTTAGTTGATACACAAAGCTGCTCTTTAGTTTCCATACCTCTTGGCGAAACTGTTGGGCATTGCATAATCATATTTAATAATGACAACCACAAAATACTTGTGGAATTTATTTTAGTTCTTACAGGTTCTTTACTTTTGCTCATATATTTCTTTTTTAATAAACTCTTCAATGTTTACTTCTGCATAATTATAAATTGTAAAGTATGGGTACATATTTTTAAGCAGCACATAAGCATCATAAACTTTTGCTACGCTTTCAAAATCTTCACCACCATCTTTTCTTCGCTCTTCAAACCTAGCTAAAACTTTTGATTTTGGTGGTAAGCATAAAATAAATTTTGTATTAACATCACGTCTTGCTTCTTGTTCCATAACATTAACATTATAAACAGGACCACTTCTAAAAATGGTGCTATAAATTAATTCACTTGGCCAATGTCTATCTATAATTACATTACGTAATTTTAAACTTTCCATGTGTGGTGCGTATGAATGTTTATACTGACCATGATGTATATAAAGATAATCAACTAATTTAGTTTTAAGTGTATTAGCTAATGTTGTTTTACCTGCACAATCAGGTCCTTCTAAAATTATTTTCATAATAAATCTTTTAATGTTGTTTTAATTTTTAATAATCCATACTTTTTGTTTAAGTCTTGAATTAAATTTTTTAATGATTTGGTTTGTAGCTCATTAAATTTAGTGTTACCTACTAAAGCTATTCCAACAGTCTCACCATTGTCGTCATCTAAGTTAAAACCTATTTGATCTATGTCTCTTCCTTTTTTAACATCACCATCAATTGTAATTACAAAATGAAAGCCAATGCCTAATAGTCCTGACTTACGATGCTGCGCATCTATTTGTTCTTTTGTAATATCTAAGTTCATAGGTGTTTTTGTTGAATCTATAAAAATGTATTTAGTCGACTGCCGGTTTTTTAGGCCGGACGTCTTTTTCAGCAATCCACTCTTTTGGTATTCTTTCTTTTGCATACTTAAATCCGTTTGTTTCACACCATTTGGCGTAAGTAGTTTTTGATATTTTACTGATACGTTGATTTGGATTTGAGAATACAAACCTAATATCAATGTCTGGATATTGTTCTTTAACTTGAAGATGCTTCTGTCTATCTTTAGTTAAAAATCTACCTTTCGCTTCAATGACTATTCCGTTAGGCAAAACAAAGTCTGGAGTATATCTAGAGTTTTTTGCTGGTCTTAAATAATTAATTGTAAAACTCTCATAACTAAAAGAAACGCCTAACGATTCTAATTGTTTCGCAAGGCGTTCTTCTAGCCCACTTCTAAATAAAATCTTCTTTTTGGTTTGTCGAAGTTTCATTTGTAGTGGCAACTATAGAGGGTTGTTCTTCTTCGCTACTGTGCACATAACCTTTTTCCTCTTTGAATCCTAATGAACTCATGCTTGGTAAAGGTTTTGTTTGTAGCTCTAATATTTGTACTCCAACTAATCGAAGTGAAATACCAGCTCCTGTTGTAGCTACATAGTATGGGATAATGTCTGCAGATACTTTTACCTTACTGCCACCATAAACAATTGTGTCTGTCATTGGTTGACCTGAACTATCCACTACTATTGGTCTAATTTCTACATCGCCGATTTTACCTTTCATTTTAATTTTAAATAAGGTTTTACCGTTTTCAGATGCGTATGGTTTTGGACCAACTTTTATTGACTTACCTTTATTTAGCTTTTTCTGTTCAGCTAAATTTTCAGTGTAAGCTCTGTCAATGACTTCAACAAAAGGTTTTGCGTCAGCGTCATCAACATAAATATTACAACTGTAAATACCATTTACTTTATCAAACTTATAATCCGCATCTTTGAGCCACGGATAGCTTGCGATACCTACTGGAGTTGTAACACGTTCATATTTGCGTTTGCTCATATTTCTCCTATAATTAATGTATCTATATGTGTATCTAATTCACGAGTGTATATATTTAACTAAAAAAATACTTAGCTTTAGCTATTTCGTGAATATCCAATTTACCTTTTTTAGGTAAAGGTGGAATTTTCTTACGCAGCTTTTCTGGTATTAAAGCTGTAATCTGATCTTTAAAATGTTCTAACGGGTCCATCTCTGTATACATTTGTATAAAAGCTGACCTTGCACATTTATTTAAAATTTCCATATCAGCAGGCAGCGTCGCGTAACTGTCATGCACCATACCAAAATCTTTTAAACCATTTTGCAAACAATGATCTATCGTTAAGAACATGTGCGTAGCATCGAGTGAATGCACAAAGTTCGGTGATATTCCATTAGCTTGTTTACGTTTATTTATTTTGTCTGTGTTTGATCTAATTCTTATTCGACCCATCATTTTAGTTTTTACAATCATATCTTTTTGAGAGTAATAAGCCTGCTTAACAGGAAAGCCTAAAGGTGTGGTCCAGTGTACGGGTGTTTTAGTAGCTGCACAAAGCCTTGCAACTTTTTGTAACCAGTCCATAGCTTCACGCGCTTTTATAACTGTGTTGCCAATACTTTCCCAAATAATATTTGCTAAAAATATATTTGCTTTTGCTCTATCTTTAAATGGAACTGTATCGCCTTTTTCTTCACGATCAGATACATATTCGTCTACAAACTCTACACAAGAATATCTTGTACCACCATAAGGTAAAACCATTACACTTCGTTTAGTAGCTTTCCTATCTATACCCCAGTCCAACCACTCTTTTGCAATAGTGTTGTTGCTTAATTTTAATTTTTCAATAACTGTATCAGCAACAACTTGATAAATATCTTGTGGTACATCATTATCTATTAAGTTAACTGCTTTACCTCCAACTTCGTCACGAAGTACAGCTGAAAAGTTTTGCAAACCGTTACATGAACCATCAATATTACACGGTAAACCAGATTCATAACCTAATCCTAACCTAACCATATTTTCAAATTCAAATGTAGCTGCAAGAAATTGCCAAGGTTTATCTGCATGTTCCCAAAATGAATTATTAAATGGGTCTTTTGCTGATGCAATTATTTGATCTTTATTTTTATGAACCCATTTTATTCTATCGTCTAGTGATACTTTATCTTCGCCATAAGTATTAGCTAACTGCAAACATAAATATTTTTCGCCAATAGTTCCTAATGGTTTTTTGTTAGCAAACAAGTGCATTGACTTAGCTAAGTCTGTACCTTGTGGATTAAAATAACCAGTTACATAATAAAATCTATCTCTAAAACAAAGTCTACCAGCATGATATATTTGTGGTTCATCAGCAAACTTATTACCAATATAAATTGTGTTTGCTTCAGCGAGCCGTTTAGATTTTAGTTTTTGATTTTGTGTGTAAACTACAGTTGCTTGTGATTTCCATTTAGATAAAGCTTTTAAACCATCAGGTGTTTTATCGCTTATATTATGAGGCTTATTTGGCAGCTGCATTAATTGTGAAGTAATAAGACCACCACGATTTCTTGAGTCATCATTAAATACAGTTTTAGCTACATTTAAAATATGTTTATTAACGACCCACGGTGTTTCTTGTAAAGTATTTAAACCGTTGTAAACACCTGGCATGTCATAGTTTTTAAGCTCTTCAATATAAGTTCTATGACTAGTAATATTATTACCAGTTACTAAAAACATTGGTTCAATATGTCTGCTTATATAACCACCACCAATACTTGTTTTCCATTTACGAGGCTTGCAAAGTAAAGGGTAAAATTCCGGGTCAAAAAACTTATTAAAATCTTTTACCTTTTTAATCCACTCTAAAGTTTTATCAGTTGCTGTTAGTACATTATAAGCTCTTTTTCGTTTATATATCTTTTCAACTTGTACTAATCCTGTTGCTTCAATAAACAATGATATTAATAACTCACCAACAAGCAGCTTATCTCTAACTGGCCAACGTTCCCACTCAAAGCCTTTTCTTTTTGAGCTTAATAATAATTTCCATCGACGATACTCATAGTGATTAGAACGTTTATCTAAATCTTTATTAATGCTTTCAAACAAAGCTTTATGTTCTGGATTTTGATTAAATGATTGAAAATAAAGTTCGTCCTCAATTTTACCTCCGAGTGATATTGCTTGTGCTGTAAACTTTCTAACTGAAGTAACACTATCTATGATCTTTTTAGCTGCAATAACTGCTGTTAACTTTGGGTCTAACTGGTCTAAATATTTCTTAGCAACGAACTTTGGACCTCTATTATTTTCATTTAAAAATGTTTGTATTGTTGTTTCAAATTTATCAATACTAGCTTTGAGTAATTTTTTACCGTGAGTTGTCATACTCTCACGTTCTTTTTCTACAGCTTTATTTTCTCTAGTTTCTGTACGCTTACCACCTCGATTACGCATCTCAGCTTCGTTCTCAATCTGTCTTTCTACTAATTTTTTATAGTCACTGATAAAAGTCACCATTTTGCCTCCATAGTTGTATTAGTTACACTAATGAATACTTACATTTTTTAGTGGTTATTGCACAGCAGCATACTGCTATACACCAGTGTAAATATCCATTAAGTGGATTTTAAGTCTGTTGGTATTACAAAAAGCATCATAGAATAACAAACTTATTATTAAAATCCTATGACTTTTGCCACTTTGTCACCGTAACGGTCACTACTATTTTCTAAAGCTTTACGAGCCTCAGTTTTATTTCGTGGCGCTAAATGAGCATATCTAAGTGTCATTTTAATTGTTTTGTGTCCCATTAATTCTTGTATCACAGTTATACCAATACCAGCTTGTACTAATCTTGACGCAAATGTATGTCTAGTACAATGAAAAGTAAATTGTTTATCGTCCTGTAAACCTAATTTAATCTTACCAAAATTCCAAGCTTTTCTTAAATGCTCATCTGATATATTAGCAAACGGATAACGACCTCGTCTTTTTAGTATTTTAAGTGCTCTATCAGTTAATTCAATATACCTTGGAAATGGTGCTTTAGCTTTTGTAGTCATAATAGTAAGTATACGACCATCAATGTCTCGTTCTTGATCTATTCTTTTAAGCTCAGATTTACGACCACCGCAATCATTACCAAATGCTGTTAAATCAGCAACATCATTATATCGTTCAGAGTACAATGCTGCTAAAAATCTATTTTCTTCTTCAAGCTTAAAATATCTTATTCTACCTTGACCTTCAATAAACCACTCTATTTCAGGTTTAGATTTTATATAGTTTCTTTTTTTAGCATGACTTAATATTTTAGATAATGCTGCTAGTTTTCTGTTACAAGTGCTATCTGCATTACCATTTGATTTCCAGTCTTCTATTAAGTTATCTATTAGTTCCTCGTCGATTGTAGTTATCTTTTTATGAATACCTATTTGTTCAACAAGATTTCTAGCTGTACGTAACCCATGTGAGTCTTTCCACTTATGTTGCATTTGCGTAAATATTGCATGAATGGATAAATCTTTACGTGCTAAATCAAGTTCTTTACAAATAAGCAGCCAACTTTTGCCTTCATTTAAACCTTTTTCACAATGAGCTTCAGCAGCCTTAGCGTCTGTTGCATCACCAAGTATTTGAGTTCTATATCTTTTGCCTTTATGCGTAATATCTAATTGAAAACCTTTATTTCTTTGTCTATAAGCCATATATTACCTTTCTAAAATTGGCCTCATGCTGAAATTGGTAGACAGTCACGACTTAAAATCGTGTGGGTTTTACCCGTCCCAGTTCGAGTCTGGGTGAGGCCACCACAACCCCACCCAATATTTATTAGTTTATCCATATATTTTCTAACGTCGTGTAAAATTGTTTACCTTTTGGTGTTAAGTAAACAAGCTTTCGTCTTCGTTCCATTGGGTCTTCTTTTGACGCCAACAAATTTGGACCTTTAACTTTTTTTCTAGTCCAATCAGTAAAGAAAGCTACATTGCGACTGCAGCTAGCTTGACTTATTCCTAACAATGTAGACAAATCTGACATCGGCACTTTTTCTGTTTTATACATAGCTATGGCTAAAAACGTTTGTACCGTTTGTGCTTGTATTTCATTATCAAGTTTTCTAAACTCTGTCATAAAAGCGAACATTGTTGCGCCTGGTTTTTTATGCAGTATTTGTTTTATCATATTTTGCCTATTTGTTTTTTGTTTTACGTGTTTGTTGTGACTTCAGTTACTTTTATTTTTTTAGAAATATTTTTAAATCTATTTTCTAAAGTTTTAACTTCGCACAATTTGTATATTTGAGTTTCAGATAAATAATCTGAAATATGGCATGCATCAATAAAACTATTTGCCACATCTTCATCTTTAAATTTAATGACAGCAGCTCCATGATATTTTGAACACAACACGCCTTTACGTAAAATATATTCGCCTTCAAAACTAGACACTAATTTTTTCAATTCAATTAATTCATCAGATTTTTCTTTTTGTGTTAAATGATAAGTAAATTTATTTGAAAATTTTCCTAATATTAAAAGTTCACACATTTTGCCTCCTATTTACTTTTAGTTTTTACTAGATTAATCCGTCTTTGTAAAGCTTCCACTGAAGAAACTATTACACACACAACTTGGGCAATTTACGTGACCATCATTTGTCTTAAGGTAGTGGTTACCTTTACAATCATCACATATTTTTTCTGATCGTTCTTGTTTCTTTTTTTCGTGCATACGAGCTTTATTCGACGAATGAACAAAACCTATAGCTTCATTAAATTCGGCCATTACAAACCTCCAAAATTTGAGTAGTAACATGCATCATTTGCTAAACACAAAATCCATATTGCTGCCCAAAAAAATCCAATAGTAGCTATTACACCTATTATTGAACCAATTGTTTTTAATGTTTCCATTATATTACCTTTCATAATGTAACAAATCCACTAGTGTATAGTTTAAGAGACAAGAAAGCATTAAAGCTGTTTTTTCAGACAACTTGCTTCCTTGTCTCAACACACACTGTACATTTGTTTTGAAATTATTATTTAACAACGATTGAGTGCTGCTCACATGTTTATTAACTAACAAAAGGAGCAATCCTGCGTGAGCATTAGACAGTAATAATTTCATAATGTTGCTGCCGTAATTCATTTAATTTTTGTCCTTGTATTTAGTTAAGTCTATTGATCTAGTTGAACCAATTTTGTAATTGTTTGGATAATGTTTTCCAGGCATCTCGCAATTAAGCAGCCAGATATAATTTGGATTAAGCATTTTAAATAAGTCTGCAACAGCAGCCTTGTAATCATAAGCTTTAACATTAAACTTAAATTCTTCCTTGTTGATTGTGTGACCAAAAAATCTATATTTTAAAAGATTCTTATCGATACGCTTGCTAACTATGTTTAGCTCTACTGTTTTAATATTATTCATTTTGCTCCTATGTATTTATAACACTCTTGAAACTTTTACACTGATGTAAAGATTAAAAGAACCTAGATGTGTCCCTAATTACTGGGCACTATTGTCACAGCCAGGTCGTTTTCATTTTGCTTACGGTAAAAAAAAATGAGCTCAGCTATATGCAAACTGAGCTCACTTTTGATATTATTCTAAACCCCAAAATACGCTGGTTCGTTTTGTATTTCGTCTTTTTCTTGTTTTGACATAACTGGTTTTATTTTAATTAATAATCCAATTTGAGTTAATCCTGAGCTCATCTCTCCCATTTGAGAGTCTAGCTCACTTGCATATTCACTTATAATATCCTCTAATTTTTCTTGAGGTAAAGCTTTAACAAGTTTTGACATAATTGTTTCTTCAAAAGTTATTACACCTTCATTTCCGTTTATGTCGTTAATTATATCTTTAGCAAATTCCAAATACTCTTCTTGAGTACCTGTCCATTTGCCATCTTTATCAAGCATATCATTGCTCATTAGTTTGCCTCCTTTTTATAATAGCCTTCTTCATTAATTGATTTTTGTTTCCTTAGCAGCTTATCAAAAAGAGACTCGTTAAAGTCCTCCCAGTCATAATAAGCTGATGGACACAATTTAAGGTTAACATTAAGCTCAATAGGCTTAGGTCCGAAGCCAGGAACAATTACACCTGTTTTTCGTTTAGCATTATTGAGATCAACAACTTGGAAAGTAACATCAACGAAAAACTCGTAGCTGCAAAAATTTGATCTACGTTTCTCGCCGATATTTGTCACTTTAACAAGATAGTTGCCCGACTTTGCATCGGACAACTTTTCATTTATTTGATAATTCACTACGAAATCTCCTTCATAATTTTATCAATATATTTTTTCTCAGCCTCACGAGCATCAACCTCCCACGGCAACGCCATATATTTCTTGTGATTTTGAGATGGACTATAACGTCTGATTGATTGTGCTTTTTTAGATGCAACAAGCTCATCAACGCTGCCATCGGCTGCTCGAGTGATCTTAGTGTCCATAGCTGTCCATATTGAAT
>BCSF01000152.1_pt1 | contig 31315 bp, 45 predicted proteins | sample 1016431 | NCBI WGS metagenome assembly BCSF01 (sample SAMD00045685;SAMD00045686;SAMD00045687;SAMD00045688;SAMD00045689;SAMD00045690;SAMD00045691;SAMD00045692;SAMD00045684;SAMD00045690;SAMD00045691;SAMD00045692;SAMD00045684;SAMD00045685;SAMD00045686;SAMD00045687;SAMD00045688;SAMD00045689, study... | reverse complement strand
CTAGCGTAATTCAATGCGCCCTCATACACTGCCGATTGTAGTACATTAATCAGTCTGGTCTTCAGGTCGCACAGCCCATGTTGCTCCATACGGTCAAACATTATCTCCAACGTACTATCACTCATATATCACCTCAGTTATAACTGACTGGTTCATAGTTCTCATCTTCATCCATCTTCTTCAGTTCTTCCCTGTAATGCTTCGCTATCTCTAACCTTAACTTCTTGTTGGTCTTCATCAGGACTTGCCACTTTTCCCTTAACATGTCCATGTGACCCTGTCCTAGTGTTTCATCCAACCACTTTGTAAACTCCAGTGGGTTAGCAGTGAACCTCATGTGGCAGTAATGACATAGACATACCGCGTTGTCTAATGACCACCTTACTGACTTAGCCGCCCTGCCATAGATGTGAGCGCACTCCATTCTCGCATCTACTTTGTTGCAGTGTTCACATACATACCCCGCTTTCTTTCTTACTACATTGCTAAACCATTTATCTGCCGCATCACGCTTTATCGCCATTCTTAAAATCCTTTGTAGGGAACTGAACATAAAGTTTGTACTTCTCCGCTAGGTGTCTTGTTATTGTTTCAGCTACTAACGATACTTCATCTGTAGACAACTGCCTACTACTTTCATCCTTATCTGGATACATAGCGCGTTGAACTGTCATCCATATTAAATCCATCACGCTACGCTCAGTCCACGGTGCTTCAATATCTTTGCTCAAAACAGGACTGCTTATCATGCAAGGAAACCCTGCATCATTGCACCGCTTGGCTATGTCCCTACAGAACACCCACATAGCATTGTTCTGTTTAATACTTCTAGGCTTCCCTAGCTTGTATTCAAACGTAATGTACTTATGCTTGTCATACATCTGATCGACAAACTCCTTGTACATCGTAAGTTTTTTAGGACAGTTGACAGTCCAAGCCGCACCATTCATAACGCTAACCTCAGATACTTGTTCATCATAATTTCTGATTGTGTCTCACATCTTTTAATGTTGTCCTGACCGTGGACATAACCTGATTTAGTCCCATCAAGATTAGTAAATGGCTTTCTCTTTGGTACAAGCTGTAAGTCAGTGATTACTTTTTGACCATTCTCTTTTAGCTTGTTCTTCACCATTCTTGACCTAAGTGTATGCTCACTCAAGCCTGTAAGCTCACTCATATCTTCATAAGTGTAGTAGTTACCAGTAACGAACTTATCGCTCTCAGTCCCTACGTACTTGAAGCCTTTGATGCCGCCATGTTTCTTATCCATTTTCCTCTCCTGATTTACCTAAAAGATAATCATGCACCTTTTTCTGGTACTCCTCGGTTGGATACTTATGCTCAATAATCACACAGCATTCAATGCAACCTGCCTCATAAATAAATTTAACATCAGGATTATCAGACTCTTCATACCTAGCACCCATAACATCACCACATTGTGGGCATTCTATATCATAATCTTTCATAGCTACTCCTAGTTAGCCCATGATCTATCGGTTAATGCGACTTCAATATCGCGTTTCTTTATTTGATTCGGTTTTTTCGCCACGTTAGTTAGTGTAGGGGCTTCAACCTCATCTTCCCATCTTGCATTGTTTAGATAAGTTGACGCATGGGGGATGAATGTCTTGTTAGCATCACTCCACTCGCCATGTTTAATCCTCAATGCAATGTTCTCAGCTATCAACATTACAGTATCGTCATCAAGTTTGAGTTTATCCCATGCTTTCTTAGCTTGTGCCTTGCCAACCTTTCTTGGGTAAACACTCCAAAACGATTCAAAATGATCTATATTATTAACTGTAATATTAGATGTAGTATTAACTGTATTATTATCCTTAAACTTTTCTTTAATAGGGTCATTAACTTTTCTTTGTGGGGTATTTAACTTTTCTTTAATACCCCCATTAAGTAATCTTATATACCTATTTAAGATTTGTTTAGTACCCCCATCTTGCTCTAGCTCAATGGTGATATAGCCTGCGTCTTTAAGACTACCTATCCATTTACTAATAGAAACCTTACTGACGTTATATAGTTCTGCAAAGTATCCATTGGTTGCCCAACAATATCCTTTCTCATTGCAAAGTGCAGTGATTTCACCATATAAAAGTTTGGCGTTAGGCGTTAGACTCTCATCGTATCTGACGTTTGCAGGGATGATTGCGTAGTAACCTTTCTTATCCATGTTCACCTGCCCTGATAAACTCGCTGACTGGTACTTGAAATAGGTCTGACAGTGCAACTAGTGTGGCACAGCTTGGATCGCGGTGATTATTTCTAATCAGACTGATAGTAGCCGGTGATAATCCACCCTCTCTAGCTATATCAGCTTGGGTCATACGGTGTGTCTTCATATAAAAGTCTAGCGATTTGTTAATATCCATGTGGATCTCCTTAGTGATTTGTACCCATCATATATCAATGTAAATTAATTTGCAAATAAATATTGACATAGGTGTAACAACCCACTAATATGTAATCTCACAAACACAAATTAGAGGATAGAAACATGAATAGACCATTGATATTTGAGGATTACAATTACAGTAGAGCCTCAACCCAGTTCCCATTGATCGAGCCATCGTCTACTGAAAAAGAAGTAGAAGATACTGCATGGCAATACACCATCGACCTAATGAAAGATGACTATGACATTATGTTTGAGTCTTTTGTTGGCGAGCATCTTGAGAATATCTATGGTATGAGAAAATACCACAATGATGTATTGCAAGCACTGGCAGACCAGAACTATGAGCAGATTGGTAAGCTAGTCGAGACAGCAATGGGGGCATTCAACCAGAATGTAATCGAGTATATTCAAGAACACCAAGCACAAATGGAGATGAGAAATGTCTGATTTAAATAACTTAAATGATTACGAGAAGGGCGAGTTCGATTGTATACATGGCTATCCTGCTCGTGAGTGCGAGCCAGAAGCCTACTACAACGGCTATGCAGATGCGTATGCTAAAGAAGCTAGTGCCACATGGTATAGCGAGAAACAGTTTCAAGAAATCTTAGGGGGTGCATAATGAGTAACGTATGGACAACGCTGTCAGCGATTGACGTATCAAAGCATATTGAGAAGAAGGGTCAGTTATCGTACCTCTCTTGGGCGTATGCTTGGGGTACACTGATGAAATTTTATCCTGATGCTAGTTACTGTTACTTTGAGCCTAGAATAGATGAGAATGGCACTGTCGAGGTAGAGGTAGAGTTGACTATCGAGGGCATCACTAGACGTATGTGGTTGCCTGTAATGGATAACAGAAACAAGGCAGTAGTAAACCCAACATCAAGAGAGGTGAGTGATGCTAGAATGCGATGCCTAGTTAAGTGTATCGCTATGTTTGGGTTGGGTCATTACATCTATGCGGGTGAAGACCTGCCACTAGCTGTGATGGATACACCTATTAGTGCTGACCAGTCAGCCAAGTTGAAAGGATTGCTTGAGCAAACAGACAGCGATGTTAAGAAGTTCTGTCAGGTGTTCAAGTGCAAGACAGTTGATGAGTTATCAGTAGCCCAGTATGACCGAGCAATCTCTATGTTGGAGAAGAAACTTGAAAATACTGCAAGCTGAGCAGGGTACACAGGAATGGCTAGACGCTAGGTTAGGTAGACCCAGTGCTAGTCAGTTCTCAAAGCTAATCACTACGGCAGGGAAGCCTAGTGCATCTGCTGATGATTACATTAGTGAGATGATTGCAGAGAGAATCACAGGGGAGCGTGAGCCAATCTTTGTGAATGAGTGGATGCAGAGAGGGACTGAGTTAGAGCCTGAAGCCCGGCAAACCTATGAGTTTATTAATGGTGTTGACGTTGAAGAAGTAGGCTTTATACTAGATGACTCAGGCGAGTTCGGCTGTAGCCCTGATGGATTAATTAATGATGATGGGGGTGTAGAGTTTAAATGCCCATCACCAAAGAACCACATAGCATGGAGTAGAAAGGGCGTATGTCCGAGTAAACATTATGCTCAGGTGCAGGGGTGCTTGTACATTACAGGCAGAGAATGGTGGGATTTTATGTCCTATCACCCTGAGATGAAGCCTTTCATTGTGCGTGTTGAGCGTGATGAAAAGTTTATTAAGAAACTGGCTGAACAGATTAGTCTAGCCGTAGAGGAAATCAAATCAGAAGTGAGGAATTTAACATGAGCAAGATAGGCGTATCACTGTCGTTAGATGTGACAAAGATTGATAAGTCAAGATTGAAAGAAGTAACCAAGAAAGATGGGTCAGTAGCTAAGTATCTAAACCTGACTACCTTTATCAACCCTACTGAAGAAGACCAGTACGGTAATCATGGGTTCATTGCACAGTCTCAAACAAAAGAAGAACGCGAGTCTGGTGCAGAACGACCACCTATTCTGGGTAACTGCAAGGTTATCTACACTGAGGGTGGGCAACCTAAAAAACAAGATGACTTCCTAAGTGAAGACGTACCATTCTAAGAGGTGAAACATGGCTAAGAAGAATATAGAAAAAGCAATCAAAGATGCTCACGATTCAGCAGACAAAGCTATCGATGAAGCGCAAGCAGAACTCAGGGAAGCTCGACAAGACTTGATTACATGGCTCAAGAAAGAGTACACGTTCAAGCGTTCCGAGTTAATCGTTTTAGGCAGTGGCGCGGCAGTAGTCATTGCAACACTAATACTCCTCTAGGTTAGGGCGTTAGCCTGTGTAACTGGTCTGGCTCACCAGTAACCGAAACGAGCCATTACAATTTGGTATATACTGTATAAAAATACAGCATTAGAAATGCGTGAAAAAATCATTATAATTCGCACTGCGAGGGAAAAGAATGACCAAGCATCTTGTAATACCAGACACCCAAGTTAAACCTAATCAACCTATTGACCATCTAAGATGGGCAGGATTATATGCTGTCGATAAAAAACCAGATGTTATTATCCACATTGGCGATCATTTTGATATGCCTAGCCTTAGTGCATGGGACATCGGCAAGAAGTCCTTTGAGGGAAGACGCTATACTGCTGACATCGAAGCAGGCATCAATGGCATGGAAGCATTCCTCAAGCCTATCAGAGAGGAACAACAGCGCCTCATTAAAAACAAGCACAAACAGTGGAATCCACGATTGGTATTCACTATCGGAAACCATGAACAACGAATTGAAAGAGCTATTGAAGCCGATCCAAAACTAGAGGGCTTGATTGGCTACCATGATTTTGAGCTAGATGAGATGGGGTGGGAAGTCTATGACTTTCTTGAAGTCGCTGTCATTGATGGGATAGCTTACTCTCACTACTTCACAAGTGGCATCATGGGTAGACCCTGTAGTTCAGCTAAAGCAATGTTAGCCAAAAAGTATATGAGTTGTGTCTGTGGGCATATTCAAGATAGGGATATTGCGTATGGTCGCAGGGCTGACGGGAAGAATATGTTGGGCTTGTTCTCAGGCATTTTCTACCAACATGACGAAGACTATTTGACTGCTCAAACCAATGGCTCATGGCGTGGCATTTGGATACTTAACGAGGTTGAAGATGGTAGCTGTGATGAACTCCCAGTATCTATGAATTACCTTAGGGATAAATATCAAGGCAAGTAGGCAAGTCTATACTTGTAAGCGCAAAAAACGCGCCTAGAGGGATTTCTAAGCGCGTTTAATGGGTTAGGGTATACCAACTACAGGGTGCTAGCTTGTAGCGTTTTCAGCCCTATGTATCAAGTCAGTCATTAAATCGATTATCTCAATAAAGCATTCTCGCTCGGTATGGTGTTCATCATTGCGAGCAATCTCAGCCAGTCTAATATAATCGGCTCTTACTGTTTCCATGTGTTGAATTAAATTGTTCATTTTTTAATCTCCTCTACTATCTCAGCAATATAGATTTCGTCATGCTCATCAGCTATTAAAACCTCTTTAAACTTGTTTGCCTGTTCAAGGGTTGGAAAGCGGAGCGCATGTTGCCCTGCGTCAGTAAACCAAACTACAACGTATCTCATAGCACTGCCCTCACAATTTGAATTGCTAGGCATATATACAAGCCAAGTCCAGTCACTAGCCACAGATGTGCCCTAATTGATTTCCTCGCTTGTTTGCGCTCCCATTGTTTGAGTGCTAGGTAGCGAGTCGCATTGCATTTTCTATCGTATATAGTCATTTTATTTATCCTCTAACCAGTTATCCTGGATTGCAAGTTTTACTGATAGTCTATTGAATACTGCACCATCTGGCGTATATTTTGGCAAGCTAGGCATTAGCCTATCTAGTGCGCGTTCAAGTGATAGATATTCTGGCAACCAACACCAGTCGTAATAGTAATCTTGGTCGTTATGTAGCCAAAGCGATACATTCCAAGCGTTCCAACTTCTATGCCCATTAAATGATTTCATGTTATATCCTCTAGTTAAGTTAAATATGTTTCGTTTGTTTATGGTTTCGCATTGTAAACGGGCAAAAACATCTTGCAATACTAATGAGACGAAAGGGACTTTATATACGATAAGAGGGGAATATATGCTATAATTGGTTAAAATATGATCAATTATTTATCAATTTAAAATCAAATACTTGAGGATTAAACTAATGGCAAAACGCGGTCGACCACTTGGTAGCACCAATAAACCCTATCGCAGGGTTCTAGATGAATACTTACAGCGCAAATATAAGGGGGAGTTTAACCCTGTTATTAATGCAATAGAATCAGCGTTAAAGATACAGGAAATCGCTGAAAGTACAGGTGAGATTGCAGACTATAAAGCTAGCGTTGAAGCATTCGACCGGGTGAGCAAGTATATCCAACCCACACTGAAAGCCGTTGAGATGTCTGGCGATGCAGGCGTAACAGTATCCCTACAGCGCAAAAGGTTTGATGGTTTGCAGAACGATAATAATAAAGAGGGCGAGGAGTAGCACCCCCCCCTTCCGAAGGCGCGCGTGTTGTGTATGTATATGCATCGCTCAAAAAAAAATTTGGAGTCTTATGAAAGTAACCCCTATCCGCCCCGGCATGCGTAAAACGCCCACAGATGGCTTTACAGGCGATTTAATACTTATTACTATAGATGAGGGTCAGGTTGAGGTTGCAAGCTCTCTAATCGATGAAAAAACGGTATTCTATATTGACCTTTGTAAACATATAATAATGAGAGATACATTGGAAGGCATTTATGGTGACGATTGAGACAGATGAATATGTGAGTGATACTGTATTAGAGTTGATTCATAACTTTGCTAATGCTTTAATAGACAAAGATGAAATGTTGATGCGTGAAATCTTAGACATTGTATATGATAAGATGGCAACAGACTTTGTTGATGAGGAAGATTATGAGTCATTTGAATAAATTAGATAAAGCCACTAGGGATAGACATTTCCCTGAAGTAAATGGTGGTAAGGGTAGTAAGCCTAGAACATCTACTGCTGAATCACGTAAGAAGTATGCTGACAACTGGGACAAGATATTTGGTAAGAAAAAATGAGCCAAATACAATACGACCTATGCCCACAGGGACAAGTTCTCCAAGACTTCTCTGACTGTCGCGCACGTAACTCATTCATCATGGGACCTTTAGGTTCAGGTAAGACTGTTCAATGTATTCTAAAACTGTTAGACCTTATCTGTGAACAAGAGCCTGTCTCTGACCCTGAACACAAAAACTATAATAAACGCCTGTCTCGTATTATTGCGGCTCGTAATACCTATTCTGAACTGTTTTCTACCACAATTAAAGACTGGCTAGAGATACATGGTGAACTAGGCGACTTCAAACAAGGTAATAAAGAACCCCCTACACACTTTATGAGATTTAACCTAGAAGATGGTACAGAGGTTGAGTGTGATGTCGTGTTTATCGCCTTTGACCGCCCTGAGCACGTTAAAAAAGCAAGGGGTATCCAATGTACTTGGGTGTGGCTAAACGAGACGAAAGAGCACTCTAAAGCCGTTTTAGACATGTTAGACCTACGTCATGGTCGTTACCCCTCACCGAAGGAAGGAATCAAGCCTACACATCATGGAATGTTGGGAGATTCTAACGCCCCTGATGAAGACCACTGGTATTTCAAGCTAGCTGAGATTGAACGACCCAAAGATTGGTCATTTTTTAGGCAGGCAGGCGGTGTTTATAAAGATGGCGAAGAGTGGAAGATAAACCCTAATGCTGAAAACTTAAAGAACTTGCCTGATGGCTACTATGAACGTGGTCTAAATGGTAAGTCTGATGACTGGATAAAGGTAAATTTAGCCAATGAATATGGTTTTGTATCGAACGGTAAGCCAGTACATCCTATGTACACTGATAGCGTACACTGTCAACACATGGATGACTTTAAACCATCCTTTGATTACCCTATCGTCTTAGGTATGGACTTTGGTCGTACACCTGCGTGTGCGTTTATACAACGAACTTCTATAGGTAGATGGATTTGTTTCGATGAGATGGTACTTACTGACTCTGGTGCTGTTGATTTTGCACCTACACTTAAACGATATATTGAAGAAAAATATCCTAATCACAAATTCCAAGGGTGGGGTGATCCTTCTGGCAACAATAAAAACCAATCAAACTCAGATACCCCATTCCAAATACTTCGTGCGGCAGGCGTTCCCTGTCAACCAACGGTTAGTAATGACCCATTAAAGCGTAGAGCCGCCCTAGAAGTACCCATGAAAGAGATGTGTATGGATGGCAAGCCTAGATTCATTGTCCTACCTAAAGCTTCTATGATCCGTAAAGGTCTACAAGGTGGGTTCTGTTACCGTAGAGTACAGAAATCAGGGGAGCACTACACTGATGAACCTGATAAGAATGAATACTCTCACCCGGTAGAAGCCTTAGAGTACGCACTACAAGGTGAGGGAGAGGGGCGTTCAGCACTACGTGGAAGCGGTAAGTTTACCAAACCTACACAAGCTAAGGTCAACTTCAGTGTCTTCTGATGTGTATGTAGTATTCAAAAATGACTCATCTAACTGGTGGAGTCTATTCCTTAAAAAAGGAATAAGACACTGTTATGTGGTAAAACCATCGCAAAATAGGCTAATTGTTTGCGGTAAGTCAACAAAAAGTTATGATTTGTTCACGATTGACGCAAAAAATGGTATAATTGACGAAAATTTTATTCTATTACGTTATAAGCCCAAACAGTGTAAACGCTTTTTGTTCATGCTTAATACTTGTGTAGGGCATACAAAGCAGATATTAGGTATTAACAAACCTTTTATCTGGACACCATATCAACTGTATAAATACATGAGGAAGCAAAATGGGCGGCTCAGCACCTAAACCACCACCACCAACTCCACAAGAAAAAGCTTTAGAAGCAAGAACTGAACGCAGACTTGATGAAGAAATCGAACGAACTGAAAGACGTTTAAAAGCGCAAGCTCGAGGCAAAGTTGGCGCTCAATCTTTATTAAGAGGCTTTCAAGGCAGAGATAGAGTTCGCATTACTCCTGCGCCAAAACCAAAACCAGTGCAAAATAACAATAGAGGCAGGGATAGCTTATCACCATTTGCTAGAAGAATGTTGGGCGGCATAGAAAGGATGAAAAAATGAAGCTTCCACCAGAGTTAGGCTCTCTTAATGATCTGAAAAAAAGAGAAGCTAATGCGTTTAAAAGATCAACACACTGGCATGATACGTTAGAAGATGCCTACGAATACTTTCTTCCTAATAGAAACTTGTTCGAGACAAAGGTTGCAGGGCAAAAGAAGATGGACAAAATCTTCGACTCAACTGCTCTTGAGGCTATTCAACAAGGTGCAAGTAAGCTACAAGAAAACATAGCCCCTATCTGGTCACGATGGGCTACGTTTGAACCATCTCTTCGCGTAAAAAAATTACTACAATCTGGTGAGTTTGATGTATCTGAAGAAGACATTAAGCGCAACCTAGAAGAGCAGGCAGAAGAAGTCTTTGACTACATCAACCGTTCGAACTTTGCTACACAGTTCTATGAGCATGCACTAGACCTATTGATTGGTACTGGTACTCTTAGAATTGATGAGGAAGATGACGATGATATGCCGCTTGTATTTAATGCCATACCGCAGAAAGGTATTGCGTTTGAGGAAGGTCCGCAAGGAAGTGTTGAGACGCATTGGCGCAGATTCAAAGTTAAAGCAAAAGACCTACCAAGAAAGTGGTCAGGGTTCAAAGCATCACCCACAATGGCTAACTTAATAAAAGACAAGCCAGATACTATGGTTGATGTACACGAAGGCGTTGTATATTTGCCTAAGTCTAAAACCTATTACGGTTGCCTATGGGTAAATAAAGAAGATCGCGTTTCATGGACAGAAGACTTTGGTCCATCATCACCGTGGGTAACTGGTCGTTACTCTAAAGTAGCAGGTGAAGTGCGTGGTCGTGGTCCTGCTCTACAAGCTCTTCCTGATGTTAAGTCATTAAACAAAGCTAAAGAGTTTACCCTACAGAAAGCTGCTATTGACCTAGCAGGCATGTACACTGCTACTGATGATGGCGTGACTAACCCCTACAATATTAGTATAAGCCCGGGTGTTGTTATTCCAGTTGGTTCTAACAACAGCTCTAACCCATCATTAAGACGTTTAGATACTGGCGCTAACCTACAGTTGTCGCAGTTTGTTATCAATGACCTGCAAATGAGCATCAAAAAAGCTTTATTTAACGATTTGCGTGATCCTACTGGCGCTGTCAGATCAGCTACAGAGGTAGCTATTGAGTCGCGTGAACTAGCAAAACGCATAGGTTCTGCATTTGGTCGCTTGCAAACTGAAGTATTAATCCCTATTATAAAGCGTGTTGTTGCTATATTAACTCGTAGAGGCATCATTCAGCCCCTACAGTTAGATGGTAGAGACATTGATATTAAGTTTATGTCGCCACTAGCAAGACAGCAGGATAGTGAAGACATACTGACTGTTCAACAAGCTGTACAGTTTGTGCTACAAAACGCAGGTCCAGATCAGGCTAAGATTGGATTTAAGCTAGAAGACTTTGGTACTTGGGTTGCTAACAAAGCAGGTATGCCTGCCTCATTAGTAAGAAGTGAAAGTGAGAAGCAAGCAGTAATACAAGCAGGAGCAGAAGCCGCACAGCAAGGCATGTCAGCAGGTGAGCCACCGATGCAGGGACAAACAACGCTTTGAGTTGGAACAAAATAGATAATGCTACAGTAGAAGCAAAATCTAAATATGCAGAAGAACAACGAATTAAATCCATTGAATTAGCTAAAGCTTACAATGGATGTTTTTCTACGCCTGAAGGAAAGAAGGTGCTTGAAGACTTAACATCACGTTTCATATATAACAACGACACTCCCTTTGAATCGCAGAACGTAGACTACGAAGCGGCTTATCATAATGGTGAGTCAGGTGTAGTTAAGTATGTGATTAATTTAATACAACAAGCTAAAGTAAGAGGTTAATATGTCCGAAGAACAAGCCGAAGTACAAGAAGCTACTTCTGATACCTTGTTAGACAATGCCGAACCCACGTTAAATGAGGGTGAGTATTTTCTAGCCGAAGGTATTAAGGGTGCAGGTGAAACACCAGAGTGGTATAAGTCTGATAAGTACCAGTCAGTAGCAGAACAAGCAAAAGCATACACTGAGTTAGAGAAGAAGTTTGGTGGATTTAAAGGCGCACCTAAAGATGGCTATACTGTCCCTGAAGGTGTTGCGTCTGATGATGCCTTACTAACTGAGCTAACCGAGTTTGCTAAAGACACAAACATGTCTGATGAAGCATTTGGTCGTGCATGGGAACTACTCACCGCACAAGAGCAAGCTGTAGAAGAAGTTACGCAAGAAATGGAAATGCAGAAGCTAGGTGAGAATGCTACTCAACGACTAAAGACTGTAGAAGGGTTTTTGAAAAACAACCTAGATGCAGAAACTTATAGTGCGGCACAAGAGCTAGTTACAACTGCTGAAAGCGTAGCTTTGATAGAAATGATTATTAAAGCAACCGTACCTTCTAAGCTACCCATTGAAGGCGGTGAGCATCCACAAGGTCTAACATGGGCTGATGTGGAAGCAGAAATGTTTAGAAAAGATGAAAATGGTAACTTACTCCGCAGTACAGATATTAACCATGAACGCAAAGTTCAAGAGATGATGGCATCATTTGGCGGTTAATATTTACAAGTATGGGTGTTCGGTGTTATAATTAGCGCATCGAATACCCTATCTTTCTAGGCTCGATAAATTTAGGTTGGATGCTGACCAAATTTATTGGGCACTCAGCGAAAACCTTGAAAAACTATTTAAAATTAAAATCTCTTTTTCGAGGATATTAAAATGAGTATTAACTTATCTGCAGTAGCTGTTACTGAATTTGACAGCATGGTAAAACACGCGTTTCAAAACGCATCTCTCCTTCGTGACACCGTAACTGTACGTAACAACGTAGTTGGTGACACTTACAAGTTCCGTGCAATGGGTAAAGGTCTAGCTAACCAAAAAGCCACATCAGCAGACGTTGATCCAATGGATGTTGCACACGACCTTATCTCAGCCACTTTGTCTAACTGGAATGCTCCAGAGTACACAGACATCTTTGATGCGGCTGAAGTAAACTTTGACGAAAAACAAGAACTAGCTACTACTATTGCAGGCGCACTAGGTCGTAGACTTGACCAACTAGTAATCGCGGCTATGGATGCGGCTACTCCAACTGCTGTTGGTACTACTACTACTGGTCTTACTGCGGCTGACTTGATTGACGCTAAAGTTCAACTTGTTAAGAATGGCGTTGGTTCTGGCGATCTTACTATTGCTATCAATGGTACAGGTCTTGCAGGTCTATTAGCTGATGAGAAAGTATCATCTGCTGATTACCAAAATGTTAAAGCTCTAGTAAATGGTGAAGTAAACACATTTGCAGGCTTCAATGTTGTTGTTCTTGAAGATCGTACAGAAGGCGGTTTAACAGTAGCTTCTGATGTTGTTAGCGCTTACGCTTACGACAAATCTGCAATCGGTCTTGCTATTGGTGTAGACATGAAAACTTCTATTGACTACGTTCCACAAAAGACTTCTTTCTTGTGCAACGGCATGTTGAAAGCAGGCGCGGCTGTACGTGATGTCGCAGGTCTGATCGAAGTTAAGTATGACGCAACACCTGCCTAATTAGGCTTATAGGGGGGTTCGCCCCCCTTTTCTTTTTCTACATAAAGGTAAATCATGGCTAGTAAAATAGGATTAGTTTCTAACGCATTAATTTTAATAGGTGATTTGCCAATAACATCACTTACTGGCAACTCTCGCGCACAGGTCGTAGCTAATAACTTATACGACAATATCGTCGCGCACGAGCTTACTAAGCACAGATGGGGCTTTGCTAGAAAAAAAGCACAGTTGGCTAAAGTAAATGCTGACCCTGTAGGCACTGAGTATTCATCAATGTATCAGTTGCCATCTGACTTGCTTACACTAATCAAGTTAAACCCTAACTTACCATATCAAGTTCTTGGTGATCGCGTATACTGTAACTATAGTGGTGACTTGTACTGCGATTACATTTATGACGTATCTGAAGCTGAGTACCCTGCATACTTTACTAAGATGATTGAGTACGCTTTGGCTAAAGACTTTGCTCTTGCTATCAGCGAGAGTGCAACTATTAAAGATGCAATGGCGAGAGAGTACCTGAATGCCTCTCAAATGGCGCGTAACGCTGATTCTCAACAACACCCAACTACACCTATACAGAGCAGACCATTTCTTGATGTGAGGTTCTAATGGCTAAGAGTAGCTTTTTACAAAACAACTTCACAAGCGGTGAACTGTCTGAGCTAATCAAAGGTCGTACAGATATTGACCAATACTATAAGGGTATGCAGTTAGCAGAAAATGTTGTGACTGTGCCGCAAGGTGGCGTAAAGCGTCGCATGGGCACTGAGTTTATAGCACACCCTGAACCAATGACACGTAAAATTGCTGATAGCGTTCTTGCCCAGTATATGGATACGCCAAATATAAGTCCTTATTATGGTCAATTAACAAACGGTACTTTGCGTGCACAAGTAGAAACAACTACAACTGTTGTTGGCTCTGATTACGTAGTGTTTGATTTCAAAGCTAATACTACTAATAAAAAATATATAGATTTGTATCATATACAGTTAATACACGATACAAATACAGGTTTGTCAGACGATACATATGACATTGAATACAGCTCAGACAGATCATCATGGACTAAAGCGGCAGATGTACCAACTATTTACTCTGATTTTCCACAAGATTTTAGAATAGATGTAGACCTGCCAAATAACCAAACAGCAGAGTATTGGCGGCTAGTACGCAAAGAAGGGTCAGCCGCTTCTTATCAGCATATTGCTCTTGGCGAAGTTCGGATGTTTTATAAACAGCCTTCAGATACGCCAACCTTTAAAATACATAGCTTTGATGTGAGCAAGACTGATTCATTTTTGCTTGTTTTTGATTCTAATAATATAGCTGTGTACCGGGTAACTGATACTGCAACTACTAAAGTGCAAGATATACCCCACCAAAGCGGTAGTAATTTACCTGACCGTGTTGCGGTAAACGAAAATATACTATTAGGCTTCAACGAAAATGAACAGCCCATGAGAATTATATATAATTTTAATGGGTTAGGCAGATTCGAACTTGATTATCCTACATTTCAAAACATACCACAGCTTGACTACAATGATTCGCAAAGCCCAACACCTGTTAGTGCTGTATTTACTATTGATCTACAGCATCACCATACTGCAGGCGCTAGGTTCAAAGTTGAAATTAATGGCATAGAGTCTAAAAACATAACTTGCTCTGGCTCTGATACTGCAACACAAAGAGAAGAAATAAGAAGAGTTATACAAGAAATGCCTTTGTTTGGTAACAACGGTATATCTGTAGCGCATACTAGCGGCAACTTATACACAGTAACTTGTGCAGGCGAATCAGCAATTACATTAAGTACAGCCGTAGCATATCCTACTCTTGGCGGTACAGGAGCTATTGCGACATCTATTACTACTGCAGGCACAAGCAGAAAAGAAGATATATGGAGTGCAACGAGAGGCTATCCACGTAGCGGTGTATTTGCTAATGGTAGATTATGGTTTGGCGGCACGAAGTCAAAACCCTCAAACTTGTTGGCATCTGTAGCAGGTGACTTTTTAAACTTTAGAATAGAAACAGGTCTTGATGATGAAGGGCTATCTTTCACTATTAATGGCTCTAAAAGTAAGATTATTGATGTGTCTGGTGGTCGTGGTGTACATGTATTTACTGAAAGCGCAGAGTACAACGTAACAGGCAACACACCAACAACAATTAATGTTGAACAGCAAACACAGCATGGTAGCTTTAACATTGACGTACCTACTATGTCATTAGATGGGGCTACACTATTTGTTGATAACACTGGTAGAAGTCTAAAGCAATTTCTATTCAACTTTAATGAGAATGCGTACCGTAGTATAGATTTGTCTGTGTTAGCTTCTAAGGCTATTGTTGACCCTATAGATATGGATATAGTATCTGCTGTATCTGCTGAAGATGCTAACTATGTATTTATTATTAACGCTGATGGAACGGCTGTTGTTCTTAATACTTTACGTGAACAAGACATTAATGGGTTTACTAGATTTAACCAAGTAAGACCAAGCGGTGAAACGAATGTTGATTTTGATACGTTTGAGCAATGTGTTACTGTAAACAACGTGTTGCACGTTATAACGCGACTAGATGAAACATCAGGCGATGTTACGCATGACGAAAAAGATTATGCTATTTGCAGAATGTCATTTAACCATTTAATGGATTGCTCTAAAAAGTTTGGAGCACCATTTGGAGCTACAGTAGACACAGGAATAAAAAATACTAGAATAGTGCAGTTGTATGTACGTGGTGGAGCTAATGCTTTGATTAATGACCATATTGTCTTGCCAGATCGAGTAGCAAATAATGGCATTGTTACATTAACTGCTGATGAGCAAGCATTAGTTGGCACATTAGAGGTTGGTTATAACTTCACATCTAAAGTTAAAAGCATGCCAATCGCTACAGCAAAAGGTTCAGGCGCTAACAATAACTTGTCACAGAAACGTATTGATAAGATGAATATGCGTGTTGTAGAAACGTCAGGCGTTAAGATTGATGGAGTGTTAACAGAGGTAAGACAAGATACTCCTGATGGCTTTTTAAGTTCTGCTAGTCCTACTTCTGGCATTATAGAGGATAGCAATGGTGGCAATGGGTGGAGCAGAGAAGTCGCGCCAGAAATTACTGTGGAAGGTCCTACGCCATTCCATTTACTAGCAATAGATTATGAAGTTAGCTCGTGAATGAATTAACAACTCAAGACTCTATATATGAGTTACAATCGTTAATGCTAAAAGGCGATACAATTGAGTTAGAGACACGCCACCACTTTAGTGATGGATTGTATGCAAGGGAGTTATTTATTCCCGCAGGCGTATGTCTCGTAGGTGCATTGCATAAGACTAGGCATCTGTATACGGTAGTTAAGGGAAAGTGTAGAGTTTCTAGTCAGTTTGGCAACATGGATATAGAAGCACCATTTATGGGTGAGACTATTCCGGGAACAAAGCGTGTTATATTTGCAGAAACAGATTCTGTTTGGATAACGTACCATCCAACAGAATTGACTAGTGTAGAAGAAATTGAAAAGGCTATATTAGAGCCAGAGGATATTTAAATGGCATTTTTCGTAGTTGCCGCAGTTGCAGTGTCTACTGTATATACTGCATCACAGCAAAAAAAGGCAGGCAAAGCGCAACAAGCGGCGTTAGAGCGTCAGGCTGAAGAAGAAAAGCTACGCGCTAAAACAGAGGAGCTTGCTAGGCGTGAAGAGCTGAATCGTACACTTGCGGCTAATCAGGTAGCTATGGCAACTAGTGGTATATTTGGTATGACTCCAGAGAGTATAGCGCTAGATAGTGCTAGAAAGGTAAGTGAAAGCGAGTCAGTAATTGCTTTAAGTGAAAGCCTGAAACAAAGACAGCTTATAAGGCAGGGCGAAGCCGCTAGATTTGCAGGTGATGTTGCCGCAACATCTACATTATTGTCTGGTGTGACTTCTTTAGCTCAGTATTCTAGTTCTAAACCAAAACCAGAAGGTGAGTAAATGGCTATTACACCTATTAAAAGATATGGCATGTTTACACCTACTGGTGTAGATCGTTCAGCAGAAACTCGTATGCGAGCATTAGCGGGTCTTGGTGAGCAGTTACAAGAAATGGCTATTGGCACTGCTAAAAGAAAGCGTGAAGAAGAAGCTATTGCTGAAGGCACAGAGGCAGGCAGACAAGCCGCACTAGAGGGCAAAGACCCTGAGTTAAAAAGCACATTTAAGTATGGTGGCGCTAACTATAATGCCGCCTTACAAAAAGCATATAACCTTGAATCGTATTCAGTAATTGATAGTCACATTAATGAAGCCGCTACACAGCATCCTGATAATGCTATTGAGTATCAAAAGGTTCTTGATAGCAAAATGCAGGGAATGCTTGAAGGTGCGCCAGAGCAGTTTAAAGGCGATCTTGAGGCATACTACCGCAGATCAAATAGAGTACAGTTTGGTCGTATACAAGGCGCAGAAAAGAAAAAAATTAACTCACAATTAAGTGCGTCATTATCTGTTGGCTCAGATGCTTTAGAAGATCAAATAGGCAATTTAGCAAGAGCAGGTAATGCAGAAGAAGCGTTAGAAATCCAACTACAGCATCAAATGGACCTAATGAATGGTGTTGAGCTTGGACTTATTACGGCACTAGATGCTGAGACACGAATAGCTAAAGTTAAAGATGAAATAGCTATACAAACACAAGAAGGTGAAGTTGACAGGGTTTTATTTGACTCTGATTTAGACCTTAAACAGCGTGCTGAAGAAGGCTTGAAGTTAGTAAAAACTTTAAGAGAAACCCCTTTAAGCGAGCTTGGTCCAAATCAAAATGATATTTTATTAAAGCGACTAGAGACTAAAGTTAATTCTGTTGTAGCAGAATATAATAAAAGTGTTGCTATATCTGATGCAGAGTTGCGAAAACAAAATGGCATTAACAATGTTGAAGCTAGAATAAAAGGTGATGTACAGCCTACTTCAGATGTAATTACTGATTCTGATATTGACAATCATTACAACATTGCGCGTTTAGAGTTTACTAATACGCCTGAAATGACAATGGATGAAAGAATTAGTTATGCTACATCTGTTAGTGCTGTGCCTAAAACAATGAAGACTGAAATACTGTCAGAATTGCGCTCTGACGAACCCGCCAAAGTATTGGTAGCGGCACAAAGCATTATGGAATTAAATGCCTTACAAGGAATGCCAGAGGCTTTTACAGGGCAAGATGTAATATATGCTGACACTTTGTACAGAAACATGGAGTTTTATGAGTTTGATGAAGCATTAGAAAGAGCAAAGGCTATTGCGTTTCCATCATTGGGCACACAAAAAGCTATGGTAGAAGCTCGCAAGTCTGAACTCTCAGTAGACAAAGCTAAAAGAAATGAAATGTATGCTGATAAGTTAGAAAAAGCTTATACAGGAATATTTGGATTAGGCGATCAATTTACGCCAAATAACATTGAGCGTGATGCAATGATTGCTGACTTAAAATCTCTCACAGAAGATAACTACTTGTTGGGATTTGAAGATTTTGATAGCGCATTAGAATACTCACTTAAAAAAATGAAGAACAGCTATAAAGCCAGTGAGTTTGGGTTTTTGCAACACGCACCAGAAGAGTATTATGGCATTGGTCCAAATAAAGATACATCATGGATTAGACAAAGTTTACACGAAGAGTTGGTTACAAAATACGGTAATGGGTTTGAGCCAGACGACATTATATTAATATCTGACACTGAAACATCTACTATGGCTAGGAAAGGAATGCCAACTTATGCTGTAATGATAAGAATGCCAGATGGCTCATTGCAACCTGTAGACGAAAGAGAAAACCCAAGCTTAGATTATCCTGCGGTTTTAGAAAAATATAAGGCAGATATTAAAGAAAAGTCCCAAGTGCCAGTATTGAATAAACGTCAGTTTTTGACTGAGCATAAAATGACACCAGAACAAAATGCTAAAGCAAGAAAAATACTGCAAAGATCAACTAACCCATTTGCGCTAATAGGCAAGGCTATAGGCAATATTGATGAAGTTCCTGAGTTTATTGCCAAGTATTTTGAAGGCGTACAGGGCGAAATACGCCAAAGTCGAGAGGTTGCCCAAGAGCAATCGCGAGAAGCTCAAGAGGCTTTGTTTAACTGGAATGAGCAGTATATAGCTAATCTAAAAAAAGCTAGTGGCAGAGAAGACGTTGAAATAACTATAGCAGACCTGAGTAACTAATATGCTAGAAAAATCTCGTAAAGGTTTCGAGTATCAAGGGCTTATATCTGAGGCACAGCCTTTAGGTGAGCCAGTAAAAGAGCCTACACTGTCTGAGTTGGCAGGGGCTTACTTTCGCCAAGAAAACCTTATAGGGTCTTCCATATCAAGGGAAGAGGGGCTACCAGATCAGTATAGATTTAATCCTGATTATGACCCCTATGACGCATTTTCAGAAGAAGAAAAACAAGATGAAATGTTTGTTATGGGGGCTATGTATGCTGACAATGAAAGCGAGTTAGATGCATATCGTAAGCAGTATGCTAGAGAGCTGAAAGACAAAGAGACTATATCTCAAGGCGGCGGCAAAGGGTTTCTTGTTGGATTGCCTGTTATGTTAGCTGACCCTGTGACATTTTTGTCTGTAGGCGGGTTAGCTTATAAAACCATTAAAAGTGGGCAAAGCATATTAAAAGGTGGTTTAGCATTAGGGGCTACAGCAGGTGCAGATGCGACAATACAAGAAACTGTATTACAGCAACAGCAAGTAGCGAGAACATACGGCGAGTCAGCATTAAACATTACTGGGTCAATGTTGTTAGGCGGTGTGCTAGGCGTGCCTCTGACAAAGATGTCACAAAAGTATGGCGTGACAGAAGATATGTTTAAGCAGGTTGATGACCAGTTCGAACATAATCAAAAAATTAAAGACGGTGTAAATCCTGCTGTAAATGAGCCTACACCCAAAGTTGGTGAAGACTCAGTAGGCGCACAGCGCGTGTATGGTGATGTACAAATATCAGGCAGTTTAGCTAAAAAGCTAGTGAAGTTTACATCGTTTGACCCACTATCAAGAACGCTATCTAGTATTAATCCTATTACTAGACAGCTTGCAGTACAGCTTGCAGAAAGCCCAATTATGGTTGATAACTTTGTAGGGCAGTCTGTAGAGTCATTGGCTAAAACTTATACAGGTATGTTGGCTAAGTCAGCTAAGAATAATGCGCGTTTATACAGACAGTATAAGAAAAGCACAGACAGAAAGACTAGATTAAGCAGAGTGGCTTTTAACGAAGAGGTAGCCAAAGCATTACGGTCTGGTAAAAGCGATATACCTGAAGTTAAAGAAGCGGCTGACTATTGGAATGCTAACTTATACACACCTATTAAAGATAGGCTTATTGAACAACGTATGCTTACAGAAGATGTAGATGTAACTACTGCCGTTAATTATGTAAACAGAATATACGACACTAATAAGATAGCGGCTAATCTGCCTACGTTTGTGTCTAAGGTTTCTAAGTGGCTACAAAATAAAGATTTAGAGTTATTTGAGCAGGCTAAGTTAGCGCAAACTAAGTTAGAAAAAGCTACAGGCGAAGAAGCTACAAAGCTACAAGAACTTATAGACAAGGCAGAATTTAAAGCAGGTAAAGAGTTCGAGCCGCAAGACTATGATGAACTTGCTAGACAAATAGCACAAAGAATTATGGGTACGCCTGATGGCAGACTTCCTTATGACTGGAAAATAGGTGAAGGCTCACAACGTCAAGGCAATGTTAAAAGCGTCAATTATGCTTTGCGTGGTCCATTAAAAAGCAGAGTGTTTACTATTGATGATGCAGACATAGAAGAGTTTTTAGTCAACGACATAGAGTTGTTAGCATCAAGATATATACAGCAAACATCGACAGACATTGAGTTACAAAAAGCATTTAACAGCGTTGACCTTACTGCTGAAAAGAAAAAATTAGATGATTGGTATCTTGAAAAAATGGATGACCCTAAACTAACTGATAAGCAAAGGTTAGATTTAGACAAGAAGCGCCAAAAGGATTTAGCAGACATTACTGGTATGCTTGAAAGAATGCGTGGTGTCTACTCACTACCATCAGATAGCGTGTGGTCGCGCATAGGTCGCTCTGCTAGAGATTTAAACTACCTTAGATTTATGGGTGGTGTAACTATATCTAGTTTGCCAGATATTATGCGTGTTGTTATGGCAGAAGGATTTACTAAAACAATGACTAGAGGGTTAAAGCCTCTTATAGCTAATACTAAAGCATTCAATATAGCTAAAGAAGAATTACAAGCCTACGGTATTGGCGTTGACGCTATTGGTGGTGTCACAGGTAAATCAGAAATAATTGCTGATATTGCTAACTACACGCAAGGCGGCACAGCTATTGAGCGTGGGTTACGTTCAGCCGCAGACAAGTTTGGTAAGATAAACATACTAGACTATTGGACAGGCGGCATAAAACAGCTTCATGCAGTAACAATGCAGAATCGCATATTTGACGATTTAGAAAAAGGCAAGTATGACAAACGGCTAGGTAGACTAGGCATATCAAAAGATAATGCTGATGCTATGTACCAACAAGTTAAAAAACATGGAAAAAAAGTTGATGGCGTATGGATTACTAACGCAGGTAACTGGGATAGCCCTGATTTAGCGCAGATGTATGGCGCGGCAATGCGTAAAGAAAGCGATAGAGTCATTGTAATTCCGGGGCAGGAAAAACCATTATTTATGTCAAATGAAATGGGACAGGTTATTGGTCAGTTTCGGTCGTTTGTTTTTTCGTCAACGCAAAGGGTTTTAATAGCAGGGTTGCAAAATCAAGATCATAACGCACTAGGCGGTGCATTTAGCTTGATAAGTATGGGTATGTTTGTGTACTACATAAAACAGTTAGAGCGCGGACAGCCATTATCTGATGACCCTAAAGCATGGGTTATGGAAGGCATAGATCGTTCAGGCGCGGCAGGCATATTAAGTGAAATAAATATGATGCTTGAAAAAGTATCAGGCAATAATTTAGGCATACGCCCATTGTTAGACATTGATGCGCCTAGTTCTAAATTTGTAGCGCATTCTATATCTCAATCTATATTAGGACCAACTATAGGTGGGTTGCTCACAGATACATTTAAGGCTTTAAACTCAGCTACCAGTGAAGGTGAGCTTACAGAATCAGATATTAGAAACATCAGAAGAATGATGCCATACAATAATTTAACTGGCTTTAGAAAAGCCGTAGATGCTTTAGAAGAACGCTTAGGCGATTTATAAGAGGATATTATGACAGTTACAGCAAATACAACTAGAAACGATCTTGTTGGTAATGGGCAAAGCGTATACAGCTATACGTTTCAGATCAATGATGCCTCTGATTTAGCTGTCTATATAGATGGCTCTATTCAGACTTTAAACACGCATTACACAGTTTCAGGTGTAGGCAATGGGTCAGGCGGCACTATTGAGTTTACGCTATACGATGCTAATAACGTGCGTATACATCCTACTTCCTCGAACTTCATTATCCTTGCAATGCAAATGGATTTAGATAGAGATACCAACTATCAAACGTCTGGGTTTTTCGCATCAGCAGATGTTAATAATGACTTTGACAGACTATGGCTTGCTACTAACCAACAGCAAACCAGATTAGATCGCAGTATTAATGTACCTGTTAATGATGTAACGCGCAGTATGGCTTTGCCATTTTACAATCAGCGAGCTAATAAAGTCCTTGCCTTTGACTCAAACGGGGCAGTAACTGTTGGACCTCTTGTATCTGACACCAACACTATAGCAGGCATAAGCTCTGACATATCTACTGTTGCAGGTATATCTGCCAATATAACTACTGTGGCAGGCATAGCCCCTAACGTAACTACGGTAGCAGGTATATCTAGCGATGTAACCACTGTCGCAGGGTTAAATGCATCACACTTAGGTACTGTAGCAACAAACATAAACAGCGTTAATACTGTGGCTACCAATGCCAGTGATGTTGTTACTGTTGCAGGAAAGATAACTGAAGTAGAAACAGTAGCAGATGATTTAGACCTCGGAACAAGCTCATTAATTAAGGAAGTTGCTGATGACCTAGCTTTAGGTAACAGCTCGTTAATTAAAGAAGTTGCTGACAACATGACTGACGTAACCAATGCGTCTAACTTAGTGACAGCCACAGTAGCTACAGGTAGCCCCGGAACTAATGTAACGTATGATGCTAACACAGGCGTTCTTACAGTTCCTCGTGGTGCAACTGGTAACACAGGTCCAACAGGTCTTACAGGTGCTACAGGTGCGGGTTTTACTGGCGGCTCTTATGACCCTAGCACTGGTCGTATTACCTTTACTTCAGATGACGGATTAGGCTTTTTCACAGGTGATGTGCGAGGCGCGGCATCTACTGTACCCGGACCAACAGGACCAACAGGACCACAAGGTGCACAAGGTATACAGGGTAATCAGGGCGAACAAGGTGACGGATGGACAGGAGCATCTTATAACGCTAATGATGGAACTATTACATTCACATCTATTGATGGTCTAGGATTTCAAACAGGTGATTTGCGTGGCGTTAAAGGTGACACAGGTAATGATGGAGCTACAGGTCCACAAGGTCCACAAGGTCCACAAGGTCCAGAAGGCGCTCAAGGGGAGCAAGGTGCGGCAGGTCCTGCAGGTGCTTCTGCTACTGCGGCAGGCTCATTAGTTTACAACGGCAGTACAAAGCTACAAACTTACTCAGGCGGCATTAATGTAAGCAATGATGTCTCTTTACCAGATAACGGAAAAGTTAAGTTTGGCGCTAGTGATGACCTACAGATTTACCATGATGGGTCTAATAGCTATATCCATGATGCAGGTGTAGGTAATTTAATAGTCCGCGCAGACCAGTTTGACCTTAAAACTTCTGATAGCACAGAATACAAAATACGAGCCATAACAAATGGTGCTGTTTCTCTTTATCACGATGGTGATGTTAAGTTAGCCACAACATCCACAGGTATAGACGTTACTGGCACAGTGAGTGCTGATGGTTTAAGTGTTTATAAGTCAGGTAGTGGTGATGCTGAAGTTGTTATTAGACCCTCAGATTCTTCTGGTGACCCCGTTTTAAAATTAAAAGATGACACAGCCGCCACAAGATTCACTATACGGTCAGATGAAAGTAATAGTGCTAAAGTTAAGTTTCAGACAGACCATGCAGAAATTACACGATTAGCGATTGACCAAAACGGAGACATCAGCTTCTACGAAGATACAGGCACAACGCCTAAGTTGTTATGGGATGCTTCTGCGGAGTCTTTAGGTATAGGTAAAACACCACAGTATCTTTTAGATGTAAACGGCATAGCAAACGTACAAGGAGATGTTGCACCTACTGGTAATGGACTTGGAATAGGTGATTACGGAACTACAGGCGGTTACAAATGGATTCAAACTTTTAGTAGCCAACCTTTATCTATTAATCCTTTAGGCAACAACGTAGGTATAGGCATAACTAATCCTTCACAACTTTTAACAGTTGGAGCAGGTACTGCAACAATAGGCTTTGTGCCAGACGCAACTAATGGTAGTTACATAAGGGTAGGCGGCACAGGCGGCGGCTCAAATGTTTTAAGAATATTAGGGCATAGTGATGTTGAAAAAGCACGTTTTGATGGCAACGGTAACTTAGGTATAGGTACTACTAATCCTGCTAGAGATTTATCAATAGGAGACGGCACATCTGATACAAACATACAGCTACTTGCTCCAAATACAGGTGCATCTAGGATAGAGTTTGGTGATACTGATGATGGCAATACTGGGCGCATTATGTATCAGCACAATAATAACTATATGAGTTTTAATACAAATGACTCTGAAAAGATGCGTATCGACTCATCAGGCAATGTAGGTATAGGTACTAGTAGTCCTGCTGAAAAACTACATATTTATAGCGCAGGTCACGCCAAAGTTGAAATTGAAGGAGGTACAGATGAAGATGCTTCCTTGCTCCTTACTGAAACAGGCAGTACAGGCTTCCGTTTAACGTATGACGGGGGAGATAACAAACTGCTGATTGGTTCACAAATAGCAGGAAATTTCAGTACTAAAGTTGCTGTAGACCGTGACTCAGGCAACGTAGGTATAGGTACTAGTAGTCCTGATGGGCAACTTGATGTTAGAGGTGCAGGTTTATCTGACGTAGTTGTTAGAGCCACAAGCGCAAATAGTACATCAAGAGTTCTTTTGCAAAACGATGCAAGAGCCTTTGGTTTAAGAATTAATGGTGATGACAAGTTTAGAATTAAAGATGAAACTGCCGATGTTGATAGGTTATTGATAGACACATCAGGCAACGTAGTTATTAATGCTACTACAGCAAACGGAACTGAAAAATTAAGTGTTAACGGAACTGTAGCTACAGGTGGTGGAACTGTTAGCGCACCTGCACTTGCTTTTAGAGCAGACTTAAATACAGGTATATTTAGACCTGCTTCACAGACCATTGGTGTTTCTACCAACGGCTCTGAACGTATGCGTATTTCCTCTTCAGGCAACGTAGGTATAGGCACTATTAGTCCTATTGCTAAGTTAACAGTCGATGGACAAATAAGAGCGTCGGGTTCGCTAGGGTATACATTTAATAGTCCGGGCGATACAGATGGCGGGATGTTTTCACCTTCAGATGGTGTAATAGTATTTAAGTCTAACGGCTCAGAACGCCTACGTATTGACACATCAGGCAATGTAGGTATAGGTACTACTACTCCTAACATCTACGGAAAAACTGCAATACAAGGCGGTAAAGCAGGAACTGCAAACTCTAACCTTTCGCTTCTTACAGATGGAAGTGGGCAAAACGAGGATGCAAACTTAGCATTTTATGGGACTTTTGTAGGTACAACAGACAACGGTCCACGCAGAACAGCAGATATTACGTCTGGTTTTGAAGGCGGGAATTGGGGAACAGAATATCTTTCTTTTAACGTAGGTAAATCAGGTTCTACTAATGACACTCGCTCTTTAACAACAGAACGTATGCGTATTGACTCATCAGGAAACGTAGGTATAGGTACTAATAGTCCTGCAACTAAGTTAGACGTTACTGGGGATATAACTGCATCTGGCAGAAGCTACTCAGATAGTGCAAGCATTGGGACTACCTCGACTGGCTATAAGCTACACCTTAATGCACCTGTCAACTCATTAGCTTGTAGAATAGAAGGCGTTAAAACTACTTCTACTGGACATGAGATGATGTCGTTAGTTAATAACGGCACGACTGGCTCTGCCTCTGGGTACATGATTACCTTACATAATAAATCATCATATACTCCAAACCCAGTTACATTGCGGGGCGCTATAGGTCTAAGCACTAATGGAGCAGGTGGGCAGTTCTCAAATCCATACATTGCACATACTAGTGGGACAGGTATTGGTTGCGTATACTCAGGGTCTTCCGCTTATAACGGTGTTTACCCATGTACTAATACTGGGGCAAGCAACAGTGGCGTTCCCAACTTAGGTACTGCGGCTATGAAATGGAACACTGTGTATGCTACTAATAGCTCTATCAACACTTCAGATAGAACTGAGAAGCAAGACATTGAAGCGTTAAACGATGCAGAAACAAGAGTAGCTGTAGCCGCTAAAGGCTTATTGCGTAAGTATCGGTTTATTGATGCAGTTGCTAAAAAAGGCGACAATGCACGGATACATTTTGGTATAATCGCACAAGACCTACAGGCGGCATTTGAAGCTGAAGGATTAGACGCAGGAAGATACGCTATGTTCTGCTCTGATACTTGGTATGAGTATGAGGGTGAGCCTTATCCTACTCAAGAAGAAGCACCTGAAGGAGCAACAGAAGTAACTAAACTTGGTGTTCGTTATAGCGAACTACTAGCATTTATAATATCAGCCATATAAGAGGGCATTATGAACTTTTCAATATCAACATTAGAAAGCAACACAGACGGTGGAGTTATCGTAGCACACTGGCGAGTAAATAAAGCCTCTGGCGAAAACGTAGCTAGTTCTTATGGTACAGTTAGCTTTACTCCTGACTCATCTGCTGAAGGCTATGTAGCTTATGATAGCCTTACAGAAGAAACAGTAATCGGTTGGGTACAAGGTGCTATCGATACAGAAGCACTAGAAGCATCACTAGACGCTGACCTAGCAGAGCAAGCATCTCCAACAACTATTGTAGGAACTCCGTGGTAATGATTACTATTGACGATAAAACTTATACAGAAGAAGACCTAGACGATAGCCAAATTGTTTTGGTGCAACGTGTAAATGCACTGCAAGCTGAGCTAGGTCAATTAGAAATGCGTTCACAAGAGCTTAATGTTCTTATAAGTGCGTATGCTAACACTATCAAAGAAGGTCTTTCTGAGGAAGAATAATGTCAAATCTTGAGCCGAGAGTAAGCAAATTGGAGTGGCGTGTAGACAATCATAGTAATCAACTAACTAGATTGCACAACGCTACATCTGAATTGAGAGAAGAACTGCACAACATCAACAAGTCTTTATTGCAGATAAAGTGGTTAGTTATTGGTGGCGGCGCGGTTATTGTAGGTGAGTCTCTTGGCTTGGGACACCTCATGAAAATAGTTGGAGCATAGAATGTGGCTGAACTTCATTAAGCCTGTAGCTGACCTAGCAGGTGGTTACTTAAAAAACAAAGCAGAGCAGAGCAAGGCTGTGCATGAGGCAAAGATGAAGGTCATACAGAATGATGGTGACTGGGAATCTAAAGCTGTAGATGCGTCTGCTAATTCATGGAAGGATGAGTTCTGGACACTGGTACTAGCTGTGCCTATCTTTATGATTGGCTACGCAATAGTAGTAGATGACACAACAGTTATTGATAGAGTACAACAGGGATTTGTTGCCTTATCTGAACTGCCTGAGTGGTATCAGTATCTACTGTTTATAGCTATCTCTAGTTCGTTCGGCATCAAGGGCGTGTCAAAGCTAATGAGTTTGCGTAAGTGAGACTGTTATTACTGTTGTTTTCTGTGTCAGTGTATGCGTCAGATAGCCAACAGAACGGTGATCTGAACAACAACACGCAAGACTCGACAGTTAATAGCCACAACAACACAACTAGCACAACAACGCAGAACATAGGGGCAGGGTCAGGCAAGCCTAGCCCGGTAAACACTGCTATCAGCCCCTCTCTTATGTCATCAGGGCAGGATACTTGTCTACGCTCTATTGGCGGTGGATTACAGGTAGATGTACTAGGTTTGAGTGGTGGGCGCTACGTACAGGATGAAGAGTGTAATCGTAGACGCGACAGTAAAGTGCTCAAGGATTTAGGCATGTCTATCGCGGCAGTGTCTAGGATGTGCCAGAATCAAGATAACTGGACAGCCATGTTTTCAGCAGGAACGCCATGCCCCATACTAGTTAATGGTCGTATGGTCTTTGGTAAAAACGCTTTTATAGCCATGAAGAATAACCCGACATTATTTATTCCTGACTATGAAGAAAAAGAAACACACTACAACCAACTGTTAGGCATAGGAGTAGAAGTAAATGAAGAAAGCACTAGCGACAATCTTAGCATTTCTGAGCGTTTCCGCACACAGCATTGATGTATCTAACCTAGTAGATACTAGTCAAAGCATTGTCGATACGTTTGACGCAGGGATACAAAGAGTATCAGGCATGCAGGTTCTTGCAGATCAAGGTCTAATTGCGCCAGTTGGTACAGTAGATGATGCCAAGCTATCCTACGAACAAGCACAAGCCTACAATGATGCTTTACAGATGACAACGCAAGCTGTCTATACAATGACCGCAGAGGAGTTTGTAGACGAACAGGTAGATATGGCTAGGGGTGAGCTTAACACGGCTGTAAGCGCATTTGTGGGCGCGTCAGAGGTATTGATAAAGGCAGTCGTAGTAAATGACATGGCTGAAGATGCACAAGAGAGTGGTGATGCTATTCAAGCACAGGAAGTACAGTCCTACATAGCTAACAATGATGTAGAGATTACTAACACTCATGTTGACACATACAATGAAAGCCTTGAAGTTGTAGAAGAAACAGCCCAGACCTATGCCGCATTTGTAGCAGTACAGAATGATGAGGTCTTAGTTCAGGATATGCAGGCAGAAGTTGATATGATGGGCGAGGACTTCTTGAATGCTTATGATGCAGTGTTCGATGCAGAGGCAGGCTTTGCCGCAGTATCATTCCATACATCTGATAGCGTGTTAGTATACGGTATGTTCGATGCCTATGCTTCATCAGCAGACATCTTGAACGCAGGAGTAGAGGGCGACTTCTACACCACATCGCCTGTGTATGATGAATGCTTCTATGAGGATTGTTATGCTTACTGAGACTGAGCTAAAGATTGGCGATACCAAACTCAAAGGTGTGTGGATTGCCATAGTGCTCACCATAGGTACTTCGATAGGGGGTACTGTATGGACAGCCAGTAGTTTATACTCTAGACTAGAAGCAGTAGAGACAAGAGAGATACCTGATACATCAGAGATACAAACAAACCTTGTTGAACTAGGCACTAATCTTAAGACCATCATGGAGAATCAGGCACAGCTTGTAACCCTGAAGGATGAAGTGAAAGAGATGAAGGTAGCTGTTGATAGAGCAGAGATAGCTACAAGAGACAGTGAGCAGGTCAGCGAGCAACTAAAGAAAATGACAAAAGAGATTGAAGATTTATGGAACGGTCTGGACTATCTAGCGAATCCTCTGAGAAGCGAATAGCATTTAGATACTTTAAACGTAGTGAGTTTGACTGTCAGTGTACTGGCAACAATGAGATGAAGGATGAGTTCATTGAGAAGTTAGACAAGCTACGTCATGCCTGTGGTTTCCCATTTAATATTACTAGTGGTTATCGTGACCCATCACATCCTATTGAAGCTAGGAAGTCAAAGCCGGGAACACACGCACAAGGTATAGCCTGTGACATAGCCGTAGCAGGTGGTGCAGAGAGATACATCATTGTCAGAGAAGCATTGAAGTTGGGTTTCACTGGTATAGGTGTGGCTAAGACATTCATCCATGTAGACATCAGGGAGACAACCCCTGTGATGTGGGAATACTAAGACAGTAGAGACTTACGTCTAGTCTTCTTTCTGATCTTTTTAGGTTGAGAGCTAAACTGCTTGCCTGCGGCAGTATCTCTTCTCTTCTTTGCAGAAGTAGCGGCATACTCTTGAGGTGATAGGGCTTGTCTAACCTTTCTTGGTAGGTATCTTTCCCCTGTAGCCTCTGAACCCTGAGTGCTAGGCTTCCCTGATTTAGTTCCCCAGTCCTGTTTAGTCCACTTTTTTAGACTACGCTGTGATTTAGCAAGCATTACTTGTATCCACCGCCTTTGGCTTTGTACATACGCGCAAGCATCTGCGCTTTACGCGCTGACCATTGCCCCGGTCTACCACCCTTGCCGCCTGCTTTGATTTTGTTAAACAGGTTCTTACGCATGGTTGGCTTGGTATAATTACCTGCCGCGTTTACTGCCATTGCCCATTCCTAGTAATGACTTCTTCTTTTTCTTCTTGGGGGGTCTGCCCACCTTTGAGCCGTATGTACCTTTACCGTATGGCATGGTTATCTCCTACCACTTTGATTTATTTGCCCAATATGCCGCAGACATCTTACCTTTAGCGATGTTCTTAGCATGGCGAGCTTTGAAGGATTTGCGTCTAGCCTTTTCTCTGGCAGTCTGTGGGTTTTTACCTGCACCACGAACGCCTTGCTGACCGTAACGAATGGTTTTTACTTTGTCACCCTCTTTTGCCACGACCACATGGGACTTAGTAGGGTGGTTAGGGGTGCGTTTAGGCTTGTTATAACCTGATACGCCAATACGTTTTAATAAGGACTTAGACATTCCCCAATTATACCAAAAAAAATGCCCCACATACAGTGAGGCAAACAACTTAACTAGGGGAATAAAACTATACTACAACTGTATTATATATCTAACATCTCAGGATGTTCAAGCATTAATTGCTCTTCAGTAGGTGGCTCTAACACCTTAGCAATTTCCTGCTCCATCTCATCCCAGAGACTAATGATTTCTTCTCTAGCGTAATTCAATGCGCCCTCATACACTGCCGATTGTAGTACATTAATCAGTCTGGTCTTCAGGTCGCACAGCCCATGTTGCTCCATACGGTCAAACATTATCTCCAACGTACTATCACTCATAT
>BCSF01000151.1_pt1 | contig 31389 bp, 36 predicted proteins | sample 1016431 | NCBI WGS metagenome assembly BCSF01 (sample SAMD00045685;SAMD00045686;SAMD00045687;SAMD00045688;SAMD00045689;SAMD00045690;SAMD00045691;SAMD00045692;SAMD00045684;SAMD00045690;SAMD00045691;SAMD00045692;SAMD00045684;SAMD00045685;SAMD00045686;SAMD00045687;SAMD00045688;SAMD00045689, study... | reverse complement strand
TAGTTAACTACTGCTAAACCCTTACTAAACCCTGCGGCGCTGTTGTCTCAAGCTGTCTCAGGATTAGCGGGCTGTTGCTACTGCGCGCTCCAGGCTGCTGCGTAGGTATTGGCCGAAGCGACGGCTAACGACCTTGTGAGCGATCTGGTTGATGGGGAAGCGGGGGCGGTAGCTGGCAGAAGGCACAGCAATGAAGAGGGGCCTTAAAGCGCCGCTAGGCATCCGCTGGTAGACGCCAGCAGCTCTAGCTCCACCTGCTGGCTTGCCAACGAATGTGGAGTTACGCCCTGCCGTCTGATTGTTCTTGATGATCCGCCCGATGGTTGCGCGGGTGACGTTGCCCTGGGCGTTTTGCCTGATGACTGCAGGCACCAGGCGTTGATTGCGCGGGAGGTTGCCGACCTGCAGTGATTGCAGCTTGACCTCCATCGGCTTGATGCCACGGCGTCCGCCTTGGATGTTGGCTTTGAGGTATGGCGCGCGTTTCTTCTCGGGGTAGACGGTCACCACCAGGTTGCGCTTATTGCTCTTCTGGACCAACCAAGCGTTTTCGATGAACCGGGTGGGGTTGTCGAAATAGCGGCGGGTGTCGCCCTTGAGTCCGGTACGGGTCTCAAAGCCAACGCTGTTGAGGGCCTGTGAGATTGCAAACGGCAGTTGTTTGGTCATCTGGTCGGTCCACCGGATGGCCTTAGGTAGCTCGCTCTTGATGTCTAAGCGGATGTCTGCCATGCCCCAAGGGTAAGGGCGTCAGCCCTGGGTCGTGCCCAACCCAACCCATCCTGACCCCCCCCCTAACACTTAGGAAAATAGGGGGCCCTATACCCCCTTTTCTCTATTTATTTATACTCTTTCTAGAAGGTTAGGAAGTTAGGAGATAGGGAGATAGCAGTGGCAGCCGAGATTTTCGGCTCCCAACCAGTTCAGCCAAGGTTGGGCATACGCCATGCGTACTGGCGCTTGCCGTTTTGGCAGTCTCGGTATTTGACCCAACCGAGATCCTTGAGAATCGATGCGACCTGCATCTGATCTCCCCTGGTTTGCCGCTCAAGCGGCTTCTCAATGGCATTCGTCAGAATCTCTTCCGATGTCAACGGTGAGACGGATTTGCGATTGATGAGATAGGTCTCAATGGCAGATTGCCAAGGGCTGGAAACCAAGTAGCTCTCGTTCTCGACTTCCACTTGGCGCTCAAACTCACGGGGCAGGTGGTTTGGCTCTCCATTGCGGTAGGCGGCCACAGCAGCGGACCAAATGGCGTCGCGCTCTAGCAGCAGGCCATCAACGGGGATGTGGGGCGCCACGGTGACAGGTATCACCCAGAAGCGACGGTTGCCGGTGTCATCAACTAGAAAACCGCTGTCGCGGTTAGTGGAGCCAACGATGATGCAGCGCCTGGGGAAGTCCTCTGCGGCCTTGCCGTAGGGCACGCGGAATTTGTCGGTCTGCTGCGAGAGAAAGGCTTTGACTTGGCCAGCGTGACGGCGGCCGGTGATGTGGTCGAGTTCAGCCCACTCCATGACCCAGCTGGAGTGGAGCACCATCAGATCGTCTTTGCTGCCGATGTCGCGCAGGGCGTCTGAGAAGAACGCGCCGCCGAGGTTGCGCCAGAAAGTGGATTTGCCGCAGCCTTGCGGTCCCATGAGCACACAGGCGCTGTCGTGCTTGCTGCCTGGTTCGTAGACGCGCCGTACAGCGGCAATCAGGGTGCAGCGCAGCATGGCGTCATAGAGGCTGCCTGGGGCGTCTCCCTGGCGCAGGTAGGCGCTTGCTAGGTGGTCGATGGAAGCAGGTGGCACCTCATCGGCTACGCGGTCGAGGTATTCGCGCACGGGGTCGAACTGGTTTTCTTTGGCGACGAACACCAGGCCATCGGCGGCCAGTTCCTTGGAAACCTTGATGTTGTGCTGCGCCAGCTGCAGGTAGTAGTGCTCTAGATCGGTGACGGGCTTGCCGTCGATCTCGACGGTCTGGCGGTAAATGTTGAAGCGGAGCCGATCGCCAAGGCTGACGCGGTAGTGGGTCAGCAGTTCGCCGGATTCGTACTTCTGGGGCTTAGCGCCTGTGGCTGTCACGTCGTAGCCAAGGGCGCTGTTGAGGGCCTTTACAGCGGGCTTGGTGCTGGGGCCACCGGCTAGGTGGTAAAGGGTGCCAAGGCCAACGCCACCGGAATCAGATTTGAACGATGCCCATTTGGCTTCGCATTCGCCGGCCTTGAACTTGCCGGATGCTGCGGACCATTGGGACCAGTCGGCCAGCAGGGAATCGTCTCCGACGCTGTGTAGCGCCATGCCGACTTTGAGCCAATCGTCGTAATCGTCAGCGAGTGAGCCGGGGATGTTGGCCAGGTAGGTGCGTGCGCGGTCGGCGTCTTCTGCGGGGTTGGCCGCGGCCAAGAGTGGCGGCGTTTCGATTGGGCGCTGCATCTGCTGGAGCAGGACTGATGGCGCCTCAGCTAGGGGCAGGTCAGAAGGCGAGCGATCTTTAAGCCAGCGATAGGCGCCGGTCATTGGGTGCTTGCCGATCACTACGGATTGGCAGCCGGTCCAGCGCAGTTCGAGCTGTTCGCCTTTGATGCTGGATTTCAGCTTGGTGGTTTTTATCTGATCCCAGAAGGGTTCAGGAACGCGGTAGATGATTTGCAGGCGGCCATCACGGCCGGAGGTGACGGCCCAAGATTTGGGCAGGTCGCGCAGTGAGGTGCCAATGGATTCGAGCACCTCCGAAGCGCCGAGGCCGTCGTGATCGACGAATAGGAGACCGCCGGAGGGTGGGCCTGCAAGAACGCCAACAGCTACGGCACGGCCTGCTGATAGTTCGGATTCAACTTGGCGTTTGGTGAGCGGGTGTTTCTGCCACTCGGGCTGATAGGGGCGTTTGTCGTTACCGACAGCAACTAGCGCCCAGGAATCAGGGATGGCGCTGAGCTGATCGACGATGGGGGCCATTAGACGGCGGAGGGGTAGCCGTCAGAGTGTGGCGCAGGGTTAGGAGGTTGGGAACGGCTAGCGAGCGAGTCTCAAGAATCCAATAGGTTTTGCGCGTCTCGCACTGAGCGAGCGATGCCTGCGATGCCACCAGCGCGGCGGACCATATGGAGCCAGTTGTGTTGCGCGGGGGTAGCGCGGCCTGTCTGGGTCTTGACTTCTATTGAGGTGAAGACGGCTACCTGCTGCCCCACCATCTCGGGCGTGATCGTGACGGTGCGCAGGCCGATGAGATCTGCAGAGCCACGGGCGAGACCAAATTGCACGGGCCGGCCGGTGCGCGGATCCGGCAGGGTGCCGGTGTTATTGCGGAACAGCTTGAGATCCGGGCGCGTACCTAGCGCCAGGCGGATGTGCTGCTGGATTGTGGTTTCATCGTTTGCCACCCATGCAGGGTAGGTCTGCTCAGAGGTTGGCGTTCGCCCAGTCGAGCAGCTCAGATTTCACCCATGCGCCATGCGGCCATCCTTGCTCTGTGTGGCTTAGGTGCGGCGCGTACTCAGGTAGCTCGGAGTCGCGGATGGTTTCTAGGTAGCCGCCGCGGGCCGTAAGGGCCAAGCGGACGGCCTTGATCGTTGTATAGGCCATGCAAACAGTATACCACAGACGGGGCACTAGCGCCCACCTCTAGAAGCGTGCACCTTGTACGCCCAGCCTGGCGAGTAACCGCGCTCACGGGCGAGCGCCAGTAGTTGCTGCAGCGTGCGGGCGCGTCCCTGTTCCCGTCGGTGGCTAGTCCGCTCGGCTATGCGCTGCTGGACGGCTTCCCGGCGCAGTTCTTGCAGCTCACCATCGACCTGGGCCATGCCGCGCTTGGCCTTTGGTGCGCAATCGGTGCCGCATACCGGGCAGACAGGCTGCGGCTTGAATGCTGCATAACAGCTAGGGCAGGTGCGCACGGTTGGCGCTGCTGAGCTAGCCCGCGTGCGGCGTAGGCCATCAGACAGCGACCACTCGCGCACATCGTCAGGGAAGCCGTGGCGCATGACGTTGCCGACGTGATCGAGGATTAGCGCCTTGCTGCCATCGGGCTTAGGTCTAAGCACCCGGCCGACTTGCTGTAGGTACAGCGATTCGGACTTGGTGGGCCGCAGCAGGATGGCAACCGATGCGCCTGGGCAGTCGAAACCCTCTGAAACCACGTCAACGGTGACTAGGACCTGCAAAGCACCAGAGCCAAGGTCGGCCACCAGCTGGTCGCGTTCCTCGGGCTTGTTTGTGCCGAGCAGGGTGGCGGCGTTGATGCCTGCTGCTTGGAACTGCCGGGCGACTGATGCGGCGTGCTTGGTGTTGCAGCAGAAGGCGATGGCCGGTTGGCCTGCTGCGTGGCGCTGGTAGTGATCCACAGCGTCGCCGGTGACGGTGGGCCGATCCATGGCGTCGGCTGCTTCATCGGTGGCGTAATCACCAGCGCGTGTGTGCAGGCCGTTCAGGTTTGCCAGAACAGGCGGCGCATAGATCCGAGCCTCTGCCAAGTAGCCGGATGCGGTGAGCTGCGCGACTGCAGGGCCTAGCACCAGCTGATCAAAAGCATTGCCCAGGCCGCGGCCGTCAAGGCGGCATGGCGTGGCGGATACGCCTAGGCGGAAGGCATCGGGCCAGTGGGCCAGGATCTTGCCCCAGCTGCCAGCTACAGCGTGATGCGCCTCATCGATGATGATCAGGCCCGGCTGCCATTGGAAACGCGACAGGCGGCGGATCAGTGTCTGCACTGAGGCGACCTGCACCTGATCGGTGGTGATGGGCAACCCGGCTGCAATGGTGCTGTGCGGGAGTCCAACAGCGCGCAGCTTGGCGCTGGCCTGGCGTAGCAGCTCACGGCGGTGCACCAGGATTAGAACGTTGTTGCCCTTGGCTGCTGCTGCTTGGGCAATGGCGGTAAAAATCACAGTTTTGCCGCCGCCGGTCGGTAGGCATAGGAGAGGCGCACGTCTACCGGATCGGTAGGCGTTGCGGAGATCGTCGATGGCCTGGGCTTGGTAAGGCCGCAGCTGCATGTTGACGCGCATGGTCGATTCGCGCACAATACCGCTGTTCACGCACTTTTATGGACAACGCGGAATATCACGCGCATCCGGCCATCAGCAAAAGCCACCTCGACAAAATCGCTCGCAGTCCGCTGCACTACTGGGCGCGGTATGTGGACCCCAAGCGGGTGATCCCTGAACCGACCCCATCGATGCGGCTTGGCAGCGCGTTCCACACGCACACGCTGGAGCTAAGCAAATGGGACGACGAATGGGCCGTGGCGCCTGCTGGAATCAAACGGACTACAAAAGCAGGCAAAGAGGCGTGGGCCGAGTTTCTGGCGATCGCCAAGGGTCGCCAAGTGCTGACTGCTGACGAGGGTCAAACGGTGCAGCACATGGGCCGGGCGGTGTGGAACCACCCAGCTGCGGCGATGCTGCTTGGCATGGCTGGCAAGGCCGAGACCACGCACATGTGGCGCGACAGTGCCACGGGTCTGCAGTGCAAATGCCGGCCGGACTGGATGAGTGACGACGGCAAGATCGTCGTTGATCTGAAGAGCACGCGCGACGCCAGCCCGCGGGGTTTCCGCCACAGCGTCATGCAGTTTCGCTACGGCGTGCAGGCTGCTTGGTACAGCCACGGCGTTGAGCAGAGCACCGGCATCAGGCCGGAAGCGTTCATCTTTATCGCGGTCGAGACCGAGGCGCCCTACGGCGTCGGCGTCTATGCCGCAGATGCCGAGCTAATCGATCACGGTTGGCGACTGTGCCAGCGCGATCTGCAAAAGATTGCCGACTGCAGGGAAGCCGACCGATGGCCGAGCTACAGCGACGCGATCGAAACGCTCACCCTGCCCGACTGGGCCAAAAAGGGCAGCGCAGCGCCTGCAACTACCGATGAGATCGAGGGATTCTGATGGACCAAAACAACGCACTAACCACCACCAGCTCAGGCAACGTCTTTGGCGGGATCCAAGCGTTTGAGGATGCGCAGCGGATCGCTAAGGCGCTCGCTAGCAGCACCTTGGTGCCGCCTCAGTTTCAGGGGCAGCAGGGGCTTGCTAATACGTTGGTGGCCTTGGAGATTGCAGGCCGGATGGGGCTAAGCCCGCTGCAGGTTATGCAGAATCTGCATATCATCCACGGCCGCCCAAGCTGGTCTAGCCAGTTCATCATTGCGCTCATCAACGGCTGCGGACGGTTTGAGCCGCTGCGGTATGAGATGAGCGGCAAGGGCGATGATCTGGCTTGCTACGCCGTGGCTAAGGAAAAAGCGACCGGCAAGGATCTGACAGGCCCCACGGTCACCATGGCGATGGCCAAGGCTGAGGGCTGGGCGACCAAGAGCGGAAGCAAGTGGCGCACGATGCCCGAGCTGATGATTCGTTATCGCTCGGCTGCAATGTGGGGCCGGTTGTATGTGCCCGAGCTGCTGGTTGGCATCACCCACACGCAAGAGGAAGCGATCGACATTGAAGAGGTCGCTGTCACCTCGCCGGTGGCCGACTTAAACGCCAAGGTGGCGGAACAACCCAAGCCGGAGCCTGTTGACGATGGCGAGCTGTTCTAACTATCTGACCCCGACCAAACTGGCCGAACGCTGGGGCGTGCATACGGCAACCCTGAAGCGTTGGCGAGAGAAAGGCGAGGGGCCGGGCTATTTCAAGACACCGGCAAGCGTGCTCTACCCATTGGCCGAGGTGGAGCAATACGAAAAGGCCAACACCATCACCCACAACGAACAATGAGCTTCAAGCTGAACCTGAGCATCTTCAAGAGCACCAAGCCCGACAGCAAAATCGATTTTTCGGGAATGATGAACATCAAGGTGGAAGAGCTGGACGCGCTCTGCCGCTTTGTGATGAGCCAAGCGCCTGATCAGTACGGCGCGGTTCAGGTGCCGATCAGCGGCTGGAAAAAGCAGGCCAAGTCGGGCTTGAACTACATCAGCGCAGTGGGCCAGCCTCCGCGCGACTGGGTAGATCCTGGCGACGGCGCCCAGAAGCTTGCGCAGGCATTTGACGGCCAGGTGGTCGAGGTTGAGGGCGACCTCTTCTGATCACATCAGCTCGCATTCAAGGCGAGCTATTTCGTTCACGGCCTGTTGTAGCAGCTGCTGCTGGTAGCAGCACTGTTTCAGCAAGGCTGCTGCAAATACGCCCGCCTCGTCGCTTTCGAGCAACTTGCGGGCTTGTTTTTCGATCTCAAACTGCTGCTCAGTGGATAGCTCCACTGCCATCCATTCCCCGAAGTGCATTGTGTGCTATTGGTGGGGTACAACCAACGATAACGGTCATGGATTGCCCCAAGTGCGGCAGTGGCGATATCAGGGCAACGGCGACTAATGGGCATCAGCCGGATTGTGTGACGCGCAAGCGGAAATGCCAAGCGTGCGAGCACGTTTGGTTCACGGTTGAGCTGAACGTCAGCCCTGCGGTTGTGGGCTGGGGCCGTGTTGGTCCGACCGGCCAAAGCAAGCCGACGCTGCGAGTTCCGGTGAGCTTGGCTGTAGGCGACGGGGCTGTGTGAACAACTGTCACAGCGCCCTGGCGTGTGCTCTGTAGGCGGGGCACAATTAACGGGCACCGCACCCTCACCAGTGAGCAACAAACTCGCCAACCTGCTTTGCTTTGTCATCGCCGCCGGCGCTTTCGCCATGATCGGCCTTGACGCCACCGCACACCACGGCCAGACCCATTCCGGCACTCAGGAGTATGTGCGCCATGACTGAAAAGTCCTACTACTTCTATATCGAGAGCGCAGCGGTGCGGGAATGCATCCGCGCCGAGAATTTCCAGCAGGCCAAGGCTGAGGCTTTCGACGGCTGGATTCAGTACTGGGACGAGATCCGCTGGCTCAACCCCGACAAAGACAATCACCTGATCACCAATGGCTGAGATGAAAGGCGCGCTGCTCCAATGGGCAGACCAGCCCCAGGGCGTATATGGCGAAGGCGTCAGCCGGCCGAAATCTGGCAGCCGAACCAAAGAGTTCAAGCTGCTGATCTACCCGCAAGGCGCGCGGCCTATGACGTGGATCACCCGCGCTGAGAGCAAGGCCGCGGCCATCAAATACGCCCAAAACCGCTGGCCATCCTGTGAGGTGGAGCTGGCATGAACAACCCGCAGCGCACCAGGCTTTACCGGCTGCTTGAGGGCAGCAATACTTTCAGAGCTGGCCAGCAGTCCGAACGTGACCGGCTGCGTCTGCTGATCGACGTTCGCGTTAATCAGCTGCAAGGCATTTGCGGCATCCGCAACCGCGAGCAGCTTTGCGCCGAACTTCACCGCCTCAAGAATCTCCTAGAGCCATGACCCCACAACAACTCGACCAGCAACGCGCCGATTTCATGGAGGCGCTGTACCAGCGCAGCGGCCGCGATGATTTGCCGGTTGGCGATGCACGCCGCAAGACCTACACCGGATTGTGGGACGAGTTCTGCGCCGATATTGCCGCGAACTTCCGAGATACGGACTACGCCGAGCTGCACGCCAAGGTGTGCATGGCGATGGATAGCTGCGAGTCGGTCTTCACCCACAAGCAAGCCCAACAGGCCATTCAGGTCTGCCGCGCGGAACTATTGGGCAAATGGGCGTAATGCCTGAGGGCCGCAAATTCAAACGCGGCGAGGAAAACGTGGCTGCTTTGCTTACGCCGGAGCTGGTGCGCAAAATGCGCCGGCTCCGTGACGAGGGTTGGAGTTATCGGCAGTTGGCCTTTGAATTTGACGTTGATGAAAAACACGCCTGGCGAATCTGCCGACGTATCGCATGGGGATGGCTCGATGCCTGACACCGTGAACCACCCGCCGCATTACAACCGCGGCCCGGTGGAAGTAATTGAAATCATCGAAAGTGCCATCCAGGATGCGCCCGACATGCCTACCGCCTATTGCCACGGCAACGCGATCAAATACCTGCTGCGGCTGTGGCTTAAGGGTGATCCTTTGGAAAATGCCCAGAAATGCCGTTGGTATTTAGACCGGCTCATAGCCAAACTGGGCGCATGATGAAACTGCCCGGCCTAAACCTGATCGAGCGGTTGGCGCTTTGGGTGCTGGTCAAAAGCCCGCGCACCAGCTTGGTGGTGGTCAAAGAGATGCTTTGGCCGATGGTGTTTGTCGCGGCCAACACTGATGATCCGGTGTTGTGCGGGCCGAAAGAGCAAGAGCCAATCTCGATGCAGCTAGAGCGGATCTATCACCAGCCGTCAGCGGGCGAAACCGAATGATCCGGCTCCACGCTGGCCGCTTGCTGCTGGTTTGCGACCGCGCTGATCGGACATGGCACGCGCGCGTGATCCTTGGCCCCAAGCCTGAGCACCAGGTCGAGGCAGACACTGGCGCCATAACGCTGCAGGAGGCGCTGCTAAAAGCGCAGATGATCTACCAGGCAGCAGTGACCCAGATCAGGCCACCGGGTGATAAACGGATGTGCTGGGACTGCCTGCAGTGGGACACGCAACGGCATGGCTGTGAGCTTGGCTTGCCAGAATCAAAGCGAAGCGGTGGGCGTTATGCGGCCAGGTGCGAGTTTTATGAACCGTTTAGAGGTTGTTAGCCGCACCGACAGGGACGGCGGCTACATCGAAACGCTGTTTCGAGAAGGCATGGAGATCTACTACCGGAGCTGCGCGCATGGCTACTGCCGCTATAGCTCGGACCTCTGGCAGGCCGAGATGTACCTAGACGAGTTGCTAGCCAAGTGACCAGGCGCGAAAAGATCCTGCTAGAGCTGGCCTACCTGATCACCAACGCATTCATCATTGCCGGCGTTGTTCGGCACTGGAATAGTTAGGCAGGTGGGCAGCTTGCCGGAGCAGTCCTGCCCTCACCGTCGCCTGCCGTCGGCGGACGCTTCGAGATTCCTCAATAGAAATTTCGAGCCCACATACTACTGCTCGCCGTTGATCCAGCGCGCAATCGCCCACTCGCCTAGCGGGGTCCAAAACTCTTGCGCTCTGTACCAGTCAACCCATGGCTTGTGGCCCTTGCTTGAGTTGCAGGCCAGGCAGCAGCTGACCAGGTTTTCGCGGATCGTTAGCCCGCCATGCACTTTGGGAACGACGTGATCCAGCGTTGGCGAGCGGCCTAGAGGATCGTCACAGTATGCGCAGCGGTAGTCCCACGCCAAGTGGATCTGATCGCGGGCACTGCGCCGCGTGACTAGGCGCGTTTCATCAATGTGGTGCTGTTCCACCTAGATCCGCAGGAAGGGGCAGAGCTTGCACCTCGATATCGATGATGTCTTCATCGCTCGGGATGAACTCGCTGATCTGGCTGTAGATGTCAGCCGGCAAGTCGTCAGGATCGCTGTCAGAGCGATAGATCAGCTTGGCGGAAATTTCTAGGTAAAACGCCCGCATGGGCTAGCCGCCGCTTGGCACACGGTAGCGGGTGGCACCGTTATGACCTTGGTTGCTGAATTTCTTTGGGATCGTTACTCTCGCGCTATGCAATACATCCTCAAGGTCGGCCCCTGGCATGTCGGCCCATTCGATACCCACAAGGCCGCCAGCTGGTGGGCTGAAAAGCACGGCTGCGACAGCTTCACCATGCTGCAGCTAGATGATCCAGCAGAGGCGCCCAGCAAGGTGTTGCGTCAGCGCATGGCACCGCTGAAAAACCCGGCGATCATGATGCAATAAAAAACCCGGTTGGCTAGGCCGGGTCGTTGCATCTCCCTCGCCAGCTGGACGTTAGCCCTTGCTGGGGGTAACGCCTAGGTCGGCGTTATAGCGGCCAGTCTGCGCGTAGCTTTTCTCTACGCGGCCACTGACCAGCAGAAACTTCATCTGGCCAATGCGCAGGCCAGGCCAGATCGGCAACGGATGGAGCCGGCGTTGGTTGCGTAGCTCCATCGTTAGGCGGCTGCCAAACCAGCCCGGATCGGCCCAGCCGGCTTCCGCATGGTCCCAGCCTTCGCGGGCGCGGCTGGACTTGAGCACGAACTGAGCGCCGACGTGATCGGGGAGATTGAAAATCTCCATCGTCTCGGCCAGAAAAAACTCGCCCGGCTGGATCCAAAACGGATCGTCGGGCGTATGGCCGTGCAGTTGGACTTTCTGTAGCTCCGAGGTTTTGGCCACCTCGACCATGATTTGCGTGCCCAGCCTCACGTCGTAGCTGGCTGGGTTTAGCTGTTCCTCGTTGAACGGCGACAGCAGCGAATTGCGCTGGCATAGCCGGCGGATCTCATGGTCAGGTAGCAGCACAAGGTCTCAGTAATCCCAGCGAACCCTAGCCCTGCTGCTGCGGATGCCTAGGTGGATGAAACCTTTAGGCGCACCGTACCCAACGGAATAGCTCCAGTTTTTGTCGACGGCCAGGTTGACGCCCCACGTCACCTTGGGCGAATTTGCGCTGAATGAAGAGGCGCGGCGGTTTTTGTAGAGGTGCTCACTGTTGCTGGCTCCACCGATTGCAGCGTTCACTGCAGGCGGCCGATAGCCCGAGGTGATGATGATTGGTTTGCCGCCAAATGCCACGCGCACACGCTCCAAGAACGCGGCCAGCTCAGCGGCGATCTCTAGCTGGTCGGCGCGATCAAACCGCCGCGCCTCTTCATTCAGCGCAAATTCGCCCAAGGTGACGTGGGGCGTCAACCTGGCCGTGAAAGGCGCATCAATGCTCAGCTTGGCCGTTTCTTGCTGATACTGCGGCCGATGCTTGCCCCAGCATTCGCCCTCAGCCTTACGCCGCCGCAGCAGGCCCGCCTCCACGTTGGTGCCGGGGTTGCGATACAGCTCCAAGGCAGCAGGCACTCCGGCCCAGTCCTTCTCTTTCAGGCAGCGGCTGATGGTCTCAAACCCACCAGAGCCGTAGAACCCGCTGCCCAGGTTGTAGGCAAACGACACCAGAGCTGACTTCTGGTTATCGTCCATCTCGCCCCAGAACGGCACGCTGGCCCGCAGCTTGTCTGCGATGTGGTCAACCTCAAGCCGCAACAGCATGTCGGCTTCGATCATCGTGATTCGATCGCCGCGTTTGACCGGCACGCCGCCGCTGTAGCGCGTGGTGCCGTAGCCAATGGTCCAAGGGTCGCCACCACTCAGCGGGTCGGGGTACGCCGAGAGGTGGACGCCCTCAAACTCCTTAATCAGCGCAATCGCTGCAGCAAGGTTGGCTTGCTTGCCGTCTTGACTCCAGGTTTTGAACCAAGCCCGATCACGGCGCATGGCCGCCTGATAACCATTGGCCTCTAGGTCGGCCTCTAGCTCTTTGATCGCCGCGGCCTGGTGCGGAAGCGCCTTGTAGTAGCGAAACAGTGCCTCAAGCGTGATCGTCGCTGGATTGCTCATTGGTGGCCCAGGGTGCAGTTATGCGCAGCTCATCGCTGCTGATGATTGGCGGCGGCACCGCAGCTGGTTGGGTCTTATGCCAATCCTCAACAGCGCGATCTAGCCGCGGCTTGAGGGTGGCCCGGAATTTCCAATCCTGCGCAGCCTTATGGACCTGGTGCCGCCAGTCCTTATCGCCAAAGCGCAAGAGCCAAGTTGTGCCGCCTACTTTTTTTTGGCGACGATGTTGAGCACCTTGACTAGCAGCTGCACCCAGCTGTTCTCACGGATAGGCAGCAGGGTGATGATTTCACTGCCGGCCGCGGCAATGATCGCAATGGCGGCGAGAGCGGTGGGGTCCATTTAGAAACGTTGGCTGCCTAAAAATTAGCCGCGGGTTTCTAGTTGACGCAAGCGGCGTTCGTGATCGTCGAGACGTTCTTTGTGATCGCTTCGGAGTGCTGTGATCTGCTCCAAGATCAGCGCAACCCGCGTATCCATGACGCTGGCACGCTTATCAATGCGCCACAGCGCACCAACGCCAGCAATGACCGCAGCGGTGATCAGTGGTGTCAAGAACGGATCCACCGCAGCGTTCTGGCTACGCTTTCATTATGGCGGCTCGTCGTCCATCACCTGGCAGCAGTAGCAGGATCGGCGAGCTTGTGCGGCTCGCTGTCTTGGGTTGGTCTGCTGCGCTTTTAACCGCTAGCTATATGGGATTGCTGCCAAAGATGGATCCAACCTTTATCGCCTCAATCTTTACCGGCTCACTTGCTTGGTATGGCATCAGCAAGATCGAGCGATCTGACAACTCTCGGAACTCAAAGCCATGAGATGGTTGCCGCTTCTGCTGATTCTTCTGCCGCTGCCAGCTGTTGGTCAGACCGTGACGCCCAATTTCACTCAGGGCAGCATGACCAGCACCCCAACCACCACCCAGACGCACAGCGAGACGATCCAGGTCAAGATTTACGGCGGGGACTACGCCAGCTATTCCGGCGTCAATGTCACACCATCCGGCGCCATTGGAGCAAGCGGGACCACCTACAGCGTGACCAACGCGGGCGAGCAGTTCCAGCTGGAGACAGTCACCAGGGCGGCGGGCATCGTCGAGCAGCAAGACATAACCCGCACCATCACCACCACCTCCACCACCAACTCGCTGTCGGTGTTCTCGCAGTAGCTTGCGCGCTGCCTGCTGCTGCGCAGGATGGCGGGACAACGGCAATCGCCAACCCGGTCGCCACGTCAACAGGCAGCGTCAGCAACCAAGCGGTGCAGATCAACCAGGGCAGCTACAGCCAGCAGAGCTATGGCACTGGCCACACCTGCAACAGCTCAACGCTGGTATTCACGCCGTTCTACTTAGGAAATGACGTGAACCCTGAGCCATACGTCCGAAACCAGAATTTCGGCGCGCAGGTGAGCTTTAGCGTGCCGCTCAACCGTGAGATGGTCCGCCTATGCAAAGAGCTAGCCAAGCGCAAATTAGAAAAAGAGCGATTGGACCTTGCATTGATACGGGTGCTCAAATGCGCCGAGCTTTTGAAAATGGGATTCAAAATCCGCGACGATTCACCCTATGCCGCCTTGTGCGCTGATGTCGTTCCGATAGCCGCTGTCGTGCCCAAGTCCGCACAGGCTTCCCCCGCAGCTTCTGTATCCTCGCGGCCACAGCCTTAAAGGTTGGCTTAAAAATCTGCACCAGGCGCTTGAACATTGAAGTAGCCGCCAAGGTCGCCGCAACGCTGATCACGCTAGTGGTTGCTGCTGCGCTCAGGATTTCCGCTTTTGGTACAGGGACGGCGATGGATGTTCCCGGTACAACGACCTCAGTAACCTCCGCCGCTTTCAATGGCTCGGGAACTGCTTGGATTGATGGTGCGACCTGCTGCGCTGATGGTGCTGCCTGTGCTTGGCGCAGTGCTTCCCTTACTAGCTGTCGCAGATTTTGTTGAGTCTCGCGTTCAGGCTCGGCGGGCTTTGCGGGAGTCTCCACCTGCACTGGCAAAGTGTCAGCACTAGCTGCTGGTGGAATAAAGACAGGGCGATAGCTCGGTAATTCCGCCTTAGGTATTTCAAGAACCGGCGCGGGTAAGTCCGGCGGCTTAGGCGCTTGGAAGCTCGGGATGACCAGTGGCTCGATCATCGAAAGGATCCTGCCCGCCGCGGGTTATCTTGACCGCTCGCTGGTAGTAGTGGTTATCGGTGGCACCCACGGACTCCAGATGATCTTTGATCTTCTGCCAGTTCTCGCGGGTGTATTTGTCCACCTACCTGCCCTGACCGCGATACCTCTTTTTGTTATGCCGACATTTCGAGTTGGTTGAGCAACCTTGTCTGGATTTTTTCGGTTTTCCAGGGCGGTGCTCAATCCGCCCCAGTGCAGTTTTTGACTTGACCGCCATCAGTCCTGCTCAGGCCAAGGGGTGATAAACGGCTCACTATTGGCAACCATCGAATCAGTCGCCTCGTCGTACACCTGGGCAGAGTTGGTCAGCAGTGCTGCCAGTTCCTCGGTGGTGGTGCAAGCTGCAATCTCAGCTTCGCGGGTGCCGCAGATAGTGCGGACAGACTCGCGGTAAGCCAGCACAGCAGCCGGGATGGCAACGTCAGTTTCAGCCTTGCGGGTGACGTACCAGTCAGACGGGGCAAGCAGGGTGCCAGCAATCTGCTTTTGCTGTGCGGTCCAAGTGGTTTTCAGACCTTGGTTAATGATCTGAACGCCGTCAGCATCCAGCACGGGGTCGCCGTTTTCATCGACAGCAGGCTCATCCTCAAGCCGCTTGGGCAGGTCGTGGTCCCAGTAAAAGCGCGTATCGACTGGCGCAGGGTCTGGGACTTCAGTAATGCCGATTGCTTCTTTCTCGGCAAGCGTCGTCAAGCGCAGCCAGTTGGCTGGGTATTGCGTGCCATTGGCGTCCTTGAAGGGTGCGCCAACACGCAGAGTCTTGCCGTCAAGTACGAAAGCCATGGTTAGATCCTAGCGAGCCGTTACGGGCGAAACACCGGAGCCGCCGAATGGGTTTTCAGCAAAGGCTGCAAAGATGAACGTATTGCCGCTTGAATTTTCACCACTCCAGGAACTTGATCGCAACTTAAAACCGTTTGAAAGAAAATCCACGCTGTTGGTGAGATTAGCCTCCGAACCTGATCCATTGGCAAACAACGTATCTGCAATCGGGTTATAGGTCTCTCTGGTAGAGTCTTTGATGTGCCAGTTTTCGCCAGATGTTGATGACTTAATTATCAAAAACGCCGGCTTAAAGCCTAGATAAACAAACGGACCGTCTGCATTCCCGTTGCCGGTGTAGCTGCCGAACTTGCTGTAGTTTTCGACTTCAGCAAAGCAGTAGGCGATGTATTTATTGCCGCTTCTATTGTGGTTTTCATTGCTACCAGACACATTGGTTTTTAACGTGAACACCGTTGAACTTGTTGCCTTCACAACGCCACTTCCCCAAGCAGTTTCTGCATTTGTCAGGTTTAGAACAAGGTTTTTATTAGAGGCGAGTGCCGGATGTTCGGCCATCCAGTAATCCGTGTAATCCCTATTCTTGACAATAATAAATGCTGGCTTAACTCCTAATCCATGCCCAACAGTAGCGTCATCAGCATTGGTTCCCGTATAGCTAACAATCGAGAAACCAGCCGTGGGGTTGGCGCTTACCGTGCTGGTGACGCTGCCATCGGTGTTGCTTGAGCCGCTGCCGTTTGCTTTCCAGCCCCAGCCGACATAGGTAGAACCAGAAACATTTGGGTGGTCGTCTACGTTCTTAAACGTGACTCCAGTAGACGTAATGCCGTTAATGACGGTATCTGTATTTTCAGCGTTGGTGTTGTTAGTGCAAAGATTATAAAATGTTGTTCCATCACCGCCCCTTACGTTATCGCTCATGCGATGGTTGGCTGCAGTATTTCTGCCTTTAGCCCAGATCCAATCTGGCTGCATTCCAAAATCAATAGTGCGAGAAGCGCCAGTACCTGTCCACGCCACCGTGTTCATGTGCTGCGACCCATCCTTAACCGTCGGCGCGGGGAGGTTCTTAGTCGATAAAGTCTTGAAACCTGTGGGTGGAGTGTAAGCAAAGGGACGTTGACCGAAGTTAATGTAGTAACCACCAGTAACGCCACTATCTAAACCGAGGCTTGTGAAACTGTGGTACTGAGTGCCAGCCACCATCGTGGCACTTTCATTCGTACCACCAGCAGGATCACCGTTTGCATTTGCCGCCGTGCTGTACCAAGTGTTATTGAGTCCCATCCACACCTTGCCGGTGTCTGCATCAACAGCGCATTGCAAAACATCTCCATTGCTAAATCCAGAACCAGAAGCACCGCTGCTGGAACCTGAACCTGTATAAATGTTTTTTGTACCCTGTGAAACCCATCCAATCAACTTTGCTGCAAACGAAGACGATGGGAAAGATTCATTTAAACCAAAGTAGTGATGCCTAGCAGGTGTCGCCTGGCTGGCACCACCTTGGATGGTACCCTCAAAGTAAAACTTTCCGGAGCTAGGAATTGCAATAGTGCTAGTAGGCTTGTAGGCAACGCTTGAATTTAAATTCAGCGTCAAATTGCCGTCAGACAAGACATTCTGAACATTAATGTTTAGGGGACTAACCGTCGCAAAGTTATTCGTCGGCGTATCGCTCATCACGTCCGTTCCAGTGCCGGAGGTGGAGATGCCAGAAGCGGTGAAGTGATTGCCGTTGCCGCTGTGGTCGTGACCGATGCCGTTGGTGGCAGTGGGGTCGAACTTTAGGTAGAAGCCGTTGGTGCCGAAAGTAAGTCCGCTTACATCAATGGGACGCCAGAGGTTGTTGTCGTCGTACTCGCCAAAACTAGCAGGGTCTAGAGCCTGATTGTCAACAAAAACTGCCTCGGCTAAATAGCCATCAAGGTTAGTTCCTATGCGCAAAGTATCTCCGGTTACAGCTTTGTTAAAAGTCCAGCCGCCTGCTCCAGCGGTGCCGCCGACTTGCTCACCATTAACGTATCCAGTAGCAGTATTTGCTGACTTGTCTACCTTTAAAACAAGGTGCATCCATGCCGATGGATCCCTATATTTCCTTGCGGGACTAGTGCTGAAGACGTATCCACTGCTGGTTTTGCTTCTGCAAGTAATCTGATCGGCATCACCGCTTGATTCGCCAAAGTTAAAGTACGCCCATTCGGAGTCATCCGATGCCATTGATACAAGCATCGAAAAGTTTTGTTCACCTTGTATGGACTTTTTCAGCCAAACCGAATATGTAAAACTTCTAGCCCCGCCATTGTTGCCAACAGTGCGATTTAGTTGCGCACTCCCATCAAACCGCAAGCTCTGCTCGATTTCATACCCACCTGTTTTATTAACAAAGAAAGAAGGAAAGATAGGCATCAGGCAATACCTTCAACAAAGTTACCCAGCAGAATTGTACCGCTGGCTTGGACAAAGAACGGGACGACGGCAGGGAACGCTGTAGGAGCTGTATAAGAGCCGCCTGGGAAATCAAAGTGACTACCAAACGAAGTAGGAGCAGCAGTAACTCGAATCAAACCAGCCGTACCAGCAGTTTGGTTGGTCGGGTTGGGAATAGCAATAGCACCACAGGTCCAGTAGTTACCAGTACTGAGATCAAAATCAGAAGCGGTAATTGTCCGCTCAGTTGCAGAAATGGTACCTGTGAAGTTGTCACCAGCAACTGCTGCGTAGATCGGGTTAGCAGTCGTTGTGGTGTCTACGTAGTTCTTAGTAGCTGCATCTTGAGCAGCTGTCGGGTCACCAACCCCAGTAACCTTATTAGTGCCCATAGCGAGAGCACCGGTCATAGCGTCACCGGCTACAGCGACATAAATAGGGTTAGCTGTAGTAGTGGTGTCTACATAGTTTTTAGTAGCAGCGTCTTGTGCAGCAGTGGGATCTCCAAGACCTGTAATCTTATTGGTACCCATCGCAATGGCACCAGTCATCGTGCCACCTGACAGCTCTAAAGCATCTCTTGTGTAGGCTTGAGACCAAGCAGAACCGTTCCAAATCAGCAACTGATCATCAGTGGTGTTGTAGAACAGATCACCTTCATCTAGATCAGTAGTTGGGTTTGTAGCACCGATCCGGTAACGAGCGAAGAAGTCGTTAACGTCGTCGTTTAGCTGAGCAATGTCAGCATCAGTCGGAAGGGACTTGTGATACGTGTAGGTATTAAGAGTAGTTGTAGTTTGAACCTGAATACCAAGACCAGCGGGAAGAGTTGAACTTTGATAAACCGCAGGGAACCCAGTAATTGTTACGGTAGCTCCGCCAGTAGTACGACCAGTAGTAGTTTCACCAGAAGCATCAATTACAAGACCACCAGCATCAGCAATACTGACCACAGTGCCAGCATTGTCAGAAGGATCAGGGTTAGTGGTCGGGAAACTTTGGTCATCAGCAATTGCTACAAAACCACCAAGGGCATCAAGCAGGTTTGTAACAAACGAGTTGATTGCACTTGAAGTAGGCAGCTGTGTAGTGCTGTTAGAGAAGCTAGTGCTAACAGTGATGCCATCAAGCTGGTTTAGCTCGGTGGTGTTAGCAGTAATTCCATCAAGGGTATTAATTTCAGCAGTAGTAGCAGTAACTCCATCAAGCAGGTTCAGTTCAGCAGTAGAAGCCGTTACACCATCAAGGAGGTTAATCTCAGCTGCTGTAGCAGTAACACCATCAAGAGTATTTAGTTCTGCAGTTGTGGCAGTTACACCGTCAAGGAGGTTCAGCTCTGCAGTGGTGACTGTAGCCCCGTCAAGGATCCCAAGTTCCGTAGAGGTCAGAGCAGCAAGAGCAGTTGCCGCTCCAGACTGCATATTCCGCAGAGTGGCGATGTCAGGATCAAGATCAATACGGATCTGACCAGCAGCAGGGCTGTCATCAACAATCGTTACACCGTCACCACCGCTGATGTCAGTGGTTAAAGCGGTATCAATACGAGAATCAATACCGCCAGTCGTTGCTGCGTGAGCGTCGTCAGATACCCAGGTTTCGTTTTCACCGATGAAACCAGCAAGAGCGCTCAGGTCACCAGTACCAGTGGTCAAACCACCGTAGGTATCTGAGAACTCTTGCAGAGCAAATCGGTTCTGTCTGTCAGAGTTGTTAAGGTCCTGAGCCGTCAGCGTAGAGCCAGCAGTGAAACTCACCGTGGCGTCAGTAATGCTGGTTGTTCGAGTTAAAACAACAGTTGCGTTACTGACTGAGCTGTTAAGGACAATCGAGGTCCCAGCAGAGTTAAACGTGTAGTCAGTGGTAAGCGTTTGAAGCGTACCGTTGACGGTTACAGAGATATCAGACTGACGAAGGTACTCAATGGCGTTGCCATCACTATTCGTCAGAGCAAAGGTGGTACCAGATGCACTGGTATAGGTGATCGATGCAAAAGCCATTAGTTACAGAGCAGTTTTCGACAGTTTGTACTCTTGGAAAGCACGCTTGGCGTCCTCAGGAGCCGAGATTTCAATGGGCTTTTTAACTACATTAGCGCCTTCAATCATCTCTTTTTCTCCAGTTAAGAACTGGACTACAGCACGTTGAATGTGATCAGAACGAATCTGCATAAGAGCAGCTCGTTTAGTTACCACGTTCTCTGTGTCGATGACTTCAAGAGGACCAGGATCAAGCACCAAAGCGTTCCTTTCGTCTTCAGGTAGATCTTTGTAATAAACATCTACAAGACCAGGAATTGGTGTCTTGTTTTCAACAGTGTCACGGAAGATCTCTTCCAACGGTTTACCGTCTACACCTCGGTATTCAGTACCAAGGAACCGACGGAACCGGTTGACCATAACCTCGTTAGCCACGATGCCGTATTTACGGAACACCTGAGTAGGAGGCTGGATACCGTTACGGAACAGTTCAACGTCTACAGGGTCAGAGTCAGCAGGCACAGGCCAGTAACGACCCAGAATGGTCTGCATCGTTGCACGTTCTGAAGGGTTGTTGTAGGTGATGTCACCAGGCTTGTACCAGTGAGCTTGGCGGTAATCACCAGGCATCACTTCATCACCCTTCATCTCATCGATTGCTTCGATAACAGGCAGCAGACCAACGCTGTTTGCCTTTTCAATGAAGAACCGAATAGGAAGTTCAAGGTTGATGGATTGAGCAAGATCAGACATACCCTCACCAAAGGTGAAAGGCTCTGCCTCCGCTTTTGTCAGGTCTTGTTTGCCAGGTTGTTTGACATCAAGAACACCAGCTCGAGCACCGCTAACAACAGGACGAGCACCGTAGGCTTCAACACCAGCACGGAGGATTGCTTGCCTCAGGGGAGGATAACGAACACCGCCGATACGCTCGAAGTAATCAAGGATGAACTGTTCTGCTTTTGCAGGATCCCTGAGAGCAGAGATCATGGTGTCGAGACCAGCAATTGCAGGAGTATCAAGGAACGTTTGAGCCGTAGCCACAATTGCAGCACCTAAGAAGTGCTTGTCACCACCTCGAGCTGCACGACGCTTGTAGTCCCTGAGGTTTGCGTGGTAAGCCAGAAGCTCACCAACAAACGGCAGGAAGCGATACGGGAGCCACTGACCGCCAAGCTTGATGCTGTAAGCGGGGATGCTGGCGTCCATTGCTTCGCGGTAGGAAGTGTTTTGACCGCCAGTGACCTCAATAGCGTTGCTCTCAACCAAACCAAACACAGCAGTGTTCAGCAGGGTAGACATCGCAAGACCACTACGAGCCTCAGCCCTAACCCGAGCATCTTTGTGGAAGATCTTGCTTTGGAACTTTGCAAAGGAATCTGAAAGTTCCTTAGCCCCTTGCTTCTTCTGAATCAAACGACGGATAGCCACTGCACTTTCCATCGCTGCTCCCATAGGAACACCAATGCCAGTGGAGTCCAGGAACGGGATCGGCTGTGAGTAATAGAAGTGGAACTTGTGAGCGTTGAGGGGAGTACGAACGTAAGGAGCGATAGCTGCCTTGAACAGGGTGTAATCAGACTCACCAAGCTTTTTAGCAGCTTCAGTCAAACCACCCCAAACGTCATCCTCAAGAGGCATCATCATGTCTAGCGACATTGCTAGCAGCTGAGCATCCCGGTCTTTGACGGAGTAAGCAATGGTTTGAGCCTTTTCACCAACACCAACAGTGATCGGTGCTAGATACTCATCTCGGTAAGCTTTCTCTACTGCGTCGTTAAACTCTTTAGTACCAACTGCGTACCGAGGACGACCTGCCTCATCAAGCATCCCCTCAACTTGGATCTGTGCTTTGGCTTTTGCAAAAGCATTAGCAAACAAACCACCGATCAATTCTGTACCGGTTTCAGAAGCAACCAACGGCAAGGAACCGCCAACCCGCTCACCAGAAGGAAGTTTGGATTCAAACGGAGTTACTTTGCCACGAGTCAACGGACGCAAAGCACGGTCAAACAAACCTTGAGGGCTCAGGTTGTAAGCACCTTTAGCCAGTTTGCCCATCCCACTGGTGCCCATTTGCTCATAGGCATCACCCAAGAAGAACTGGTCATGAAGGTTGACCATATCCAGGAAGAAGTTGTTGCGGTACTTAGCAAGCCGCTCTTCAGGGATGTATTTCTTGAGGTGGTTAAGGATCGAATCCTCAGAGATACCGTTGGGGTTGTTGAGGATCTTGAGCTGTTCTGCTTCACGGATTGGATCTTTGAAGCGAGGACCAGCAAACTTCGAGGTATCTTCCAGCGGATGAGCTGCATCAGTAATGATGCTTCGGTTGAACTGACGACCTTTGTAGAACCAGTGAAGAACGTCACCAGACACCTGAGCCATCATCCGAGGCATCAAAGCTGCAATACGAGCTTCGGTTTGTGCAGCTTGTAGAGCTTCCTTGTCAGCAAGCCAAGGGATAACGTTCCACATCTGGTTGATCTTGCCGCTAACCAGCTTGTTAACCCAGTTAGTAGCTCCATACACCATCGTTTGGACGGGGTAGGAAGTTTGGCTAGAGATACCAGAAAGACCACCAGCAAGCATCTGACGACCCAGGATCTGGTCACCAGTGATCGACAGCGAACCAAGCGTTTGAGCGTTAAGACCAGCAACAGTCAGCTGGCTGATGATCTTGTTAAAGATTGCAAGATCGTCATCGCTTGGCTCAAGGTTGGGATCCGTGAACTTGTTGAGAGCTGCCTCTACGTTCTTGAGGTTTGAAGGCAAACCAATGTAGGAGGGCAGTTTGTCGATAGCGTCCTGAGCAAGCTCTGCTTGGAAGCTCTCAACATCTTTTACATACTGCTCAATGACCTTTTCAGGATCTTTCTTGCTCTTAACGCGAATACGAGCTTCGGTGTAAGCAGCAGCAACTTGACGTTGGTATTTGCCTTGTTGAATGCTGAGGAGGTTAGAAGACAACCTACGCAGCTTCATCCAGTCACCAAGGGACTGATACAGCATCAAAGCTTCTTGAGCTGCAACAGCCCGATAGGTAGCTTTCTCACCAGCAGTCAGCTGATCCATCTGCTCGTACAGGCTTTCAACAGTCCGATACAGACGGTTGCCGTGAGCGTTGATGATCATCGGAGTAGCAACGTATTCAAACATTGCCTCCTTCAGACCTTTAATAGCTTTACCCCGAGCTTTCATTCGGGTGTTAAGCATTTCGTAAAGGCTGTCAAAGCTATCCATTGCGTTGGCTAGTTGACCAGCCATCTTGAAGCCACGCTTCAGAACAGGTGCAATGAACTCCTCAGGTTCTCCTTGAGCCATACGACGCAAGGAATCAATCAAAGCCATCTTGCGAGCTTCGTAGGTTTCGTACTTACCTACAGAACGCTCAAGAGCTTTGATGGCAGAGCTGTTCCTTTCGTAAGGCACAACACCTTTACCTGCCATCCGTTCTTGCAGAGCTTCAATCTCGTTGAGCTCAGTCAGGTAACCCTTAACTGCATCATCGGTAGTAGCCCGACGAACCTCTTCTGTGATTTGCTCAGCAGCATCAGCATCACGCAAACCAAGGTTGATTTGAGCTCGACGCATCCGAGCATCTTTGGTTTGAGGAACTTCTGCAGTAACACCAGTTTTACGGTTAGCAGCAGGGTCAGGAATGATCTGACCGTTAGCGTTGGTGGTTAGAGGCGTGATAGTTGGATCTTCCCACAGCCGCTTCTGCTCCACCTCTTCAGGCTTAGGAGCTGCTTCAGGAGCTGGTTCCTCTGCTTTAGGAGCAGCCTCAGCAGCCTCAGGAGCTTTCGGTTCTTCCTTAGGAACCGTTACATCAGGCTGTTCACCTCGTGCTTGACGAGCAGCAGCCTCTACAACCTCTTCTTTGATTTGAATAGGAGCAGCACCACCAAATTCCTGCAGACCTTGGTATTCATCTTGAATAGCGTTTAGCAGGTCAGCTTGGTTTGCAAGACGCTTCTCTTCCAAGCCAGGAGCACCTGGGTACTCAGCAGCACCGCCAAAGAGCTTGTAGTTTTCGTAAGGAACCCGAAGACGCTCATACGACTGGAAGTAAGGATCCTCACTCAGATCCATCTCAGGAGCCAGTTCCCGACGACGCTCAGTCATCTCTTTGAGACGGGTCATCAGCGGATCCATCTCACTGATAAACCCTTCAACGCTTTGCTGCTGGTTAGCTTGCAAAGAGCTCTGTTGAGCAGAAGCAAGGCTTACACGATCCTGCAAGCTAGAAGTAAACGTTGATTTCTGCTTGAACTCTTCAGTAGCTGCATCAAGCTGCGATTGATAATTTTCAATCTGACGCAGGTATCGGTTGTAGCGAGCCTTGTTCTTTCCTTTCAAATAACCAGGCTTTGCTGCTTCCATCTTGTCCATCTCTTTAATGGACTCAGAACGAGCAGCGATTTGGTTATTAAGAAACTCGACTTGTTGTTGAACTTTGGTTTGAGCACCCAGAGCAGCCTCAGCTGCACCACCAAACCCTTCAATTTGAGCACGAGGCTCGATCAGAGCTAGTTCAACATCTTGAATACCACGAGCACGGTCACTCAGGGCTTCAATTGAGTCCCGATACAAAGAGGTGAAGTTGGTGTTGATTTCACCCAACTCTTCCATCTCTGCACGACGGAGAGTTTCAAACGCATCACGCTCAAAGTGAACTGCGGTGTTTTCTAAATCTTTAGAAGTAGCTTCAAGAACATCTTTAGCTTTCAGGCGTCCTTTAGCTTTGTGGATACGGAACGCTTTGTTAAAGGCTCCTAAAGTACCCCTGAAAACGCCTGCAAGCTGGGTGTTTTGGAAAACGTTTGCAAAATACCTGTCGTAATAAGCAGCCTCAGCGTCGTCATCAGTCAACATACGAGCAGCAATAGCTTGCCGCAGTTGAGGATCATTAGTGTTTAGAAGGGTTTCACGGTCTTTAAGTTCTTCTTCAGTAGGTTCTGGAGCACCAAACAGAACCAACTCTTCAATAAAATCTTGAGGCAGATCAATAGCTACGTTTCTTGCAAGAGCAAGAGCAGAGCCTAAAGAACGTTGAGTAAATTTAAGAGGTTCAGCAAAAAACGCAGCCCTTAAACTGCCGCGGCCTGCTGCAACGTTACGCAGCATATTAAGACTTTTGACCTTACCAACAGGGCTAACCAAGGTGAAGTTAGGCAACAACCCAGACATCAGGATGGCTGAGCCAACATCAGCAATTGTTTTGCCGATCTCAGTGTCAGGCTCAAAAGCCTTGTAAACATTACCTTCTTCAGACAACTCGCCAATCAGAGGTGTCTCTTTAGGCAGAGCCAGTTTGTAGGTATTTCCTTGTTCGTCAGGCAGTGAGATACCTAGTTGAGCTGCACGGCGTCCCTTCTCTGCCTGTTCTACGTCCTCTTTCGCAACTTGCTTGAAACCCTTTCCAGTAGCTAGAGATTGACCAAGAAGGTAAGCAGTGGGATCACCACCAGCCATACCAGCCAACATCGATGCAGGCGTAGCTTGTGCAGTTTCTTGGAACTGAACAGCCAGCTCATTAGGAACCTGAACCCCAATAAAACCTAGGGTTTTCAGGGTTTCTTTCCACCAAGAAGGCTCTTCCTCTTCTGTAGGTTGAGGTTGAGCCTGAGGAGTGGGTTGTGGTTGAGGAGCTTCTGCAGCAGGCTTAGGAGCTTCTACAGCGGGTTCTTGAACAACTTGAGGGGCTTCTACCCTCTCCTGTTCCAGCTCGTCTTCAGTTTCGTAATATTTAACTAGACCATCAGGAGTAATAATGCGCGGCATTAGGGTGCTAACCGTTTTACTAGGATGTCTTTGAAGATTCTACGCGTCTTGGCTTGATCGAGTCGAACGCCGTTCCTGATGATGTCAATATGTAGGTGAACACCTGCACCAGGGGTAGCTGCTTGATCGATACCGATTTGATACGAATCTTCGGTGTGCTGATAACCCCAAAGCTGACCAGGATACAGGACTGTGCCAGGAATCAAGTTACCAAAACCTTTAGCGTGACCAATACGAACCTGATCACCAGCTTTTAGTTCGCCTTGATCTTGAAGCACTTCACCAACTGAGTACCGACCAAAGCCACCAGAATCAAACTGAACAGACACAATCCGCATCGCTACAGGAGCGTTGAAGTGGGTATTCAAGCTTCCAGTACGCTTGTCAGTAATGTGGAAATCAATAGCACCGTCGTTGCGACTGCCGTGAGTCAAATCGTCATAACGGATTTCAGTTGATTTGTTGGTTTGAACAGTTTGTAGGCGGTTACCAAGTTCCTTAAGACGACCTTCGTCAAAGCTGATTGGAGTTTTGACAGCATCACGATAGAAACCGTAGACGTTTCCACTGAACTGTTCTTTCAAAAACTCAGGAAGAGTAATAGAAGAATCCAAAGCTCTAGCTAGCTCATAACCGTTACGAAGGTCTTCTAAAGCTTCAGGAGTAAACGAACCTTTACCGGTTTCAAGAATAGGAGCAATACTGTTAGCTGTAGGGGGTTCAATCATCGGCTCCCTCTTGTAATAATTTTTAAGTGTATTTGTATTAAACAAAGATTTATTCAAACGCAGAAAGTTTTCATTATTAAGAAGACGTGTAGCTTCAGTAACTTCGCCAGCAGCGTTACGCTCTTCAGCAAACAAACTTTCTGCAGTAACTCGTCTTTGACCAGGAAGAAACTGCTTGGTGTTAGAAAGTGTTTCGTTCTGAGGAATCACATCCCGCAGATCCTGATCAAGAGTCGTCCACCAAGTGGGATCCTTCAGTTCATCAGCATCTGCTTCATTAACCCGACGACGGACGTAGTTTTGAGCAAACTGTGTAGCAGCTAGCTTCTGAGCTTTGAGAGCAGTTTTGTATTGAGCCTTAAGACCACTAATAGATCTACGGTCGTTGATTCCAGACAGCGCTTCAGTAAGCGACTGGTTGTTTAGTTCAGTAACTGCTTGTACGGCAGTCTTGACTCGCTGGTTAGTTTCAGTTGTCCACTGCTTTTCAGCAAAGTTGGTACGAGCTTTAATTGCTTTGGTTTGAATCGCTTTGTACTCAGGAGTACCGTACTCATACCGACTGAGAATATCGTTCAGGTTGTCATACGGATCAGCTGCAAGTCGAGTTACAGCATCTTCAAGATCTTCTCCGTATTGGGTTTGATCAACCGGACCAGCGGTACGGAAAATAGCCTTTTCAAGGTCATCGCCAAATACAAGTCCAGGAACGTTTACCGATTGCCTTGAGAACTCACCAGTAAAAGGATCCCTAACAATCAACGAAACAGGTTTCCCTGACATCGCTGCTTGTTTCATCGCGTCAAACATTTCACGCTGTTTCAAGGAACGCTCTGAACCAGTCAGACCTTCCAGCTCACGCTCCATGGTGTAGGTGAGGTTGCTCTTGAACTGAGTCGCCTCACGATACGCCATCTGTTGATAAGCGTTTTCGATTTGGTTTTGACGAGACAGAGCGTTGTTTCTGAGGTTCTGGAACATCGATCCCAGAGTTTGACCGCTTTCAGGGTCAATCATTTGGAAAAGAGTTTTACCGATGCCAGGCATCTCGATGTTCAACGCGTTAGTTAGATCACCTTGAAGACCACGCTCCTGAACATCAATGAGACCGTTCTCATCAAAATCAAGGTTGACTGCTTTGATAAACGGAACAGCAACGTTGGTAATAAAGTCCTGCTTACTGAAACCGTACTTCAGGTAATTAGCCTGAGCATTTAGAAACGCATTTTTAAACGCTAGGTTTGATTGGCTTGCAGTAAGACTGTTGTCTTTTGCTTGATCAAACGTAGCGCTCCAAGCCTTTACGCTGCCGATGAGGCCTTCCATAGCCTCTTGCTTAGCAAACGTAGTTTTCCACTTCTGATGACGGTCAAGGATCCCACTACGAATAGAAGGGATACCTTTGGCTAGAACAGGAGAAACATACGCAGAGTACAGATGGTTAGGAATATCTGGGTAGTTCTTTTTGAAGTATTTCTGAGTTCGGTTGTTCAGCTCATACGAAACTTCAGCAGGATCTTCAATCTGCTCAAGACGTGAGATGTTGGTGTTTACCCAATCTTGAGCATCGATCAGGGTTTGTTGGCCAGCGTGTTCAGCTTTCTTCTTCAGCCACCCGTAGCGGAACCAAGGGTTGCTAGCGACAACATCATCAGCAAGAGAGTTAAGACCTTTCTTGCGGAGAAGATTGGCAGCCTCACCAATCTCAGTAGATTCAATATTTGCTTGAGCTGCTTCGTCGTAAGCACGCTCAGCGTTTGCCACCTGACGCTTAGCTTCTTTGTCTACAAGGAACTTAGTGAACTCAGTGCCTGTACCAACAAAGTCAGAGATGCTTTGAACCTTTTGCCTCAGGGCAATATCAGGCTGATACCCCTGAAAATCTAGAGTTTGACCTCCTCGACGTTGAGGGGTTTGAGCAGGTTTAGCAGGTGCAGCTGGTTTAGCTTGCGCCTCGGGCTGCTCAAAAGTATCGCGGATTTGCCGCTGGGGCGAGATACCAAAGCTGCTGGTCATTCTTCTTTTCTACGGGTGTTAGGGTCGCTTCCGCCAACGTTAGGGGTGTCTCCACCTTCACCAGGAGTTCCTGGTTCCTGACCTGGGTCTTTTTCAGTTTCAGGGGTGTCGCCGCCAGGAGGCCTCATCTTCATATAAGACTGAGCACTAGCCATAGCAACGTTCGCTACATCAAGAATACTCAATGTGCCAGAAACATTAGGCTGTTTTGGCAGATAAGTTTCTGTAGGAATCGGAGCAAGAGGCTGGACAGGATCTGCATACGGCCTTGGGTTATACAAAGCCACAGAGTTAGTTTTGTTTTGAGCGTCAATACTAGCTGCACGAGCGGCTGCCAGCTTGTCACCAAGACGAAACTCTTTAGTAATCTGACGGTTGCTAACGTTGTTAAGCCATTGCTGGTGGTAAGCGGTTCCAATGGCTTGGATGGTACGACCAACCTGACCGCTAGCAACACGCTTTACAGAATCAGAAATGTTCTTGAGTCGGATGTTCTCAAGTTGAATAGTGGCCGCGGCCTCCTCTTCGTAGAAGCGAGCATCACGATCAGCCAGCTGACGACCCATAGAACGCAAAGCGCTTTGGGACGTAGCAGTCTTCATTTCTGCTGATTGCTTCTGAAGAGCAGACTCATACTGCCGTAGCTTTTCTACGTAATCGCTTTGCTTGTACCAGTTTTCAAGATCTACTTGAAACGCTCTGTAGTTTTGTTTATCAATTTCAGCTGCTTTACGGATGCCTTGAACGGTGTCTGCTTCCCACTTACTCCAAGCTTCTATAGAAGTAGCTTTCTTAGATTCAGCAGCGTTCCAAACACCTAGACCAAACTGAGCAACTGCCCCAAGTTCTGGGGTAAACATCGACAATAAGGACTGCATTAGCCGTACTTCCTCGCAACATCAAAGTAGAGACCAGTCCATTCAAGAGCAATGAACTTAGCCTGGTCGATGCTGTCGTTCACTAGCTCCACTGTAACTTGGTCGTTCTTGCTTTGAATATAGGCACGGAACTTGGACTCATCAAAGTCCTCTTCCTCGCTGACAACGATGTTGCCGTTTAGCGGTTCACGACGATCAAACTCATACGTCACCTTGTCACGGTGCTTAGGAGTTACCTCGACGGTGAAGTATCGAGAATCGTTGTAATAAACATCAAGATATCGAAGCTGCAGACGCCCAGTACGATTGCCAATGAAAGTGTTTTCAGTCGCTGTTCTTGAGTAAGGCATGAGCTGAGGCGGCCTGAAAGTGAACGTAAATTGCTCACCAAAGACCCAAGAGCTGCTTGAAAAATCCCCAAGGCTATCGCAAACAAAACTAGTAACGTTAGCCGGAATATTAGTAGCCACGACCCAACGTTTCTGAGACTCTGCGGTGTCTGTTGCATCGACTCTGATGACAGCGAACTGACTGGTGTTAACAGTACGGTACGGCAGGTTAACAGTAGTTTTGTTAGTGCCTGCGTCGTAGCTAAACGTTATCGAACCGATGTCTGTAGTAATGGAGCTAGACAGCTGACGATCCAACAGGAACAACTCGTTAGGGTTCTGCGGAGGTCGTGAGGCGTTAAGACCCTCAAGGTAGTACTCAGCAGTACCGTCGTTGTCGTACTCAACCAGTTTGAACAGCGTACCTTCAACAAAGTCACACCAGTGGATCTGTTTGTTGGGGAAGGTCCACTTATGCCAAGCGTTCTGTCTGTTGGTCAAGGACCCACCAGAAGCTTCCCAGAAGAACTGGTACACATACAGAGCATCGTTGTCGTCCCTGCTGAGAGCCACAAGGTACTGGTCAGTACGGCTAACAGCTAGAGCATCGATGTTCTTGGGGATGTACTTGGGAACAGTTTCTGTAATAACTGCTGTTTGACCCAGGTTGATACCAACGGTTCGGTCAGTCGTGATGAAGGTATGCAGACCAGTAAAGTCACCTTCTTTAACTGGGAAGATAACCTGCGGACCAACCTGCTCAGGACGTACATCAGGTTCCATAGTGATGGAACTAATACGACCAACAGAAGCAGTCTCAGGAGAGAACGTAACGTTATCACCAGAGTACAAACGGAACTGGTTCTCATTGGAGAACAGAATCAATTCGTCCTGTTGCTGCAACGCATAGTTCAACACAGCAACGTCGTTACTGACTGCGGTCAGGTCAATAGGATCGCTATCCACAACCTGCAAAGCTGACTGCTGCCAGAAGTTGTAGTAAGCACCTGCCTCACTCAGGATGACGTTCTCACCGCTCACAAAGCCCAAACGGTTCTTGAAGAACACAATGTCGTTGATGGTGTTACCAACAAACGACGGTCCTGGTAGTTCATCTTCATCACCAGCCAAACGGTTAGTCCAGCCAGGAATTGCAATAGTAGTTGAACCGTCCGTGTAATCAGTTCCGCTAAACGGTTGGAAAGTGAACCGAGTCAGACCGTTGTCGTTTCTGTAGTGAACAAAAGCGTGAGGCATCGAAGCGTCCTCATACTGTCCACGAGTTCCCCAGCCAGCAGACTCTTCCCACACGCCACGACCAAAATCACCGTTGGTTGTAGTGTTTTCAGCGTTAAACCTGAGGTAGTACGAGCTTTGATCTGCAGCACCATCAGGAGCCACAAGCACCGTATAGCCCTCCCAAGAGAACGAGGGAAGCTCAGTGATGTTTGTGATCTGACTAGAGAAGCCAGACATCAAGGTGTTACCCCGAGCGTCAGCGGCAATGATGCTGGTGATCGAGCGGTTGGCGTTAGCGCAAGTAATTAAGATTTGAGAGTCCTGTATTTCAAAGTTGAGTTCGTTATGAATATCAACTTGATCTAGTCCTCTACCAATTGTGTAGCTTCCTGATCCGTTGGCGGTGGCGTTAACTGCGGCCCCAGCTTCATTAACAAGAGTAAAGGTAAGGGCAGTAGTATTAACAGCTCCAACAAAAGTATTAGCAGGTATACCAGTACCAGTGATCGTTTCACCCGTATGAAGTTCTTCAATGTCATCAGCTGTAACGCTTGTGACGGTGCTGCTACCGATACTGACTGAGCCGTTAATGGTGATAGTGTTGCTTACCAATCTGGCAGCAATGTCGTCAGAACTAACAACGTTTGCGTCACCACCTGCGTCAGTAAGAGATGGTGTGAGGTAGTAACCCTCAATCTCATCTCCGTTATCTAACGTTACGTGGACAATGTAGCGAGTGTCGTAATCAACTAGTTTTACCCAGATTTGAGCACGGGTAGGAACGTAAGCGT
>BCSF01000150.1_pt1 | contig 31444 bp, 30 predicted proteins | sample 1016431 | NCBI WGS metagenome assembly BCSF01 (sample SAMD00045685;SAMD00045686;SAMD00045687;SAMD00045688;SAMD00045689;SAMD00045690;SAMD00045691;SAMD00045692;SAMD00045684;SAMD00045690;SAMD00045691;SAMD00045692;SAMD00045684;SAMD00045685;SAMD00045686;SAMD00045687;SAMD00045688;SAMD00045689, study... | reverse complement strand
CTCTGCACTTCTTCCTTGCAGCATGGCCGGTCGTGGGCATCTGGTTTACCGCCCTCGGCGTCTCCACTATGGCGTTCAACCTCAATGGATTCAACTTCAATCAATCCATTACTACGAATCAAGGTCATGTGGTGAACACCTGGGCTGACATTCTCAACCGAGCTGGTCTGGGTATGGAAGTCATGCATGAGCGTAATGCCCACAACTTCCCTCTGGATCTTGCATCCGCTGAGTCCACTCCTGTTGCACTCACTTCACCTACTATCGGTTAATGAAGAAAAAAAGTCGCAAGGACCTGACCATTGCTCAATCCTTTCAAATTGGTCCTGGTCACAAAGGCGCACAAAAGAAACAAAAGCTCTACAATAAAGGTAAGAGCACAGATAACCCACACGAGAAAGACACCTTTCTCAAGCGTACAGGTCCTCAACTTCCTCTAGCCAAAAAGAAATCTAAAAAACGTTATGGCTAAACCCGGACTCTATGCTAACATCCACGCCAAGCGCAAGCGTATTGCTGCTGGTAGTGGTGAGAAAATGAGGAAGCCTGGTACCTCCGGTGCTCCTACTGCTGCCAACTTTAAGCGTGCAGCAAAAACAGCTAAGAAGCGTAAATACGCTAAATAAGACTATTCGTACGTTCATCCCATTTGGGACGCATGCTGCCTAACCATGGAACGGGGGTTAGGTTTATCTTGTACGAACTCATGTCCATCAATCTCATTCGTTTCCTTGCATCACAGAAGAAGCGCGCACAGCGTTATCATACTGATGCCCTTCGCTACCGTGGTGTAGTGTATAAAGAGATCGACTGATCCGTAAAAGCGGCAAGGGAGGTGCAATGCCTCCCATCAGTATTGGCTTTGGCCCCTTACGAGGGATACCCTTAGCCGTCTAGACGGTGGGATAGACCACACAATAAAAATTTAAATTCTAAACGTTTAGAGCAAGTCAATCCTTATTAACTTACTCTTTTTTTAACAATGGCTAACGCTACCCAAACTGCGCTAGGCCGTGCTAATCTTAGCACCGGCACTGGCTACGGTGGTTCTGGCGACAAGTATGAACTGTATCTCAAGCTGTTTAGCGGCGAGATGTTCAAAGGTTTCCAGCACAATACCATCGCTCGTGATCTGGTGATGAAGCGGACTCTGAAGTCCGGTAAGTCCCTCCAGTTCATCTACACCGGTCGTATGGACGCTTCGTTCCACACGCCTGGTACGCCTATTCTTGGCTCTGGTGATCCCCCGGTGGCAGAGAAGACCATCGTGGTTGACGACCTGCTCGTGAGCAGTGCCTTCGTCTATGACCTCGATGAGACCCTCTCTCATTATGAGCTGCGTGGCGAGATCAGCCGTAAGATCGGCTATGCTCTTGCTGAGCACTATGATCGCCGCATCTTCCGTGCTATCACCCGTGGTGCACGTGCTGCTCACCCCGTGTCTGCAACCGGTAAGGTTGAGCCCGGCGGTACTCAGATCCAGGTTGGTACCGGTACTGGTACTACCGCTGATGCTCTTGACTCTGACAAGATCGTGGCTGCTTTCTTCGATGCTGCTGCTGTCCTGGATGAGAAGGGCTTGAGCCAAGACGGCCGCTGCGCCGTCCTTAGCCCCCGTCAGTACTACTCGCTGGTGGAGAACGTCTCCAGCAACGCTTTGATCAACCGTGACGTCCAGGGCGATGCTCTGCAAGACGGCAACGGCATCATGAGCATTGCCGGTATCAAGATCTTCAAGTCCATGAACATCCCGTTCCTGGGCAAGTATGGTACTGCTTCTACCATTGATAACGCTGGCTCCTTCGTGGGTGCTGACGTTGAAGCTACTGCAACCGGTGAGAACAACCCTTATGGTTCTGCCACCGATTTCGACACCTCCTGTGGCCTGATCTTCCAACGTGAAGGCGCTGGTGTTGTTGAAACCATTGGACCCCAGGTTCAAGTTACCTCTGGAGATGTTTCCGTGATTTATCAGGGCGACGTCATCCTGGGGCGTCTTGCCATGGGTACCGACTACCTGAACCCTGCTGCTTGTGTGGAACTCCACGCTACCAGCACTGCCGGTTCTGCATTCTGATAACACTTTTGTTGTTTACTGGGGCTCCTTCGGGGGCCCTTTTTTTATAGTTATTATGGCAACTCCTTCATACGCAACGTCCACCGAACTGGATGCTGTTAACTCAATCCTAATGAGTATCGGTGAGTCTCCGGTCAATACTCTTGATACGCAAAGTCCTGAAGTTGTTATTGCTCTGAGCACTCTCCGACAGGTGTGCCGTGAAATCCAATCAGAGGGTTGGAGCTATAACACTGAATATGAATACCCATTTGTCCTTAATTCACAGCAGGAAGTGATCATTCCTGTTTCTGTTCTACAGCTTGATGTGAACAGGTACAAGCATCATGACAATTATGATGTGGTACGTCGTGAGGGCAAACTTTATGATCGTTACAATCACTCATTTAAATTCACTGGCATCGAGACTCTTTATTGTGATGTAGTGTGGTTCTATGAGTTCGCTGATGTTCCTCAAGCTTTCCGAGATTACATTACTGCACGAGCTGCTCGTATTGCAGCAGGTCGTATGGTGAGTGACACTGACACTATTAAAATCCTTCAAACTGACGAAGCGCTTATGCGTGCCGTGGCACTTGAATACGATACTAATCAGTCTGACTATAACGTGTTTAACTCCAGTGATCTGCGAAACCCTTACACCAGTTATAAACCGTTCCAAGCTCTAGCACGATAATGGCAGCAATTAACCAACGTATTCCCAATTTCTTGGGTGGTGTATCACAACAACCTGACTTCGTTAAATTTCCTGGACAACTTAGAACCTGTCACAACGCTCACCCTGATGTAACCTTTGGCCTGGTCAAGCGTCCTCCTGGCGAATATGTTGGTACATTGACTGGTGCTGAGAGTGGCGGATACTGGTTTGAGATTGACAGGGACAGTGATAAGAAGTATCTTGTTCAAGTCACTTCTACTCCTGAAATCAAAGTTTGGGACCTAGCTACTGGAGCTGCTCAAACCGTTAACTTAGCTTCTGGTGTCACTTATAATTATCTTAGCAGATCTGGTGCAGCTACAAAACCACTTAGTGTTTTAACAATTAACGATTACACGTTTATTGCTAACCCTGATGTTACTGTTGGTACTGCTCGTACTACGGACAGCTTTGGCAGTTCCTATGGTTTTGTAACTCTTAATACTGTCACCTATAATAGTGAGTATGTGGTTGCTCTTGACAACCCAAACATCACTACCACCACTAAATACAGAGCAAAGACAGTAAGCGTTGTCAAGACAGGCACTAACAGTGCAACCTGGACTGATGAAAACGAGGCTGCTGAACAGCAAGGTCAAGAGACTGTTATCAGTAACACAGCAGGTAGTGTTGGTGTTGAAGTTACTGTTACTGTTTCTGGTGCAATCTACGCTGATGGTACTAGCGACTATGACAGTGCTTACTATGCTACTGTTGTATTGGTTGATGGCGGTGACGACGTCACTGATGGAGCTACCTTTACTGTTGACGTTGAAGGTCAGAGCTACACTGTTGAGATCACAGGTGTTGTTCCTTACGCTTCCTATGTCGACAACAACGCTGCTTACTACCGTTCACCTAAAGATCCAAACGAAGGTGAGCTGAACATTGATAGCGTTCTTGGTGAACTCGCTGACGCTATTGAAGCTAAGTACACTAACGTTACGGCTACTCCTATTGGTTATGGTATCTACATCACAGCCAATACAGGAAGCTTTACTTCAATTACTGTACGAGGTGGTGTAGCTAGTGATGCTTTGTACGGCTTTACAGATAGTATTCAAAACGTTGCACGGCTTCCTGCCGAATGTAAGCATGGATACAAAGTTAAAGTATCCAACACAGAAGCAACTGAAGATGACTACTATGTAGAGTTCATCGCTGACGATGAAGATCAAGGTAGTGGTTCTTGGGAAGAGACTGTAGCCGGTGGCATTGACGCAGGGTTTAATTATACAACCATGCCTCACGCCTTGGTTAATAACCTTGATGGAACCTTCACTTTTACCACGCTTGACCCTACTAACGAGCCTGATAATCATTGGGTAGATAGGCAGGCAGGAGACGATGATACTAATCCTATGCCGACTTTTGTTGGTCTTAACATTAGTTCTCTTTTCTTCTACCGTAACAGGCTTGGTATTATTGCTGATGAACAGGTTGTCATGGGACAGCCTGCTGATTATTTTAACTTCTTTATCACTTCAGCTTTAAGTGTCAGTGATTCAGATCCTATTGACCTGGCTGCATCTGACATTAAACCTGCACTCATCAACCATGCACTGCCTGTGCAAAGAGGTGTGATGTTGTTTAGCGAGAACGCTCAGTTCATGCTATTCACAGATTCAGAAACGTTTAGCCCTGAAACTGCTCAGCTAAAGAAACTCTCTTCCTATGAGTGTAGTGAGATCGTTCCTCCTGCTGACATGGGTACGTCTATAATGTTCATATCTAACTCTTCCTCGTTTACTAAGGCATTTGAGATTGAAGTTGGAAGTGAAGATACATCTGATGTTGTAGAGCAGACTAGGGTTGTACCTGAGTTTGTTCCTAAAGCTATTACTAAAGTCACTAACTCTACTCAAGATGGTATTGTAACATACTTTGCAAAAAATTCAAAGATTCTATACCATTACAAATACTACAACGTAAATAACAAACGGGAACAGTCTGCTTGGTACACTTGGGAACTACCTGATGGTGTCCAGCATGCTCTCTACACTAGCGGTAGCTTCTTTGCAGTTACGCTGCAAGGGTCTGAATACATCCTGTCTAGGCATGAATTGATTACTGAATCTTCTTCTGACAGAAGCTATGTTCTTGGTACTGGTACACCTGCATCTCCGTTAACCACCAGTCGTAGGTTTGAAGCTGCTCTAGATAACATGTTTGTCCCTGAGGCAAGCGATAAAAGCTTGTCAAACGGAAACACAACCATTACACTACCATACAACGTACAGACTGGTACGGGTTATGATTTAGTGATGGTTGTCCTCAGTGGTACTGATACAGGTTATGTAGCATCTCCAGACAATGTCTCAGGCGCTACTGTTACTTTCAATGACATTGATGTAACAAATGCTAATGTAGCTGTTGGTTACAAATATACCACACAGATTGAACTACCCTCCTATTTCTACACAACAGCGAAAGGTAGTACGGATGTTGATGGTGATCTACGGATCCATCGTATCAACTTCGAGCTTGGTGTCTCTGGTCCTATGGAGTTCCATCTGACTTCTCCTCAAACAAACGACCACGTTCAGTATTGGTCTGGAATTATTGCTGACCTCAGTGATTTCAATACTGTTCCTGCTAAACTTTTTAAACAAGTTAGTGTACCTATCTATAAACGAAATGGTAACTACAGCTTGATTATTAAAATTCCTGACCCTTTTACCGCTACTATTGTCTCAGGCAGCTGGGACGGACGATATGACAACCGAAGGTATGTACGAAAGTAAGTACATCAAACCATGCACTCCTGAACTAGCTCTTAAAGTAGGTAAAACCCTGCGTTGGGAAGACAAACGTGAAGTAGAAGAGACAACGGGACTGACTGCTCCGGCAGCGGTCCTGGAGTCTTACTACCGATCATCCGTCTCAGTATTCTTTGTGGTACCCAACGGCAAGGCTGCCGGTGTGGCTGGCATAACTCCAGATAACCTTATTTGGATGCTGTGTACGCAAGCTAGTGAAGAGTATCCCCACACATTTGTTAAAGAAGCGAGACGCTGGGTACAGAGTCTCCCTTGTGAATACTTATGGAACAGGGCTGATATGAGAAACGAAAGTCATATCAAGCTGCTTAAGCTTTTAAAGTTTAAGTTCCTTAGGTATTATGTAGTTAACGGTGTCCCCTTAATCGAGTTTATGAAATTATGTGCGAACCAATAAGCATCACTATGGGTGTGCTTAGTGCTGGTTTTGGTGCTATGCAGGCTGTAGGAGCTTACGAACAGCAAGCAGCTGCAACCGCATACAGCAATGCTGTAGCTCAACAAGATTATGCTAATCAACTGGCAATCGCAGCAGCTAATGATGCTAACAACGGTAATGCTTATGAAGCAGAACTTGAGTCAGTTGCTAGCGCTAAGTCTGCTTTATACTCCCAGTATAGCCTCAACCAGGCATCAGCTAACACAGCTATTGCAGCTGAAACTAACAAACTTCAAGAAAAGCGTAATGTTGCTTCGTTTGATCAGCAAACAGCTCTAAGCAACGCTATCCAAGCACAAGGTGCTGTTCTTGCATCAGGTAAGACAGGTCAGTCTCAGTATCTACGGATACTCGATACTGCTCGTGATCTTGGGCTTGAACAAGCTCAAATTGATCAAACGATTGCCGATGCAAACCGCGACACTGGCCTTGCTGTTGAGGGCATCTTGTTAGACCAAACTTCTGCTGATATTGCAGCCTGGAATGGTCTTCCTGCTGATCCCTTGGCGCCTGCTCCTTCTGCCTTGCCACCAGAGCCTATCATGCAGGAAGGTCCTTCTACTCTGGGACTTATTGGCGGTGTTGGTAGTTCTGTTGTGAGCGGAGCATCGACCGGACTTAGTACTTATGGTAGTATTATGAATGACGGTAAGTACATCTGGGATTCTTAGTAATTTTTAATCAATTTAAAACATCATGCCGTATCAAGGTAGTGCACAGTCTATCGGCTTCCGTAACCGCACTGTTATTGATCCCTCTAAGCGTAAGCGTGAAGAGGCTCAAAAACTCAAAGAGCGTGGTCGCGAACAAGTCCGTGGAATGGAGACGCAAGCGTCTCAGCAAATCAAGGAAATGCAGCGTGTTGGAGATCTTCAAGCCAAAAACGCTCAGTATGAATTAGAAGCTCTTTCTAAATTTAGTAAAACAATCGAGTCCTTCGTCACTGATGAGGTAGTACCGTTTGTTGAAGAGAGGCAAGAAGAAGAACAGTTTAACCAAGAGTTAAGCTATTATCTACAAGATGCTGAAACACTAAAAGCAGCCGAAGAAGAAGTTGATGCTAGTATAGCAGAAGGCCAGCGGATTCACATTGCCCTGAATGCTGAAGCTAACAAAGTCGATGATCCTGAGATCGAAGACCGCATCCGTGCTGCATCTAACCAGCATACTCGTGGATGGCAACTGGCCAACCTTAGAGAAAAAGCTAATGGATGGGGTACGTACCTAATTGGTGAGCTAGACACGTCTGAGGTTCGTCTTGAAGATGAACGTACAGGACAAGCGTTTACTATCAAAGACGCTAAGGATGCTTATCAAAAAGAACTAGCCATTCGCTATCTTCAGGCTAATTATATCAAAGAGAATAGGGGTAATCTTAGTGCAAAAGTAGTTGTCACTAAGCTTGTAGAGCCTATGACTAAGGCTACTACAATACAGCGTAAGACTTATACAGAAAAGTTTAGAAGGGATGCTGCTGTCCAAGCGTTGGATGCTGAACAAAACAATTTTGTTACAGCTCTTTCAAACCCTGATGCTTCGCCGGAGACTCAAGTACAGGCCGCAATATCTTACCTTACTGTTGCTCCTGCGCTGTATAAAACTATCAACCCTAACGCCGAGCAGTTTTCGGCTAGCAGACAAGGGTTACGAAACATAATCGATACTCTGATCAAAACCAACCCTTATGAAGTTGGAAGAATCATCGATGTTTTGAAGATGACTAACATGCCTAACCACCCTGCTGGTCCTGGTACTTTGTTTGATCATTACAAAGATGAGTTCAATGAACAAGAGCTTCGAGCTTTAGCTACTCAGGCAAGTAATGCAGATTATCAACAAAAGAATACTGCACGAACGATTGAAGCTAAGGCCGAGTATGATCAAATCATTAAAAACTGGAACGAGAACAACCCTACTCCAGATGAGATAGCGCTTGTAACTCAAAAGTTTAGTGAAAAGTTCTTTTATAATCAAGAGCTAGTCAACGATCTGAGAACTTGGAGTCCTACATTTCTTGGTGTTGAGGCTTCTGAAGCTAAAGCTGCAGCCATACTAGCTGAAAATGGTGAGATGACTGAAAGTGAGGCTGCAAACCTTGACTACACTGTCAGAGAAAAGTATCAAAACACAATTGTTAAACAAGCTTTTGGTGCCGAAGATAAGCAGGCATTCAAAGATGCTCAAGATCTTGTAACATCTGCAATCAAAGAAGTACGTAACATCACTCTTGACGATTCTGTACTTTATGATGATGCATTGAGAGCACAAAGCAAAGCTTTCAGCATGATTATACCAGACGCACGTGTTTTGTTCCAGATTGCTAAAGAAGACGGCAAGCCTATTACTGAAGGCAGGGCTATTCTTGACGCTGCTAGTAAAATTGCTGATAGAATCGAAGCAGAAAAAGATGACGAAAATGCTTTGTTTCATATTGAGACTAACAAAGGCTTTAAAAATTTTGAAAACGCACCTTCTACCGGACTTGAGGCTGTATTTGAACGAAGAAAGCTTGATTATCGAAAAGCTAATAATCTTTTAAAAAAAGACCCTGATGCTCTCATTAACAATAAAGTCATTAGTGACCCTACTCAGCTTGAGCTTAACTCTAAAGGCACCCCTAAATCCACTTTTTATCAACTGGCTAAACTAGACGGTAAGCGTAATGCGTGGGAAATCCTCAACGCACAGCGTTCTTTTTACTCTGGTTTAGCCGCCGTACCTATTCCTAAAGAAGCAGACATCCTTCAATCATACCTTGATCGTAACCCTTCGGCTAAATCCCTTTTCTATAACCAGCCTAGCTACCAGCGTATTAACCGTGGACTGCAGAGCATAGGAACTGTGAGTGCTCCTAACCTTCTTAAAGCTATTGGTTTTCAAGAATCTGGTGGTGGCGACTACCAAGCGTATAATGCTGACGCTTATGGTCCCTCCAATCCTGCTCTAGGTAAATACCAGATCCTTTGGACAACCGCTCTTGACTGGTCAAGACGGGCTGGCATGGATCCTCCGGTTTCAAAGCAAGCTTTCCGTAATGATCCTGAGTATCAAGAAAGCCTGGCTAGGTGGGCTATGGGTGAGTATGTACGTCAAGCAATGGCAGCGTCTGGTAATAATCCTCGCATTGCCATCCGTATGGCAGCTGCTATGTGGTATGGTGGTGCAGGTGCGATCAATTCTTATGACCGACCCACTAAAGAAACAGGCGGCAGATACCCCAGCATGCGTGAATATACTACTAGTGTCCTTAATCATTACTTGGCAGGCTAATGCAAAACGAATTTACTACTAGCAACGCATTAGAGCTTGATCCTAATGCTGAAGCTCTAAACAATGCTGTAGCTGCAGAAGCTGCCGCTGACGAACAACGTGAACTTGAAGCAGCTCAGCAAGCTGCTCAAGCACAAGCTCAACCCACTGAACCCCAACCTACCTTTCTGTCTGAAACCGGAGCAGCTATTGCTGGCGGTGCAGCAGAAGCTGTGGAAAGTGTTGGTGGGTTTGCTGAGCTTACTGGTGATACTCTTAAGACTGGTATTAATCAGCTTCTGGGTCGTCCAATCGATGAAACACAAAACCCTTTTAGTGATGAGTACCAAGCAGGCGATGCAGGTTGGCTTGATATTCCTGATACTTGGGTTCCTGAGAACAAGACCGGACTCGGCAAGTTTGCCCGTGGAATGGTCGAATTTGGCTTTCTGACGGCTGCTACTGGCGGTATTGGGGGTGCTGCCTTTGGTGGTGCCCGTCTTGGTGTCAGAGGACTTGCAGCAGCCCGTGCAGCAGGTGTTGGTGCCAAAGGTACTCGCATGCTTAAGTTTGTTGGTAAAACAGGTAAGATTGCTGGTGAAGGTGCTATTGCTGACCTTGTGTCCAGTAGCTCCGAAGCTGCTAACCTAGCTAACCTGGCAGAAGAGCATACCCCTTGGATGGCTCCTTGGATAACCCAAGCTCTTGCCATTGATCCTGAAGACAACCCCTGGCTTGCACGTATTAAAACTGTGGGTTCTGGTGCTGGATTTAACTTGGTTGGTCATGGTATTGCTGCTTTTGCAAAAGGTGCCTGGGCTGCCAACAGAGCAAAAGCTGCAGGTAAGTCTGTTGATGAAGCTAACGAAATTGGCAACAAAGTCATGCAAGACGACTTTGACAAAAGCATTGAGCTAGACAACGCTCACGCAGATGAAATGGCTGCTGATCGCTTTGCTCAAGGTCGTGGTATCAGCACTGCAGATCCTCGGGATGAGTACCTCCGTACTTATCTAGATGAAAAAGATTACGCACAGTATAAGGAATCTGCTGACCCTAATATCGAAGCTCTTGCTGATCAACGTGGTGCAGCGCAAGGCGATGTGTTTGATTTTGATGTTAATCTAAGCACTAACCAAGCAGCAGAAAATCTAGGACGACAAGTTGATCCGTTTGTCAATCCTGGTAAGTTCGATGTCTCAGAGTACGCTACCTATCGTTCCGAGCCTAATCCTACACTAACTGTCCTACGGGAAGGTATCCAGGATATGAAGCAAGGCGGTGAGGGTCGTGCCTGGACTCCTATCATGACTGAGTCTTCTCTTAATCAGATGTCTCGTGGTGATAAAAACCTTAGACAGTACATCATTGAGGTAGCAGAAGATTTATCCCAAGAAGCGTTTAAGTCCCTTGAAAACACGCTAAGCCACAAAGAGGTTAAGCAGCTGATTATTCGCCAAGCTAGCGAGCTGACTTCTATGATGGAAGGCGGTGGAGACATTGCCAAGCGGTTTGCTGATTATTTTGTAAAAGAAAATAAGAACGCCCGTGTTTACATCAATGACGGTAACAAAATTGTTACCGGATCTCCTGCGTCAAAAGCTGCTCTTCAGCTGGTCATCAATAGCCTAGCTAAACAAGCCCAAGGCATTGCTACAGGCACGATGTTTGTTGCTGATAACCTTCCTATTAACCGTCAGGTTGAGATGGTGTTTGACGCTATGAAGGTTGCCATGGTTGAGCATAAAAAAATGGGCTACATGTGGGGTTTGGATGGTAAGTATCAGCAGATAGGATTGATGCCTAAAGCTCTTAAAGAATCTACAGAAGCTCAGCTCAAAAAGATTGATGATGATATGGATCAGCTTTTTGATTCACTTCATGCCCTTAACAAAAAAGGTGATTACCAATCACTTAAAGACTTGATGGAGATTAACGCTCTGTCTGGTGGTAATGTTCGTACTCTTGAGCACGTTACTGATTTTCTTAAGTCTAAGCTTTTTGGCGGTCAGTTAAATGGTATTAAGATCCGTGGACGTGTTCGTCAAGAGCTGCAATCTACTTTCTATAACTCTGTTCTTAGTAGCCTCAAGACTCCAATCAAAGCTATTGGTGGTACTAACCTGATTGGCATCTTGCGTCCTATGCAAGCTTATCTTGGTGCGGGTATCCGTGGCAATAAAAAGGAAATGGCTATTGCCGCTGCTACTCTGGATTCTTTGGGTCAAGCGTGGGCTGAAGGTATTCAGATGTTTAAATACAACTGGGATCTTGGTCTTAACCGTAAATCATTAACTTATGAAGGTAAGTTTGACCTAGAAACTGACTTGGCAGAATGGCAAAGCTTGAAGCCTTTCTATGACAAGTACGGTAGTGCTAATGAGAAACGTGCTTATGAGGCTTTGGATGCTGTTGTTAACTTTAACACAAGCCCTTGGGTTAAGTATAGTCAAAACGCAATGGGAGCTGGTGACGCTCTTGCTCGGACTATCATCGGTCGTTATGAGATGAGAATGCGTGCTGCTCGTAAAGCTGTTGATGAAGGTAAGTCTTTAGATGAGATTACCAAGTATGCACGTGAATACGAAGAAAACTTTCGTAACGAAATCTTCAAAAAGAACGCAGACGATAAGTATGTTGTATCTGATAAAGCCGCTAAAATGGCTGGTGATGAGGCAGCAATGACTCGTGCGTTAGAAGAAAACTTTAAAGGGTTTGAACTTATCTCAAACATCCCTGGTATGAAAGCTTTCTTCCCATTCGTTCGTACTGGTTTTAATGCTCTTAACTTAACCTTTGAACATACTCCTCTTGTTGTGTTCATGGATAAGTATAAAAACATTATGAAAGGTCAGGACTTTAAGAAGTATGGTATTCGTGAGCAAGACCTTCCTCAAGCGCAAGCTTTGATGGAAGGACGTATTGCTATGGGCTCTGCCATTATGGGTATGGCAACTATAGCAGCAATGGCGGGTAACATGACTGGTGATTACCCTTATGATCAAGACGATCGAGACGCATGGCAAGCTGCTGGTATCCAACCTTACTCTTTTAAAGTTGGTAACACCTACATTTCTTACAAAGATCTAGAACCATTCAACACTTTGTTTAGTGCAGCAGCTAATGTTGTACAAAACTCTGATGTATTGGGTGAAAAAATTACCGATAACATGATGCAGAAGCTGACTTTTATGACAGCTGCTGTTCTTGTAGATAAATCAATGCTATCAGGTGTTGAAGATCTTGCACGTTTGATGAATGCTGAGACTTCTGAAGAACTTCTGACACGCACTGGCTCACGCTACATCCGTTCTCACCTGCCTTACGCTGGTTTGTTGGGTCAGTTGGGAGATATTATGGATGCTAACCGTAAGGAAGCGGTTAAGATTCAAGAAATGGCTATACAGCGTGACGCGCTGTTTAAGTCTGTACTTCCTCCTAAGTATGATGTACTTAATAAGGATCGTAGTGGTGTACCTCTCAGGTATGGTGCTGAAAACCCTCTGCTTAGGTTGTTCAATTCCTTGAGCCCCATTGCTGTCGTTAATACTGAGGATGACACAATCCGTCAAAACCTTGTAGATATGCGTTTCAACATGCCTCAAGCTCTTACCGAATACAAAGGCCAAGAACTTACTTCTCAAGAACGTTCTGAAATGCAGAAGTATATGTCTATGGGTGATTTGCGTGAAAATCTTGAACGTCTTATGATTAAGGGCGGTGCGTGGCATGAAGATTTTGAAGCATACAAGGCTGATAAAATGACCATTAGTGTTGGCCTTCCTTTGTATCAACAACGTTTCTATACAAGCGTGCAAGAAGTGTTTCAAGATGCTAAAGATAAAGCTATGCTTGAGGTTTACAGAAACAACCCTGAGTTGAGAGAAAAAGTTGAGCACCGTGAAGCACTAAGAACGCTAAGTAAAGCTGGTGTTGGCCAGCCAGGAATACGTGAACGAGTTCAAAAGATTATCAACATTTCTAAATAATGGCAGTAACTAAAACTACCTATACCCAATCGGGTTCGACAACTCAATATGCGGTACCTTTTGAGGTCATCGCTGCTGCAGACATCGACGTTTATCTTGACGGTGTCCTTCAGCTACAACAGAATACTACTTCTACTGCTGACCCTACCCACCCACAGGTAATTTCAGGTGAGATTAGTCAAGGTACTTCTTTGACTAACTACACTGTAGCCTCTAACAACGCCACCATCACATTCAATGCAGCCCCTACTACAGGGGCTTTTATTATTGTTGAGCGTACCACAGACGACACGTTGCTGGAAACCTTTGTTTCTGGTAGTACTGTGCGTGCTGCTGACCTTAACAGCGCTTTTGAACGTGTATTGTTCATTGCTCAAGAAGGTGTTAGCATTGCTGAGGAAAGCCTCAACCCTTCTGAAACCTTAGATGACGCTTTTGATGCAAAAGGTTCCCGAGTTGTTAACGTAGGTAATGCTACTGAAGACACTGATGCGGTTAACCGTGCACAACTTGGTAAGGTTATCACGGATGACCTGCTAGAAGGTGAGGCTATTGACCTTAGTGACGCTACTGGCGGTACTAATTCTAACAAGCAAGTCACCATTTCTGTTGAGGATAGCTCTAAAACCAACAAAGGTGCTGTCAGTATTAACGAAGGGCATGCTATTGGCGTGACTTATACTGCCGGTGATGCTGTTATCGCTGCTGATAAGAGTACTGCATCTCAGCAGGGCGTAGTACAGATTAGCTCTACTACCCCTATCCAAATCGATCGGGCAGCAGATGGTGAAGTTGCTTTGTCCATCCCTGACGATACGGTTGATCTTGCCAAGATTAAGGCAGAGGATATTCGTACTCTTGCAGAACAAAACGCAACTCCTAATGCTGCTGGTTCTGACGATGAAATCGGTACTACTGCAGCTAACGACAAGAGGTACGACACTGTCTACCAAAGCGGCACGCCTTCTGGTACTGATTGGCCTGTAGGTAAGTTCTGGTATGATCATGCTAATGACCAAACCCTCTCTGTCTGGAGTGGTAGTAACTGGCTAAACATCTCTTCAGGTGGTACATTTGTCACACAGCCTACTGTTATCTGGGTTGACCAGGCAAATGGTGATGACACTAACGATGGTCACCGGATCATCGACTCAATGAAGACCATTAAAGCTGCTGTAGCTTCAGCAAGTAATGGAGATATTGTCCTTGTAGCCCCTGGTGTTTACCGAGAGACTGCTCCTATTGACGTTACTGTCAACAATCTTTCTATTATTGGTCAGTCTTTGCGTAGCTGCTTTGTGCATCCTACCCCTGCTACTGAAGAAAACACTCTTTTCCGTGTTAACAGCGGTACACAGATTGCTAACTTCTCTTTTGGTGGCTTGAAAGCAAGCGGTCAACGTGGTGGTCACGCTATTGATACCGACCCTACATACGGTTTGCCTTCTAACCAGGCGTTTGTGGCTGAGTTTTATCCAAACGCAGTCATTTATAAGTCTCCTTACCTCCAAAACTGCACTAACTTTGCAGACAGTGGTATTTATAACCACACAGAAGCTGAGTATAACGCTAATAATAGCCTTGGTGGGTTCTTTGATCCTAACAATGTTAACCAAGGAGGCTTTGGTGGTGACCTTACTTCTGGTCCTACTGGCGGTGGCCTGCTTGTTGACGGCTCTGCTGTTGCAAGTAACTCCCCGCTTCGTTCAATGGTGGTGGACTCGTTTACTCAGATTGCCCTAGACGGTCCTGGCATCTTGTGCTGTAACAACGGTTATGCACAGCTTGTGTCGTTCTTTGGTACTTTCTGTCATTATCACGCTAAATCACTTAACGGTGGTCAGCTTAACCTTAGCAACTGTACCACTGACTACGGTCGGTATGGTCTAATTGCTGATGGTAAATCTACTACTGCAATCTTTACTGCGACTGCAACAGCATCAGCGTCTATTGGAGACTTGTTCTTTACTATTGGTGCTCCTACTGCTGACGCATCTTGGCATGGTTCTGCTACTCGTCCACAAGATAACATGCTTGTGACGATTGGTTCTAACACTTACCCGGTCAAATCAGCTACGGCTAACGGTTCTGGGTGGGATGTTTACATTGAAAACCCTGATCCAAACTCTTTTGCTACCAATCTTGGATTAGCAGCAGCCATTAATAGTAGCGATGCTGTTAGTTTCTTCTATCGCTCTTACATTTCAACCGGTGGTCATACCTTTGAATATGTGGGTGCTGGTACTGACTACAATGCTGACCCAGCAAACGGTGGTGTACCTATTGAAGCCAATCAAGTTAAGAACTTAAATGATGGCAAGGTCTGGCAATCAAGTACAGACCATAACGGTAAATTTAAAGTTGGTGATACATTCTCTGTTGACCAACGAACTGGTCAAGTAAACATTAGTCTTGATGCGTATCGTCCTGAAGTTGTTAACGATCTTACACCTGAATTGGGTGGTGATCTGGACGTTTCTACATACGATATTGTTTCGTCTAATAATAACAACATTGACTTGACTCCTAATGGGACGGGTATTGTCAATGTAACAGGTGGTTTCACTGCTAGTGGAACTGTCACACTTTCAGGTCTTTCTTATCCGACTTCTGATGGTGCTACCGACCAAATCTTGAAGACTGATGGTAGCGGTAATCTAAGCTTTGTTGGTGTTTCTTCGTTGCAAGGTGCTGGTATGCAGAACCTTAGTGATGATACCACGCCACAGCTTGGCGGTGAGCTTGATGCATTAAGCAATAAGATCATTAACCTTGGTGCTCCTACCAGCGGTAATGATGCAGCCACCAAAACCTATGTCGATAACAGTCTTGGTAACGTTGATTCAGCTTTCATTGAAACGAATCAAACCCTTACTGCCAACAAAACTATTGGTACAAACGTAAATGCAGTTTGTATTGGCCCAATGGCAGTTGATTCAGGCGTCACACTGAGTGTAGGCGCAAACTCCAAACTCTCTGTTCTTAACTTCTAATTACAATGGCTTACGGAAAAATTAAAGCTGATACCCTTACTTACGATAGCTCCGGTACAGATGTAGATGTACTGGTTTCTGATCTTGCTGGTGCAGGGTCAGCTGCTGCTACAGGCTCTGCAAACACCTTTACTGCTGAACAAACCTTTAACGCTGGTGTTAGCATTGATGGACCTTACGAGCAAGCTGTTGAAGCTGTTGCTGCTCTGGACATTGACCTGAGCACTGGTAACTATTTTACCAAGACTATTAACGCTAACTCTACGTTTACTTTCTCTAACCCGCCTGCAAGCGGCACTGTCGGTTCTTTCACCCTTGAACTGACTCATACCTCTGGCACTGTTACTTGGCCTGCTAGCGTCAAATTCAACGCTGATACTGCTCCCACACTTACTACTGGTAAGACCCACCTGTTCTTTTTTGTAACTGATGACGGTGGAACGCGCTATCGCGGTGCTGCCCTTGTCGATTACGTGAACTGATTATGGATCCTATTACTCAACAAACAGCCCTGGCAACTGCCGGGGCGGCAGGCGCTGGTGAAGGTTTGTACGTCGATGACGTGTTCAGCACTTATTTGTACGATGGCACTGGTAGTGCTCAAACAATTACGAATGGGATTGATTTAAGTGGCGAAGGCGGGATGGTTTGGATTAAGACAAGAAGTCACACAGATTCGCATTCTTTGTTTGATACCGAGCGTGGGGCTACTTACTATCTGAAATCAGATACATCCGACAACCAATACCAGGCAAACTCCGCTCTGAGCGCCTTTAACTCTGATGGCTTTTCGCTCGGTGGCGGCGATGCTCCCACCAATGGGAGTGGTAGAACTCTTACCTCCTGGACTTTCCGCAAAGCGCCGGGGTTCTTTGATGTAGTTACTTACACAGGCACAGGTACAGCAAGAACTGTTGCTCATAGTCTTGGTAGTGTCCCAGGCACAATTATTGTCAAGCGTACGAATACTGCGTCAAGTTGGTATGTCTACCATCGTTCTCTTGGTGCCACAAAAGAAATACGACTAAACACTACCAGCGCTGCAAACACATCGTCAATCTACTGGAACGATACAGAACCTACTTCTTCTGTTTTTACGGTTGGCACTTCTGCTGGCGTGAATGGCAGTGGTGACACTTACGTCGCCTACATCTTCGCCCACGACGATCAATCGTTTGGTGAAAATGGTGACGAGTCGATTATTAAGTGTGGAACCTATACGGGCAACGGATCTTCTCAAGAAATTGACCTAGGTTTTGAACCTCAATGGGTCACGATAAAAGTTTCCTCAGGCGAGACGGGCAACTGGTATCAATACGATACAATGAGGGGTTGGACGGTAAACAGTGAAAATCAAAACCATTTACTTTTAAATACCAGTGACGCAGAAGGTGATGTAAGCGTAAGCGGTCTTTTAAATTTGTCGGTAACTAGCACTGGATTTAAGTTAAACAACGCAGACCATAACAAAAACTTAAAAGAATACGTCTACATGGCAATCCGCCGGCCGCATAAGCCGCCCGAAGCTGGAACAGATGTGTTTGCAGTTCAGGCAACTAGAGCTGCTAGTGATGGCACGCCGGACAGCCTCTATTTCACGAGTGGTTTTCCCGTTGACTTAATGCTGCAATTAGCTAAAACTTCGGGTACATCAAACGCCATTACAGTTGACAGGGTGAGGGGTAATTTTTTCTCAAGGACTAGTCAAAGTGCGGCAGACATTGCTAATGAAGGTTACAAGCTTGACACAATGGAAGGTGTATATGCCGACAGCTCCCAGTCAGCAAATAGCAATTTTTCTGGGTTACTGTTTAAACGTGCTCCAGGTTTTTTTGATATTGTGGGGTATGAGGGAACGGGTTCAGCAAGAACAGTCAGCCATAACCTGGGTGAGGTGCCAGAACTGATAATTGTAAAATCAAGAGGCATTGTTGATCATTGGCAAGTCTATTCGTCTGTAACTGACGAAACTGACTTTTTGATGCTTAATCAATCCGACGCTACCAGTGATCAAGCTAGTAAATGGAACGACACCGCACCTACCTCTAGTGTTTTTACAGTCAACACCGATACTGGTGTTAATCAATCGGCAGAAGACTACATTGCCTACCTCTTCGCCACCCTTCCAGGTATTAGTAAGGTTGGAAGCTATACCGGCACAGGCAGTGCTATCAACGTTGATTGTGGTTTTACCGCAGGCGCTCGATTTGTCCTAATTAAACGCACCGACTCTACTGGTGACTGGTATGTCTGGGATACAGCTCGCGGCATTATCGCAGGCGATGATCCTTACGTGCTGTTCAATACAACTGGCGGCGAAGTTACTAACACTGATTATATTGACCCGCTAAATGCTGGTTTTACAATTACTTCAACAGCTCCTACTGGTCTTAACGCTAGTGGTGGTACTTACCTGTTCCTTGCAATCGCCTAAACATAACTAATTAACTATGGAAATCCGTAATCGTGAATCTGGTGCTGTAACCACCATTAGCCAATTCAAGGCAAGTTACCCCAATACAAGCTTTCCTAAGCAAATCACTGCCGACATCCTGGACAGCTACGGCTATGACCCTGTGCTGAACGGTCCGGCAGCCGAAGTGACTGCCCCTTATGGTGTCAGTGTTCGTGATGGCGTCGAAGAAATCGACGGTCAATGGTTTACCCGCTTTGTTGCTGGTCCGGTTTTTACCGACACCACTGACGACGACGGAAACGTAACTACTGCTGCTGATAACGAAGCTGCTTATCGGGCTCGTGTTGATGCAGAAGCTGCAGAAGGCGTCCGCAATGAGCGGAACAAAAAGCTTGCAGATACTGACTGGACCCAACTGGCTGATAGCTCTGCTGATGCCACTGCCTGGGCTACTTACCGTACAGCTCTTCGGGATCTGCCTTCTACTGATGGCTTCCCGCACAACGTAACTTGGCCTACTGAACCTACTACCTGAGAATTATCATGATTGCTCTTATTCGCCCCATTCTTTTCACCTTCCTTGGTTCTACCCAAGTCAAGCGTCTTATTGTTGATCTTCTCAAAAAACTCGCTGAGTCTACCGACAACACGATTGATGATGAGGCCGTTAAATTTATTGAGAATGGTCTTTTCCCTAACTCATGACTATTGATAACGTTTTGACTCATCCTGGATACTACAACACTCCAGGAGCTGCATACACTGTTACGTTAAACACAAATTACACAAGCCAAGCATTGTCTAGTCACTGCCGTAGGATTAGTCTACACTCTGACGGTCACGACGCTTATTTTAAGTTAAATGACGGAACTGGTGAGCACTTTCTTAAAACTGATGAGCGTGAGTACATCACTGTACCGGAAGGATCTACAATCCATGCCAAGCTTGTGACAAGCAACAGTGGTACTCTTTACATTAGCGAGTATAACTGGTAATGACTATTCGGCTAACCGATGTAGTCAAGTATTACAAAGGGTTGCCGCATCAAGACAAGGCTTTAAAAGCCCTTGAAGAACTCTTAGGAGATGTTGGTCTCTCTGAGTTTCAAGAATGGGTACAGCTGTGGCGTAATGACCCTGTTACTGAAGAACCTGCTGAGGTGGATGATAACACCTGGGCAGGTATTTTAGTAGCAGCCGCTGCAGCTGGAGCCAAGTTTCCTGAAGTAGTGGCTGCCCAATGGGCACTTGAATCTGCATATGGAACCGCTACAAGCGGTAAGAACAATTATTTTGGAATCAAAGGTACTCCCGGTACAATTAAAACTACTTGGGAAGACTATGGAAGTGGTCCTGTAACTATTCAAGCTTCTTTCAAAGATTTCGATACACCTTATGACTGCGTTAAACACCTTGTAGACCAATGGTATAAAGACTATAAAACCTACAAGGGTGTTAATAGAGCTACCACAAGAGAGGATTGTGCGTATCTGCTAAAAGCAGAAGGCTATGCTACGGATCCAATCTATGCACAGAAACTAATCCGTCTCATGACCCAACATGACTGAAGCTATTGTATCTGCTGCATTGGCTGCTGTTGCAGGTGTTGCAGCTCTTACAAACAGGATACACAACCGAATTAATAGTGTCCATAACCGTATATCGGAAATGGACCGACGTATAGACGGCTTTGAACTTCGTGTGGCGTCTTCATATGTTCAAAAAACTGACCTTACTGCAGTTCTTGACAAGATGGAAGACCATATGAACCGCATGGAAGAAAAGCTAGATCGAATCATCATGCGAAATGGCTAACACACGCGCAAGTGAAGACCAATTTAACGAACTTCACCAGCTTATTACTAAAGAGTTTTTAGAGCGCATTAAAAAAGGTGAGGCAACTACTGCTGATTTAAAAGCAGCAGCGGATTGGCTTAGTAAAAATGACATCACTGGCATTGCTGTAAGTGATTCTGCACTGAGTAATCTTGCAGACCTTATGCCTACCATTGATTTTGATGCAGTACAGAAAGCAGTTAATCGCTAATGGCTCCTAAAAAACTACCATACAACAAACTGTCTAAAAGTGCGAAGAATTACCGCGACAATGCAACCGCTCGGCGTCATAAAAACGCAGAGAATCGGAAAATTAACAAACGCGAAGACCGAAAAGACTACCGAGCCAAACACAACAAAGCCAGAAGAGACGCAGGAGTCTACGGTAAAGGAGGCAAAGACTTCTCCCAAACCACGAAAGGCACGTTCGTCCGCGAGGACGCGCAAAAAAACCGTGCAAGAAACCGAAGCAAACTAAGGATTAAAAATGCCTAGTAATAGAACTCCCCGAGGAGATGCTACTCCCGTCAAAAAGTTTAAAGGCAAATTTGAGCCCGTACCATATGGACCTACGCAGCACGCAAAAGCTAAGCGTAAAAAGGGTAAAAATCGCAAGTACGCTGCCTGATGACTCCTCTGCTACCTACTCCTGATCATTACCTATACAACCTAATAACGATGACATCCCCAGAAGCCAAGCGCCTGTGGAGGCGTGCAATTAAAGAGCACTTCAAATGTCAATGCGTTTATTGTGGAGAAACTTATGATTTACATGAACTTACTCTTGACCACGTTCACCCTAAGTCTCTGGGTGGAGAAGATCTCACGAGCAACTTGGTACCAGCCTGTACCCATTGTAATCAGGACAAAGGTAGTAGCAACTGGCTAAATTGGATGCGTGCTAAATACGGTCTGCATCCCGACAGAGAACAACGAATTATTAATCACATCAACTGATGGCTAAAATTAAACCGGGCACTCCTCACCCTAGCAAACGAGGATTGGTGATGGGGACCAACGGTCGTTATGTGGCTAAGTCTACATACAACAAACAGGTCAAGGCTGCAAAAACATCCCCCTCAAAACCTGCAAGGCAAAACGTTACAGGACAAAAAGCCCTGCCTCCCGCTGGTCAATCTGGTGGTAGTAAGCCACCCAAAGGTACCAAACAACCAGGAACTACACGTAACCAGCCTGGTAACCGCCGTTCTGCAGCTGCTAGCAGACGAGCAGGAGCTTCTATGGGCTCTCGCGGTACTGGTGTGAAAACTGCTGGAGGAGCTTCTCCTACTTACGGACAAGTTGCACGATCTACTGCTAGAAAATACGCTTCAAAAGCTGCTAAAGCTCTCGGTACTGCAGCTAGAGGTGCTAGTCGTCTTGTAGCTGGACGTGACGATGGATCAGGTAGCGCCTTGATGGCTGCAATGGCAGCTAACGACGCTATTAATATGGCAAAAGGTAAAAAAGCTAAACCCAAAGCTAAACCCAAAGCTAAACCCAAAGCTAAATCATCTCAATCTACTAAGTCTGGGATGACTTCTGCACAGCTTAAAGCTGCACAAGACAAAGCTAACAAAGCTCGGAAGGAAGGCAAGCTGTCAAACATTCCTGCTTCTAAACCAGCATCTAAACCTGCACGTCAAAACGCAGCTCCTAGTAAAACTAAAGCTAAAAAAGGTAACGGCGTTAGCGGTGTTGGTCCTGTGAAGAGCGGTCGTACTTATTCTACTAAAGTTAGTGGTAAATCAGTTACCCAACAAAACGTTGATCAACTGAAAAAAATGGGTACTAGCAGTGAGCGGTTTAAGAAGCTTGCAGCAGACGCTAAGAAGAAGTCGCTGGAGCAAGGTAAAAAGAACCGCGAAGGCCGTAACAAGAAACGCCGTAATGCACGCGGCTAAGCCCCTACAAGACGCTTTAACACACCTTTAGGTACATCCTATCATGAATGACTTTTTAAAGCCCTCACAGCTCCTTCTAGAGCAGTTTCGTAAAATAGCGTATGCTGCTCCAAAAAAGTATCGTTGGATTGTTGTGTGGGTGTTGTTGTACATAGAACCTATTTACATCAACCTTGTCGTTCGTGAAACCGTAGACAAGGCAGTTCAAGAGTATCACGAACAGATGGATGCTCTTGAACCGTCTAGCTTGTTTACTACTGAATCTAAACCATCTGAAGTGGAAGGGTTAGACGAACTCCATACTTATTATGACCCAACCGGAAACAAAAATCGAGACACAACTCAAGAATGATTTTAGATATTTCTTGACCGCTGTCTGGACTCACCTTAACCTACCTACACCAACTAGAGCACAGCTGTGTATCGCTGAGTACCTTCAACACGGACCTAAACGTTTGCAGATCCAAGCGTTCCGTGGTGTGGGTAAGAGCTGGATTACAGCAGCCTTTGTGCTGTGGACTCTATACAATGACTCTGACAAAAAGATCATGGTAGTATCGGCCTCTAAAGACAGGGCTGATTCTTTCTCTATTTTTTGTCAACGTCTTATCCTAGAGGTAGAATGGTTGTCACATCTAAAACCAAAGAATGATGACCAACGGTGGTCTCGTGTTAGCTTTGACGTTGGCCCCGCTAAGCCCCACCAAGCCCCCTCTGTGAAGTCTGTGGGCATCACGGGTCAGTTGACCGGAAGCCGCGCTGACCTGATGGTCCTAGACGACGTAGAGGTCCCAAACAATAGTATGACAGAACTCCAAAGAGAGAAGCTTCTGCAACTGGTTACTGAATGTGAATCTATCCTAACTCCTAAAAAGGAAAGTAGGATTATGTTCCTTGGGACACCCCAGACAACCTTCACAATCTACAACAAACTAAGAGAACGTAACTACAAGCCGTTTGTGTGGCCTGCTAGGTACCCACGCAAGACAGAAATGTATGAAGGGTTGCTAGCCCCTCAGCTGGTTAATGACCTAGACCAAACAAAAGACAACCTTGTTTGGAGACCAACCGACAGCCGGTTTAACGAAAACGACCTGCTAGAACGTGAAGCAGCAATGGGTCGTAGCAACTTCATGCTACAGTTCATGCTAGACACTAGCTTGTCTGACGCAGAGAAGTTCCCCCTTAAGTTTGCTGACCTGATTGTCTACCCCATTAACCCTACACAAGGACCAGAAAACATTATCTGGTGTTCTGATCCACGTAATGTTATCAAAGACCTGCCTGCTGTAGGATTGCCTGGAGACTACTTCTACAGCCCCATGCAGACGCAAGGAGACTGGACTGAGTACCAAGAGACCATCTGCTCCGTTGACCCCTCTGGCAGGGGCACAGACGAGACAGCAGCAGTGTATATCTCACAGCTTAACGGTTTTCTTTATGTCCATGCAGTACGGGCTTACAGAGACGGATACAGTGACAACACACTTCTAGATATTCTTAAAGGTTGTAAGAAGTACAAAGCTACTAAGCTTATCGTAGAGACAAACTTTGGTGATGGTATCGTAGCAGAGTTGTTTAAGAAACACCTTATCCAAACCAAACAAGGCATTGACGTAGAAGAAGTACGAGCAACTGTCCGTAAAGAAGACAGAATTATTGATGCCTTAGAACCAATCATGAACCAGCATAGGCTTGTGGTTGACCCTAAGATCATTGAATGGGATTACAGATCTAACCCTGATGCTCCTCCTGAATCACGACTCCTTTACATGCTCTTCTATCAGATGAGTAGAATGTGTAAAGAAAAAGGTGCCGTTAAACATGATGACAGACTTGATGCCCTAGCTCAAGGTGTAAAATACTTTACAGATGCCATGAGCATCTCAGCTAATCAAGAGATCATTAGACGTAAAAATGAAGAGTGGAATGACCTCCAACAGGCTTGGATGGATGACCCACAATCAGCTGCTAATCACATGGTTTTAGGCATGTCTTTAGGTCAAAGACAAGAAGCTAGAGGAAAAGCTAAAAACTCAGTCCCTACCTGGGTTTCTCTTAATTAACACCTCTAATCCGACACTACTACAGGGGGAGTGGTGCCCTCCTGTGTGGAAAAAGCGGTCAAAGGAAGGAGAGGATGACACAATCTTCTCCTTCTTTTTCAACCCTTGACCAAGATGAGGTGAGGACGAAGTCCGAACCATCTTGTCTTATTCATCTTCTTCTACCTACTCTAGTAAGACTACTAGATGCATCACATATATTATGTATCATTACGTATGCACACCGCTAAGCTTATTTCCATTACACCTGATGCAGAAGAACTCGTAGCCTATTGTGCACGTGTATCTAACCCTGCTAACCAACATAGCAAAGAAACAGCACCCCGCCTTCTTAAATATCTTATCAAACATAAGCATTGGTCTCCTTTTGAGATGGTGAATATGGTTGTAGAGATTAAAACAACCCGAGCAATCAGTGCTCAAATCCTTAGACATAGATCATTTAGTTTTCAAGAGTTTTCACAACGGTATGCAGAAGTACAGTCTATACCAAAACCTCCTGGTCTTCGCAGACAGGATGTTAAGAATAGGCAGAACAGTATTGATGACATTCCTTTGGCTGAACAATATGCTTGGAATGATCAGATCCAAGAGCATTACCAGTCTGCTTACGCCCTTTATGACAGTCTCCTGGCATCTGGAGTAGCAAAGGAGTGTGCACGAGAGGTCCTTCCCTTGGGCTCAGAGACGACTTTGTACATGAATGGTACTCTGAGGTCTTGGTTGCATTACGTCGACCTTAGAGCGGCTCCTGAGACGCAGAGAGAGCATCGTATGATTGCTGAGAGTGTTAAGGGTTTGATTGATGAGCATTGTCCTGCTATTTATGAGGCTATGTGGTCTTAAATTTTAGCAGAAATTTCTGAAGGCATATATTACGCGGTGCCAGCGCCGGTTACCCCCATGCCGGTATCGCGTATCTCATAATCAGTACGAGTTTCGCCGAGAAGCCGCGCCAGCACTGGGGTCTTATCCGTCCCAATCCATCAGCATCTGTACGGATCTGAAGAAAACCTGAAGAACTATTGACTTTCCGGAGATCCCCGTTAATTTGATGACCAAGCCCAGTCAGACACAGGGCCCAGCCTTTATGTATCCTTCGATACGTAACGGTTTGTGACAAGATCCCTCGCGCAACACCAGCGGCTTTGAGTGATCCTGTACAGTGCATGACATCAGGACACGAGAGCCGGAACGCTACCGAGCCAACTCAGTTCTGATCACTAGACATCGACTCGCTCTGTCTGGTACACTTTCAACCGTTCAACCCACCACCAAATGTTTACCTGTTTCGAGGATTCTGTCCTCGCTTCAGCTGACAAGGACGGCAATCTTAGCCTGTCCCTTGCTCAGCAGCTCCTCAGTGAGCATGGCTTCACACTCACCGACACCTACGCAGACCACAACGGCGTTGATCCTGTGGCACTTGATGCCCGCAACGCTCAGGCTCTGCTGCACTGGCTGGGGTACTGATCACATGACTGAATCCCGCCGAGTCCGTACAGACTACGCTGCCGGCGCACGCCGTAGCAGTGAGATCATCGCCGCAGCCCGTACCAAGGGCTATGCTGCCACGTCGCCTCAGGGGCTCTCAGCCCTTGAGCGTGGCTTCTACTTCCGCAAGCTGGAGCTAGAGCAGTCATGTTGAGCTTTATTGCCTTCGTAGCTTTCACCGCTGCAGCCTGTGCTACCATTCCATCAGTCAGCCTACTCCTCCTCACCTTTGGTGTGGGCTGCATCATCCTATCGGTTATTCTTGACACAGCATCCTGATCCACTATCATCTAGGCTATGCGAGTTCACATCACTCCACGTAGCTCTAACGCGAAAACTGGCCCAATTCCAGTCACCACGTCAGAGGAATCTACGTGCCCATCAACGTGCCCTTTCATTGGCAAGGGTTGCTATGCTAAGTCAGGACCTCTAGCCCTTCATTGGCGCAAGGTATCTGCTGGCGAGCGTGGCACCGACTGGCAGGGTCTCTGTGATTTTGTCCAGGATCTACCCGACCGACAGCTCTGGCGTCACAACCAAGCTGGCGACCTACCACACAATGCTGGATTGATTGACTATGCTAAAATCGCTCACCTCTGTGTTGCGAACACTGGCAAACGGGGATTCACCTACACCCATCATTCGCTCAACTCCCACAACGTTTCGATCCTCTCACGTGCTAATCGTCAGGGTTTCACTGTCAACGTCTCGACGGAATCGCTCGATCGGGCTGACGATGCCTTGGCAATGGGGTTACCAGCTGTTACAGTCGTACGCAATGACCAGCCCACTCCTACCCGAACACCAGCTGGGCATCGCGTGGTGGTCTGTCCAGCACAGACACGTGAAATCTCATGTTCTGAGTGTGGCCTCTGCTCCCAGGCAAAGCGCACATGTGTCGTAGCCTTCATGGCTCATGGTAACGCCAAACGAACCGTTAACGAGATTGTCTCCAAGCAATGACTGACACCAAAGGCACCAAGGAAACCACCGTTCTCAAGCTCAATCACCGCGAGATCAAGCGTCTCCTCGATGCAGTACAGAACACTGAGAAACCTCTCAGCCTGTCAGCTTGGGAAGACTCCGACCGTAGGCAACACTGCAAACTGATTCACAGGCTGCAGCGTGCTGACCGTCGCTTCGCCCTCTACGAATCTTGAGGCTACAATGGGGGATGGATCTCCTTACAGAGGCAACCTGTGCTGTGTGGTGGCAGTTCGGTTGGTTGTCTCTCTAAGGAGATTCTCCCTCCTTTTTTAACCGTTTCCACCATCACCAGCGGCTTCAACAAAAACAATGACTACCATCAACTACCAACATGTCTACGAAGCATCACGCAATGATGCCAAGTGGAAAGAGCTTCAAAAACGTATCCAGGGCTACCACAAGGAATGCTCTGAGTACAAACAAAAGCAACGGCAAGCACTCCTCAAGGTCGTCCGGTTTGATATGCTGGAGGATCTCGCCATGGACCGCATGGGTCACTGTGAGGGGGACGACGCAGACAAGGCGCTTCTCCACTGCACAGGTGCGGATCAGGAATCCTGGTTCTGGAACTGGAGCAGCTGTGAGGATCTATGCTTCGATGCTATGGTCCAGGCTTGCATTGATGTCAGCAACTCCGAATCAATGATTGAGGTTGTTAAAGACAAAATGAAGGTAGCCACGGCTCTTCAAACCAGCCGTGAGCAAGAAATCCGCACTCGCCTTGAGAAAGAACAGGAGCAATCCAACTGATGAAACGAGCCATTGACATCTGCGTTCCAGGACTTCCCGGAGCTGAGTACGTGTGGCGACGCCGCAGGGTGCTTGTGACCAACACTGAATGGTATGCATTGCAACGTTGGAAGCTTGAGGGTTACTCTTCCAAATCATCCATGGCTTTGGCATTGTATCCTCACAGGGTCTATCACCACAGCACGGTTTGATTAGTTGCGGACCCTCACGCATTGTTTGATCAAGGGAATTAAGCCTCAGGGGGCCTGAAGAACCTCCTGGGGCTTTGTCATGTTCACTTATTCGGAGCATGATCCGTTACTCGCCGTGTGTGGCGGCTAGAGCAGTGTCAGCGCGTGAGCGGCTGCACCACACAATTTTTTTTTTTTTTTCCACCATCATCATCGGCGCTACAATGAAACGCAAACAGCTATCACTTTCTGAAGTTGAGATTAACATTATCGTAGATGCCCTTCGCACACAGTGGTGGATGCGTTATGATCCAGAAGTGGAGGAAAACGTAGTTCTTCACCACAAGCTCTTTGATCGCCTCTCAGATGCACAGAAGCAAGTATCAACCAGCTCCAAAGAAGACAATTCCTAACTCAATCATCACTCCTTTCGTAGGTGTGTTGGTTACGTGGTCATGTCTTGGTGTTGTTGCATATTCACTACAAAATGAATATAAACCGTCACCATCTCCAGTTGTACACACTCGACAGTAGTTATTGTTATGTCTCGACGAGATCCTTTTGGCAATCGTATTGATGAAATCATGGAGTGGGATGCTACTGATGAAGCAACCGACTACACTATCGAGGATGGACTTAGCGCAGCTGCCATGTGGGATCTTCCCGAGGCATATTCCTGCATTGTCCGTTCCACTGGTAAGAATGGTAAGATCCTTGAAAAGGCTTATCGTTCATCATCAGCAGCTCACAAACATCTACTCAAGTTGATGGATGAAGAGGCTGATGAAGTCATGGTTCTTACTGATGAGACCATCTCTGTTCCATTGTTTTAAATCAAAGTGAATCCGCACGACCTTGCAGATGTCCTTCACTATGAAGGCTTTGTCGTTGACTACGACACAGGAGAAGTGTTTTCAGAGGATACATGTGATGCTCTGATCATTCTCGCTGCATTGGGTAAGCTTGAGATCAAACGTGATGTCAATGGCGAGCCCATTTATTACATTCCTCACATGAATGTCTGCGATATGCAGTCATACTGTGAAGCCTTTCCCGATGATGTTTGCTGTAAAATGTACGATGTTTGAGTACACCTTGCCTCAACGCCAGATTGAAACCCTTAACGAGGAAGAATACTCCCTTTTTCTAGCCTATGGCGACACCTTTCGAGATACAGAGACAGATCAACCTGGAGCAGGAAGCTCTGAGTTGTGGGAAACAGAAGTTACACGAGTCTCTGAAACGGCTTCAAGAGAAAAGCTACTCATCAGCCAGTGTGTATGGAACAGCAAGTATCTCAGCCGCTCTACCAGCGGTAATTAAGGACATCGAGGACTGTAGGTCCAAGATGAAGAAAGGCAGGGCTGGAGCCTATTACAAGCCTATCTCAGAGCACATTGACAACCTAGAACCACTAGCGATTGCTACCATTGCTTTGAAGATCACCTTTGACATGGTGTTTAGCATGAGCCGAGACGCTGATATGTTGACCAATGTCGTGGTGTCCATAGGCGCTGCTCTTGAGGCTGAATGCAAGTTCAGGTGGTACAAAGCAAACCATCCTGGCTTGATGCAATACATTCAGGACAAGTACTTCCACGAGTCTTGTGGTACAGATCAGAAACAATCCATTGCTTCCGTCATTTTCGGTAGGCATGACATTGTATGGCCTAGTTGGCACATCAAAGCCAAAACAGCCGTTGGTTCTTGGTCCCTTGAGCGTGTATGCAGCACAACTGGCTGGTTCGTAAAGTCCAGCGAGAAGCGTGGTCGCAAGACTGTGCTACGGTTAGTGCCTACACCTGAGTTCATGGAAGTCAGAGACCAACTCATCAACACTGCTGAGATGTTCTCAGGCATCCCATGGCCTATGCTTGTTGAGCCAAATGATTGGACCAATGACAAGGCTGGTGGGTACCTGACAAACGAGCTGATGAGAGGTCATGAACTGACTCGACGCGGTAATCCGACACTATTACACGGGGAGACACCCCTGAAGTTTTTAAACAAGCTTCAGAAGGTGCGATACCGTGTGAACACGCATGTGTTGGAGGTTGCTAGTCACTTCCGTGACAAAGGCGTCAGGGTGGGGAAGTTCATTCCACTGTGCGAAGCCTTCAAACCACCTAAACCTCCTGATATTGCGGAGAACGCTGAAGCCAGACAAGCCTGGAAACGGGAGATGGCAGAGGCATACAACACTGATCGACTTAACTTCAAGAGATCAGTAAGAACAAGAACTCAGCTTGAAGCAGCTGAGAAGTTTAAGGATGAGGATTACTATCTCTGTTGGTCGTTTGACTACCGTGGTAGAACGTATCCGATTCCTGCATACCTGACACCTCAGGATACAGACTTTGGTAAAAGCCTTATAAGGTTTGCTGATGAGTCATTTGTTAATGAAGAGGCAGAAGAGTGGTTGGCCTTTCAGGTCGCTACTACCTTTGGTCTCGACAAAGCACCCATGGGTGAACGAATCCAATGGGTCAGAAATAACGAAGACTTAATCACAAAGGTCGCTACCGACCCCATAGGCAATCTTCCTGAATGGGAGAATGTCGAAGAACCATGGCAATTCATGGCAGCATGTCATGAGTACTACCATTGCTGTATCGAATGTGATCACCAATCCACGTCCCTCATGGTCGCCGTGGATGCGACTTGTTCTGGGCTTCAGATCCTAGCTGGTCTTGCTAAAGATCAATCTACTGCTAGTCTGGTCAATGTTTGTCCTGGTGACAAACCGTCAGACGCTTACAAGGCTGTAGCCGAGGAGTCCAAGAAGTATCTCCCTCCTGAGATGCATCCTTGGATGACGAGGAAAACGACCAAGCGCACCGTGATGACGATTCCATACAATGCAACCAGATCCTCCTCATGGGGGTACATCAAGGAAGCATTGGTTGAGCAAGGCTTTGAACCTGAGAAGGAACAGGTCTCTCAAGTTGTGGAAGCTGTCTATATGAGTATGGATGCTATTGTTCCTGGTCCTATGCGTGTCATGCGTTGGATCAAGACACATGTTGGTCAGTACATCCGCAATGGAGCTGATCACGTTGAATGGACTACACCCTCTGGGTTTGTGGTCAGTCAAAAGAGGAATGTCAAAGAGACAGAGCGGATGGAGTTACAGTTGCTTGGTGCTACCAAAGTCACTGTGACTGTCGGTGAAGGCAATCCTTGTCCTACCCGTCATAAGTCCAGCACCGCACCGAATCTGATCCATTCACTTGATGCGTCCATACTCCACGAAACCTTTCAAAGATTTAATGGACCATTCACAGTCATTCATGACTCGGTGCTATGCCGAGCAACTGACATGGGAACACTCAATGCACTCGTGCGAGAAACCTACACGGACATCTTCACACGAGACTGCTGGCTGTCTAAGTTCGGAGAAGCTATTAACGCTTCTGAAGAACCTCCCATCGTCGGAACACTAGATCCTGAGGTGGTCGAAGATTCCACCTATTTTTTCTGCTAACTTTCCACCATCATCAACATGGCGACTCACGTCACTAAAGAACCCGTAACCCCAGTCCCTTAAAACAATCTGACCCCTCCACCCAACGAACCCACTGAAACATCCGCACTCTCT
>BCSF01000149.1_pt1 | contig 31630 bp, 43 predicted proteins | sample 1016431 | NCBI WGS metagenome assembly BCSF01 (sample SAMD00045685;SAMD00045686;SAMD00045687;SAMD00045688;SAMD00045689;SAMD00045690;SAMD00045691;SAMD00045692;SAMD00045684;SAMD00045690;SAMD00045691;SAMD00045692;SAMD00045684;SAMD00045685;SAMD00045686;SAMD00045687;SAMD00045688;SAMD00045689, study... | reverse complement strand
TTCTAAAGGTCCTCTCTCTGTTTGTCCAATCCCTTGATTGATTAAATAACCATCACAGCATTTCTTAGAGTAAGTGTTTGAATCTTTACACAAACATCCTCTGCGTGAGTTCTTTGGAGAAGATAAGCCTTTGGTAGCTCCTATATGGATACCACCTTTCTCACCTTCTCTCCATCCTGCTCTTTTCCAAGCTGCTATTTTTCTACTCATAGTTAAGTTTGATTTCTTATAGTTTAACAATGGAGATGAAAGATGTATTTATACCTTTCGTTTCATAGCTTCCTTTTGTAAGATACTTTGTAGTTGTGCGTTATCTGATAAATAACTAAGGTAGAGTAAACACTCTTCTAACGGCTTGTTAAGGATAGTAGGGAAGAGGGAGAAATCATTTCCTGATAATTGTACAACTGTTTGATATGTTCCCCACTTTTTACCAAAGTTTCTCGTAGCGAAGGAGGGATTTCCGCTTGCTTCAAAGAGCTCAGGATATCGTTCACTAACTCCGTTAAGGTATGAAGAAAAAAAAACATGGCACCGAAGTGTACATCCATTCCTATTTTATCGAATATCTCAGGCTGAGATTTCTTACTATCATATGCTTCTATATTGTATAACTTGCCTATCTTCTTTGTAATAGGTCTGTATAAGATAGCCATTATGTTATTCCAATTCTTGTCAATTGTTATTTCTTCCCACTTTGTGATATCAAGGTAAGCACCATAAGCCATAGTAGAAAGATTAGGTTCGAATCCATATTCTTTTCCGTTTATATTAATTATTCTTTGTAGTGGGTAATCAGAATCTCCCATAAACCCTCTAAGGTCTTGTTTAATCGCTTGTAACGTATCAGTTGGTAGTTGAGGTATCATTGTAGGGTGAACACCGCATAAGTGATGTAATAGCGTAGCAGTATAAGCTACATCATCATCACCATATGCAACAATATCCTTTTGTAAGGCTAGGTATTGTGTTAGCGTTACTGCACTCCAATTAACAGGTACTTTAATTTCTATCTCTTTTTTCATTCTAATTCTAATTTAACGTCTTGTACTAATGTAATCTCTGTACCTTGTGGGTGTTGTGCTTGTGTTCTAGCCTGTTGTATTCTCTTACCTACGTTTGTCAATTGTTGTTGTAGCTGTATTATATAACCCCTTTGGTCTTTTGTTAGTTGCTCTAATTGTTGTATATACTTAGCCATTTCTAAGATATCTTCTTTTTCGATTGTATCTAACGTTACTTCTTTACTCTTTATCTTTGCCATAATTTATCTTAATGATAGGGTGTATGTTCCGTAATTCTTTTTCTTTTGTGATAGCATGTATGATGCTATATACCTAGCCGCATCTATTGCGTGGTCTTTACTTCTTTGGTCTGGTTTGTTTATCAAATCACCATTCTTATCTTTCATCCACAAATATGAATAGAATTCATCTATCATATTTTGTGATTTCTTTGTAATAAAGATTTTATGTTGTTTCATAATATCTATACCAGCATTAATTGAATCAGGCCCTTTAATAGCTGGTTTAATGTTGATTCCCATTCTAAAGATTTCTTCTAATGTACGTGGCTCGGATGAATCCCCTATTACTACACTTCTACCATGTATATCGAATGCTTCTTTAATTAAGCTACCTAATTGGTTTGTCAACAATCCTTTTAAGTAGAATATCTCATCTAACACAATACCTTCTTCAGTTTTAAAAAGAGCTACTAATGTAGATTCATCATTACTATATCCCCAGTCAGCCCCATAACCTAATAACTCTGCATCTTCTGGTATATAATCTATTACACTAAAGTTATCAAAGATTAAGCCTTCAGTCATTCCTTCTCTACCTTCACCATAGACTTTCCAATACGATGGTGATGTTTCTTTCAATCTTTCGATTTCAGCGATTAAATTATCTTCTAAGAAGGGATTATCCGCATAGGTAGAGATAATACGTTCAGCCTCAGGATGCGTAAGCATTTGAGTATATATCCAATGATTAGTAGGAAATGAAGGATTGTATGCTATGATAGTTTTATCAGTAGTACGAATAAAGAGCTGGAACATATCATCCCAGTCTAATTCATTAGCTTCATCTACAAATAGTATATCTCTCTTTGTACCTTTTCTACGTTCACCATCTTGTACTGATAAGAACTCTATTGTACTACCATTATCAAATGTGTACATATTCTCACTAGCTCTCCAATTGTTTTCATCCCATATATCCAACGATTTCATAATCTCTTTGAAATCTCTAAGCGTAGAGATTCTTAAAGAGGGAAATGATTTACGAACAATGGATATGGCTACATCTGGATTTTGCATAGCTTGTACAACTAAATACTGAACAGCTGAATAACTTTTACCACTACGAGTACCACCTTGTAAAATAACGATACGAGGTCCGTGAAGTATATCGGTAAATGTTTTGCTGGTTTTAATCTTTAGCTCCATCCTCTTTTGTTTTATTAATTACCTCTACTTTAATCTCTTCTATTTTTTGCTTTACTTCAGCTTCTAAATTAATATCAACTGCTTTGAGTTTTGGTACACTATATTCCATTAGCTTGATAAGTAATGCTAATGCTTTCTCTGGGTTTTCTTCTCTAATCCTATGATAATCATGCTTCATAAAGTCCAATCCCTCATTAATCATACGCTGGATATTGACCTTCATCATTTCCGTGCTACGATTCTGAGACCCTTTTGGTCTACCGAATTTGTTACCTTTCCAATTGTCTCCTTTCTTAAAAGCCATAGTAAATCATAGTATTTAACTGTGTATATATATATTATAACACTTAGAGATATTTTTGTATTGAATCACGGAAGTCCATACTCCATTGAATGATTTCTAATTGCTCTTTAGTAAATTTACATTTTAAATCGATTTTGTCTGGATTGTTCTTAATATAATGTAAATCCTTTGCATATTGTAGTAACTGATATGCTTTTAAAGATTGAACACCTTCACTAACACTTTTTCCTTTCTTTCGATTAGCTAAGTTTTCAATACCAATTGCATCAATTAAAACACTTTCAGCATCTAATGCTTCTTCTTCAGTTAAGTTATCAAATAAGATTTCAACAGCATAATCCTCTTTCCAAGCTTTTCCTTTTCTTTTTGTCCAAGCTCTGCTTCCTCTTCCCTTACCTACATAAAAAACTTTACATTGCAAATTTGAGTGCGTATATACATAATAATCTTTATACATCGAATTCATATTTTATATTAAACTTAATTTGCCAATAATACAATTGTCCTCCGAATACTAGCCTTATATAATCTCTACTCTCTTTATTATAGTATGCTTGATAGTTACCTCTATGTAGGGTTTTCTTTTGATGTGTAAGAGGTATTGTTATTTTAGCTAAATTATATTTAGTTCTTATTCTTTCTATATCTGCATCTATTGTTTCAAACTGAATAACATCATCACTTTCACAATCCCAATATTCTAATTGCTTCTTCCAATTAAATTGAGAAGGTTTATAAAGGAAATCTTCAAATGAAAATTCTTTAGGAGCTTCTCCATTTCTAAGTGCCCAATGATAAGCGGATACTACATAATCCCAAGGGTTTCTTATTAGTGTAATACGATTACCTTTTACTCCCCATTCATCTTCTATCTTATTATGTGTCCAATGGTTGTTTATCAACTTATCTCCTTCTCTAAACCAATTATCTTTTATCAATTGATAAATGGATGATGAAGCTGTTTTAAATGATTTACTTATTTGTATATTACTTTTACTACTATACCACATCTTCTATGTATTTACATCTAAACAAAGTACTTTCCTTTGTCTCACCTGTTAGTATCTGATGTAAGGTAGATGCAGTAGTACCTAAATTCTTAGCTGCATTATTTATAGAAGGGAATTCACCTAAGAAATCTCCTTTTACATTCCAAACCTCAATTGCTCTCATATTACGAGGTTTACCTTTCTGATTTGAATTATAGTAATGATGTATGTTTCTTTCTTGCGATACCCATTCGAGATTCCAGAAATGATTATTAGTCTTGTCCAAGTTTTTGTGATTGACTGTTTTATAACCATTAGGGTTATCACAAAATGCTAATGCTACTAATCTATGTATTGTATAAGTTCTTCTCTTTGGCTTCTTTATACCTTTTGGTGTTATTGTTAGAATTACTTGCTTATAACCTGTTGTTTCGTTTAGGTGAAGTACCATCTCTCTTTCTTTCTTAGTTCTTCTACTAAGGATTTTACCTGTATTGCTTACCCAATAATCGGGTGCAAATTCTATTTCTTTCCATTTTATCATAATTATTACTCTTTAAATTTCCATTTATAACCAAACGTTGTCTCATGCTCTCCCTTTGCACATCTTATAATTGATTGAGATTGTTTATCTTCATCCCAACCATAATGTTTACAAGCTGCTCTAGCGTTAGCAAACGTTTTTATTTTTTTATCTTCTAATGAATACTGTACTACCTTATAATCTTGTAAGGTCTTTCTGAAAGGTACTTTTTCTCCTTTCAATCTTTTTAATGAATTTTGACAATTCTCTTTATGTCTTTCAGTTCTAGCAGGATGTTTACCATCTAATATCTTCATCCAGCCTTCACCATAATACTTTCTACCTAATCTTTCTATATAATCAGGTCCTTCTGCAAATAGCTCATCTAACTTTGTTTTGTTTTGTAACCTAATCCAGTCTAAATCGGTCTGAGTGTAATCTCTCTTTGTTTTATATTTTTTTTTACTCATCTTTATTGTCAAACGGGTTCTTAATATTTTTCTTTATTTCTTTTCTCATTGATTTAATGTGAAGGAATACAGTTGATTTAGATACACCAACTTCTCTTGCTAATGATTCAATTGTAAATCCTTTACCAAAGTAATACAATTCAGCTATCTTAGCCGATACCCAATCTGAGTTAGCATTCTTTGATTTAAGCAATTGTTTTATGTTATCATAGGTATCATCTATACTTTTGTCAAACTCTACATCGTATTCGCTCTGAGGTATGTTCTCATCAGGTTCATAATCAGAGTATCTATTGTTTACTTTACACTTATTATAAAACCTACTTTGTATAAAGCTTCTACAATAACCTAAATTAAAAGAATCCAAGTAATAAATCTTTTCATTACCTTTTTCAGCAAGGTAGCAATATAATTCAGCTACCAACTCATCAGTCATATCTACATCTCGACAAATATTCCAAGTTACCTTTCTTAACCACTCATTGTGTTTACGATAAAGAATATCTAATCTTTTATTATTTTCCTTTAACATATTCTTTGATAACATTAATAGCTTTCAACCATAACTGACCTGAAGATTTACAGCTGCATGGCCGTGGTTCTTTAGAGTTTGTAATTTGTTTGTAAGCGTTCCATACATCGTCCATCATTTCTTTTGGAATAAACGTTGTAATGTTATCTGATATATACTTTAATTCTTCGTCTGTTATCATAATTCTATTCTATCACATTTACCATCATAAGATGGGTTTGTTAGTTTATTTAACCATTCTTTTCTTTCGCAACAGCCACAAGATTCATATCCTAATAAATCTATTGCTATCCACTCTGATAATCTGCTTCCAAATCCTAATGTTACCACATGGATTAAAGCTTCTACCCAATCGCCTATTTTAATTCTTTCCATATTAATCAAATGTTAGAGGAGCATTCCAATTGCTCTGCATTACCATACCTAAGTACTGAGGATGAAAGTGTCTCTCACTATATCCTAAATCTTGATACATCTTATATTGTTCTTTGTAGTGAATACAAGCGAAGAGAGGTCCACAGGGAAAGAAATCTGCTCCCATAGCTATAGCGCCTTCACCATACCACTTTAATTCATTACAATGCTTTTTAAATAACTGAGGGATACCATATTCAGTATCTAACCATTCCCACACTTTAGTATCCCATATAAATGGAGAAGGTGAGAAGTCATATATCTTACCTGTATTACCGAAGAACTTCTTTATAGATAAGTATTCATCTTCATGTGTCTTTCTAGCATCATAATCAAACTTATACTCGTAACGGTCCCAAAAATTATAGAATGATTCATTTGAATGCATAACCATATAAGGTATATCATCAGTTATCATAAAGTCTTTCTTATAAAAGTCTTTGAAGAAATAAGAATCTGAATCAATACTGACATAGAATCTGCTAATCTTTGTTTTATAAAACATTGCTTTCACAAATTGCTGCCCTGCCCAACCGTTATTGAATTGACAATAAGATTCATCAGTAATGATTTCTGTATAGTATGGTATGGTTTCTTTAGCTAATTCTAAATCAGCTTCAGGGACTGAGATATAGAAATCTATATTATCTTTGTTATGCTTCTTAATAGATAACGATAGATATACTAATCGTTGAAAATCTCCTTTGTAACTTTTACAATATAAAATTATATCTTTCATTATTTTAGATTAGGTATTTTAAATTCATAGCCATCAACAGTATCTTTAGCTAATACTTCTTCTAAATTAATAACTTCATTAGGATAAGATGCTGAAACAAATGCTTCCATTTTTTCCATAATTTCATTTTTAAATTCATTATCAATCCAGCCTTCTAAATGCGCTTCATTGATATCTAGCATAGATGGAAATAAATCATCCATCTCATCTAATAGAAATCTTTTGACTTCTTTTTTATTTGGATGAGAGCTGTCTAGCTTTCTATATTCTCTCATCAATTCTCTAACTACGTTCTTTCTTCTACTCATTATTCTAATCCTCTAATTATTTGATTTGCTTGTATTTGGTTTTTAAGCTGACCTAATCTTCCAGCATATTGTTGTCTAACGTTTTCTTCTTTACTAAATGCTACATCTGTATAATACACTCTTTCTTGCTTCTTTAATTCATCATCTAAATCATTATGAGCCCACTCCTTCATATACTGTTGAAGTTTTTCAATAAACTTCCTAGCTGATTCCATTGGGATTTCTTTTTCTAATCCATTCTTTTTAATTCTATCACAAAGAATAAATAACTTATCGCAATATTCTTTCTGAGAGTTAAGAGGATTGTTTCTATCAATTGATAGATAATTCAAATCATATAGAAACTTAATGTAATCTGGTAGTGTAGAGTTTCTAAAGTTATTTCTTGCTTCTTGATTTGTGATAGGAACTCTATCAAGAGTTCCGTAAATCATATTCACAAACTCTGTGTAATTTTCTTTTATATAATTATAATTTGTCATACTGCTATTATTTAAAATATATTAATTAATTCAGAAGAGGGAACATCCTTAAATGTTTCCTCTGATGAAACAACACTGTTCCGAATAGGAACAGTATTCCTATTCTTATTCTTAAGGTTGTTTGGGTTGTTTTCGGTTGTTTGGGTTGTTTTAGATGCATTCTTATTACCCTTTGGTGCACCACCCTTTTTACCATTTTCTCTATTTACTTGTACTCTTCTATCATACTTTTCCTTTGCAGAATCAACCACATCTTCCATCATATACCAATAAGCGTTAACTACTTTATCAGTACAATGATAAGTTTCATCGTTGTATTGTGCTTGAATAAGTTTAAGAAGTTCAATAGTTTGGTAAGGTTCTAATACATCAATCATCAGGTCAAACCACTTTTGATGTATAATAATACTTTTTCTTTTAGCCATATATTATTACTTTTTAATTTTAAATTATTACTAATATACGAAAAATATTTCATATATCCAAATCAGTAAGGATTTATTTATCCCTACTATATATAAGTATTAAGTTTTTCCTGAAACGTCAATTCTAGCTAAAGAAATCTTCTGCTTTCACAGCTATACCAGCATATTGACCTGTATCCTGTCTATATCTCATCTTCTTAAAAGACTTGGATTGATTGTAGTAAACAAATTGATGCAATCCATCACCCAAAGGATATATCTCATCGCCTGAATAATGGTTTTGTTCTACCTTACCATTTGTATATTTTGTTAAAGATAATCCATTACGGATGTTTGCATAAGGTTTGAACTCATCCATCAGAGCTATTACTTCTGAACTCCAAAACATATCAACTAACAAACCATTATCAAAGCCAATCTGCATTCCTCTATCTAACAAACGCTTTAATTTAGTATTGTTTGTAATAGGCCCAGTGAGCACGACATCTAAATCATTAGGGAATCCACCATATACTCCTAACTTCTTTTCTATATAAGAACCGCATAGCCAGACTTCAAATAGATGCAAATCAGGTTCAAACTGAAACTCTTTCCACCAATCAGTTACAGAGATAAGATTGGGTCTCCTCCAAGCTCTTCTCGTACTAACATCTCCAACTTGTGCGTAAAATTCAAATTCCATATAAAGAAAGAGGGAGCCCGTTAAAGCTCCCTCAGGGTAAAAGTAATAATTATCTAGAACGAGATATGACAGTATAGTCTAGATACTATTATAACAACGTAATTTCTATATTTCCATATATATTTATATATTTAGAATGATTCTAAATTAGGTTAATAATTTGGAAGTCTCAATATTTATTTGTATCTTTGTCAATAGATAAATTAATTATTGCTTATGAGACAGGGTAGCCGCTTTTCCTTTAATTCGTATCAAACTGCCATTTGATGGCTACCCTTCTCATTGGGCTTTAAACAAATTTCTTCATATATTAGGATTTCTAATTTTTATTTCCTATATTAGTAGAGTAATAATTAAAAAAGTAAAAGTAATATGAAATTAGTAAAAGAATTAAACGCTCTATTGAGTAAAAAAGTTTCTCAAAACGAAGGATTTGAAGTAGTTTACGAAAAATGTGAACCAACAATTCCAAAAAACACACCTCATCCATTAGATGGTAAAATGGTATTTCGTTTAGTAAAATGGATGCCTATCGTTAAAGACACTGAAACCTATGAAGAGATGGTTTCCTTTATAGAAAATGATTTTAATCCAAAAAATTATCGTTAATAATTTGGATATCTCAGGAATATTTCCTATATTAGTAAAGTAATAATTAATAAACATAAAAAGTAAAAGTATGAAAAATTCAAACGAAGTAGTAAATTATTTAAGTAGTAAATCTAATGATGTTACTAAACACTTAAATCAATTAACCGAAAAGTATCAGGTCCCATTTGATTATGATACTCCATCATTTATGAATAAGATTGATGAACTTATTCAAACAAAGTTAAACACATCAAAATCATTCTACCCAATTGTGATGTTCTTTCATATGGGAGATTTCGAAAACGCTTGGAATATTCAATATTCTAAATCAGAGATAGATAAAGCAGTAGAAAATATTTTTTCACTTTAATTTGGATATCTCAGGAATATTTCCTATATTAGTAAAAGTTAATTAAAATAGTAAACCTTAAAATTTAAAGTTATGAACAATCAAAATGAAAAACAATTACTAACTTATTTACAATCATTAGTAATTTCAACCCAATCTATGATAGATTCTAAGAAACAATCTATCGAACTCTATGAAGATGTAAAAACATCACCCCGTCCTTCTGAGGATGTTATAGAGAGTGTTAGAGAATCAATCAATCCACTTATGTTTCGATTAGAGTGGTTACAACTTCAGATTGAAAATATTAATTTTTCTGAAAAATTTGAAACAATTAGAAAATAATATGGAGAATCAATTTTGGAACGCTCCAACCTTTGATAAGAATATCCTTATCATCCCTAACTATACACACTTTGGGGGTGATAAGGATATCAACTCTGATTCATTTGTATTGGTTATGGATAAGTTCCTTACCTACCGTACGGATTTATCGGATGTAAACTTTATTATACCTCACCCTTCACAAGCTATTCCTACATCGTTATCTAAACATAATAATGTAGAACTTATTCCTATGGGGGAGCTCTCCACTTTTCCTCCATTGATGAGGGTTCAGTTCCCACATAAGTTCTTTAAGAAAATATTAGCTGAGAAAGGTATTCATTTGATATGGTCTCATTTACCAGAGTGGACGAACCAATTGTTGATTACCCGTAGATTTGCAACTTTCCAAAATGTAATAGGATATTCTCATTGGTGGGAAATCAAAGATAATAGTGGTTACACTTATAACTCCTTTGTGGATAATATTAATGGTATCTTACAAATGGAAGTTTGTGGTGTAAACTCTGAGTGGGTTAAGAGTAAAGTATTAGAAAGAGCATCTGAGTATTTTAATGATGATATCATTAAGAAGTTAGATACCATTATCCAGCCTTGGTATTTAGGTTCTGATGATTGGGTTAAGAGTGAGAAGAAGAACAATCTTCCAACTTTCTTATTCAACCATCGTATCAACGAATATACAGGTGGTGAATGGTTCTTCAAACTAATGGATAAGATGTGGGATAAAGGATATAAATTCAAAGTATATACTACTAACTCTTCTATTGATAAACCATACGCAGAGAATGTAAGAGCCGTAGATAGAGAAACTTACTTATCTAATATTTCTTCAGCTCACTTTGGTATTGGAGCATTTAAGAAATATTCTGCTTGGTCTTTATCGGTTGTAGATGGTCTATCCGCAGATGTACCATATCTCCTCCCTAAAGGATTATGTTATGAAGAGATGGTTGGAGATACCTATCCTTATCTATACGATGATAGAAAGCAATTAGAAGAGTGGATAGAGAGTATCCTTAAAGGTGAGTTCGAAAATAAACACGACCCATATATGTTAGAAGCTATATGTACTCAATTGGATTGGGAGAAGGTACTTAATGAATGGGATGTAAAAAAATATCTAAAATAAGGAAAGGTAACCGCCTAAAAGGGTTACTCAATTATTTTTTTTTATGTTTGGAAAGAGGGGAATAGTTCTTGGTAGTCTATTCCTCTTTTTTTAGCCCTTTTCTAAACCTCTGAATGTTTAGCACAATCGCAGTTACAAGTAGTACAATCGTTAGTACACTCTCCATATTCGCCCATACACTTGCAAGAGCACTGAATGATGTTAGGTTTGCTAGTGAGTCTTTTTCCATAATTAATCTTCAGGTACACAGTTAGGCACCATTCTACCATCTTTTTCTTTCATTCCTACTTGAATGTAACCTTCCCAACAAGGTTCTTTTAAATCAACCTTACCGGCAACTAAATTAATTCCTTTGAAGTTTTCTTCTCTCCAAGTATCGTAACAAATAGCAAGCGCTTGTTCTGAATTGTATTCATCTCCGATTGCTGACATACATTTTGAAATGTATTCTCTTTGTGTTTCTCCTTGTGGTTTTGGTATTGGCATATTATCTGACTAAGTATGTTTGACCTTCTTTTTCTATTTTGTAAACGTTCTTTAAAACAATAGTTCTAAAACCTACCTTATCGCTATCGTACATAATCATATATCCTTTAGCATTGTAGTTATATTCTACATTACCAGAAGGTCCTTGAACTGAGAACATTTCTCTAACCATTCTTGTACCATCTAACTTTGTAGTATATATCTTCATTGGTGTGTACCAATCTAATATCATCTTTTTAGCTTCAGACTTAGAGATATCATTCTTAGCAAACCTATGAAGTTTCTTTGTTACGTTTTTATTTAATACACCTATCATATTGTAGCGGGAGATATTGAACCACTAGCTTCGCCAGGGTATGTTGAGTTTACTGATGGTTCTGCTAACTCTACGTTAGGCATTAACATCGAATGTATCTTATTAAGTAAGTCCTTAGCTTCATCTTCATTTATATCATCGATGTATGATAATTCAGTAGTTTGTTCTAAATGCTCTTTGTTATCAATCGCTTCTTTAATTCTACTTAGAACTAATGTAGATTCTTCTTCATTCAAGTCCTCAACATCCTTCATCATATAATCTGCAAATGATTCCATTAAGATGGCTGATTGCATTTGTTCTTTAGGAGTTCTTTCCATGTGTTCAAAGATACCTTCGATAGATACTGCAGATACTTCACCTTTACGGAACTTCTCTTTCATCTCAGCGTTATCAATTTTAAATGTTCCTAACCAACTTCCAGCAGGTACATTCAATCCGTATAATTTAGACTTATCTTTTTCTACTGATTCTTTAACCCAGCTCTCAACCAATGTAATACCATCTACTTTCATATCATGCTCTAATGTTACTGAGTCTTGATACTTCTTCTCTAAATACATCTGAGATAATCTTTTAATAGTCTCTGGTGAGAAATAGACTTCATATGGTACTCCACTACCATCTACTCTTAAAATCTTCTTATTTGGGATTAGAATGGGTGCCATAAACAATCCCTCTTCTTTTATCTCTTTGAAATGGATTTCTTCTTTGTGAAAGTAGTTTCCATAAGCTTCAATAGCAGGGTCATCCACCATTGATATAGCAAATACTTCATCTACATTTTCATCCGATATAATTAATTCATATAATCTCATAATATATTAACAATCTTTATTGTATTTTTAGTTAAAAGTTGCGGCTACATTCGTCCTGCGGTCTAACGCTTGTTGTGAAGATACTTCAGTAGAAACTACATATGCTCTTACTGGTTGTTGTGCTCCAGCAATAGCTCCTGCAACTTGTGTACCTGTATCTGCTTCTCCACCTGTTTGGAACTCTGGTGCAGATGCACCTGCAATAGATGGTGTTGGGATGGATGGTGCACCTCCACCGGCAGCACCTCCACCTCCACTATCACCCGGTATATCTGCAGCGTTGATTTGAGATATACCTTGAGCGGCACCAGCAATTATACCCGCAATTGAAATTCCAGCAGCAATCTTTTGTTGAGCAATAACCCTAGCTAAGTTAGCCGTAGCAGGTATTGCTGTAAGTGGGTTAGCCATAAATGGTGCAGCTGCTGCAGTTGCTGCTGAGATACCTCTAGCAGTATCGATAACAACCTTAGCGATGTTAGCACCCTGTTCTAATACTAAACCAGCAATAGCTAATTTCTTATTCTTTCCAGCAATCATTCCTAATATAGTACCTACACTAGCTACGTTAGCTACTTGTTGGTCTTGAATGAATGCTAATGCATCAGTTTTAAATTGTTCAGAGTCAATCATAAATTGGTCAAACTCTTCTTTTTGTTTTAAAGCATCTTCATCTGCTTTCTTCTGAGCATCTAATTTCTTTTGGTTTTGTTCTTCTTGCTTTTTAAGAATCTCATCATCATACTTCTGATTGATTGCGGCTTCATCCATACGATACTCTTCTTCGAATGCTTTTAAATCAGTTACACCCGCTGCCTTTAACGCTTTGAGTTCTTCCTGATACCTCATCTCTCTTTCCTGAAGTTGTCTATCTCTATCTGATAGTAAGGATAGGTTAGCTTCTAAAAGTATCTTATCTGCCTCCTGTTGAATTCTAGCTCTTTCTTCTGCTTCTTTCTTTTGTTGTTCGATTCTCTTTTGAGATTCTTCTTCTTGTACTTTAGTTTGTTCTTCTTGTCTTTCTACTTCGTTATCGTATTCTTCTTGTAGTACTTCAGAAGAGTTTCTACTTGCTTCTTCAATCTTTTCCGAAGATATACCTAAGAATCTAGCGAATCTATTGAATCCGTTACCTACTAACTCTAATAAATCAGCAAACTTCTCAAAGATTGGTAATGCTACCTTCTCAATTACAGCAAAGACAGGACCTAGTATCTTACCGAATGCTGCAGAGATACGATTTAAGGTCTCCTGTCCTTCTGATGTTTTACTCAGAGATTCTTTTAATGCTATAAATGCAGCTGCAATACCAGCAACTACTGCAATGATTGGATTAGCCATAAATAATCTGAAAGTTCCTCTCAAACCTTCTAAAGATTGTCCAACCAATCCCATGACTCCGGGTTGCTGCGCTAATGCTTCGGTAAATCTTAGGGATTGTGCTTCAGTATCTCTTAAATTATCTTTTAAGTCAGATAATTCTTGTGATAATTCTTTAAATTGTGCTGATTTAGGGTCTATCTTACCTAATGTATCTTGCGTTTTTGAAATAGCCTCATTAAGGTTATCGAATTCACCTAAAGACGTTGATACAGTCTTATTAAGTAAATCCATATTCTTTGCAGCATCCTTAGTTTCTACATCAACGGTTGCTTTGTATGTTTTTTGATTATCGGCCATTGTATATACGGATTAACAATTCTTTTGCTTCTTTTATAGTAGTTGGTTTCTTATATAAACCCTTTGCAACATCCACATTTTTGGATATTCCATAGAACTCATCTAAAGTCAGCATATCTATTAACGTCTTTATCATAATAATTTAACAATTCTATACCATACTATATTGGAGTGGAGATACTTTAGCTGTTCTTTGTACCTCTTCCCAATAAAAATACGATGCGTAATCTAAATCTATGTTTAAATCTTCACCATATGGTAATTTATCTATATAATTTCCTTTAAAGAATAAACTTGGATTATCTCCAGTTATACCAGCGTTATGCAAAATAGAATATTTATCTATATCTGAGATATGCGAACTACTCCAGCCAAAATCTAATTTATTATGTATCACTGTTTCGTGTCCTAATCTCCATGCATTCCACATATATGACCACATTCCTGCAGTCCACTTTTGTATAGGATATCCTTCACCTTTCCAATGTGGTTCTTTTTCACAAAAGTATTGATATAATTTTATGCTATCTTCTTCTACTTTATTCCAAAAATAATAGCTAGTATTCTTTACAATATATTGTGCTCCACCTGTATTTGAATTCATCAACTTAGGTATTCTATTATCTATGCCTACAATTGTACACATATCTCTGTAGATATTATCACCCTTTGATTGTATGTAATCATAGTTTAAATAAGATTTAGTATCGCTTACATACCAAGTATCTCCTTCTGCTAACCAATTAAAGTTTACAGGTTTGGTAAATACAATATCAGAATCATGCGTAAACAAAACCTCATCTTTTAACTCAGGGTAAGCTAAGATATGTTGCTTCATTAAATTAAAATAAATCGAAGGTATGTATGACTTATCAGTTCTTGTATCTTTATAAAAAAAGAATCGGACTGTATTGTAGTGTTGTTGTAAGATACTCCATTCCTCAGGTATGATAGTATCATAACCTAAAAGAATATCCATCTGATTAGGGTTAATACCCATGCTCAGAAAATTATTAATCATAACCTCAACTTGCCAAAGGTAATATTGATTGGCAGGTTGTGCACAAATGTATCTCATAACGTTTTAAATTACACAAGCCGTATCACAATCAAAGTCAGATGCTGCAGTTGATAAATCAATTGTAGAAACTTGTGTTGAAGATATACCTGTTATACTATATACATACCCATCACCATTATTATAGAATCTACCAGGTGAACGAGAAACAGTTGATTTAACTATCACATTAGCTGGAGTTACCTCACAAGTATCACCACCTAAACATTCATACTGCTCAGCCGTATAATATAAGAACGGGTTAGCCGTAGTAGTGGTTGTGGTTGTAGTTGTTGTTGTCGTTGTTGTAGTAGTAGTTGTTGTAGTTGTAGTACTAGTCGTTGTTGTTGTTGTAGGAGCACCTTGAGGTACTGCTGTATCTAACGTATCAGCAATGATAGGTCCTAACAACTGAATATTACATTGATTAGTTGTAAAAGAATAATCGTTAATCGCTCTTAGATGGTAGTAATTACCTCTCCATTCAACAATATCGTTAAGTTCTAACTCAAAGTAATCTGCTAAAGGAATAACCGCTTGTGCCTCAATTAAACGAGTTGTAGGATTGTATAATAATCCAATATATTTTGACCAATACTCTGAAAACAAAGTATTAGTTGGTGTTGAACCATAAGCAGGTGCTTCGTTTTGAAACAAAAGTGAATCAGAATCTGCAGCAGGTAATCCATCAGCTGATGAACCTGTATTGTAATGGTCAAAGTAAGGTATTCTAGTTTCAGTAAATACGTTTCTACTAAATCCACTAGGAATTACCCAAGCATCTACTTTATAATCAGGTGCATCTAATACACCATTAAAATAAAATACGCGTGGTTGTACCCTTGCAGGTTCATAATCTGCATTTGCAATAAACGTTGGAATAAATATTTTATTTTCAGCCATATTCTAATTTTTATGATGTTCCACTTCCACAAACTCCATCAAATAAACCTACTTGGCCTGTTGAGAAATTTAGATTATATCTTTCACCACCAGCGTTAACTACATAACCATAACCTGTTAGTGGGTTTTGTAAATATTGGTCTGTGAATAAGAACGTTCCTACATCAAATCCAGTTGGTTCATCGTGATATACTTCAGTTAAAGGTTCAGAACATACTGATGAAGCATTATTAGCTAATTGTACATCTTCATCATAACCTTGTACTGGAGCTGCAGAACCTGATAGACCTGTACCTTGTACATATCGTAATGGTGATGCTGAGAATGTACTCAATACATCTAACTTACCTTGTGAGAAAAAGTTTTGTTGGTCTACATAATTAACTACACCAAAATCTCTATTAGTTGCTTTCTCAAATTGTTGTGCTAAGAAATCTTTACCTAACTCATCACCAAAGTTAACTTCCCTAACTGCTAAGTTGTTAGCTGGAGTTACTTGTATCTTTTCATCTAAGTTAATAAAATTATCAAACGATTTAACTTTACCTTTTTTGTACCAAGCATTAAATGTATCAATGATAAAATGTCTTGGTTTGGTTTTAGATGGATATATAATTAAATTAAATTTCTTTTGTAAGCCTTTTATAAAATCAATCTGCTTAATACCATTTTCACCAAACGGCATGTTTCTAGCAATCTCCATAATTCTATAATCAGCTGCATTATTAACATTATCTACTGCTAAGTAACCATTTTGATTACCATTAGGATTGTTTATTACTGTAAAGTTAGAACCACCATAGTTTTCATACTTTAATCTAAACTGATACGAACCACTACTAATACTCAATTCAAATTCTTCTTCTAATGTATATTCTCTATCACCAGTTCTTGCTTGTTGAGAATACGTTTCTCTAAAGAACTTATTAGTTCTTACCAAATCTTTATTATCTACGTTACCTGGCGTACCTGTTGTTCTATATGCTTGTAAGTTAAATTGCGGCAATCCTACTGAACCTGATACATTAACTACTAATTTAATTCTACCTCTAATAGAAGATTGTTGCCTATTAAATGAATACTCACCACCTTGATAATTAAATTGTGGATTGAAAGAAACGTTATCATACGATAGATGTACATAGTTACCAGCAGTCATACTAATATCAGTATCACTACCACTTAACGGAGCAGTTTCAAACTGCCCAAAGCCTTCTAAGTCTACACCACTAAATACAGGGTATTTTAAATTGTTATCACAAAGTAAGTAAACATCATCTATTACACCTGAATCGATAAAGTCAGATTCGTAAGTAAATCCATATTCTTCAAAGATTGAATCTAATACAGCCCTTACTCTAATAGTAGGTTTGAAATCTTGCACACCTAATGAGCCTGATGATGAGTTAATGCCTGTTGGGAACTCATCGTAATCGTATCTAATGTTTTGACCTGAATCAACCATTGCATATACAATATCACCATTAAATAATTCACCTTCCCAACTACCAGTAATGTTATACCAAGAGCCCGTATGTGAGTATTGTGATAGAGTGGTTAGTTCAGTTAAGTTTTGTCTATTAACTTCTCTTGCAAATGAAGATAATGTACCATATACAGTTATTTCATAAGAATCTATAAATTTATTAGCTATTACATTAACTTTATTTAATTGTAGATAACCTGATGATACATAGATACCACCAAAGTCAAAATACGCATCTACTTTTCTATTGGTTGAGAATAAGAATGGATTGACTACTGAGATATCATATACATGCTCAAAGAAAGCATTGTTTTTCTTTGTACCTGGCAATGTAATAGTACGAGTAAAATCTGATGGTAAATCACCGATATCAAATAATCCAGTGATGTTATCAGATACTTTAATCTCTTCATCTTTAAATAAGTCTAACGCTACATCGTTAGCAACTAATCTAAAGTTTAAACCTTGTGTTGAAACAACTCCCATATTATAATATTAATTTATAATTCTGTCCTAATTTGAAATCAAATGAATATCGGATTAATTTATCTACTACGCCTGTTTTAAATTGTATGTTTGATGTGTTGATTGTGATAGGTGTAACATCTCCACTAGAATCGTTCTTTAATACATAAATCTCATCACTAACTAATAGCTGTTTAAAGATATCGTTATAATCTTCACTAACCCAATCAGTATTTACCGAAAGCATTTGTGAAGAATCAGATACATAATTCTCAATCGAGCTATCGTAATTATTGTAAGATAATGTTGCTCCATCCCAACTACCTAATTGTGGCTGATAAGTTCTTTTGGTTGCTGAGAATGCTTCTTTAGATACCATATCAAAATTAAAGTAATCCCATTGTCCAAATCTATTCTTCCATTTGATTCTAACGTTAGGGTATTTTTGTTCACATTTGTATTCGAACCTTATTGGGTCTCCAATATATCCACTACTATTCTTTGCTTGTATTGTAAACCACTCTGCTTCAGCTACTAATGGAAAACCTGGTTGTTGTTCTCCGATAGGGAATGTATCAATCATTGCAGCAGTATCAGCGTTAGATGTTAACGGTCCAAACTCTGCAGTTTCACCTACTGAAGAGGTATATGCTATATGTGTAGCAAATCCAGTTGTAATACCATTTGTCCAAGCCCCCATACTACCATAATCACTATGAAATGTAGATTGTGTAACAGGTCCATCAGTCATTATAGGCCAGAAATCTGATTTATTTTCTATTGGTTGATTAATTGGTTCTGGAAATATACCATATCCATCTAATGCAATAAAATCTCTTGATTCAATCTTAGATGAACCTGTAATCATTGCAGTTGAACCTGATGGTATGTATTGAGAATAGAAATTTGCTTTGTAATAAACTGTATTAGAAGTATTAGCTTCTAACTTATCACTTAATGAAGAATTAACTATTTTAGAAACATCAAAAATTCCTACACCACTAGCGTTAGGGTATTTGTTAAGGGTATAAAAACTTCCTGAACCTGAATCAAAGAAAGAACCTGTCCAAAAGTTCAATTCTGCAGCATATTGCATGGATGAACTTAGAAGTAAATTTGCATCGTTTGCATCAACTGTAAAAATCATTGGAGATTGTGCCAATGATGCTGATGCTGGATTTTGGTCAATTGCTATACTCATTATTTAATATCTTTATATTTTAACCACTTTGTTTGAAAATCTATTGAAGGGTTATGATACCTCAAAACCAGCAGTTCTGAATAGAGCATCCATAGAACCTAACTCTTCCATTACCATCTCATCTATCTCATCGCCTAAGAACTCATCTAAGGTAGCGTTAAACTCTCTATCATCTGCAGCTATCTCAGCAAACGGTCTTTTATTCATCTTAGATGTACCATAGTGAACGTATGTTCCATACTCAGCCCCTTGAGGTCCCACCTGAAGGATGAACTGATATCCATTAATGATTTTCTTACCAATTTGATTTGGAGCGTTCTGAGGGGATGATACGAACTTAGATAATAAGTTACCAGTCTTAAATGCTTTTGATGTACCAGTCTTATAACCACTATAAGGCATACCAGGGTAAATTGCTTTACCTGCTGCCTTCTTAAATGATTTGGCTACATCTTGTAATGTTTTCATTTAGCATGTAGTTCTATTGGTATCGTAAGATAGATTACCTGATTTAGTAATTACACCTTTACCACATACACTAATAGTAATTCCACTTGCTGATGCAAATAAGCCTGAATCATCAATGTAAGTGATATCACCTGGCGAACCTAATGCAGTTAAATTAATAGTGTAATTTTCATCAGCATCAGTACAATCAGTAAAGAACTTTTGTGATATAACTGTATCACCTTCATAGTTTTCTAAACTAGCTATATCAATGTTTTCAAAATCTAAATCTCTTTCATCAATAGATACTGAACCTGAGATGTTGTATGATTGATATGTACCTTCTATTTCATTAGACCAGAATGAGCCACTACCCACAGGTACATCATCTCTAAGTGTTACATAGAATGAATCCGATGTAGAACAATTCTCTACTTTTAGAGCTGTAATATTATCAGCTGGATTTAAATCAAATAAACAAATGTTTCTATCGTTGTGTACTCTTAACGTAAAATCTGCAGACCATCCAGCTAATCCATTATCAAACCTCTCTTTGAAAGCAGTACAATTAGTTGTACCTTGTATTTCAAACCCTTCCTCTTTTCTATCCGTATAAGAGAGGATATCATTGATAATAGATAAGGTATTTGCATGTATGTCAACAGTATCGTCAGTACCTTCAAACGAAATAGTTTGTTGATTGTTTGAACCTGATGATTCGTTATCTTTTAATTTTGTTTTATCTGCTACTACAATCTGAATACCATAATCAGTTGATTTATCATCGAATGTAGCTGTTGTAATGATTACATTACCTAATGGATACTGAGGGAACTCCTTTGTATCAATAGAAAATGCATCACCCTGCGATACAAAATTAATCGATGGGTGATTCTTCATTATCGTTTTAAGATAATTTAGAACATTGTAGTATAATGTATAATTAGTTCCGTTTGCCATAGGTTAAAGTTCTATTCCACCAAAGTATTGGTTAGTTTGGTCAGGCCATACTTGTGTTGCATCACCTGTTGATTCTAAAAATTCAGGTATTTGTGTTGAATTAGCAATTAAATAATCTTGCAATCTAGTTGCATAATAATCAGCGTTATTTAGAGCTTTTGCTAGTAAATAATCGATTTCATTTTTACCGGGTGAGATTGAACTTTCTGATTGATGTTTAAAAGAACCTTCACTCTTAAAAGAAATGCCACTAAAAGGGATGTATTCAACGCATGCGTACCATATTAAGGTAGGTTTAACGTATTCTTCCATCAAAGTCTCATACACACCTGTAAATGCATCACCATTTGTAATATCGGTTTGTAATTTGTTGAACAACACAGTACCTAATAGATTTAGCATGTATTTGTCTTGAGCCGTTCTCATAAATGGGAGTAGCTTATCTGCATCGATTGCTCCTTGAAGTGGAGTTTGTTTGATGATATCGTTTCGGGTTATAAATAATGCGTATGCGCTCATAGTTATTCTTCGTTATTAAGTTCTATATCGTTTTCTTGTTCTTCCGTAACTTCCATTGAATCATTTACAGTCTCTTCTACTTCTTCAATAGATTCATCAGTTTCTTCAGCTGTTGTAGATAAGATTGCTAATGGAGTTAATTGGTCAAAGTACAATTCCAAGTCTTTTCCCCATCCACCTACTCTAAAGATATGTGCTAAACAACTAATGATTGTATTTTGGAATGGTTGAATTGTCATCGTTTGCATAATAGAAAATGCCGTTTTCATTTCCTCACTCTGAGAGGAGAAACCATTGTTATCGGTACGAATACCAAACAATAAAGGAGAAGTAACTCTATGCGCTACCAAAATCCTATCCTGAGCGTAATCTGCAACGTACTGATACTTCTCATGTAAGTTTTCAGTAGTAATTGTATCTACTGTTGGTTTGTTTACTGCATCATCGTTAAATGATAACATAAATCTACCAGCGTTTCTAGTACCAGTAAACTTATTCTCAATTTGAGATTCGATTACTTGTCTTTCTTCAGGTGCAGGAACTCCGTTGTTTAGGTTCACCATTACTAATGGTAAAAATCCGTTCTCAATATTGTTGATATGAAGGTTAGATAATTCTGCTTCTACAAATCCAAATTGTAAAGCTGGAATCCAATCAGGTAAACCATAATAGAACTTACCTGGCGAATAGTTCTTACCATAGTATAGTTCCATTGGTTCAGATGATGTTCCAAATGCAGGTATCTCTTTTTTGTTTCTTTGTTCTCTCGTATCTTGCCAATCAGTACAATAGTAGTACTTCTCTATCTCTGGCTTATCATATATCTTCTCAGCTCTAATGTGTTGAACTGGTACGTGATAAATTCTTTTTACTCTACTATGGTCATCGTTCCACCACACTTGTGCTGCAAAGTTACCATATAGTTTTAAATCAAATGCAATTCTCTTTACATCTTCTTGCGAAATAATTCTAGCTAAGGCTGCATCAAAGATTTCATTCTTAGAAAATAAACCTTTACCAAAGATTAAATCTGAGATTGCATCAACACAAGCTGCATGTGTAGTTGATGTGTTAAATGAATCAGTAATAATTGGGAAGAAATCGTCTTGGTCCATAATCCCAACAGGTACCCAGCTATATCTTGTTTTTGTATCTTCCGTTATAATCGGAATATCTTGCTGAGATAAATTTAATACTGAAAATTCTGTTTTCTTCTTCATATCTAATATAATATATATTCGTTTGTTGTTACATTGGATTTATAATCATCATCCAAGTGTGAGTTGTACTCACTGGTGTTTGCTGATGCTGATGCAAATACTTTATATGTACCAAACCATACCTTGTTATCAGAACCATCCTCTAAGTACGCTCTATACTCTCCTCCATCGATAGCTCCACTTATTTCAGCATCAAATTTGATGATAGATTCTGATGAAGTGTATTCTGCGGTTAAAGATTGTGTAACTTCTGTTAAAGTTTGCATGTTTTCGTAGTACATAACAAAGGTTGGAGCCGTTGTTTGTTGTATTCTAAACACATTTTCGTTACTTCCTGACAAATAGTATGATTGCATATTGTTTTTATCTTATCATTATCTATATTTTAACAATCAATAGGTAGGATGTATTGATTGGGCATAAAAAAAGGGGTGATTTCTCACCCCTTTTAAAAGTTCTATATTGTTATACCTTACGAAGTTACAATAGTAGGTGCGGTTACTCCCGCAAATGGGTCATCAACAGTTGAACCAGAGATAAAGCCTGCTGGTAAAGATTCTTCACCAGTCATAGTTAGAGAGTACCCATAAAGGTCTCCTAAACCACCACCAGTTTGAATTGAACCTGCAGTTAAATCTGCTCCTCTATCCTGTCCCACTAAAAGGGCATCTCCTGCGTTAGTGTGAACTACAACTTGAGGTCTACCATAAGCCAACAACTTTAATTCAGTTGTCATCTCATTAGTAAGTTTCTTCAAATTTAAAGTTAACTCTTGCGAAAAGAATGTTGTTCCGTTTTCTCTACTACTATTAACTGTCTCAGTATAATTACTAGTGCCTTTTAATTCATATTTGTAAGCAGTAAGTCCTGAAAAGTCTCCAGTTACCAATCCATCACTAGGTCTAGTCCATTGAGAACCAGTCTGATAGTTGATAAAATAAACGGCTTGTAAGCCACCTACTGAATCTTTACATACTACTTGCCTTCCGGCTGTTAAATCACATGACATAATCTTATAATTTTTAAGTTAATATTAGTTGAAACAATTTGGTTGTTAGAGGGGAAATTAAGTTCCCCTCATTAACCAGTATACATTCCTTATGCAGGGATGTGAATAGCGATATCATTCCCAATTCCGAACTGAGTATCTGCAGTGTATCTGAAGATAACTCTGTAGTTCTGTGAACCGTCTAAATCAGCCATGTCTAACAATTTCACTTCGTTGAAATCACTCATAAGACCTGTTCCGAAGAATAGGTTAGATTTCTCAGCAGCTACCATGTAAGATGCAGTCATACCAGGACAGTGTACTAAATCAATACCATTGAAGTTCATTGGCTTCTCACCAACAGTTACTTGGTTGTTGTATCCGTTAGAAAAGTCAGTACCTAATACTTTTTGGTATGCTTTAGCTACGTTAGTTGGAACGTAGATGAATAAATCATCTTTTCCAAATACAGTGTCAGGAATTGAATCATATAGGTTAGTCAATGCAGCGATTACATTTGTTGAATCGATTGAACCAGTTGAACTAGCACCTTGGATTACATCAGTTGCACCACCTACAACTGCAGATGCAGACATTGCTGGAAGGTATCCTTTGAATTGTCCGTTTGATGCAGCTAAACCACCCCAAATATCTTGCTCAGTCTTTTCAGCGATTTTACCACCTACATAAGATACTAAGTAATCGTTGAAGTTAGCAGGAATCTCATCGTGTGCAGAGTATCCTAATTGTAAAGCTTCCCAAGAATCCAAGAAGTTTTGCTTACATAATTCAAGGTTTACTTGAAGCTCTTTTGGCTCTAAGATTCTCTCAGAAAGAGATACTGAACCAGAAGTTGTGAAATCACAACTTGCGTCATGTACAATACCAGAAACATCCACTTTTTGGATTACTTCTTTGTACTTTACGTTTGGTACGATAGTTACCAAATCGTTTTCTAATGTTTTAGCACTCAATAAAGCAGCAGCGATATACTTACCAGCAAACTCACCAGCATATGTCGATGTTACTGAAGGGAGTGAAAAGTTTTGATTTTTTCTCATTTTAAATCAGTTTTATTTTAATTATACAATTTTGATAAGAATGCTGATTGTCTTGTTTTTCTACCAGCAGCTTTTCGTGAAACATTTACTTTAGAAGCTTGAACAGGCGCTCCATCTAATTTAGGAAGTTCTTCTTCTTCTTCCATAATTTCGATTTCATCCTCTTCACCCTCTACTTGCATTTCTGCAAGCTTTTTTTCTAATTCTTCGATTCTATAAGACATCTCTTCAACGCTTTTTACAACGTCCTCCATAGATACCTCTTTAGACTCTTCAGAATCTTCTTCTTCCATTTCTTCTTTTTCTTCTTCTTCTTCCAAAGAAACTTCTTCTGATGACAATTCCTCTTCTTTAGATTCTTCTGAAGTTGCTTCTTCTACATTTTCTCTTTCTTCGATTACACCATCTTTAGTAATGATTCGGATACGAACTTCGTTTCCTTCTTCATCTCTTAAAAACAATTCGTGCTCTCCGTCCGGTGCAGGAGATTTAGAACCATCTTCAGAAATAACTTCAACGGCTTCTCCTACATCAAATGTAGCTGATTCAACTTTAGTCCCATCTACCAATTCGGCAGTCACGAAAGAAACTTCTTCTTTAGTCTCAGTAGACAAAAGAGTAAGGATTTTCTTTAAGACAGTGTTTGAATTCATAATATATATGTATTTAAATGTTAATAATATAACAATTAGTTTGGAATGTTTCCAAATGTTATGTTTTTAAACGTAAAGTACGCCATTTGAAGTAAATGTATGTACAAATTGTTCACCTACTTTAGTTAACGTACCTCCTCTAGCCCTTAGTGTCGGTCCTTCATATCTAATTATTACTATACCATTTCTTCCTCCATCATTGTTACCTCCACCACCTGAACCTGGTGTTGAAAGTGAACTTCCTGGTTGTAATCGTTTACCACCATCACCTCCAGCAGCATATTGTATTGATGTACCTGAAATAGATGAAACTAAACCAGCTCCACCGGCACCATTGTTACCAAAGTTATCGGCATCTTGTCCTGCTCCGCCAGCACCACCACCACCGCCACCTAAATCTTTAGAACTATCTCCACCATCATTACCATAGTTGTTAGAGCCTGATAAAGGTTGTAATCCAGTACCTCCAACACCTGCTTGACCGCCACTTCTAATTGCAGCACCACCACCACTACCACCATCTTTACCATTGTGTGTAGTAGAATCAGTTGCAGCTCCTCCTCCACCACCGATAGCTACGATGTGTAGATTTGAACCACTAACAATAGTATCTTCACCATTTCCACCAGCTTCATCTAAATTAGATGGGTAATCTCCACCACTACCAATTGTAATATCAAATTGACCTGAACCAATAAGTAAAGAACCAGTAGTATAAACACCACCAGCACCGCCACCACCAGCAGCAGTGTTACCAGGTACACCACCCGCACGTCCACCACCACCTCCACCAGCAACAATCATTACTTCTGCGTTGAATGGTGCGGTTACTGCTACATATGCAAAGCTTCCACTTTGTTCTAATCCTCCTGATACATCAAATCCGTTGTGATATAATTTTCTCATAATTTAAAAGTTTGGTGCAAATTCGTTATAAATAGCTTCTACATTACTATCAGATAATGATGATGAGTAAATCAACATATTAGAAATAGCTCCATCAAGGAATTGACCTGCATTACTATTATTAGCTAATTCTTCTATTGTAAAGTTTCCTCCAATAGTTTGAGAACCAGTTGCCCAACTACCTGTATCTAATTGAGCGAATACATTATTAGATGAATCTCTTTTTACAGTCAATTGATGCCATTCACCAATCATAGAACCAGTTAGATATCCTATATCCATTCTAACTGCATCTCCACCTTGATTTGACCTAAATTGTACATCACCATCAGCGAAGAATAAAATCTTAGGTTGAGCTGCTTGTTGTGAATCATTATCACCTACAATAGTATTAAGTGATGCTCCATCTAATCTAAACCAAGTAGAAACAGTAAATTCATTTAACGATATTTCTGATGTAAATCTTCCGAAACCATCTATACCATCAAAATCAATATGACCTTGCGGTGTAGAACCATAAGAATATGTATTTAATAAGTTTACACTGTGATTACCTTCTAAATCAGTCCATACTGAACCAGAGGCAGGATATGATGTTGGATTCTCAGCATTTAAGAAAACTAATCTTGTAATAGTTGGTATTTTTTCTTCACCTTTTATTACAATAGTACCATCACTACCAACAAATGTTTTGTTAAGTAACGCATCTCCTAAATACATTTTTTGAGTATCAGCCATAGTTTATTTTTTATGCACAAGTATTAATTGTGTTGATTGTACCTGTTGATACTTCTATTGATTTGTTAGCCATAGCAGCCATATCGTAGAAACCATACCATCCATCAGATAATACAGAAACACCAGCATCATCAGCATATAGTGTATCGTTTACCTCAGGTACTGAAGAACCTCCCATATTAGCAGGGTCTTTTGAAATGTATGCACTATTTGGATAACCAGTACTGATTGTACCACATGCATCATCAGATGTTGATTCAGCGTTTAAAGTTGCAACTCCACTACTATATAGAGATATAGAATCATATGCAGCTCCACCTCCACCTTCTGAACCCGTTGGTTCTGAACCACCACCAGCATCCATAAATGCAGAAGATGAGTAATGATTTACAATAGAAATCAACTCATTTAGTTTTTCTCTGATTCCACTAGCGGAATCTCCGTTGTTTATGTTATTTACACTCATTTTTTATTATTTAATCGTTCCAAGTTTGAGTATCATCCCATACTCCGTTATCGTTCCAATATCCAGTTGATAATAACCAAGTACCACTAACAGGATTATCAGCGCCTGGTATGTTATCTCTAACTAACTCATATGCTCTAATTAGATTTACAACTTCTTTATCATCAGGGTGATTATCCAAAGATACAGCTTTAAAGATTTGCTCTTTATCTAATCTTCTACTATCACCAATGGTAGAACTACCTACTGCAATCTTTCCTAATGTTTTATTTCCTAATTTAATTGTAGCCATAATTTATACATATATTGAATAGTAATCGTTAACATTTGTTTGAATACCACTTCTATTAGAATTCTCATCGGTTGTCCAAACTAATACTTCTTGCATATCTCCCCCAAAATATGATGTAGCTAATATCTCATCAAATACACCTAACTTCATAGGATTTGTATTGATAGGAGAAGATGGGTCAAATCCACCATATGTTATAGTTGATAAATCAGTACCATCTAATGTTAGATTAGAAAGACCTGTTGACCTGTGTGTTGACCAATTTGATATATAAGTACCAATTATCATTCTTGTGTTAGTAGATACAGTTCCATTATATTGGATACCTGATGGTCTCCATATATCAGTAACTATTGTTGGTTTAGGATTAACTGTACCTGAATTACCAAATCCAAATCCTACCATCTTTGAATTATTAGTAGATGCAGTACCAGTTGCACCAGAACCTATAATCGTTTCATATGCTTTGTAAGCAGTAGAGTTTTTGTAAGTAGCATGTACAACACTTATAGGTGATGTAGTTGAGAATGGGTTTGATGATTGTGCAGATGTATATCCATCATTAGAACCATCGAATCTAATCGCAGGTAAACCACCTTGTGTTATTAATGTACCTGATGATACAATCTGAGCTTGATTAGCTGCAGTACTTTGTTCCATATGTTCACCATTACCACTTTGGTCATACCATTTGGAAACAAACCCATTATTTGCTCCAACAAATGTAGTTAATGCAGATTCATCTAAATCACCATTAGAATCAAACCCAATATTTTGTGTTGCATTATCAGATGACCTTCTTACTTCAATAGCAGAACCAGCATAAGAATTACTTAATAATCTTACTGAATAACCAGCAACTGCGCCTGTGTAGATATCTAATATTCTATCAACAGCAACTGCTTCTACCTTTTGTTTAAAAAATACTACCGGTTTAAATAATCCCATATTCTATTGTAATTTGTTTGCCGCTACTACATACACTCTTGTTCCATCTAAGGAAGTAACAGTTAGTAAGTCAACTCCACCTGCATCAGATGGTACATACTCACTACCTGAAGGTTGTAAGATATTAGCTCCAAAGTCTACCGCTGGTGTTCCAGCCGTTGTTACTTCAATTTGTGCAGTTACACCTGCTGATACATTAGAGAACTCAATGTGTGTTGTTCCGTTAATCGATGATGTAAAGAATGTACCTTCGTTTAAGTTAAATGATGCCGTAGAAGATGCTGGAGTTACACTCACTACATTTCCACTTACTTTACCAGTTACTTCTAACGAACCACTAATTACAGCTGAACCAGTATAAGGGAACTCTGATTCTACGATTGAGCCTGAGATGATGTATAAAGTATTCTCATCTACACTTACTAATCCATCGTATTCAGTTTGTGTTAGAGTTACAATGTGATTAATCTCAGGTACACTACTTCTAAATGTATCCGTAATGTTATCTACTACTGAACCACTAAATCCATCTTGGCTTCTTAGAATACTACCACTAACATCCAATGCTCCAGTGATTTCTGCTATTCCAATATAAGGGAAGTCAGATGCTACAAATGATGATGTTGCTACTGCTTGTGCTACTCCATCTACATCTCCTACCCACACATTACCTTCAGCGATGTTTGGTAAATCGTTTGTTCTACCACTACCTTGTATTACAATCTCTCCATCAGTTGCATCTACTTTACCAACTACACCAATGTTTTGTACTAAGATTCCACTACCTGTTGGTCTTGTATCTGTAAATGTTCCACTACCATTAACGTAGATATTTCTACCAGCAGTAAGGCCTGTGGTATTTAATCCTTTTAATCTACCACTTACAGTTGCTTCACCAACTCCATTGATTGCAATTTGTTGTTGTATCACTGCAATTGCCGGCATCGTAGTAGGTGAACTAAAATCAGCTGGTTCTACGTTTAGATTTTCTCCCGTTACACCTGTTGCGTATACTGGTGTTCCTACGTTAAGAACTCCACCCGATGTATTCTTTACATTAATAATTAATTCATCTGCAGTAGCTGCTGATAATGCGTTACTAGCTGAATAAGCCCAACTAGCAGTAAGGAATGCTTCTGAATCAGAGTATATACTACCCGTTACTTCTAATGCTCCACTAATAATAGCTGAACCAGTGAATGGGAATGCATCAGCTCCATCTACACCTGATGTACCAGATGTACCTGCAGGTCCTACTGAACCACTTGGTCCTTGTGCTCCATCAACTCCACTTGTACCATTAACACCGCTTGTTCCATCAACACCAGAAGTACCCGAAGTACCATCTGAAATAGTTGAACCTGATATAATGTATAATGTATTTGAATCAGGTGTTAATGCGTTATATTCTGTTTGTGTTAAGGTTACTACATTTTTAACTGCATCTGAAGTAGCGAATGTATCCGTTACGTTTGTAATTACATCACCACTTCTAACACCATTGTTAAGTTGTATTGAACCAGTTACTCCTAATGAGCCTGTTATTTGTGCTGAACCAGTGAATGGGAATCCTACTCCTACTCCTCCACCACTTATCTCAATAGATGCAGTTGATGAGTTTAGAGATACACTTACTCCACTACCTGTAAAGTTTAAAACTTCAAAAGGTCCTTCAATAGAACCAGTCTCAGCTACTTTAATAGTTGGTGTTATTCCACTCGTACCATCTGCTCCATCTACACCGCTTGTTCCGTTAACTCCACTTGTTCCATCAGCACCATCAACACCAGATGTACCATTGATACCAGATGTACCATCAGCTCCGTTAACTCCTGAAGTTCCGTTTACACCTGATGTACCATTTACTCCGCTTGTACCAGCTGAGCCATTTGTACCATCTACACCTGAAGTACCATCTACACCACTTGTCCCTGCATCTCCTTGTGGTCCTTGTGCTCCTGATGTGCCGCTTGTACCTGATGTTGGTGTACCACTACCACTAATTACATAAAGTGTATTATCATCTAAAGAACCAGTAATACCATTATATTCTGTTTCAGTTAAAGTTACAATAGAATTAATTTTTGGTGAGCCTCCATAGATATCATCTACGTTATCAACTGCTTGTCCAGTTCTTAAACCTACACCACTACCACTTTGTAATTTAAATCTACCATCCTTTGTAGAGATAGAACCAGTTACACCCAATGAACCAGTAATCTCAGCTGAACCTGTGAATGGGAATTGTACACCTTGTATAGATGATGATGGAATAATTTCAGATTGTCCGTTAGCTCCACCTACCCATAGGTATCCTTCTTCTAATGAAGCTGTAAATGAACCTGTTGCTGATATTGAGCCTGTAAATACGTGCGTATCATCCATTGTATCACCAAACTTAGTAGAGCCCGATGAATAGATGATAGAAGCTGTTTCGTATCTAGTATGGATTGTATCGGCCGTTAGAGTACCTTTTACAGTTACATCTCCATCTACTATTTGATTACCTGTAAATGTGTTTGAGCCAGTAGTAGCAAGAGAACCAGTATCAATGTTTACATCCATTGATGCCGTTAATCCGTTTCTACTTACTTCGATATGGTCACCGAAGTCAAACATTTCTACTTTACTTCCAGTCTTTGTTCCGTTATCAGCAACATATATTGATGATGTAGCGATATTATCTAATTCAGTATTAATCTCAGCTAATGATGATGAAACTGATGATGAGAAAGCTGGGAATTGAGAACCTGAAAAGGTTTCAAATGAACTACTTAATAAAGCGATAGATTCAGAGTTCTCAGTAATTCTAATATCAAATGATGCAGAATCCTCTGATACAACCATAGAATCAATCATATCCTCATTAAAGCTTCTTAGCTTATCAGGTGTTATGAATCCCGTATTGTTATTAGGGAAGTTTTGTTGGTTAGTTAACCTTAATTGGTCTTTACTTTGTTCAGCCATAATATTTTAATAATCGTATATTTCTTTAGTATCAAATCCTGTTGAGAAACCAGCTGAGAATCCACCTCTTTCTAAAGGTCCTCTCTCTGTTTGTCCAATCCCTTGATTGATTAAATAACCATCACAGCATTTCTTAGAGTAAGTGTTTGAATCTTTACACAAACATCCTCTACGTGAGTTCTTTGGAGAAGATAATCCTTTGGTAGCTCCTATATGGATACCACCTTTCTCACCTTCTCTCCATCCTGCTCTTTTCCAAGCTGCTATTTTTCTACTCATAGTTAAGTTTGATTTCTTATAGTTTAACAATGGAAAG
>BCSF01000148.1_pt1 | contig 31711 bp, 49 predicted proteins | sample 1016431 | NCBI WGS metagenome assembly BCSF01 (sample SAMD00045685;SAMD00045686;SAMD00045687;SAMD00045688;SAMD00045689;SAMD00045690;SAMD00045691;SAMD00045692;SAMD00045684;SAMD00045690;SAMD00045691;SAMD00045692;SAMD00045684;SAMD00045685;SAMD00045686;SAMD00045687;SAMD00045688;SAMD00045689, study... | reverse complement strand
CTACAGCACTTCGATAGCCCGGTAAATGGCGAGCTTAGACACTTAGGGATAAATCCAATTGAGTTTCAGTTGATCGGTGATCTAACTTTAGAAAACACTTCGAATAATGTCTTATCGCTTAAGGTTTCAAAATGGGATGATTCAATTAGTCAATGGGTGGATTCTAATATTGTTCAGCGCCAAGTTAATGCCCTGGTAGGTGGTCGCGATGTTGCATTTTTTACCATAATTGATAACGTCATACTAAATCAGAATGATAAAATCAAGTTGCAAGTTGCTAATAATTCGGGTACTGGAAATGTCACCGCTGAATTAGACTCAAATTTCAGAATTCTTGAGCGTTAATTTCTTTTTTATTTTGAATTTTCAGAATTTATTGAAAATATAAATATTAATGATAATAATATATAAACATAACTTATAAGTGATTCATAAATGGCCGTTTCTAAAAACAAAGACCGTTATTGGAATGACGAAACCTTAGACTTAGATCCTAAGCGGGTTTTGTCTGCCTTTCAGTCTGCAAATAGCGGTTATACTAAAAGGCAATCACGTATTGCCAATGAATTAATCCAGAAAGACCCATCCGTCGCCCAGTCTTGGGGCGTTCGTGTTGCTGCTATATCTTCTGCTAAATGGGAAGTTGTAGGAAGTAATGAAGAGCAAAACGCATGGGTTAGACGATCTTTACTTAATATTCAACCTTCAACGCAATCTGGACTCGATTCTTTTTATGAGCTTCTAGAATATTTGCAATCTGCGGTAATGCAGGGTTTTGCTTTATCCACTATTGAATGGGAAGAAGGTAGAAGTGCAATAAGAGGTTTTAAAACTTATGCGCAATCTTTGTTCAGTTATCAAGATTCTGATTTACCATATTTTGTAGGACAGAACCAAGCCGGACAAAACACAGATAAGAAAGTTTATCCGCGTTATCCTGAATGGATCTACCACACTGCAAATGGTGCAAGACAGACCGAACCTCTTCGCGCTGGCTTAGTCAGGCCACTAGCATATTTGTACTGTTTTTCACGTTTAATTAAAGCCGAATATTTGCGCGGTTTGGAGAAATACGGACTGCCAACCCCGGCAGTTAGCATTGATTCAACAATGTATGATGATGCGAATGAAGAGAAACAAGCTCTAAAAGATTTTTGGGAGTCAATGACATATGACGGCTTTATTCTTTACGATAAAGAAAAGATGGAAGTCGAGTTCCCAACAGCCGGAACATTTAACGCTGATGACTTCAAGGTATTCCTAGAAGATAACAAAAAAGATATATTCCGTTTAATATTAGGTCAGGATTCTACAAGCTCCGCTGATAACTCAAACCGTTCAACCGCTCAAGTTCACAACCTGGTAAGAGGTGATATTCTTGCCAGTGATGCAAGAGCTATTGAAGAGACTGTAAATAATCAGATTATTAAACCTTTATTCGAGGGTAACTTTGGAACTGAAGCAGAAAGACCAATGTTCAGATTCCGTCTAAAAGGTACGGCAGAATTAAAAGAAATGGCTGAGGTAGTTAAAACCTTATCTGATGCCGGTTATGAATTTAGCGAGGCTGATTTAAGTAGTCGTTTTGGTATGCGCGTTACAAAAAAGTCTGAAGATTCAAACGAAACGGAGGCCGCAACAAATGGCGACAATTAACATATTTGGAGAGATAGGATGGGAGGTTGAAGCCTCTACAGTCATTAACTTGATCCAAGATACTAAAGACGATGAAATAAACGTAATTATTTCTTCTGGTGGTGGTTCTGCTTTTGAAGGTTTAATGATTTACGATGCTCTAAAAGCTTTCAGTGCTCAAGATGGTAAAACAGTTAATACTAAGATTCTTGGCTTGGGTGCTTCTGCTGCCTCTGTGATATTTATGGCCGGTGATTCTCGCGAAATGGGCGAGGGTTCTTTACTAATGGTTCACAATAGCTGGTCGCAGTTTGTCGGCAATCGCCAGGAAGTAATCGAACAGCTTGGAACTTTAGAAGCAATAGACAATAGAATGCTTAATATATTCCAGAAAGGCACCGGGTTAAGAGCTGAAGACCTTGAGGAATTACTAAACCAAGAGACTTGGATGACTGTAGATGTAGCAATGCAATACGGTTTTGCGAATACAGTCGGTGAAGTCGTGCAAATTGCTGCGAGCGTATATGATTCGTGTAAACAAAAACAAAAGGAGCCTGTTAGAATGGCAACTGAAGAAGAAACCAAAGAAGCAGGCTTTCTAGCTCACATGATGGCCTACTTCAAAAAAGATGAACCCAAAGCTGAAGCGAAAGCCGAAGACGAAGAGGAAGTAGTCGAAGAGGAAGAAAAAGAATTAAAAGCTATGGAAGAAGGCGAAGAAAAAGAGCCAGAATCTATGGAAGAAGATGACAAGGAAGAAGCCAAAGCTGAAGGTGAAGAGAAGCCGGAAGAAGAAGCTAAAGCCGAAGATCATGAAGACGACAAAGAAGAGATGAAAGCTCAAATTGAGTCGTTACAAAAACAACTTGCCGAGGCTGAAGCTAGTGCTTCAAAAGCCGCTGATGTGTCAAAAGAAGAAACTGAGAAACAACTTTAATTTTCAATGCAGTAGGTGAGCATAAGTTCACGATGTTTGAAGCTAAAGAACTTGCTCAGAAGTCACTTGAAGACGTGAAAGCAGCTTGCGAAAGTACTATTCCAAATGCGTCTGGTGCTGGTAAGACAGAAAGACCTGAAGAGTCTGGTATTGAAAATAAATACGATGCTTGGATGTCTTTAAAATCAGAAGGTAAGCACGCTGAGGCACAAGCTTACTATAATGAAAATAGAACAGAAATTCTAAAGGATAAATAAAAATGCCTGTTACATTAGCAAACGCTGATATTAATGTTCTTGCCGCTGAAGCTTGCGTGCAGGAAAATCTTGTTGTGGACGACCTAAAAGTCCACGCTCTAAATCTTAATGCTCTAACTGCTGGCGGTTCACCCTCAGTATTTGGTGATACTGTTAAGGTTCCAATTTATGCCGCTTCTGGTGCCGCTACTACTTGGAATAGCTCAAGTAATAACTATGAAACTGCTGACTCTTCTCAGTCTGTTACATACAAAAATGTTGCTATCGACACTCGTAAAAAGCGTACAATCGTCATTGATGAAATTGATGAGCTACGTACAGACATGGCTCCGATTCTACGTCTTGAACTTGAGAATGTAGCCCGCACAATGGTAGACGATGTAAACGGTCTTATCTTAGCAGCTAACTTCGCTCAGTCTGTAGTTGTAGGCGCTGACACTGCTTTTGATTCTGATGTTGTAATTGACCTCAGAAAAGATAATGCACAAATTCGCAAGTATCCTACTACTATGAGAAAACTTGCTCTTAATGTTGATTACTCTGTTGCTCTACAGCGTGACCCAGTAATTAAGAACCACAACACACTAGCGCCTACTGGTCTAGCTAATAACCAGATTCTTACTAGCTTTGCAAAGTTTGATGGCGGTCTATTTGAGCAGGAACAAGTTCCAGCTGGTGAAAACCTAGTCGGATTCGCTACTAATGGTTGTGGTATCGCTGTTGCGACTCCTATGCAGTGGCAGAACAACGATCCTTCAACTTATGAACAGTCTGTTATCGCTTACAATGGCTTTAACTTCTTGCTACGTAGACATAAGGACAAAGCGACAGGTAACACAATCTTTAATATTGAAGCCCAGTACGGCTTCGGTGTTGCAGATGAACTTGGTATCGTTCGCCTAACTAGCGCGTAAATAATCGTGCTACCGAGGGCCGGCGATAACTTCAAAAGCTCTTGGTAGTATTAATAAGGATTTATGAATAATGACAAAATTTGCAATTTATTACGGTGTTTTGAGAAGTTCAGGCGATCTGGAAACAATCGCTCTAAAAGATCGCGGTCAATTGGGCTCAATGAAAGAACAGTTAAAAAGCGATATGGCAAAAGCTGATATATGTAAAAAGTATTCTTTCCTGGTAATCGCTACAGATTATGGCGTTCAGAAGCGTTTTAAGACTCCTGAAGTTGTAGAAGCTACAAAGCAAAAGCGTACCAGAAAAGCTAAATCTGAGGATTAATAAATGGCTTATATTACACTAGATCAAGCGAAGCAATACTTAGGTGATATTTATGAAAGCGCCTACATTAATGTGTCTACTGATTTAGTAGATGATACCATTCTACAGGATGATATTGACGGGGTGACTGGTGTAATAGATAGCTATGTAAAACAAGTCTATAACCAGACATTAACCGGGACTCAGACGCTTCAGATTATGCGCTCTATTAGCGAACAATTAATCTATGCAAAAGCTTATGAGCGTTTCGACTCTTCAGAGGTTCCGGACTTTGTACGCGATAGATATGATCGGGCTATATTCCGGCTTAAAGATATTCAAAGCGGTGCAATGATCCTTGTAGATGAAACTCAAAGTCCAAGAGATTCAGGCTTTTATTATAGTTTCCAGAACCCTGAGACTGATGGAAAAGGCCGCACAAGATTCGATGCACAATCAATGAGCGGGTTCTAATGGCTGTTGAACTTGATAACCTGGACGATGTAATTAACCAACTGGCTAAGATGGAAAAAGCTGTTGAGCTTGAGATTATCCGCGAAGCCAGAAAGCGGTTTAGAGCGGTTATGAAGAAGCTAGAAAAGCCGGTCAAATCAATTACACCAAGTGTTACAGGTAATCTTGCAGACAGCATAAAAGTACAGAGCAGATCAAGAAGAGGTGTTAGCACAGTAAAGCTAATCTGGAAGCTAACTAAAATGCCAGCGGAAACTATTAAGGAGTTTGGCGGCATAAAGGTTCAAGTAGACAAGCAGCCTAAGTTTATTAATTACTCAGGGATTGTGAACTTTAAGAAAGATACAAAGTCTGAAGGATTCGCAACGGATTACTGGAAGCAGAAGCAGAGTCAACTTGATAAAGAAGGCGCTGCAATTGTCAAAGAAGTTTTTAAAGATGTGTTAGAAAAACACGGCGTAAAGGTAGAAAATAAATGAGCTTAAGAGCGGCATTAGTTGACGATTTAAAGACAGTTACAGCGGTTACTGATATAGTTAGTGATCGCATTACTGATATGTTTTATGAGTTTGAGGACTTCTTGAATAGCTCAGCTAATAGCGTTAATAAGTTTCCTGCGGTATCAATCGAGGCTGACGGCTACGAAGTAGAAAACAATGTAACCGGCCATGATAACCTAATAAACGGCTCTTATACAATTACCTGCTATCAAGTAGTGAATTTAAGTAAGATGCGTTCAAGATCTGCAACAGTAAGAAACAAAGAGCGCGATAAGTTGCGCGAGGTTGATACCTTAGCTCAAGCTATAGTTGATTATCTATTGGATAAGCGCGGAGTCATAGGCTCTTACTTCATGAGAAAGCCGCACATTGAAGCGGTTAGCGATGGTGTTGCAGAGTCAGACGACAACAGAGAAGTCGTCACAAGAGATATAAATTTTTCAATAATGTATAGTAAAACATAAAATAGGAGCCTCAAAAAATGGCTATTGAAGGAATTGGAGCAACGTTCAGCTTTGGCGGCTCTATTGGTGGTATTGTCTCAATCAATATACCGGGTGATGAAAAGAAAGAGTATGAAGTAACAGCGTTAAGCGATACTCGCGAACAGTTTAAATTGTCAGCTATGAGCGTGGGACAAGAGTGTACGCTTACTGTTAGACTTGACCCTGAAAGCCCTGCTATTACTACTGGCACAAGCGCAACTGGTGCGGTAATTACTTTGCCTAAGCAAACGAGCGGTAGCGTATCTGGTGCGACTTATACATTTGACGGATTTGCCAGAGTGGTTTCAGGCGGCTCTTTAGATGTTGGCGGTTCAGAAGGTGTAACACAAGATATTACAATTCGTTTGACTTCAGAAGTCACTTTTGTAGCAGAAGCTTAATTAATAAAGGTCGGTAGCATGACAAATTTTAAGAACTTAACAATCATTCATAAATTCTCTTACAAAGGTAATGATTATTTTCTGCTTGAGAAGTCTCAAAAGGATTTTGAAGAGGTACAAAATAAGGCTGGTGATGATGGCGAAAAGCTAATGTTAGCAATGTGGTCAATGATGCTTTGTGATGAAAAAGGTAAATTGCAGAATTTATCAGCAGATGATATAAGCGATATACCTACAGGATTCAGAAAAGACATATGTGATAATATGTTAGCATTAGCAACAGGCCAAAAAAAAAGCTAGATGATGCACAATATTACTGGCACGTTATAGCGGAAACTATAGGGTGCTCAGTAATTGAAGCTAAGGCAAAAATCACACCTCAAGAGTTTTTAGATTGGTTGGAATATTTTAGATTGAGTCCACCGCTAAAAGACCAGGTAAACTATAGCTCTGCACAAGTATGCTATACAATCTCAGCGGTGAATAAAGGCAGAGGTCAGAAACAGATACCTTTTGAAAAATTTGTCTTAGATTATAAAGAAGCAGCTAAGACAGAAGACGAAAAAACAATGGACAAAATTAATAGATTTTTTGGCGGATTAGCAAATGGCAAAAAGTAGCGGTAAAGCAGGTTCTCTCTTTTATGGGATGACCTTGGACACAAAAGACTTTAAGAAGCGTTTAAAAGATGTTCGAAAGTCATTAAAAAGCGCAGGCGAAGAAATGCGCGAAACATTATCCGCAATCGGTACAGGCTTTACTGTTGTTGGTACTGCTGTTGCTGCTGGTGCAACTGGCATTTTAGCCTTTACTAAAGCCACTGCTGAAGCCAATAACGAACAAATACTTTTAGCCAATTCTATAGGCGCTACACAAGCAGAGATTGCCGGGCTTGAGATAGCCACTACTCGGTGGGGTGTCGAGAATAGCATGGTTATTGACAAAATGCGTGAATTTGGCGGAATGGATGAGTTTAAAAAACTTGCTGATCAGGTCAAAAACGCAGGCGATGAACAAGCCCAACTAAATAAATCTGTTGAATTATTCGGGGCTGAAGGCTCAAAAATGCTTACAGTCCTGCAATTAGGTTCAGATGGACTTGCAGCAATGGAGCAGGAGGCCAGAGATTTAGGCTTAGCCTTATCACCTCAGCAGATAGAACAAAATAATGTAGTCTGGACACAGTTTGAAGATACATTAATAAAGTTGAAAGGCTTAGGTAAGCAGATAGGCGCCGGCTTTTTAGAGTTCTTCGGTACTGCCTCGGCAGGTGTTGAGGGCTTAATAGATGCCTTTGGTGTAGACTTAAAAGCAGCGTTTAAAAACACTTCAGATTTTTTAGTTAATGCTATGCTTAGAGCTTTTGAATGGTTTAAGACAAATGGAATACCTTTCATAAACGGCTTTATTAACTTTGCAAATAATATCGGCGAAGCGTTTGGAACGATCTTTGATTTTATCATGGGTAAAGGCGATTCTACATTTAGTTTTATTGGTGACTTATTCACTGGTTTTGTAGACTTTATGGCTACATTCAAACAATCATTAATAGCTGGTATAACTGGTTCTATCTCAACTATCATTAAAGGTGCCTTTGGACTAGTATCGTCCTTCAATAAATTCATTGGTGAGCAAGTCGAAGGATTAGCGGCATTAGTTCAGATGATACCAGGAGTATCTAAAGACTTAGCTAAGCATGTTAGAGAAGCCTTTCAAGATCAAAGTAAAAGCATAGAAAAGTTTGGCGCGGATTTAGCAAAGCCTTTTCAGGATATATCAGACGAACAAACAGAAGAAGCTGCGGGGATACTAGAAGAACAGCGGAAAAAGAATGAAGCTCAAGGTGAAAAATTTATGAGCTCAATAAAAGGCTTTCAGTTTGAGTTTTCTAAGGCTGGAAAAATCACAAATGAGGCTTCAAAGAGGAATGAAAAAACTGCAAGAGCTGTTGCTAATCTATCAACTGAACGCGCTGCATTAGCCCAGACAGGCACTCAAGAGGAATTTAGAATAAGACAAGGCGCGAAGCAAACAGAAATAGCGGCTAAACAATTAAGCGAGCAAAAGAAGCTAAGAGTAGCAATTGAAAGAATAGGAACTGCATAGAATGGCTAATATTGTAGAACAAACCTGGATTAAAGACGGTGCCGGCGGTCGAATGGATGATGACGGGATCATTACATTTAATGAAAGCACGATCATTAAATTCGATGAAGTTGTCACAGATACACAGGACGCTATTCGCTCAGCAAATTTCCAACAGGGCCAAGAGCATAGAGATAACTTCAATCTAACTTTGACCGGTTCAATTGAAGCTAATCCGCTGGACGAGACAAATGGCGAGGTCTGGCGCTTTGACTTAGAATACAATACGGCATCTTTCGGGCTTGCCAATGTGACCGGCAATACAGAACCACGCGCAGAAATTGAAATAGGGACTTGGACTTATAGCCAGATAGTAGAGTCTGACAAAGCAACAGGAGCAGCGATAGCAAACTCCGCTGGTGATCCATTTGACCCAATGCCGGAGGAAATAATTGCACAGCCGGTTCTTAGGGTCACTCTTCGCCAAAGTTCTGCAAAGATTGATAGAGTTGAAAAGATCGGTAGTATTAACGATTCTGAGGTCAGAATTGCCGGAATAAACTTTCCACAATATACAGCGATGCTTGCAGCTTATGAGTCTAAGCCGGTACGCGATGAAGAAGGGTACTTAACTTTCTATAATACCTATACAATCAAAGGTAACTTTAAAGTCAGTAAAGCCGGTGATGTGATCGGCTGGCAGTTAGAATTATTGAGCAGTGGTTTTAATGAGATTAGAAACAGTAAATATCAAGCTATACAAGTTGAGGAACAAACCAATAAAGGCAATGAAGGAAATGATGGTCCTAAATATGCATGGGTGCCAATTGCACAGCCTGCAATGTTAGATGATAATGGACAGGCCACAACAGACCCGGCAAACGCAAATTATAAAACTTTCTTAGTTCATAACACTGCGAACTTCTCAAGTTTTAGCTTACCTTCTAACTTCCCGGTTAACTAATGGCTAAATTCCTTTCAGATAGATCAGCTCAGAGATTAGGCCCAGCCTTAGACGCAATTGAGTCACTTGCCCCAAGAAAGAGAAATGCGCCGCGCAGACGCATACGATCCTTAGGTGGATCTGTTAGGCAATGGGTTGTAATAACCAGCGTTACAAGCCCAAGCGAATACGTTGGTGATCTGTATGATTTTCCTGGCGGTTCCGCAACACAAGCAGGAATAAAAATAGGTGTTTTCGGTGCATCTTCCAACGAGTACAACGCAGGCTATGCAGCTTTTGCAGATAAGAGTACAAACTCAGCCGGTGAAGATATTTACTATATAGACGGATACCTATTGGGATGAATGAGCTTACATGGGCTGATATTGATTTTAGTTTAATCCAGCCGGGTATGATTACAGGCGGGGGCCAAGAAGGGGAGCAACAAACGCTTATTTCCTTCGCTGAGTATCTTAATGTTTATGCCGAGACTTTAAAACATAGATATAAATTTTTCGGTTATAATGATTTATCCGTTGAGGCTACAGGCTTCCAAAGAGGCGGCATAAGGACAGAAGATTATCTGCCAGACGAAGAAGGTTTTTCACTCCAAAGTTTTACAGTTAATTATAGACGCTTATGCTTCAAAGTATTCAATTTATTAAGGATCAGAACTTTTTACTCTATTGAGATTTTAGAAGATGCTTTAAACGCAAGTGATTACGAATTACCAAAAGTATTTGATAATGATCCTGAAACAGGCTTTGCTGCTTTCATGGGGCTAACTCAAGAAGAGTATGATATAGTGTTGGCAGCGTCTATAAATACTGCTTCTTTTTACGAATTATTTACAGCTCGTATATTGAGAATTATTTTCGATGTATTTACTAAATACACAATAAGCAATAAAGATTATAGTAGCAACTGGACTAGAAGCGGGCGCACTTGGATAGCTGGCCCAATTGAGGAAAATACACTAACTAGAGATGTTGCGGAAACTTGGCAAGGTTCAGGAGGTGATTCAGATTCCAGCCTATCAACTGCTAATACAGAAGCTTATGACGATTATTCGACTAATCCTACACAAGGGTTTAGAAAGAATAGATATATTAACTCAGATGGCGCACGTTTTAACAGTGAAGATCAAATGTCTTATAGAAGAGTTTCAAAGTCTTTATCATCTGGGCAATACCGAGCTGTTTATGATCATGTTGAAGGGCATAGTTTAGTATGGAGCTACAAAAATAAAAATGATGAATTTGTAGACGTTCAATTTTCTATGTATGGGGTTTTAAGGTCGAACCATGACTATGTATCAGAAACAAATACTTCCACACCAACACCAGATGGTAAATTCATTAATACTTTCCCTGAAGTTAGGGAGAGGCTTTTTGTATCTGGTGAAGATGCGGCACCCGTTGACGTAAGTATTGATAATTTAAGGGCAGATCCCGAATTCACTGTCAATGGTGTAATGACAACTTTTAGTTTATCTGCACAATACCCTGTCGAGGAAATGCCCAAGTCAAACAAATACACTGACGGTGGTTTCACTACACCTCAATTTGAGCAACAGTTTTGGCTTACTTCGCCGATGTTTGTTTACGCAGATGTAAACAGCGAAGGCTTTGATTATTACGCAGATCCGGAGCTATGGCCCGCAGATCCTTAATATAAGTAAAATCAATAATTGAATAAATAACTATAAGCAAATATAATATAAAAAACTCTTGAGGTCGAAAATGGAAGATCCTAAATATAACGCGTCAATTAAGGTAGGTTCTAAGTACTCATCTTATTCTTTTTTATCCTTCCCGCCAGGTGCATCCGGCGTTCTTCAAGCCTCACAAAGTTTTATTCTTGAGCTTACTTTTACAGATGAGCAAACACCTGGACAGCCCTTTGATATATCTGGTGCAACTGCTACGCTTTATTGTTCTGGTTATAACGTTCAAGGCTTCCCGGTTACAATGTTGGGCGCTGGTGTATTATCAGACTCAGGAAGCGGAACAACTGATACAGTAACTTTCACAGTCACAAAAGATCAAATTCCTGATGAGCTTGGTAATTTGCCAGCCACAAAAAATGGTAACTCTGTATTTTACTGTATTTTGGAAGATGCCGATAGTAAGCTCCAGTTCAGCCAAACAGTCAATGTTTTGGATCAAGACTATCAACTCACTGGGGAAAACTCAGTAAGTGATAATATTATTCTAGCTGGTGGCAATGACTTAGGCACTGTAATAGATACGCAGATTGCAACTCCGTCAGTAAGCCCGGTTCTAAATGATGCTTATATAGTGGCTACAGGGGGGACTGGTGACTGGTCTGGAAAAGATGGTCAACTAACTGTATTTAATGGCTCTGATTGGATATTTAGAATACCTGAAACAGGCAACTTTGTTTACGATTCAACCGCAGATACATCTTATTCGTATGATGGCGCTGCATGGAATACTTTTACCCCTGCTGATAATTCGATTACCAATACTCAGCTTGCAGACATGGCCCAGGATACAATAAAAGGTCGTGCTACTTCTGGTACTGGTGATCCTGAAGATTTAAGTTCTGGTCAAGTTCGATCTATACTAAATATTGGTAATGTTGACAATACTTCAGACGCAGATAAACCAGTTTCAACAGCGCAAGATTTAATTAATCAACAAAAGTTAGGTGTCACTGAGCAAGCTGCTGACTCTGCTAAATTCGCTGGTTATACCTTAGACACTGCAAACATATCTAATGGTCGTGTAATTGCCATGAAGTCAGGTTTAACCGAGTTTGAATTTGTTGATCAGTCAGGCGGTGGCGGTTCTGGTGGCTTTGACTTTCCTTACTTATTCAGCACAGACATTACTGCCACTGACCCAACTTCAGGAGGCATCAAATTCAATAATGCAACGCCAGCCTCAGTAACTGAAATTTATATTTCCAGCACTGATAATGATGGTATGTTGATAGATACTCTTATTAATAGCTTAGGCTCTGGCGATCAATTCGTTTTAAAGCAATCCGACACTCCGGGGAATAGGCTAAGATTCAACGTTACAAGCGTAACTGATAATACTGGCTGGATTACTATCGCTGGTACTGTTGCGGATTCTGGCCCACTCCCTTCAAATGGTTCTGCCTGTGGAACTGGCTTTGAATATGTAAGTGGTGGCGGTGGTTCTGGTGTAACTTCTGTGAATGGTCAGACTGGAGCAGTTACAACACCAACTGAAACAGATGAGCTGAATTTATCGGCTGGTGTTACTGTTGCTGGTTCAACTACTACTGACGCTCTGAATAACTTAGATGCTAATAAAATGAGCAACTCTGTTAGTAATCCAGATGGCCTAACTGAGCAGTATGTCGGGCTTACTGCAACTCAATCAATGACAAATAAAACGGTCAATGGAGTTACTTTGGATGGCTCAGGTTCAGCCAGTTTATTCCTAGACCAAAGCGGTAACTATTCATTACCACCTGGTGCAGGCGGTGGAGAATCCAACACATCAAGCAACCAAGGCTCAGGAACTGGCCAGCTTGCTATGGCTAAATCTGGGACTGATCTACCATTTAAAACTTTAGTTGGTGGTTCTGGAATCAGCCTAATTAATGGCAGTGATACAGTAACAATCAACGGCACTGGCGAGGCTAATGCTGGTACGAATTTAGGCGGTGGTGAAGGTGTATACGCTTCAAAATCTTCTACTAACTTACGATTCAAAAGCTTAGTAGCTGGTTCTGGTGTTGCTTTAAGTTCAGACTCAAATGAAATAACAATCACGTCAACTGGTGGCGGTGGCGGTTTCCCTGCTGGTAACGTTTCAGTAACACAATCTGCGACTCCTACTATTGATTGGGCGCTTGGTGACACGTTTGAATTGGGTGTCCTTACCTTGACTAATACCATCAGTTTCGTGAATGTAAGCCAAGGTCAGACAATAGCAATTACTTTTACAATTGACGCTGGAGGTTCTTATACAGTTAATTTGCCTGGTACAGTAACAGCGCTTGAAGGTGGTTCTGTAGACACTACAGCGAGCACATACAATACAATTTACCTTACAGCAATTAACGGTACTACAGAACAGCATGGCGCATTTAGTACTGACACTGGCTCAGGCGGTGGCGGTGGCGGTGGTGCTACTAACTGGACTTTCACCAGCACTTCAGCTACAGCAGCAGCAGGCGAAAAGCACATCTTGTCAGGAGCTTCTACAGTTCTGACTTTCCCAGCAGCGCCTGCTGATGGTACAGAAATCCAATGTATAAGAGATGATTCTACAAACGTTCCAGCAGTAGCCAGAGGTGGTACTGATACAATCAACGGAGTTACAACGAATATGACTTTAGACACAGACCAAGGACGGACATTATTTGTCTACGATTTAACAAATACTAACTGGAGAGCATACAATGTCTAGTAATCTTGACGTAGGGCCATTTGGCGGTGGAAATACAGCAGTTTTTCAGGATGTTAGAGCTAATGGTATTAATGGTCAGACGCTTAGTATACAAGGTGAAGTAATAGAATTTAATACGGAAGTTATAGGAAAAAATTTTGTCTCGCTTAGTAGTAATCAATTTACGCTTGAAGCTGGAGCATATCAAATAACTTTTAGTGCTGTATTAAATGCATCAGCGAGTAGAGATGGACAAATCTACTTATATGATACTGTAGGGCTTGTTAGCGTAGGTGGCATTAGGATAACCTCCGATGGTGTAGACCTCGATCAAGTTACTGAGTCAGAGCATTCATTTTTCTTAAAAATATCATCCAGCAAAATCCTTGAGCTGCGAATAGCTTGCTCTGCTTCTTATAGTTTCTCTCAAATAGACTCTTTCTATGGCGATAGCGAATATTATCAGCAACTAATAATAACAAAGGTCGGTTAATATGTATACATCTTACACGCTAAACGGCCAATACAAAGCACAGCCAGCAAGCACTCAAGTTCACAAAGATGCGGAAAACATTCAAGAATTTGCAAGTCTTGATGAATTGCAAGCAAGTGACGCTTATATAGATTATAGAGCAGCGCAAGAGGCTGTGCAGAAAGCTGCTGATTACGCTAATCTCGATAAGATAGTTAAGCAAAAACAGATAGATCTAGGCATGGACTTAAGTAAAGAAAACTTAGTGCTTAATGCTGCATTACTATCAAATATTACAGGTGATCCAATGCCAGCCAAAAACGCTGAGGCTTTTGTGTGGTTACAAAATTTATGGAATACCAAATATAATAATGTGCAGGAAGGCGATTCTGTAAGCTTTGACGATATAGAACCAATGCCGCATTCGTATAAAGAATTGCAAACTGAACTGGGATTCTAATATGTCACGTTCTATGATGACAGGCTTAACCGCTATCTTAGGCGCAGGCGGTGGCGGTGGTATAAGTGGTACTAATACACTCCGCACAGGTGGCAGTGATTACGCTAATGTAACCGACTCTGCAACTTTGCAATTTAGCTCAGCAATGACTATTGCAGCTTATGTAAATATCGATACCACGGGCGGCAAGCAAACTATTATCTCTAAAGATGCAGGTGCTTCTGATGGCTATGAATTGTATTACGATACAACAGCAGGAAAATTTAAAGGCCATATTTATATCTCTGGTGCAATCAAAGAAGTAGAATCGGCTATAACTCCGCTCGCTGGCGTATGGTACAATGTTGCTCTTTGGCATGATGGAACTAATTTAAAGCTTTATGTTGATGGCGTACAAAGCGGGATAGCTCCTGCAATCGGATCTATTGACACAAATACAGCAGTTTTCAGAATTGGCGCATCTTCTACGACTGTTGCAACAAATGTCTTCAACGGTTCAATCGCTCTTGTTATGGGCTGGAATGATGATTTGACACCAGCCGAATTAACTGAGATTGTAACTCCAAAAGATCCGAGTTTATATACTCAGCAAGCTTCTATGCAGATTGGTTTGCCGCTTAATGGTGGCTCTGAAAACCCAGAAACTGACACTACAGGCAATAGCAATAATGCAGTGTTGATTAATGGTGCTGATTATACTGGTGTTAAGTTGGCAATTGAGCAATCTTCTGGCGGTGGCCCAGCAGAAGCTCAGTATAATATGTTTGCTTTCGATGCGGTTGATGATGAAATTGTAGTATCCAATGGTGTATGTGGAAACAATGATGCCGTCACCATCTCTGCTTGGGTTAAGATTAGTTCATCAACTCCAGCAGAAGGCTTGATTTATGCAGAGAATGACGGAACAAGTAGAGCTGGTGTCATCTTTAGGCTGAGTGCAACTAATAGGAAGAAACTTCTTATAGGTGGTCGCCAATCCTCTAATGGGACATTCTATAACTCAGAGACATCGACAGACGTACTAACGGACGATACTTTGCATTTTGTGACTGGAGTGATTAACACCACCGCAAACAATCATAAGATTTATGTGGATGGCGCTCTTGTATTGAATGAGTCGTCAATAGGCTGGACATCTGATATAGTTGGTAATGGTTTAAGCTTTAATGCCAAGATAGGTGAATACTTCTCCAATAATCTCCGATTCTTAGGGGATATGTCATCAGTAAGTATATATAATGATGAGTTAAACCAAGCCGAGGTGACTCAATTATATAATGGCGGTAAAATTCCATATTACGAAACTCTACCAAGTTCACTGACTTCAGGTTGCGTTATGGCTATTGAAATGAGTAGCAGAGATAATACCCTCAACGACTTATCTGGCAATAGCAACAACGGCACAGCAAATGGTGGTGTAACTGACAATGGATCACTACAAACCTTCGCAGCTTACACATAGGTTATAAATGAGTTCAGATGAAGCATTAATTTGGTTGCATAGCCTCGACTATTATCATGACATGGTTGAGGTTATAGGCGACTATGATGAGCAAAAGGATTATGTAGGCCCTGAAGGAGATTGGAAAGCTAAAATTATTCCTCGTACTATATGGGGAATTGATATAAATATAGCTGCCTATATTCATGATTATTTTTATAAGAAACATAAAGGCGAAGGAGAACAAAAGCGTTTTGAGATAGACGCTATATTTTTAGCTGACATGATGAAAATAATTGAATTGCATGACTGCTGGTTTTTCCGCAGAAATCTTGCCAGGATGCGAGCAGTTAAGTACTTTGCCGTAGTTCGTGAAGAAGGGGCAGAGAGATTCGCAAACTAGCACAATTATAAAAACCTGCTATACTAGTAATAAATTTAATATAAGGTTAATGATAAAATGAACATAAGCTCTGAAACGGTCGCTGTAGTGGTGGGGCTTTTTACTGTACTATCCGGCATATTCGGAGCTTATAGGGTGGTAATAACAATGCGAGAGCAGATTAAGACCTTATTCAAACAGGTAGAAGCTATAAAGCTTGAAAAAGACGAAGATATAAAAGAATTAAAGGCGGAGTTTAAAACTCTAAAAGATGCTGTAGAAGAGGGCAATAAAACTATTGTAGCGACTATAAACGATCTGCATATTAAATTACTTGAAAAAATAGCAGAGTCGAAAAGTGCCTAATTCTAAAAAAATCAATATTCTTTACTTTGAAGATAATAAAACTTGTCAAATCCCAATTACTAAAGGCGTTCCGCAAATTATAGGCGAATGCCATATCACAGTGCTTTCTTCGCTTTACCGAGCAAAAGCTTATCTTGATTCAGCACTTATTCAAAATTACGATATTGTTATAACTGACTATATGTTTCCCGGCTTATCGGCAAAAGAACTATTATCCGAGTTCGAGCACTGCGGCAAAACGGTTATCTTCCATACCTGTATAAGCGAAAAGGATTTTTGTAAAGATTGCCTTGATGTATTGGGTTATATGCCGTTAAACTTTAAGTTTGTACGCAAAGCCACCGAAGGATATTTAAAGACTATTACCCAACTAATACAAAACGAGGTAGCATGAAAAAGTTATTGGTATTATTAATTCTTATCGTATGCACTGGTTGTAGTGTAACTGGCCCATATACCGGAACTAAATATGAAATAGGTTATAATGACGAGGATGGTATATTCTTTAAAGCAAAACCGCTTGTAATTGATAAAATAACCGGTTTATTAGATTAACATTTTTTTTTTGCATATGAGAGGTCGTTCCCTTCCCTCTCTTCTCGCCGAGCCTCTTAGTGCTGCCCTTAGCTAAGAGGCTTTTTTATTGCCGTCATTCCATTCAAGCCAAGAGTCATAAGCCTTTTGTGCATGAGTTACGTTCTGGCATAGATCCAATAAGTGAATATATAGATCTAATCTTTCTTTAAATTCGTCTCGGTTACTAACTTTTATTTTTAGCTTCTGCATAATAATTAACCCCTTAGTTTATACTAATATAATACTAAAGTTTTGATTAATACAAGGTTATAAAAGTCAGGGGATTTTATAAGGGCATAAAAAAACCTCCCATGATAGCCCGTCAGCTAGGAAGGTTTGAGACGTTTAATAACTGCTTTTTATTGAATTGCCTTAAATTATACTCCACATATAATAACGAGAAAGGCTCTCCTATAATGGTTGTTATTAATAATATGACATTAAAACGCTGGCCCTAACACCAGCGAGTGATTTTACTATAGCCCAGTTTTTCAGAAAGGAATAGTTTCCCCGTTATTTCCTTGTTGATTTTGTTGAGGCTGTGCCGGTTGTTGAAACTGTGGCTGCTGTACTTGCTGCATTTGCGGAGCTACTGCGGGCGGTTGCTGGAACTGCTGCGGCTGGCCCATATTCCCAGTGTATGCCGGTGGTGTTTGTGGCTGTTGCTGGTATTGCTGCTGAGGTGCTTGTTGCTGTGGCTTCCAAGTATTTAACTCTGCATAAGGCTGGCCGGTCTTCTGGCTTGTCTTAATATCGAAATTAACCCAGCCGGTCGGGCTTGCGTGTTGCTGCAAGAACTGAATGAAGTCATTAACATTAATTCCTACCTTGTCGATTGATCCGCCATTTTGAAAGAACTTGCGCTCAATTCTCATTCCGTTTACAAAAGTTTTATCGTCTTGCTGCTGCATTGGTTGACCTTGGTTGTAGTTTTGGTTTTGCATTTTTTTTCTCCTTATAGATTAATTGGAATTATTTCTTGTGGATAACATTCTGTAAAATCATTACGCTGCTCGCATAGTGCAAACTTAGATAATAAGTCAAAGTATCTTTGCTGTGCATAGTGCAGGGATTCTGAACTTATAGCGATAGTTGATACACCATAAGGCGCAGACTTTTCTACGACTACAAATACAAAGTGCTGCATATCTAAGCCCAGTAATTGAGCGACATATATATAATGACAAGCCTGTAGATCATACTTAAACTTTTTGATACTCCAGCGGAATTGCTCCGGGCTGGCATCTTCTGAAGTCTTGAGGTCAAAAATTATGTTCCCGGTATCCGGCAAACAATCATATTTACATTTAAGATGAAGACCGGTTTGAGGACAAGTCACAAAAGCGGCTTTCTCTGCCCATTCAGGATTGATTATATCCTTTGCTATTGCATGACCGGCAACATTGCTTTTCATCTTCTGTATTGCTTCCATTTCTGAATCATCTACATAATCAGTAGAGTAATCCAAAGACTCTTGGAACTTGGCAAATATTTCTTTGCCTTCTTTCTTTCTGCGATCACAAGCCGGCTTTATGTTCAGCTCTTTTTCTTCCAGGATGTATTTGTGCGCTTGAGATCCAATCCGAAAAGCGTCAGACTCTTTGCGTGTCTCTTGGTTTATATAAGCCTGGTAATGAGCCGGACTTTTCGCAAATTCCTTTAGAGCTGAAGCGTTCACGCCTTCGCTTGAGAAGTATTCGCGATCAGTTATTTTTACTATTTTCATCTTCTATAATTCCCTTGTGGCTGCTGGAACTGTGGTTGCTGTGGAGCCGGAACAGTCGCCGCGTCATTATCTTCTGAAGTCATACCAAGTATTGCTTGGTAAGCATACCGGCGCATGTAGCTAATAGAAGCGCCTAAAGCTTGAGCCGCGTTTAAGTTCTTACTTGCTGCCAATTGCGGGATAATACACTCACTTTGCATGTACTGTCCGCTTGCATGCAGTAGAGTTGTAACTATTGTATTATGTCCTTGTTCTGTATGACTCAAAGATTGAGATACAGACAGATAATTCTTAGCGAGGAAGGGTTTAGCAGTAGCGATAACTTGGCATAGGTCAGAATATTTATAACCGTATCCACTGCTATCCTTCTTCGCTGTTTCTACTTCAGCCTGAAAAGCGCACAAGGCTTTTGCTAGCTCGTTTACTTGTTCCGATTGTTTCACTTTTTTTGATTCTCCCATATTTCATTAAATAGCGGATATTTTTCCACTAATGCCTTTTCAATAATTTGCGATTTTTTGGAATCTTCGACAGAAACCAAGACCGCATTTACAATAAAATTAGACTTATTTGTAAGCCTCACAGGTGCTGCTCTGTTTTCGCTCAATTTGGTAGCCTCCTTTAATAGAGAATTAATTAAACTGTGATTAATACTAATCTTATTGTATACCCATTTCAATACTTATTGTGCATAAAATCTAATATTTCTGGAAACCATAAAGAAACTTTAAACTTTTTTCATATTAACTATTGCGTGGTATACCAAACAATGCTTATAGTATATCAACGAAACAAAAAACGGAGTTAGAAAGATGACTAAAACAACTGAAAAAATATTTGACGAGATCAGCGAAACATATATTGACTCTCCGGTTATTATTTTTGATAACAGATCAGAGGCAATTAACTACTACTCTAAGAGAGGTTACTTCGGCCCAACATTAATACATATTATCGACAACGCTAAATACGCAAAATAAACCACCCTGGCCGCTCAGATTAACACTGGGCGGCTTTTTAATCAAAGGAAAAGAGAATATGGAACGCACACCAGAAGAAATAGAACGCACTAAGGCAATAATGTCTGTGCCGGTAAACCCGCGAAAGACAATGGAGCATTACATTAAATCGACTCCTATTCGCTCAGATGAGCAGAATTTAATTAGTTTAAAATCTAACGGCTTTACACAAGGGTATTAAAATGAGCGATTATGAGAATGATTTATTTAATCAAGTAATGTTCAATGAGGGAGGTGAGTGCAATGGGGTAAAATTTGATAGCATATTTGATTTACTTCATAAATTCTCTGGTTGTGGATACTCTCAAAATAAAGAGAGCTACAATAAACCAAATTCAACTAAGGCTTATAAAAAGTCACGTAAGAGGGAACGCCAAAACCGCAAAAAAGGAAGAAGAAAATGAGAAAAGACGAGATTTGGTTTTTCGGCTTAACAGTAGCTTTACTAAGCATGATCGTTTATATGATCATAATGCAGGGGACTCAGCTATGAGCCAGATAAGCAGAACCGGATTAACTAAGCCTATACTGGAAAATAAGCTCAGGAATGCTGAACGCAGAGTGATCGAGCTTCAACGCGAATTAGCCGCAGCAAAGCTCACAATAGAAATTATAAAGGAGGCCGTCAAATGACAGGTTGTTTATTTTTATGTATACATGGACTCGCTTTTCTATTTTTCTTCCCAGCTCTCCTGGTGACAATACCGCTGCATATCATAGCTTGTAGTGTTGACAATAAGGGGAAAAGTTAGTATATTGAAGGATCTTTAAGCGGTGGCCCTATCGGATTGATCCCCGGTAGTGTGAGTTTTCTTTCGCTGTCCTCCGGCCACCAACGCTTAATCTGAATCAGCGATACTAAAGCGAAAGTCAGAAGAAAATTCATAAAAATATATCTGCCTTTCTCTATTTTTGGAGAAAAAAAATGAGCCAAGTCAATAATCGTATATTGGTGCCATTCACACAAATTAAAAATACTATTCTTGAGGATCCTAATCTTACTTTCCAGGAGAAAGGTCTTTTATCTTACATGATCAATAAAGTTACTATTCGTTCAGACTGGGAGTTCTCAGCTAATAGAATGGCAAATGAGACTAAAGAAGGCGCTGCCTCTATTCGCAAATCTATGAATAATTTAATTAATGCCGGTTATTTAATTCAGCATAAATTACCTACCGGGAAAATAAACTATGATATCGTAGACCCAAATAGCCAAACAGCCAAAGAGCCAAACAACCAAAGAGGCAATCAGGCAACCTTAAGTAATAAAGAAGATAAAGAAATAAAGAAAGATAATAAAAAATATATTAAAAAAGATTTGCCAGAAAGAGAAAAAGACTTTGAGCAATTAGTAAAAGATACATGGCAAGATATGGGAGGTGAATCATTCTTGCCAATACTGGAAGCACAAAAATTCTTTCTTTACTGGTCTGAGTCAAACGGTAAAAAACTTTTATATGAGAGGCAAAAAACGTTCGACATAAGAAAAAGATTTAAAAGATGGCAATTAAATAATTTTAACCAATCAAAGCCGCAAGGCAGAAATAACGCATAAAAAAGGAAAGGTAGCACAAAATGAAAGTAAACAGCAAACAACTATTGGCGGCACTTAAAAAGCTAAGTGGAGCAATAAATAATCCTTCAGTTCCAGTACTGGCTAACGTCAGAATTATAACCGGATTAGATCAAGTAAATTTAATTGGCACTAACTTAAATCAAACTATCAAGGTAATTTTGCCATGTGAAGTTAAGTCACAGATTGACACTACAATCAATTTTAAGCGGCTTACAGCCATTTGTTCACAGTTGGCGGATGATTACATAGATATGTCAATAAAAGACGATACAGCGGCTTTAAAATGCGGAAAGTCAAAATTTAAGCTAGCTTGTATTAATTCAGATCAATGGCCGATTGATGACATAGATGGCGATTTTAAAGAGATAACCTTGGATTACAAGACATTCAGAGATCAAGTAAACCAAGTATTTTACTCAGCATCAAAAGACGAATCACGACCGGTTTTAAATGGTATTTTATTTGAGGTCAAGGAACGAGATTTTAATACAGTTGCTACTGATGGAAAAAGGCTGGCGATATCTTCAGTATATGGAATGCAGCAAGAAGATTTAGACTTATCCTTTATTTGCCCGGTAAATGTATTAATAGATATAACCAGGCATGCATCAGATTATATAAACTTAAAGATTTATGATTCTAAATTATCGGTTAAGTCAGGCAATTATGAAGTTACAACAAAGTTAATTGAGGGTAATTATCCAAATTATTCACAGATAATACCTGGAGGTTTTGCCGGTAAATTACATATCAATAGAATTGCTTTATTGGATGCCGTTCAAAGAGTGGCATTAATTTTAGATACAATAAACGAAAGTATAAAACTGGTATTTGCCGGGAATGAATTACACGTCACAGCTCAAACGCAAGATAGCGCTCAAGAGACTATTTTAATTGAGAGTGAGACAAATATGGAGTTTAGCTTTAATCCTTCATTTTTAATTGATGTACTAAAGAACCTGGATACGGATCATGTAATGTTAAATTACAATGACAGTATATCACCAACGCTAATCAGTGCGAACAATCTAAAATACATCTTAATGCCAATGAGGGGGTAATAATGGATTATCAAGAATTTATAAACTCTAAACGGCACAGCATAGGTAATTCAGGATTTACCGCAAAATGGTTTCCTGAAATGGCATTTGACTTTCAAAAGCACGTTATAGAGAAAAGCATAAAAAAAGGTCGTATTGCTAATTTTTTGGATACTGGATTAGGCAAAACACTAATACAGTTATCAGAAGCTTATAACGTGGTATTACATACAAATAAGAAAGTATTAATATTGACTCCGCTGGCGGTAGCCTTTCAATTTTTAAAGGAAGCGGAAAAGATAGGTATAGATGATATAGAATATTCAAAGGATGGCAAGCATACAAAAAAGATAGTTATCTGTAATTATGAAAGATTGCATTATTTTGATAGCTCAGATTTTAATTGCGTTATCCTGGATGAATCGTCAATACTTAAAAACTTTGACGGTAAGATTAAAAACCAAATTAATAGCTTTATTAAAAAAGTTCCTTACCGTTTTTTATCTACTGCAACACCTTCTCCAAATGATTTTATAGAGCTAGGCACCAGCTCCGAGGCTCTTGGTTATATGGGTTATATGGATATGCTCGGCAAGTTTTTTAAAAACAATAGCAACTCAATAGATCCTCAACACGCGGGATCTAAATGGTATTTGAAGCCGCACGCAGAAAAAGACTTTTTTGCATGGGTCAATCAATGGTCTATTATGATGAAAATGCCATCTGACTTAGGTTTTTTAGATGATCGTTATAAACTGCCAGAATTAATAGTTAATAATTATGTGGTAAGAAATGAATCATTAATAGAAGATGAAGGTCAATTATTGCTATTTGCCAATAAAGCTAAAAACTTTCACGAAATAAAAAAAGAGCAACGTAGTACACTAAATGAAAGATGTGAAAAAGCGTATGAATTAGCTAATGATAAAACCTCTGTTTATTGGGTTAATCTAAATGATGAAGGTGACATAATAAATAGTATTGATGATCTGGCAGTGCAGATAAAAGGATCAATGAGTATAGATAAAAAAGAGGAAATATTAATAGCTTTTGCTAATGGTGAAATTAAAAGGTTAATAACCAAAGCAAAAATGACAGGAATGGGATTGAACTGGCAACATTGTAATCATTCGGTTTTCTTCCCTACATGGTCATACGAACAATATTATCAAGCTATACGCCGATTCTGGAGATTTGGTCAAGAAAATAAAGTTACTATTGACTTGGTAGTATCTGATGGAATGGAACGTATAACAGAAACGTTAAATAAAAAAACACAAAAAGCCAAGGATCTATACGAAAACTTAGTAAAAAATGTAAACTCAGATTTTAATCACCAATACAAAGAATTTAACAAAAACGTAAACTTACCAAAATTTATTTAAAAGGGAATGCAAAAATGACAAAAGAACAATTAATCACAGATAACTTCGCTATTTACAACTCAGATTGCATGGAAGTAATTAAGGAACTACCAAACGAAAGTATAGATTTATCTGTATACTCTCCGCCGTTTGCCGGGTTATATAACTACTCAAGTTCAGAAAGAGACTTTAGTAATTGTGAGTCAAAAGAGCAATTTTTAGAACAGTATGATTTTTTAATTGAGCAAATGGCAAGAGTTACAAAACCTGGAAGAATTAACGCGGTACATTGTACAGATGTATTTGATAATACTTGTAGATTATGGGACTTCCCACACGAAATAATAAGACTACATGAAAAGCATGGTTTCGAATATCGCAATCGTATCACAATCTGGAAAGAACCGTTAAAAGTTAGAATGCGTACTATGGTTCAATCCTTAATGCATAAATTCATAGTAGAAGATTCAACCAAATGCTTCACAGCTATGCCAGATTATGTATTGATCTTTACTAAGAAAGGTGAAAACAAAGTGCCGGTAACTCATGAACATGGATTCAAAGAGTATCACGGAGCTACGCCAATACTTCCCAATATTCTACAAGCTTGGAATAACGCTAACGAAACAAATTTTAATGAGGGTGAATTATGGCGTTATCTAAACAATGAGTTCAAAGATCACAAAGACCCAAAATCTAATAAACTAAGTCATTATATCTGGCAGAGATACGCGTCTAGTGTATGGGATGATATTCGAATTGATGAAGTATTGCAATATAAAGAAAGTAAGACTGAAGATGACGAAAAGCACGTACACCCGTTACAATTAGATGTTATTGACAGAATAGTTGAGTTATACACTAATCCAGGAGAGACAGTATTAACTCCATTTATGGGCGTAGGTTCTGAGGTATTTAGTCCGGTTTCTTTAGGACGGAAAGCTATAGGAATAGAGTTAAAAGATAGTTATTATCGTCAGGCAATTATGAATTTAGAAAGTGTTGAAAGTAGATTTAAAAAATCTGAACAACTAGAACTATTCTAAATGCAATCCAAAAAACAGAGCTTTAAAGAGTCTGTTGTTAATGTGGCCGTAGGTTATGCGGTCGCATTAATTAGCCAGTTAATTGTATTCCCTATTGTTGGAGTACGGTCAACGCTTACTCAAAATATAAAAATCAGCCTTTATTTTACAATTATTTCTTTAATTCGAAGCTACTTAATAAGGCGATATTTTAACAAAAGTGAAAGTAATGGATTATCAAAGTTTAGGGATAGATATAAGATCAAGCGGTCAACATAAAACTAAGTGTCCCAATTGCCCCAAACTAGGGAAAAGATCAACAGAAAGTCTGAGCGTTGATACTTCGCGTAATGTTTTTAACTGCCATAAATGCGGATGGAATAATGGTCACGTCATGCAATTTAATAATCATAATTATATACCTCAGCCATCTAAACCAAAAAAACAAGGTGAGTATAAGCCAAGCCAATTAAGAGAGCTTAAAACGGCTGAATTAGCTTTCTTCGAAAATAGAGGAATAAACGCGGATACTTTATTCAAGGCAGGAGTTAGAGGCTGTACTAGATGGATGCCACAAACTCAAGGCGAATGTGATGTACTGGCTTTTCAGTTCATTAAATCAAATAAGCGAGTGAATACAAAGTACAGAACCGCTAATAAGGATATGGCCCAGGATGCCAACGCGGAAAAATGTTTCTATAACTATGAGGCATTAGAAAGAAAACCTAAGCGTATTTACATCACTGAGGGAGAAATAGACGCGCTAACATTAATGGAAGTTAATTACAAAGATGTAATCAGCGTACCAGATGGAGCGCCAAACCCAACAGCTAACAATCTTGATAATAAGTTTTCATACTTCACTGAAGAGGCGATGACGTTATTTGACGCGATAGAAGAAATAGTTCTTGTGACAGATAATGACGAGAATGGACGCTTTTTAGAGTCAGAGCTTAGAAGGCGCATAGGTATAGATAAATGCCTATTTATTCAGTATCCAGAAGGCAGTAAAGATATAAATGATGTCCTGGTGAAAGAGGGGCCGGAAGCTGTAGAAGATGTTCTAATAAACGCAAAGCATTATCCGGTTGATGGTTTACATACTTTCGCAGATTATGAACAAGAAATAATAGATATGTATAACGGAGTCCAACAGCAGTATTGGGCGACAGGCTGGCCCCATATGGATAAGCATTTAAAAGTAAAAGGCGGTCAATTAAACATTGTAACCGGTACACCTGGAAGCGGCAAAAGTGAATGGGTTGATGATCTTATGATAAACACAGTTCATAATTACGGCGCTAAATGGGCGGTTTTCTCTCCGGAAAATTACCCGGTTAGAGTCTACTTCAGGAAACTTTCAGAAAAATATGAGAGTATGAATTTTAGCCAGTTCCAAGAGTCAACGCTTAAAAACTCTATATCTGAATTGAGTAACCATATTCACTTGATAGTTGATAATGATAAAGACGATGTAACGATGGATTACTTATTTGAGCGAATAAGAACATTAGTCTTTAGGAAAGGAATTAAGGCTGTAATAATTGATCCTTGGAATGAAATATCTCATGTAATGGGTGAACGTGAAGATCAATACCTGGCGAAGATGCTCAGAAAAGTAAAGCGGTTTATTAGAAAGTATGATCTATCGTTCTGGCTTGTAGCACACCCTAAGAACCCACAAAGAAATAAAGACGGCAATTATAACAAGATTACAGCTTATGATATAGCAGGTGGCTACACTTGGAACGCTAAAGCTGATAATATATTTTCAGTTTGGAGAGATCGCCAGGACAATAAAAAGCCGGTTGAGGTCGATATACTGAAGATTAAATATAAAACCGATGGCGAATTAGGTACATGCCGGTTTTTCTATCAATATTCAATGGGTAAATTTCAGAGCTGCGGAAGTTCTTTAGATGATCCAACAGAGGTAGAAGATAGAAGCGGGGCAACAGTTAATGGATGGAGTAATATATGATTATATATTGCGTATTAGTGACCACTAAGCAAAATCAACCTTATATAGAATATGTGGGGACAGATAAAGTTTTCTGCAATGATCTTTGCGAGGTAAAGCAAGAGCAAGGGCTTTTCGCGGTAGTAGTAGAGAAACAACTTAACCAGATGCCAAAGGAGCGCAGGAGATGAGAGCCAGTGACATAAAAATAGGCGAAGTACTAAGGGTAAAGGGAACTCCTTATTATTTTAAGCCTACAGAAATACTCAAACCCAATGCCATAAAAGGTAAAAATTACATAGTTATTAAGGGGATTCACTCTAGTAATAATAATTTTAATTTTGGTATAACTAGAGGTTTTAGGCCAAGAGAATTGGAGTCCCTAAAATGAAACCAAGTGACGCAAAGATATTAAAATTTATGTTTCGATGGCGACCACTGGGGAAAGATCAGAGAAAGAAACTTTATGAGGAAATAGCAAAGAAGGGAAAAAGATGAACACGCCAGATAAAATTAAGCAGATTAATAAGGAACTGAGAGAGATGTATAAGAAGGTGTTGGAGGCGATGAAGTGAGCAGGACAGTACAGACAATAATAAAATGTGATATTTGTAAAAGCGCAATGAATCCAGATCATAAAACTAAAACAATAAGCACGATCTTCCATACAGAACAATGTGAGGGTCGTACATGTAAACCGTATATCAGTAACGAAAAATTAGATATATGCGACGAATGTTACAAAGTTGTTTTAGGCGGCAATTTTATACATGGTTGGGGCGCTATGGGCTATAACACCTATGAATTGAAAGGCAGGGCAAAAGGGAGGGAATAAAATGAAAGAACCGGAACCATTTATAACGCATTGCGCGAAATGCAAAAAAGAGCTTAGGCTTTTGAAATATTCGACTGAAGGAAAAAAGGTGTATTGCGGAGGGTGTTATAAAAAATGATACTCAGAGTGCCAACATATGTAATATTGCCCCGGAAAACCAAAGCAGATAAAAAGATTCAGCTTAATCTTAACGTTTACCGGAACTTGAGTTACATAATTAACAATCAATGCAAAGCAGCGTTCCACAAAGCTTTTAAGCCTGAGATTGATAAGCATAAACAAAAGTTTACTAATTCTAAACTTAGGTTTACTTATACGATTACAGCAGCGAATAAGCGCAAGTTTGATATATCCAATGTGTTAAGCATAGTTGATAAATTCGCTTGTGATTCGCTAGTTAAAGAGGGTGTATTGCCGGATGATAATTGGGAGCATTTAGTATCAGTTAATTATAGATTTGCCGGTGTTACTGGCGAGAGGGTTTGTGTATTACATATAGAAGAATATTAAGATTTAAGGCCGGATTTGAAAAGTTCGGTTTTTTTGTTAAAGGGTATTGTTATATTTATAAATATATATATACTTAGAGTATTGAAAGTAATTAAACAAAGGAAGCAAGATGGAATACTTAATAACACAAAATGACCCTGAGAAAAAATGGAAGCACAGATTTTTTGTAGATTACGATTTTAAAAAAGTAACAACAGAAAAAGAGTATTTCATAAAACTAGGGGAAGCTATTCCAGACGGTGAAATCTTACTTGATGAACCCGGACGTTTTAAAAATGTAAGGCATTACATAATTAAGGTAACGGAAACAATCGCCAAAAAAAGCAAGGTATTCTATAGCCGTAAAGATGCTATAAAGTTTGCTAAATCACTATAATCAACAGCCCTTCGGGGCTAAAACCAAAGGAAAGATAATGCAGGTAACGATATATATACCAAAAAAATACGAGGCCGATTACAAAGCGGCTAAAGCAGTAGCGGAACACGCCACAGAAACGGGCGGTGTAGGTGCATACTTCATTAAGCTACATAAGGAATCAGAAGCAAGAAAGGGGGGGAAATAATGGGTGTTGTTTATAAAATAACTTTTCCTGATGGTGAGTTTTATATTGGTTCCACCAATGAGTATAAGGACAGGCAAGCTCAGCATATGTTCAGCCCAAGTAAAAAGATTAAAGAGATGATTATAAAATATGACTGCAATTTAAAAGAGTTTAGGTCTTTTTTTGAAATAATCTGCACATGTGAAAATCATAAAGAGGTGGAGAAAACCATAATTTATGAGCATAAGGATAGTGATCTAATATTAAATAAAATGGGTGTGCCTTGGGGAGTTAAGGGCAAGGTTGGTAAGCGCGTAAATATATGGATTCCCGAAGAGGATCACAAAGAAGTAATGAAGGCCAAGAAAGCTCACGGTGAGGGCTTAGGTAAGCTCTTAGTGAAGCTGGTAAAAGAAGATAAAGAAAGAAAGCAGCAGGAGTTCCACAAGTGAAAATTAAACAGATCTGCAACCACTGCTCCGGCACAAATATGCTGCAACACAGAGAATTTAAAAAGCTGGTGGTTTGCTGCCAGTGTCAGAAGATCCAGAAGAAGGAGGGGAAATGATGAACCAAGTAACTAACTTGATACAATGGAAAAACCTGACGCAAGAGCAGATGGATGAGTTTGATTTTGAGAATTATTGGTATGAGTGGCAGACTGGTAGCGGGGTTTTCTGCACCTGCGCTAAATCAGACTTTTCCTTGTCTGATAATGTCTACCGCCTAGTGATCGAGGATGATAAGTGGTATGCTATGCCAGAGTATGACGGTATGGGGGTATACAAGGATATAGTAAAGGGAAGTGATATTAAATCCCCTGAAAAATATATTAACCTTCGCCCCGCTCGCCTTGACGAGATCCCACAGCCGGAAAAAACTCTTAGGCAGAAGATTCAGGAGAAGTGGCCTGATAAAGAAGTGGTGGTGTTCGGGTGGTCTAGTGCTAATATATGGGGATGGACAACAGGGAATAAAACAGAGCATATTAAAGCTCAGTCAATGAGAGGGTTTCATACTTACGTATACCAACGCCCAGAGGATGATTCTTTCTTCCCTGACACAAAAGCCATTTACTGCTGGAATGAGTTTCTTACACTTCAACCTGTAGCAGTATTATTTGAGGCTCAAAAATGACCGCAGGAGAATCCAAAAAGAGGCTTAATGCCTACCTATTAGATTCAGGGCTTGATCCAGAAGCGCCTACTTATAGAGCTTTTGTTACTCTATGTTTGGGGTATGATGCACTGCAAGAGCAAGTGGATAGCCTGGAAGATATAGACGAGAAAGCCGGTCAGTATAGAGACTTGTTAGAAGAGACTATAAACGAGTTTCAGGCGCATCTTGACAGCAGATCAACAATTGATTATGGGACGGCGGATGAATTAAGGAATAGATTGGAGGGGATGAGGTGAAAAAAAGAGTCTTAGTAGAAAAAATGAAAAATTGCAGCCATCCAAAGGAGGATATTTGGCCGGATGGCTCCTGTCCTCACTGCGGTTGGAATATGTGGCTGTCTTATATTACACAAGAAGAGTATGATAATACGTTGACTCTTGAAGAATTTAAGATGATGGAAGAGGCAGAGCGCAAGGTGTGGGATGCATGTAATAACTTTGATATAGTATGGAAGCTTAAGGACCATCATAATAAAGGAATATTGGTAGGTGATCAGCATTATATTATCAAGTATAAAGCGAAATGTCGAGCAATACCTGGCTTTGACCAAGTGAGCTTAGTGCCGCTGGAATGGTATTAGAGGAGGTAATCGTATCGATATCATGAAAGAACCAACTAAAAAAATCACTTACTGTGACCACTGTTATATGGTTACAATCTGGAAAGAAGGACACTGCTGCGAATGTGGTAGAAACGACGGAGCTTCGAGAGAACCAAGCAAATCACAAGTAGGCGGTGAACATTATAAGTCTATGGCAATACAGCCTTATGAATACTGTGAGAGGAATAATCTCAGCATGCTAGAAAGCAATGTGATAAAGTATGTATCAAGGCATAAGGCTAAGAACGGGAAGCAGGATTTAGAGAAAGCAAAGCACTGTATAGACTTATTGATACAGGAGTATTATACGGATAATGAGCGGGAGGATATGAGGTGAGCTATTTATTGGTTAAGATTGACGGCCATTGGCATATAATAAAAGAGGATTTGGTAAGGTCGATAAACTATACAGGGAGGATAATACTTACTGATAATGGGGCGAAAGAGTATGACGGTATTATGATGCGGACATATGATTTTAATGAGGGGATAGCGGAAGTACATAAGCTTAATATAAGTAATAAGGATATGAGATGATTAAAAAGATAGAGGCAAGCGACCCAAGGGTAAGAGAAGTTTGTAATATACTTGGCTTACCGGATGAGGCTTATCAGAGCATAACAATAAAGATAGTTTCAGGGGATGTTGTCAGGGTTGAGGCTGAGTTTATAGCCAAGGGTGATGATAGGGGGGATATGAGGTGAGTGCAGTAAGGATTAACGGCAAGCACTTTAAGACAAAAGAGTATGCAGAGGGTTATTTTAATTTAATACTAAGGCAGTATGAAGAGTATGAGTCTATTAATCAAAGTTACTTTGAGGACGTATTGTGTTTGTTTGCGCATCACCCAGAAGCAACAGAGAAAGCTCATACAACTATTGTTGATATACTTTGTGTTAAGCACCCAGAGTACAAAACAAAGTGCTTTGCAATTAAGGTTGAGGATGAATCTGTATTAGATATAAATACTTTCTCAGTTAGAAAATGTTTAACTAACTTTAATTATTATAAGGCAGATGAGAGATTAAGTAAATTAGCAGTAAAGAAGGAGAAAATATGATACATATGCATGTAATGATTGTAGATATAGATGGCAATGAGTATGAGTCTATATCATGCAGCGTAAATAATCGTCATAGAGATGATATTATAAGTGAATTGATGACGGAAAAAGACTTTTTAGAAATTGGTTTTATATGTGTCAGTCAAGACTTTATTTTTATAGAGACAGAAACTGGCGTACAAAGTATACCTAGGTCTAGAGTAAAGCTTCTTGATTTTTTTGTAGAAAAATAATGTACTATTGGGGAG
>BCSF01000146.1_pt1 | contig 31957 bp, 49 predicted proteins | sample 1016431 | NCBI WGS metagenome assembly BCSF01 (sample SAMD00045685;SAMD00045686;SAMD00045687;SAMD00045688;SAMD00045689;SAMD00045690;SAMD00045691;SAMD00045692;SAMD00045684;SAMD00045690;SAMD00045691;SAMD00045692;SAMD00045684;SAMD00045685;SAMD00045686;SAMD00045687;SAMD00045688;SAMD00045689, study... | reverse complement strand
GTTTAATGTTTACAAAATTACATTTCATAGTGCCCTATCTGTGGCGGTGTGCTTCTCGACCGCTCTTTCTGTTGTGACACTTGTGACACATGCTCTGAAGATTGCTCCATTCAAGCTTGTCACCGCCGTCACGAATGCTGACGATGTGATCGACAACTTCAGCGACTGACTCACACTCAACACACAGCGGGTTCTCTTTGATGAACTTGTTTCTCAAGTTGCGCCAATGAGTTGTCTGATAGAACTCATTTCTTTTCTTGCGCTCTCTTGATGACACGTTCTCGCCAGTTAGCCACGGGCGTTGCTTTCTTTCTGGTCTATTCGGCATCTTTTCTGATCTTCATGTACGCCTTTTGCACTGCACTTGCATTCATGCCCAGCTTCTCGCCTGCTTCTCTCATGTTCTTCGTGTGCGTCACAGCGTACACGATCAAACGATCTCTGTTTCGTTTTAGATTCAAATCATTCTTCTTCATTCTTCTCAAAGTATTCGATGAACTCTTCGAGATCATCATCTAAGTCGTTCACATATATTGGCGTAAACTCGCCGACGTATGCACACCATACGTTGTATTCTAAGAACTCAAGAGCTTCAGTGCAGTCTGAGATCTCTGTCATCACTAACTGCTCAAGCATGAGTGTCTTGCTGTACACGATGCGACCGTCATCAGTTGAGCCCAAGATCGCGTCATTGTATCCGTCAGCAAAGAGTGTATGTCCTTCAAGTATCATTTGTTCTTCTTGTATTGTCTGATCTGATCAGCTCGTGGCGTCTGATAGTATTTCATGTAATCAGTTCGCCAGTTCTCTCGATAGTCTATCGTGAAGCCGAAGTGAAGATAGAAGTGATCACGCATTGTTCTGCTGTTGATCACATACTCATCGACAGGCATTCTCTGTTTGTTCTTTCTGTATTCTCTTTGATACTTAGAACTGCATTCGAGACATTGCGATCTGAGACCATTCTTGCCATGTGGCAAACGACCGAACTCTGTCACGTCTTTGATGACTTGACACTTCTTGCATTTACGTCGACTGCCCATTTGTTAGCTCTTCAATCAGTTGTTTGTCCATTTGTTTTTCGATCGCTGTCTTTCTGTATTTCTGAATAGCAACGATCTCAAAGTTCTTGTCTTGTACAAAACGTACAGCGTGACCGATCATCTTCGAGTTGTTGACTTCTTTGATCGTGTCGATCATGTGTTTCTTCTTGATCTCTTTTCTTTCAAGAATCTTCATGTCAACGATGATCTGAGCGATCTTTGATCTGATGTCATTCATTTGATGATCTTCAATCTGTGCAGTGAAACGTAAGCATTCACACGTTCAATTCGTCCGCCGTTCATGTCGTAGTACGTCGTCTCATTCTGTTTCGTGAATGGTGTGATGAACTGACCTTTCTCGTTCGTCATCTTGATTGAACAGATGTTGTCACTATCTACAAGGTACAAAAGTATAACGAATGGCGCTGAGAACGCCTCTGACGCTTGTTGACCTGCAACGAGCTTGTCGTAGCTGATCAGATATGACCCAAAGTTTCGCAGTGCATCGAGAGACATCCATCTGACTTTCACTTCAGCAACTCGATGAATCAGATTGTTCTTCATCAGTATGCCGTCGAGTCGTGCGTACTTCTCAGTCGTTGCGAACGTGAGATCATGATTCTCTGAGAGATACTCGAACATTCTCTGTTCAACTCTGTCGACTTGTTGTCTACTTCTTCGCATTGTCATTGTTTTTGCCCGTCATCATGATCATGAAGATGCTGACGATGATCGTCAGAAAAATGATCAGATATTGAAATTCAACTTTCATTTCTCTTTGGTGTTAAAGGTTAAAAAAAGACCCCATTAACTGCGTGTACCTTGCAGAACCTATGCGCCTTGTTCTTATGGGTAAGGGGTGGGGTCAGTTCTTAATTATTAAAGGTTTGGTCAAATATTATTTTGATTTTTGGGTAGTCAATTAGACAACTACCCACATATTCTTCAGCAAACTCACACATCACCTCTTTCTCTTTCTCAAGCATTGACTCAATCTTTTCCTCAATCATTCTTGATGTATCTAAATCCATTGGTAGTGTTGCTCTAACCCATTCCAATAACTCTTGCATTGGTGTTTTCATTTCTCTTTGGTGTTAAAATATTCATTCAGCAAATCTGCTAACTCTTCAGGGGTGTCGTTAATTTGTCCAATCTTTTCTCCATCTACAAAAACATCATAACCCCAATCATAACAACACCCATCTCCACAAGTGTAGTCCCAATATTCAACAGATATTTTCATTTCTCTTTGGTGTTAAAGGTTTTTGATTTCTTTCCTTACTTCCTTCCAATAGATGTAGAATCTATCGGATAAATCATCTTCAACCAATTCGCCAAGACTTAACATCTCATCAACCACAACTGCTGCGCATTGTTTTGCATCGTAGTGACCATCACTAAATAGATTAGATTGCATCTTGCTTACTAATTCTTCTGCTTTCTCTTTTGGTGTCATTTCTCTTTGGTGTTAAAGGTTTGGTCATATAGTTCTTCAGTAGTCATCAACCCTCTTTGGTCTGATAAGAACCCACACTTTCTTGTATATTCAGCAAACTCACACATCACCTCTTTCTCTTTCTCAAGCATTGACTCAATCTTTTCCTCAATCATTCTTGATGTATCTAAATCCATTGGTAGTGTTGCTCTAACCCATTCCAATAACTCTTGCATTGGTGTTTTCATTTCTCTTTGGTATTAATGTTCTATTAAAGACACAAAACCCTATTGTTCTGTATCATTATTGGTTTGTACTCACATCTCTCAAGTTTCTCTGCCACTTGGTTTAATAATTCTGATCGTTTCATTTCTCTTTTGTTTTATTTGGTCATATTATAATCTGACTTTATTCAATCTTTTGTCAGGTTATACTCTTACTTTTTTATGTCACAGATCATGATCGATCTTGAAGTTGTCGTCGTAGTGCGCGACATACTTCGGACGCTTACCCACGAACATGATGATCTTCTCGTCTTCAAGCTGACTCATCAGCTTCTCAGCATCTTTCTTCTTGCAGTCTTCTGTGTCTCTAATGAAGATCAATGCGTCGCCCTTCGACTTGCCGATGATCTTGTCAGTGATGCGCTTCTTGTCTTCAAACGTGAATACTCTTGTTCTGTTGTAGAACTCATCAGTCTCGATCTCAGCGAACTGAACTTCATCAAGCGCATTGATCGTCATCTCAAGAGCTGGCGGTTCTGCGTTTCTCGTGTACTCTGGCGAGATCTCAGTGATGTCTTTTGATCGTTCGCTCTTCTTTGCTGAGATCGTTGTTTCAGCTTTCTGCACGAGATACGCTCCAAGATGCCCTTTCGCATTGCGATCATGTTTGTTCTCGTGCAATACGATCGTGATGTGACATTGTTTCTGAGATGACCATTTAAGTAGTGACGACGCGATCATTGTCGCTTCTTCTTCATCGTTGACACCTTTTGACGCGATGTCGGCAATGCCGTCGATGATCAGCAGACCGATGTTGTCAATTGTTTGTATAACGAACTCAACGAACTTGAGACGCTCTTTGTTTGAGTCCAACGATCTAAACTTGAAGTATCTGAGTCGATCATTGTTGACGTCTGGTGATAATTGAGCCATCTGCAAGATTCTCTTCTTGACTCTACTTGCATGCCAGTCGCCTTGCTCTGTGTCCAGATAGACAACGCACTTGTCTTGAATGTGACCTTTGAGTGTGTTTGCAACTGCGTGATCTGATATGCCAGCAGATGCGAGTGAGCTGATGAAGTATGACTTGCGACTCTTTGCTTTGCCTTGCACAAGACTGAAGTTGCCGATCGTTCCAAAGATGTAGCTCTGATCATTGATGACGATGTCAATGCAACGCTCTGGCTGATCCACTGCAATCGTTGAATCAACTTCCATTTCGAGAAGACGCTTCTGCATCTCGTCAATCTCTTCTTCAGTGCTTTGATCAATGTCAAAGAATGAGTCATCATCATGCACATTGTATTTCTTGCCATATCCTTGTTTGCTGATCTCAAGCGACGCCTCTCTGAAGTCGCCTCTGTGGTTTATTACTGCGTAACACTGAAAGCTGTCATAGGGCTGTTCCGCTTGAAATTCAGTGCTTGTTGTAAACGGCCAGAACAGACCGCTGTCTTTGAAGATCACACCGCTCGTCTTTGAGTCTGTGTCGCCCGGTCTCAGCATGTAGATGTATTTGCTCGACTCGCCGACGACTGACCATGAGTTGCTGATCAGAATGTCAAGAGCTGTGTGTGATTCTCTGAACTCGCCCCATGGCGTGTGATCATCTGTCTGTTGATCACCTGCGATTCTGACTTCGTCAACGACGATCGGCGTGACTTCGTCCATGAGACGCGCAACTCTGAACAGAATGTCACGTTCTTCTTTCGTGATGCGTGTGACGTTCGTGATCTTGCCCAAGATCTTATACCCGTCAGAAGGAAACGCGACGATCTGACCGCCTCGTCCGCGTGTCTCAAACGTCACTTCGCCCTTCACGTTTCTTGCAAGTTTCTGATTGCCGTCAATGTCGTCACACTTAAAGATCCAGTGAAAGCCGTTTGATCGTGTTCTCTGAATGATCATCTTCTTTCTGAGATCGGGTGCTTCTTCATCGAGCTGAGTGATGAATCGTTCGTACTCATTCGACGTGAAGTGTTTTGCATCTATGTCAAGACACTGAACGCCGTCAAAGCCCATGACGAGCCCGATCGACTTTGTGTTTTTGAACAGACGTTCGCAGTCTTTCAAGCCCATCGGCTCGTCAGCATATTGTTGCCAGTTCTTGATCGTTGGACGTTTCTGTCCGTCAATAATTGGTATGGGCGAGAATCCACTCGCGAGATATTTCTTTGCGATTTCAGTCGTTGTCATGTTGTTGTTGGTTTATCGTATTAGTGCCCAATTGTCGCAGTTTCGTGCGTATCTGTTGGGCGACAGCGTGACACTTCGACGGTCTTTCAACTCATTAAATGGGAAAATGAACCATCGTCTATTGTGTACGTCATAGCACACTATGAAGTCGACGCCTTTGTATTTGTTCATGTCCTTAACTATTCGAGCATAGCCTTTGTCCAGACAAGTTCCGCTCTTCACTTGTATAGTGACGAATCTGTTCTCGCGATATGCAATCAGATCAATCGCTGAATGATTGATGAACGGGATCGCGACGTGCCAATCATGCTTGATCAGTTCTGCCGCGCACATCAATTCAGTCAATGCACCATACTTGTGAGAGTCAATGATCATGTCATCGAGATCTTTTCAAGGTAGTCATCGTATGACTTCGCGATGAAGTAAACACCGCCAGCTTCAGTGATCTCACGCTCGACTTCTTTCTGATCAGCAGATTGTCGATCGCGCCCGATCTTTACTTCGATGCCGTAGAATCGTCCGTTGATGATGCCGATGATGTCTGGAATGCCTTTGCGTTGAACTCCCTTTCTGTACGTCTGACGCTTCACGTCATAGATCGCGCCGTTGTTTATACGATACGCGACACCTTCTCTGATGTGATGCATGTCGAAGATGATCGTCTTCGTCAGATCATTTGCTGTCGTGTCTTTGAATCTCTTCTTCACGAGAGCGAACGCAGGCAGATCTGGCTTTGCTTCAGCTTGTAGTTGATTTGCGAGTTGCGAAAGCTCTTTCAAGTTCTTAGGAATCCATTTCTGCATTTTGTTCATCTGTGAGTTCAACACTGCGTTCGATCATTCTGATGATGTGATCTTGACCCAGAGCGTTGAAGTGATTCTTCGCGACGTTCCAGCATCTCGATTCAAAGTCTTTTGATCTCTTCTTCATACTTCATCAATTTAGCAAAGAATTTGACATACTCAGCAAAAGTCACCGCGAGTTCTTGTTCTATGTCTTGACGATGAACTCGCACGACATGAAAGTCTTTCTCTCTGTTGCGTGGATCGTATGACACGAAGTCTAAGAACTGCAAAGTCTCGATCACTATGAAGTAGTGAAGAACTTGGTGCTTGTACTCATTCGGTAGTTTGTTTTGTCTTAAATACTCGACATGCTTCTTTGACGAAGGGCATTTGATCTCGACAGCTCCGATGGCATCGACATCGTCAAAGATCAAAGCGTCTGGTGAGATCGCGAGATACGGCACATGGTCATGAATACAAAAGCCAACTTCTTCAGCGACGTGTCGATCGATGTTGCGTTCGTTGTAAACTTTGAGAGCTTCCGGTTCAAATAGAATGCCGTGTTCCATTGCTTTAGATGTGAACGACTCTTCGACACATTGAGTCATTCGTTCTGCGATCAGCTCGTCAACGAATGTCAAGTTGTTTGATTTGAAGACATTCTTTGCTCGTGAGCCCGTGATCACGCCGAGACGTGCATTGAACCACTCAGCAGATCGTTGTTCAAGATTTAGAATTTTCATTTGTTTGTTTTTAGAATAGTGAAATTTGATTTTGAGCGACGTCTTTGTACGCATCAGCATTGAATCTCAAGACGTTCAGTTCATGATCTTCTATGTCGTCAACATTGCCGACGAACTGAAACGAATATCCAGCCGTCTCTCTGAGCTTTCTTCCCTTCAGCTTTCCGCCTTCATCAGATGACTTGTTCTTGCCGTTGAAGTGATAGTCAGAATCTGCAAGTCTCTTGTTCACGAGAGCTGGGTTGACGCTCTTGACATACAGCTTTTTGCCGTCTTTCTTGTAGAGCTTGTGAAGATACTTTGACACAGCGTACCCAATACCCAGACCTTGAAAGTCTGGCAAGACGACGCTTCTGCTTCCGCGATATGCATTCTCAACCGTGCCACTGGGCATGGGCAAGAACGCGAAGAAGGCAACTGGCTTGTCGTTCCATGTCACGAGAAAACACTTCGCTGATGCATTGAGATCTTCACTTATATAGTGATGTTGTTTGAATAGATCCCAAGTTTCATATCTGGATCGAAATATCTGAAGTTCGATTGTTGGTCGTTGCCGAAGAGATGACGCTCTCTCAAGTCGCCCTTTTAGTGGTGAATAAGTCCAGTCCGGCAACAGCCAATCCATGATGTCGAAGTGACACGATGCGAGAATGATTCTTTTCTTCTTCTTTCTGATGTACTTCTGAAGAGCGTTGCTCATAGCTTTTGCAACATCACGATCAACAACTGACGTGAACTCATCGATCAAGATCACTTCGTTCTCTGATGCTTTGCCCACTTTATATGCCAGCTCTGCACGATATTGCTCACCGTTTGACAGCAAATTGAAAGGTCTGAGCCACGTTGGAACTGAACTCAGCCCCATTGCACTCAGAAGAAACGTCGCTTCTTTAGGCGTCAACCAATCAAAGTTTGAGATCAGAGATTTCTGATCGTCAAAGTTTGATTGTGAAAGATCACCGAACTCTTTCAGAAGAGTTGTCTTGCCTGTTCCACTTCCGCCGTAGATCACACCGATGTTCCAGTCAAACGTCTTGCACTCTCTGAAGTTGATCGGGATCTTGACTGAAGTCTCTTCAGTGTTCTGAATGTCGAACGCTTCGTAGACGTACTCTGTGTAGTCGTCATTGATGATCTTGTGTTTTCTCTCAATGTATTTCATGTTCAATCTTTTTCGATTCCATTTTCATTCAGATCGTTGTTCATCTGATCAACGAGATCGCGCATCGCGAACCGCGATCTCGTCATTCTTAGTGCTTCATCTGGCGAAACATGATCATCTACTAACGCGATGAAGAAAGACCATGCTTTTGTTCCTTTCGTGATCATTTTAATACAGATCAGGGAATTGTCTTCTGTGATACTTAGTGAACAAGTATTCGCCGTCAGCACCCAGTTCGCGTCTCAGCGATCCGATCTCATCTTTCACTCGTGACCATTTGTTGTACACGCGTGAATCTTCTGTTCTCTGATAGAACCAATCAAATGTCTTCAGCAGTTGATCGAGTCTTTGTTTCTTTTCTGTCGTTGTCATTGTTTAGAATTTTAACCATCTGTTTCTTCTCTCGTACTTTCTGATCAGCAGTGCATTGTTGATCAGAACTCTTGTCGTTGCGTCAGTCCATTCTGTCGCAGATGCTGAGATCATGATGTTCAAAGAATCCCAGCGCAGTTCGTTGATGTATCTGTTCAGATACACTCGATGTCTTCTCTTACGAAAATAGTTCTTCATCGCTCTTGTTGATTTTATACATTCTTCCTTCACGAATGAATCGACATTCAAATTCGTGATCTTTATTCTGAGCGACCCAGATCGTGCCCATCTGATCAAAGAGTTCACATGCAAGATCAAGAGCTTCACGTCGTTTCATTGAGCTTCGTTCTAAGTTGTGCAAATGCTGTTTTGTACTTCTTCAGATCTTGAATCTGTTTGATCAGCTCTTTCTTCTCACGTTCAGATTCACTCAACACATCTCTGAGATCAGAGACGATCTCATTCTGTCTCGCGAGTTCTTCACGAACATTCAAGATCATGTTGTACTGATCGAACTTCTTCTCTTTGATCAACGCAGTCACGAAGTCATAGACTGAGCAATACAGATCAAAGTGTTTCAGACGTTGATCTGGATTGATGTGATACTTGTCCTCATGCTGTTGCGTTGAATAGATCACGGTCGAATGATTCATATCAAAACACTCAGCGATCTGTGTCGTCGATCCCATCACACGCATCGCGACGAATGTCGCTTGTCTGGCGTCGACGATCTCTCTTCGTCGTGAACGAAGAGAGATGTCAATGCCAAAGTTCTCATGAACAGCCGCGATGATCACTTTTGTCTCGTACTGCATCAGAACGGGAGATCATCATCGTCTGAGCTGTCGAACGCTTCTGACGAAGTTGTTGTTGGAACGCTGATCTGATCAGGTGTCGGATCTGGTAGATCTGCCCAGAATTCTGAGTCGTCGATCGCGTCTTGATCATTCAGTTCAAGAACAAGAACTTTGTTGACGTAACAAGCAAGACCTTTTTTGCCAGCCAGTTCCCATGTTTTGAGAGTTGCTTGACAGCGAAGAACAGATCCGTTGCCGATCAGATCGTTGAAGATCTGCTTGTTCAGATCGTACACTTTCGGCGTGTTCTTGCTCTTCATACGAATTGTTGGTTGCTCATACTTCAGCGTGCCGTCTTGACGCTTGATGTTTACATGATCAAGAATCTTCATGCTCTGAAGTTGTTTCTTTGACGCATCGTCGAGCGTCAACTCAACTTGATACTTCTCAGAAAGTTTGTTCGGGCCCGATCGTTCTGTCAGCTGGGCCCAGTTAGCTGTTCCAGACACGATGATCTGAACGCCTTTGTCGAAATCAATTTTGCTCATTTGTATTGATTTTAGATGTCGTCAAAGAGACTCGTGACGACTTCGAGTTTTTATCTGTGCTGTATTGGTAGATCAGTTGTCATGAACTCAATCACGTTCAGAAGAACACACATGAGAATGAAACTGATTGAGATCAGCAGAAACAATACCACGGGTGGGTAGTGTTTTTTGATTAGTGCTTTGATATTCGCTTTCATATATCTGTCAGATTGTTGATGATCTTTTCTTTGATTTGTCTTGCGCGTGTAGATTTCAATTTCAATCCGTTCACGTTCGCTTTGTCGTTCTTTTCTTTGATTTCTTTGATGAAGAGTTCACATTTGATCTCATACAGATCGAGAGACTCGATCATGATTCTGATTTCAAACTCACTGAAGACTTCTCTCAAGTTCATGATGTTGCGATTGTGTTTTCGAAAGTCATGATCTTATCGTACAGATCAGAACGCTTTGTTGATTGCATTGAGATCAGATCAGACTCGAAGTCTTCGATCATTTGATACACTCGACTGCGTGTGATGTTCTTTGCGTTGTAGATGTCTTGCACCATCATGTTGAATGTTGACGCACCCAAGATCTCGCCGTTGACGACGCTTGTCTTGTTCTTATTAAAGTCACCACAGATTCTGTGGAATGTTTCTGCTTTGAAGATTTCGATTGATGTCATGCTGTTGTTGTTTAAGTGAGAGCGACTCGCGTCGCTCTCTGTTGGTTTTTATTTTGTCAGTTGTTCGTTTCGAGTCACGACTTTCTTCGCGCAGTCTGTTCCGAATTCGAACCAACCCTGTGAATCGTGATCTTGCGGGAATTCGTCTGGGTAATATACACACCCGTCATCGATTGATAATTCCAACCAGACTTTTTTCTCTGGGTTCAATTTCTTACCGCATTTTGAACAGCAGTCATTTTCAAGATCTTGTTTGAATGTGAATGGCTTTTTCATTGTTGTTGTTGTTTAAGTGAGAGCGACTCGCGTCGCTCTCTGTTAGTTTTTATTTTCTCTCGTTTTGCTCTGCTTGTGCGATCATGTCTTTGATCATTTGCGTGTGTGGCGACCAACACCCAAGACACATCTTTGCAAAGTATAGCATCTCAGTGTAACACACTCCGTCAAACCAGCCGTACAGCATATTCAAGAACTCGTCTTCGTGGTACTTGATGTTGTTTTTTGGCTCTCTGAATCTGAGAGTTCTGATGTCTGCGATCATCATCACGATGCTTGTTCTTTGTTCTGCTGTGATTGATGCGTTGTCGAAGTAAATTGTTGCTTCCATTTTGTTGTTGTTTTTGTTGTTGTTGTTGTTATTACTTCTGTAAATGTACGCCTTAATTTCTTATAAACAACAACTAACACGAAAAAAGATGGAATTTTTTTTTCATGTATATAAAAAGAAAGAGCGCGATCACATCGTGATCACGCTCCAACAACAACAACAACACGTCAGAGAACGTGCTGACTTTTAATGCTTCGCGAATACTTTGTACAATAGAATGAAGATGATCAGACTCACGATCAGGGCTATCAGTGATCTGATCAGAAGATTCGCACTCTCAAAGATAGATGTCTTTTCTTCTTTGATCACACGAACGACTTCAACTTCTTTGACGATCTCGATCGTGTCGCTTTCACAGATCGCTTCGATCATGATCGTGTCGTGTATCTTCTGCAACTTAACGACGACGCCTTCACGCTTGATCTCGCGAACGATCGTGTCATGAATGATCAATGTGTCAGAAAGAATCTTTTCTTCTGTGACGATCGCTGTGTCGAGCTTCACGATCGTATCTCGTGCAATGCTCGGATCTTTTGCAATCGCACGTCTTAGGTGAAACTGCGCACCACATGACGAGAGAGTTGCGAAGATCATGATGATCAGAGCGATTCTGATCAGAGCGACGATGATCTCGACGTTTCTTTCTTTTCTTATCCAATTACGAACCACACGCTTCACATTCATCTTGATTCTCGATCGAACACTGGGGCTGTTCAGCTTCTGTCAACTCGTTGACCCAGTCTTGAAAATTATCTTCACTCATTTGACGATCGGATCTTTTGCAAAGAACAAAGCGAATGCAACGCCCATGAAGCCACCAAATTCTGTGAGTGATGCTTTATCGAATCCAACGAGTGTGATGCCTGTCATGAAGATGATCAGACCGACGATTGTCGTCTTGCTATTTTTGAAAATTCTTTCAATCATGATTTTTTTATATATTTGTGAATGATGCAAGAGTAGTCTTGTTTCAAAGGTTTATTGGTTTTAAGTTAAGAGGGCGCAATTCATTGCGCTCTCTTTTCTTTTAACCTCTTTTGATCAGATCGATCTCACGAGTCAAGAACTTGTTCTCAGTCTCTAACTCAGCGACACGTTGTGTCAGATTCAAGATCGTTGTCTGTGCTTCTTCTAAACTTGCGCTCATCTCATTGATGCGCTTCAACAGATCTTCTCTGAACATTGTCTCTGGGTTTTCTGATCTTCTTTCTTCACGCAATTCTCGTGCGGACTCGCGTTTGTTTCTGATGTAGTTCTCGTAAAATTTGAACGCGGCGCCCGACCCTAAGATCGTCACCACTGCGATGATTAGTTCTTGTGTTTCCATTGTCTCGTGACTCTTATTTGATTAACAACTGCCGCGAACGCAATGATCAACCAGCCGAATCGACTGGGTGCTTCCCACATCAAGCCGCTGATCAAATACTCTTCAGCAGTCAAGATCGCCACGAGAGTCGCGATGATTGTTGAGTAGTATCTGCAACGAAGATCTCTCATGCCTACTGAATAGAACTGAAACAAACCGCCGAACAGAGCAAAGAACACGATGTGCCATTTGAAGCCGATTTCACTGATGACTGCAAGAGGTAGAAGAAACGTGTGCAATGTCGCGATCATCAATTCAAGAAATTCAGAGTCAGCGACATGAACGATCGTTCTCAGATTCTTCTTGATGTGGTTGAAATCAATCATCTGACTCTTCTTTTTTCGCTTTCGCTTTTTTCACTTTGTTGTATTTCGCGAACTCTTTCTGAACATTGAACGACGGACACGCTTTGTTGGCGAACTCATTATGACCATGAATCGTCGCTTCTGGATAGTCTTCAAGCAAATCTTCGATCACTTTGATCAATGTCGCTTTCTGATCTTTCGTTCTTGTGTCTTTCGCTTTGTTGTCAGAATCAACGCCACCGACATAGCAGATGCCGATTGAGTGTTCATTCTCGCCGAGAGTATGCGCACCGATCTTGTGCAGTGGGCGTCCGACTTTCAACGATCCGTCAAGCTCAATGACTAAGTGATAGCCAATGTCTCGCCAGCCACGCCCTTTGACGTGCCATGATCTGATCGTCTCTGTGCTGATGTCACGCCCTTCTTTTGTAGCAGAGCAGTGAATGATGATTTTGTCGATTTTTCTCATGTCTTTCTTTCTTTAGTTATTCAAAAACACCGCTCGGGACTATTTCTCCCGTCTCGATGTTGAACTCACTCGCTTTGCCATACTCTTTCTCTAAACTATTCGACAGCTCTGAGAGTTCGAGTTGAGTCGCTTCAAGAGTCGCGACTGAATTCTTCAATCGCTGTTCAACTTGAATCTTGACTTGATAGTCGTAAGCCAAAGACTTTTCGAGTTCTGATTTCGCAGTCAATAGATCTCTCAATCTTTGCGTGACTGCTTTTGATAGCTTTTTCTTTTTCATTGTTGCTGTTTTTAATTTTACTAATTTATGAAACAACGCTCTCAAAATTATGAGAGACGCAGAATTGTGATCGCACCGCCATCACCGTTCGTCGAAGTCACTTTGTGATTGGCAGTCCCGTGTTGCAAGAAAGTGAAGAACTCAAGATTGTCGCCAGCATCAACGTCGACGCTGAACGTGGTCGATGTTGTCGACTTATGTCCGTAAGAGTTGTGACGAAAATACTGAATGTCAGTTCCGCCTTGCACGATCGTTCCGTTGATCTTCGCAGATGCACCGAAGTTGTTTCGATCAGCGACTTCATTTTCCCAATTTATGTTCCAGCTGATGAGATACGTTCCGCTCTCATCAAAGCTCAATCTGTTTGTCGACTGAGTGATCGCTGTTGTCCCACTCATGTTCGCACCACTTTGAAGATTGATTGACGTGTTGCTTGACGTGTACGTCTGAGCTGTTGCGAACAGATACTTCGTTGGCGTCCATGCAACCGTTGGGAGACGAGCTGAGTCAAACACGCCACTCGTGATCTTTGAAGCCGCGAGATTTGGAATTCGACTTGTTGAGAATGTTCCGCTTGTGATCTTTGATGCGTCCAAGTTAGGAATTCGAGCGGTCGCAAATGAACCGCTCGAAATCTTACTTGCATCAAGACTCGGCACATCACTTGCTGTGATGCCCATGTCACCGGTAACGTCTAAGTTTCCAAGAATCTTGATTGCCATGCTCTACTGATTAAGCTCTGACACCGCTCACTGCGAGATAGTACGTTCCACTCGGTAGTCCGCTGATGTCAATGTCACGACTTGTCGGGTCTTGTGTGATCTCAGCAAAGACTTGAAGACCTGTGCTGTCATACAAATTGATATTTGCAGGGAACTCAGCTTTGTGAGTTGTTCCGCCAACAGAGATCGAAGTGACACTCGTGTGAGTTGAGTTGTAGCTCACGTAATCATTGACGAGATCAACACCGTTTCCAGCATCGTCGTCAGTCGCAGAGATACCCGTGTGAGATGCATTGCCTACCATTACGTCAGCAACAAGATCACGAATCTCTTCATCACTTCTTTGAGTGTTCGTATCAGTTGCCGCGATCGTGAACGATGGATAAGTTCCAGTCACCGTCACATTCGATCCGCCAGTCAAAGAAACCGTCTGATCAGGCGAGTCGTTGACGATTGTCAAAGTGTCGCCACTGACGCTTGTGCTAATACCAGTTCCGCCAGTGATCGTGAGCGTGTCATTGTTAGAATCTGCAACTGCTGTGCCAGAATCAGACGCAACATTCTTGAAGATGTTTTGTGATGACCCGCGATCGCTGTTCGTCAACGTCACTGAACCACTTGAACCGCCACCAGACAAACCAGTTCCAGCTGTCACGCCTGTGATGTCGCCAGCGTTGTTTGAGTATTCTGAAGAGATCGGAATGTTGTAGTAAGTAGATCCGTCGTTCGTGAATTCCCAGCGATCATTCGCTTCGTTGAATCTGAACAAGACGTTCGTTGATGTTCCACGTTCAACTTCAATACCAGCGTTTTGAGATGGCGTGCCTGTCTCATCATTGTTCAAGACGATGATGTTGTCACTCACATTCAAAGTTGCTGTGTTGATCGTAGTCGTCGTGCCGTTCACCGTTAAGTTTCCAGTGATGACGATGTCGTTCGAGAATGTCTTGTTGCCAGCGATTGACTGAGCGCCAGATGTACGAACAACCGTGCCGTCAACGTCGATTGTGATCGTCTCATTTGTCGATTGATCTGTCGTGAAATTACCGCCCGTTTGAAGACCGTCGCCAGCTGAGATCGTGATCGTCGCATCATTCGCCGCTGATGGGATCGTTGGCGTCCCAGTCAGTGATGAATAGGCTCCGTCGAACGATGAAGTCCCAGCACCGATCAAAGAACGAACTTCTGCACCAGTGATGCCAGTTGCCAATGAAGGCGTCGATCCGTTTGTTGTGATCGCTGGATCTGCCGTGTTTGTTGCAGATGCTTCGATTCCGTCGAGCTTCGTCTTCAGTGCGTTTGTGAAGTTGTTGTCAGACTGAACGTCTGCACTGATCACACCAGAAGAGATCGTGATTCGAGATCCGATCTTGACGCCCCCAAGAGCTGACGCAGTTGCTGTGTCAAGATTGATCGCATCAGCGGCCGCTGTGATACCAGTTCCGCCAACGACATTCAATGTCACTGCGCCACTTGATCCGCCGCCTGTTAAGCCATTTCCTGCTGTGACGCCCGTGATGTCGCCCGTCGCAGAACTTAGATTGACCCAGTTCGATCCGTTATAAAAACGAATCTCGTTGTCATTCGTGTTGTAATAGATCTGGCCAGCAGATGGTGAACCCGGGTTTGAACTTGAATTTGAAAGTCTTGCATCGACTAACTGATTCCCGTTCATGTCAAGATTCCCGCTGAGATCTATGTCATTGAGAAATTTAATTGCTTTTTTTTTTATTTATTTAGTTGAAGTAAGCTCTTCCAAAGGTTGGTACTTTGAACTCAATGATCACTCTGTTCAATGACATGTGATGCACGATTGCGATCACTTCATATCCGTTCGAGTCATGCACTGATACTGATGGTTTTTTTCCGAGATTGTGCGTGATGTCCCACTGATCACTCGCATTCGATTGAATGTGTTCAAAGTGTGCGTCACTACTTGCACCACTGCTGTTGACGGTGACCGTGTTTGCAGTCGTCGTGCTGAGTGAGACTGAGTTGCTTGAGTTTACGTTTACACTTACCGCCATCTTATTCTGTCACATCATCTTGAATCGTGAATCGCCCTGCGAGCCATGTTGACACCGCACCTGTTGACGTTCTCGTCGTTTGTAGATCGTATTGATAAACACCAGCAACGATGTCCATGTCTGACGCTGACTTGCTCATCGTCAGATTCCCGTTTGAATCTTTTGAGAAGTCAGAATCATTGAATGTCAGAACTGCAACGTCTGACGCTTTGCTTTTTTTGACTTGAGCTTTGAATGTGTACAGCGTCAAATCGATTGCGTCATTGTTAGAATCAGTCCAGTCCATATCGAGACTGAACGTGTCATTCTTCAGACATGTGATGTTGAGTGTCGATTGAACTACTAAATTGACGTCCGCCATTTTTCTTTCTTTTTTGTTTTGTAATGTTCACACAGAAAGAATCTTCTTGATCAAGTGTTGCTTCAAAGATAACTATCAATGTGCTGTTTTTTTATTTCTCTTTTTTCTGTATGATGAACCAATTGTCGTTGTGCGCGAGTAACGTGATTCCATCAAATGCTCTGTCCATTATATATTCACTCTCTTGATCAATTCTTTGTCCGTTGTTTGGTGACAGCGTGATCGTTTTGTTTGCTCCGATCGTGTCGTCAGTTTTGAATCTCAAGATCATGCCAGATTCTGGCTCTGGTAGTGTGATCGTGTAGGTCCCGTTCGCTCCAGAATATGAGATGAAGTTGAAGTGATCAGATGCTTGAATCGTCTCAGAGCCGCCAGAGTTTGCACTGATGTCATTGATCGTGACATTCACTCTGTCTGTTGTTGTAAACTCACCCACTGATGTTGTCGCGAGAGTTGTTGCACCAGTCACGCCAAGAGTTCCACCGATCGTCTGATCACCATTGACTGCGCTGTCTTCAACATTGATCTCAATCGCGTTGACGATCTCATCAGTGCCTTGTTGCTGACTTACTCTGAGAGAAGGATCAGTTCCGCCCCCAGAACCAACTGGGTCGTCTGAAGAGATGTTCGTCAGATCTTGTGAGATCACGAACCACTCACCGCTCCATGTGTCTGTGTTTGCACTGAACTCACCACGCAACATGATCCATGTTTTGCTGTCGAACGTGAGACGTTGACCGAAATCTGTGTTCGCAATGATTGAGCCGTCGTATCTCTCGATCGGTTGTTTGTGCAATGAAAGAACTTCTTTCGTCAAGAGCTTGAAAAGTTCAGTAAATGAGCCAGAGTTGCCTCTTCGCCACAGCGTTGATCTGACCCATGCGCTTCCGTTATTTACAAAGAACGAACCTTGAAGACCGAATGAATCACTGACTCTCAACTCGCCGAGATCAAGCACGAGATTGCTGTTGATGTCTGTGTCTGTATTTGTTGCAGAATACACTTCAACTTCATCGACGAATCCGTTGTCGTTGATGTAGGTCACTTGTCGCGCTTCCATCGTGATCGTCTCGTCGAAGTATGTCGGAATCGTTTGAAGTTGATTCTGATTGTCGACAGCTCGCCAGAAGTTCACGTCGATCTCAACATCACCAGAAACTGGCAGTGGCGGTGTGACTAAGTACGCAGGGCCTTGCATGAATAAACCACTCGCGTCATTCTTTGCAATGCCGGCATCGATGTGATAGTATGACGCAGTCGTCGTCCATGAAGTTGGGCCGAAGATCTGACCGCCCAAAGTTCCAGCAACCCAATCTCTCTTCAGATAGTAGAACGTGCCGGGATTGTTGATGTCTTCAACTCTGATCTCAATGCGCCAGATCGGGCGATAAAATTCAAGAGCAACGCTTGGCGGTGTCGTGTTCAATGTCAACTGATACGTCAACAGAAGATCCATGCTGAGACGTCCGTTGCTTGAGTTGGGGACGAAACCAATGTTCTGACGTGGCGTTGCGCCCGTGTACACGAGACGATTCGCGAGAAGATTGCTGGCTCTGGATTGATTGTATCTGATTTGAACTCTCTTCAGAGCTGGCAAAAAGTTGAAAGAATTGCCTGCAAGACGGGCACCGCCAGATGTCGTTTGATTCAAAGTGAGATCATCTGACGCTGACGCTGTGCTGATCTTTGTGCCGTCGTATTGATACGTCGTGACGTTACGAGATGAACCAACTCGCTCGACGTATTGCTCGAAGTGAAAGACGCCATTCTTCTGATAGAATCTCGCACCGAAGCCGATGCAGAGTTCTTTGAGAATGTCAAGGTAACTTGAATAGATCACCGTCCCATCTTCTTCGATGTCTGTGTAGACTTGAGCGTCGAATCTGATCAAAGTCGCTGGGTCAGTTGTTGCGCTGTACGTCATGTTTGTGTCCCAAACATTGAGCGTCGTCGCGTAAAAAGGGTCCGTTGATGCATACAGATCGCCCAAGCCAATTGCGTTGACAGATGATTCGATGAACTCTTCAAGAGTGACATCAATCTTTTGCTCGTATAATTCGTTGGCAAGAAATCCGATTCCATCTGTTGCAGTGATTTGAACGACACGCGGTTTGACATCGTCTTGATCTGTGATCAGATCTTGCAGAATGATTCCGGTCCAATATGTATTGTAAGAACTGCCGTCATGTAGCAAGATTCTCATCGTGAATCTGTCTTCTTGATGTTCGAGAAGATGCGTCAGAAACGTGTCGAAATTTGAGTTCGTGTTGTACGCATTGATCACGCACTCTGATGCAACGATCGAGCTGACGATGTCGTCAGTCTCGCCAGTGTAATTGAGTGAGAAACCTTCAGACGTTACGTTGAACGAAGATGACGCAACCGTCCATTCGTCATCGTAGATCTCGATCTTGTACTGCTTGTTGTTGCTTGATTTGAATTCGCTGTATAATCTTAAACCCATCAGAATCCTCTATATCTTGAACGTGTTCTTGTTGCTTTCTCTGAGCTGAGAAGAATGTCTTGACCGCTGATGCGTCCGTGAACGATCACGTTCTGTCTTCCGCCCGTCATCATTGCGTCGAGTTTTGACAGCGGGATCACAGCTTCAGATTCACGACCTTCGCCGATGAGCGCGAGAGTTGGGCCAGTTACGATCCCGCCCTTCGCAAGAGCAGGAATGTCATTGCCCTCTGCCATCTTCTTCATGTGTGCCCCGATCATTCCGCTGATCGCGATCAACCCAGCACCGGCGGCGATCGCGAGAGCTGGATTCATTGTGAGTGTTGACATCTTGAAACCCTTCAGAGCGATCCCGTATTCGATGAACATCTTCCCAAGTTGACTGAGCATCTTCGCGAATTGACTCAGAAGAAAGTTCTGCATGTCAGCCATCGATGCTTCGCCCATCATCATTGCGCCAGCGATGTCAGCCATTCCAGCGATCGTGTCAATCGCCATTCCTTTCATCATGTCAGACATCGTCTGATTCAGCTTCATCGCCGCGACTTGCATCTTGACGAATGCACTGCTGACGGTGTTCGCTGTCTTGTCCATTTTCGCTGGATCAATCGGCTCAAACTCTACGTCATCAAATTCTTCTTCAATTTCTTCAAGATCAAGATCAAAGTCGATGTCTCTTGGCGCGATTACAAATGTTCCGTCGCTCAATTTTATCTCTTCAAAATTCAGAGCGGCCTGCATTTCACGACCAAAGTCTCTCATTGCGGCCGTTTTCAAGAAACGCTTGTGAATTTCGTCAGCGAGTTTCTCGAACTCAGTTCGAGTGTCTTTTGCTTTGTCGCCCATTTTATCTAAGGACGACGAATACGTCTTGTTGGTAGTTGTTGCGCCACTGATTGTGCTGGCCATGCCATCAGCTTCGTTGTTCAGACTTACGATCTCACCATTTGCAACGTCCAATTGACGCTCTAATTCTTTGACAGAGATGTTGACCATCAAGATGCTGTTCGCGACTTCTTGCATCTCTGGAGTCACATCAGAAGCCATGAAAGACGTCGCCGCATGTTTTAATTCAGCCGCGCTCGGCATGTGCCCGAATGCGTCAGCGGCCTGAAGCGCGAGATCTTCTTGAGATTTCAGAGCTTCGTTCAGTTGCTTCTGTGCGTCAACGGCATTCTGAGTCGCTTGAGAGATTTCGTCTTGCATTGCGATCATGGCGATCTTCTTCGAGACTTGATCGTTGAGTTCTTTTTGAAGAGCAATCAAATCATTGACTTCACCTTTTTCATCTGCAAGACGAGGCAAGAAATCTTTGTACTCAGTGTTCAGTTTCTTGACAAGACGCTGTCTCATCTCGTTTGAAGTATTCTGATCTTTTATCGCATCGATCAAAGAATTTGCTTGACGAAGTTGAACTTGATTGTTCGCGATTTCATCTTTCGCTTCGTCTGACAACTCTCTTTTGAGTTCAACATCTTCTTCTTGCTTTCTGTTGAACATTGCGTACACGCCGATCAAAGCTGTCAGTCCAGTGATGATCAATCCCACTGGGTTGGCGTTCATTGCAAGATTGAGAAGACGTTGAGCGGCCGCAGTGACTTTTGTTGCGACACCAGTTCTGACGATCGCGATCTTCAAGATTCTGAAGTTTCTGATCATTCCGCCCGTGACGAATAGAACTGGGCCGATCGCGGCCAAAAGACTCGCCATGACGACGACAAGTCTCTTTGTTTTTGGACTTGCATTGTTCAACTTCGATGCCAGTTCTGCAACACCTTCGATCATTGGAACGACAGCATCAGCGACGATCTCGCCGACAGAAATACCGAGACCTTCCATTGCTGACTCAAGACGTTTCGACGCGCCAAATGCCGTGTCGCCCATGATGTCTGACATCTCTTTGGCCGCACCCGCGCTGTTCTCAAACTCTGATGTCAGCGGTGCGATCTGATCAACGCCCTCAGCTAATACGAGAAGAGCAGATTGTGCCGATCGACCGACTTCGTCTTTCGCATCTGCAAGATTGAGACCTTTTTCTGCAAGTTCTTGAAGAGCTTCAGAGACTGGCTTGCCAGTTGCGCCGATCTCTGAGATGATACGACGCAGGGCCGTACCCGCTTGGGACCCCTTGATGCCGTTGTTTGCAAGAACGGCCAACATTGCAGATGTCTGTTCGAGCGACATGCCCGCACTCTTGGCGACAGGCGCAACGAACTTCATTGAATCTGCAAAGAGATTGATGTCGAGAGCTGATGAGCTGAATGACGACGCCATGACATCTGTGACGCGACCAGTTTCTGACGCGTCAAGACCGAAAGCTCTCAGTGTAGAACCAGCAACTTCGGCCGCGTGAGCAAGATCGGCGCCAGATGCTTGAGCAAGATTCAGTGTCGACTCTGTGACTTTGTTGATCTCAGTCGCTGAGAAACCCAGCTTCGCGAACTCTGTTTGAAGACCTGCAACTTGTGACGCTGAGAACATTGTCGATGCACCCAGATCTTTTGCGTTCTTTTCTAAAGCGGCGAATTCTTCAGCAGTTGCACCAGAGACAGCTTTCACTTTGCTCATCTCATACTCAAAGTTCTTGAAGACATTGAATGAGACGGCGCCCAAAGCGGCCAATGGCGCAGTGAGCTTCATCGACATGTTCTTTCCGGTCTGTTGCATCTTGCGACCGAAACGATCAAGAGATCTTTCTGCCTTGTTCAGCCCCTTCTTGAAAGGGCTGATGTTGGCCATGAGCTTAAAGTTTAGACTTGAGAGACTCGCCATTCTTTTGTTTTGTCAGTTCGTTCATTTTGTTCACAGCTTCAAGAACTTCGCCCTTCGTCCAGATCTTGTGTTGTTTCTCTTGTTTCTCCCACGGAAAGACGATCAAGTCTTTTGCTTTGATCGACTTCTTCGTGTGAGGGTTCAACAACACTGCCGTCTGCCAACGAGTTCGTTCCCACTCAGTCTGTTCTTTTCTGTTCTCACTTTCGTTGAATCCATTGACGCAATTTCGCCACATTCTTGGCGTCATGTCGTAGAACTCCTCTGGTGTGAGTCTTATTTGACCGAACGCGAATGACTCAAGATCGTCCCAAGTCGCGGGTTTTTCTTCGCTTCGGCCTACTTCTTTTTTTCGTCAGACGGCGAACTGAACTGAGACTCAAAAACTGCGAACACTTTTTCGATCAATGCTTGATCTTCATCAATCCAATCAGCGATGTCGCTGACGTCATATCTGAATTTGACTTTCTCTTTTCGAGCTCCGTCTTTGAACCCGCAATACATGAGAGTGATTGCGTGATCAAGTGTCATGTCGTTTCCGAACTTCTCAAGATCGCTCAACGTCATTCCAGTCATCTGTGAGAACTCACGCAGTGCGTTGAATCCAAATCTGACTGGATACTTTCTTTCATTCGTTTCAATTATCTGAACCATTGTTGTAGTTGTTAAAAAGAGAGCGCACGATGTACGCTCTCTTGATTGTTAAAAATTACGCCACAGACGCTTGAGTCAATGTCGAAGTGCCCTCGAAGGAGAACGAGTAGGTCACATTGTCTTCAACGCCGCCTTCTTGTTCGTAGCTTGTCAAGTAAGCGTCGCCAGTGTAGTCGATCTCACCCGATGTCATTGAGCCGAACTTCACTTTCACGAGAGTTCTGTTCGCTAACAAAGTGAACAAAGCGTCTGGTGAATCGAAGTCGCCACTGATTGAGTAAGTCACGAGTCCGTCACCGCTCAATGACCAAGATTTCAACCCTTCAAGTTTCTCAGACCAACCGGCTGAGTCTTTGGTAGTTGTGTCGCGTGTTTCCATTGAAACACTTAGACTTGCAGATGTACAGCGTCCGATCACGTCATAAGTTGAACCGCTGTCTTCAGAAATTTGAATCACGACGTCAGTCGCGTTCATGATAGATGTTGCAGGCATTTTCTTTCTTTTTTATTTATTATTCAAAAATTAATCAAGTGAGACTCTGAACACAAGATCAACTTGTGAGCTGAATGTTCTCTCGTCGTCACTAAACAAATCACGTTCACCGTCAAATGAACACGATTGTACTTTCACATTCTCAATCGTCTGATTCATTCTGACGAATGCGTTTCTAATATACGAAACTCCATTCTGTGTGTCAGAATAAGATGTTGACACGATTGTGATTCTGACGCTTAATTCGTCGACGTGTGAGTCGCTGTCTTTTGATCTTTGTGAATCATTGACGACGATCTCATAGATCGCGAATGGCGTTGCTGTTGTTTGTGCACCGATCAATGGGAAAACTCTACCACCGAAAAGTGTGTTCAGATTTGAATCTGACGCGAATTTGCTTTTGATGACTTTCCCGATCATTTGATTGATGCTTTCACTTTTGCATTCACGAACGCTCTCATCAGCGTCTTGAATGTATTTCTAACCATTGAGAGACCGCCCTTCTTCGCTTTCTGGGCGAATTCGTAGTTGCCCCCTTTAACATATTGACCAGTCTTGTTGATGAAACCGTACTCAACAAAGTGAGCAAACCAACCGCCTTTCTCAGGGTCTGAGAACTTGCCTTTCACTCTTGCCCCAACTGAGAGCTGAGAGAAAGTCTGTTTCTTTCTGACAGGTGACGTGATGATTCCGATCGACTTCTTCAAAGTCCCTTTTGGGATCTCAGCATATATGCCGCCGTTTCTGTACACGGTCACATCTTGCTCGTCTTTGATCGCGTCTTTGAACTTCTTCACCATTGGCTTCAGAGATTGTCTTTGAATGCGTCTGATGTCTTTTGTCGAGACTGAATCTTTCACGAGCTTCAACTCTTTGAATGCTCTCTCAAATTCTTTCATGAGAGTGTCTTCATCAAAGCCGATGCTGTTCTTTGTACTCGTCGGTCCTTTCTGTGCGCCGATACGCATGAACGTGTTCATTCCCATCAGTCCGTCAGTCTTGTTTCGATTCGTTGAAAAGACTCACGAGAGTCAGCGTTGATGATCGCTTCGATCGTGTACGTCTTTCCGTTGTACTCAACGCGCATCTGTTCGTTCAGATCTGATCTGTGTCGAATGAAGAAATCAACTTTCTTGACAGCAACGATCTGATCAGAGACTTCTTTTTCAGAGCCTGATCTTTCAACTACTTTCGCCCATACAGACGCAAGTGTTGAGAAAGATTTGTTGATCTGACCGAAATCATCTGTCGAAGTCGTGAACGTCTTGATCGTGATTCTTCTGTCGAGCTGTCCAGATTGTTTGATCATTAGAATGTGAAGATTCTATATGGGTTCCACAGATATTCACTTGCAGTCGGCAAACGACGAACTGAGTCAGATCTTTGATCGTATAGATCAGAGATCACTAACATCATGCCTTGAATCAACGGACGAGGGATCGCTGAGACATCTGTTCCAACAACGTATCTGACGATCACTTGATTCACTACGCCAGCGGCCGCGAACCATCCAGCTGTCGATTGAACTCGTGCTGGTTCTGAGATCACATCAGTGAGAAATTGATCAGAAGTCAAAGAGACTTCAGAGCCGATCTCATCGACGTATTTCACAGAAGTGATTGATGCAACTGGGCCTCTTGAGAGATAGATCAGATTCGACAAATTGTTCCACGAGTTCTTCGGGAATTTATCGAAGTATTCGTCGATCGTTGTCGTCACCAAGATTCTGCGTGTGTACTCTTCACACATCTGACGAGATGCTGTGATCAGTGCGCTGATCAACATGTCGTCTTCTGCATGATCTACACGAAGAAAGTTCTTCGCTTCTTCGAGCGTGATCGGCTCAGTTGTTGCTTCAGTTACGATGTCAAATGCCATGTCTTATCGTGTTTCCTTTTTCGTTGTCTTCTTGACTGCCTTCTTTGCACGTTTCTTCGCCGGTTCAGCGATCACTTCACAAAAGCCAGCATTCAAGAAATCTTTCGCCATCTCTGATGGGATTTCAGCTTCCGCGAACTTGCGGAAGCTGAACCCATTACCAGAGACAGATTTGAGAAATCTGACTTTCATGCTTATGCTTGAACTAAGTGCTTCACTGCACGAGAATCAAGAACAGCAGAATCCTTACGAGCGTAAGCAACGAAGCCTACTTCGAGTTCATCCATGTACCTTTCGTTCAAACGTACCATCTGTACACCACCCGCAGAGCGAACAACGAACTTGCTGAAGTCAGCCGCCAACATTGTTTTCTTGCCAGTTGCGATGCTTGACTCCATGTCATTATTGTAGTAGATGTTGTAACCGAACAACTTGTCTGGCTGACCTGCGGCCATGCTTGGCACAAAGATCGGGAAGTCGTTGCTTGAACCGAGACCCAAAGCGCGAACAGCCGCGATGACATTATTGTGAGCCATGAGACCGAAAGATTCTTTGTTGCGGTAAGCTGGATCGATTGAGTAGATCAAGTCCAAGATGTCGTCAGCCGCGATTGCAGTTGCAGAGGCAGCCGTCTTGCCAGCAACAGAGCCGGCGATGATACCTTGTGGCTGAGACGAACCAGTTCCGTTTGTGAACGCGCTGTTCGTAGCTCGTGCGATACGCTCACCCATAGCTTCAACCAAGAAACCGTTCAAGTCGAATGCGTTGTCTTGTAGCAACTGCATTGACACGCGAACTTGTGACGCGTAGTTGTACGCGCTCAACTGCTTGTTCGCGAATGTTACGTCTTGAACCGTTACAGCAGCCGCCTCGCTGATCAAGTTGGCGTCAGTAGCTGTGTCGTTCACCGTTGGGTAGTCTAACAACGCGCCACCGGCTGTGTTCAATTTCTTTGCAAGACGCTCAACTTCGCCAGTGAATTCCACTGCCATGTCGAGTTCGTTGCTGAAGTCTTGTGGTACAATAAAGCCCCCAAGCGAGTCAGTGCCTACGACCTGGGTACTTGTCCCGCGTAGCTCACCCATGATCTTGCGCTCTTCTGAGTTCAACGCACCCATACCGTTGCGAAGATACTTTTCGAACGCACCCATGCGAGTTGCTTTCGGCGCCGCCTCACGAGCTTCGCTCTTCGCGGCCAATTCTTTTTTCATTTCAGCCGTGCGCTCGATCACGTCGATCTCTGACATGATTGCTTGTGCATCAGCTTCCATTTTGTCGAACTTCACTTTCTCTTCAGCAGAGAGTGAACGTCCTTCAGCGTGGGCACCGTCAACGATTTCGGTTGCCTGCTTGATCAATTCTGCGCGTTTTCCACGCAATTCGATGTTCTTCATCTTTTAGAATTTTAGAGTTTTCAATTTATACAAATAGATTTCAGAAGTGTGATCTTCAGTTTCAGCTTCAACTGGGACTTCTTGTTCAGAAGTGACAGCTTCAACTTGCTCTTCAGAGTCATGCTTCAGATCGCGTTCAATGAGTTCACTTGTCGCTTCCGGATATGCCGGTTGTGCAACAGGTGACACGTCAAGCAAACGTGATACTTTTTCGATGATACGATACGTTTTTCCGTCGCGTTCTTCCCAGCGATCACGATCGATCAAGAAAGCGAATGAACTTTGATTGATGTCGCCTCGTTGCATCAGCTCAATCAAGTCGTTCGCGTATGTTGTATTGGGCAAGTCTACTTCGTAGAACAAGCCCTTTTTGTCAGTTGATATTCGAAGAGTTCCAGACGATACTCGACCCAAGATCAGATTCTCGTCGTGATTGAAGTAAGCACGAACGTCGTTGTCAAGAACGTCGTCAAATGCACCCGCTTCGATTTGCTCGTAAAAGCCACCCATCCATTCAGAGTCTGAGCCGTAGACTGCGGCATAGCCACGAATCTTTCTGCCTTCATGCTCGACAGATTCCATTCTGAACTCACGCTCTTCACGAATGACTGAAGACTTTCTCACTTCAGCATCGAACTTCTCAAGAGTGCTGAATCTGTGAGCTACATTCAAAGCTGGTTTTCTCTCAACGTATGCGTCAGTCTCAGAGTCGAATCTGTACACTCTGATCAGAGCCGCAGGGTTGTCTTCAGTTCCGTTCACTACAAAACCAGAATCAGCTTCAATCTGTCCGTTGCGCTCGATCTTAATGATGCGACCGTGTGCCGACCCGCCAGAGCTGTTCCAACGAACGAAGTCGCCGACACTGAGTTCATCTGCTTCTGCTCTCTCGTAATCTTCACCAGAGTCTTCTGGTGCGTTTTCAGACATTTCGCCTTTTCCGAATGTGATCACGATCTCTTCATCAGTTTCAATCACTGATTTGATATGTCTTTCTTTCTTGTCTTCCATTTTTTCGATTGTGCTTTTTGCCCATCTGAGCATTGCGTCGCCACCCCAAGCATCGTACATGATCGAACCACAGATCTCTTTTTGATCTTCGTCAAAATACTTGCCTTGATCGTACACTTTCGCACGACTCAAGAAAGAGAAAGTTCTGATCACGGTGTCTTCAGATAACGCTTCGCGCTTTGCGAGTTGATTGGCTCTTTGCCAACCCACAGCAGTTCCGCATTTTGTGTCATGCTTCTCGCGATGCTCAAGAGCGCGTTTGGCGTTGTTTGTCGCCGCTTCTGGGTAATCACTGAACGCCATCTTCTGATTGAGTTGATCCGACTTCTGTCATGTTTAGCGGTTGAAGATATGCATCACCGCCTTCGATCGGCGCGAGATTCTCAAATCTTCTCACATCGTTTGCACTGATCCAGCCCCATTGACGTCCTTTCGTGTAGGCTTCGTACCGAGATTTGATGTCGCCTCGAAGTAGACCTTCCATGTTGAATCTGATGTAGTATTCAGAGTTCATGAAGAGCTTTCTGTTCAGTTCTGATTCCCAGCGTTTAACCCAAGGAAGTATCGTGTTGCGTTGAAATTGTATGCCTTGTTCCTCAATGTTTGCCCGAGTTGATGAGTTCTCAAGACTGCCCAAATAAGCCAATGGTATTCTGAAGAATCGTGCGATGTCTTCGACACTGAATTTGCGAGTTGATATGAACTGAGATTCTTGTGGACTGATTGACATCTTCTCGACTTTCATGCCTTCTTCCAAGATCGCAGTCTTGTGTGAGTTGTCGAGACCAGAATTTCTCTGAGTCCATGATCTGATCAAACGCTTGTACGCTTCGTCAGACATTCGACCTGGGTGTGTAAGAACTGCGCTGACATTTGCGCCGTTGCCGAAGAACGATGCGCCGAACTGATCAGCGGCCAGTCCGAGACCGATGCTTTCACGCGCCGAGTCGATGACGGACTTTCCTACAACGCCGTCAAAGCTGAGACCGACGATGTGAATCATTTCGCTATCGTCAAAAGTTTCTTTCTTGTCGATCGTGTAGAACTTCGCCTCTTCGTACACTTTCACTTGAACGCGATCTGGGTGGACTGGGATCAATCGCACAGCTTGTCCAGATGCGTCGCGCTTGATCGCGATGAAGGCATTTCCGTGAAGACAAAGATGAGCTTGACACACTTCGCGCAGTGTGAAGTCCGTCATCATGCCGTTCGGCTCGTGAATGAGTTTGTTGATCGGATGATCTTTTGCGTCTCTGACGATGTCGTTCTGTGTCGTCTTTACGTCCCACGGCAAAGATGCAATCGTCTCAGAGATCACGCGAACTGCGGCGAAAACCGCTGAGAGTTGCATTGCTGTTGTTTCAGTGATCTGAATGCCTGTTTTGCTTTCGTTACCTTGAAACAGCCACTCAGCTGGATTCGAAAGTGAAGTCGATGGTCTGTTTGGATTCGATCTGAATGCACCCAGCACACGAGAGATGAGAGATTGATTTTCTGCCACGCGTTTGTCGTTCAATGAAATTCTTGTTCAAAGTTAAGTATCAACACAAAAAAAAGAGTCAGCACTTTTTCAGTGCTGACTCAAACAACAAAAACAAGAGATCGTCTGATCGACGATCTCTCACTTTCGTTCTAAGAAACGAGAGTCGATCGTCCAGTTTTCTGGATCTTCATTCTTGCTGATCAGAAATTTCTTTCTGAGTTCAACGAACTCGTCCCAATGTTCTTGAAATATGCCTCGTCCATATTTCAAATTATTCTCAAGCTTTCTGTGACGTTGTTGTTCTGCTCGTGTCATTGTCTTGTTGTTTTATGAGAGCGACTCGCGTCGCTCTCTGTTAAAGTTTAGTTTCTTGTCAAGTATCTTCCGGCCGCATAGTTTCTGCAATCCCATGTGTCTTGAACTACTTGATCAACGATCGTCGTCCAGTGTTTCGACACTCTGATCATGACGCGTCCCGTGTTGACTGGAAAATTGCCGACTCTGAACTTCTTCTTTCCGCTTTTGTAGATCGTTGGGTTCCATTTGAAACCTTTCTTTTCTAAATACTCATAGACGACAGCGTCAGCGTTTGGCATGTCGAATCTTTCTTTTGCGATCTCAAAGAGATCATCACGCACTTCGTGATAGGGTAGATCTAAGAAGATCGCAGTGGCTCGAATCGCGCAGTCGTGAACATAGTCTTTGCGATTTTTGATCTCAACATACTGATCGCGTCCGCCGTGATTTTTTTGAAAATCGTTTTTCATGTTGTTGTTGTTTTAAGTGAGAGCGACTCGCGTCGCTCTCGTTGTTGTTTTTTACATGTCTGTCCAGATCTCAAATCTTTTGTCAGTCTTGATGTGATTGCGACCAGCTTCTGACTTGATCACTCTCTTGCCTTCGCCGAAGACGTTCTTCAAGAACTTCACGTTGAACTGATCGTCGATCTTTACGATCTGAGCTGGAACAAATCCGCCAGCGTGAATTCCGCATGACACAGAAAGAGTGTCGAAGAACCAGTTCTGCCCGAACTTGCGAAGTTGAAAGAAACGCTTTGAAAGAAAGTCTTCTTTTCCGTAGTTCACGACTTCTTCGAATTTGAAGATCATTGTGTCTTCTGCGATTCTGTTTGTGATTCTTTCAACAGAGTCTTTTGCGTAGACTTCGAAGTTGTAAGTCTCAAACTCTTCAACTGATGAAGACTGAAGTGTCAGATCGTAGTCTGCGTTGAATACGTTACCGAAAAGAGTTTCGATTGTGTTCTTGTCATCGATCTTCTGAGTCATTGCGTCGATGTCTAAGATTGCTGGGTTGATAGTTGCTGTTGTCATTTTGTTGTTTGTTTTGTTGTTATTACTGGTGTAAATGTACGCCTTATTTCGATATAAACAAGAACTAACAAGAAAAAATTGAATTTATTTTGGTATTGAGTGTTTGTACTGAGTATAAAATACTAAGATCATCATTTGTCTCATCTATGCAGTTGTCTTTCTATGTGTGCGTGTGTCAACACACACACAGAGAAAACAACAAAGAGACAACTTCAGCAGAATGTTTTTTTCCCTCTATATATAAGACAGCAGAAAAAAACAATTCACAAGCATTGTCAATAACTACAAGAAACGAATTTCGTGATCTTCGTAGACTGAAGACGCTGTGTGATCAGACTTTTCGATCGTCATTTGTTCCCCGATCGCCATGATCAGAGCAACAACACCATCGATCTTGTCACCAGCTTTTGACTTTGAGAACTTGACATTCTCAGCGTCGTCTTTCTTGACGACGACGTTCGAGACCATCCATCTGAGCATTGCATTGTTGCCGTGATGCAGTTGCTTCTTCTTGATCATGATCTCAGCGTTCTTGATCGGCGCTGTCATAGATATGAAACCTTGACCGAATGGGTCTGTCATGATCCCCTCGTCGCTCAACTGATTGATCAGCACGTTCGAGTTCCATCTATCGTAGGCGATCGACACGATGTCAAACGCTTTCGCACATTCAATGATCTTGTTCTTGATGACGTCGTAGTCTGTCGAGTTGCCGTCTGTGACGATCAGCTCACCGCGAGAGACGAAGTTGTCGTATGAACCGCCTGTTGTGTTTCTTCTTCTTTCAACAGCACTCTCACTGACAAAGAAAAAAGGCAAGACTTTACGAGAGCCGTCTTCAAACGGGAAGATCAACACGAACGCACAGACATCTTCTGTCTGAGCGAGATCGAGTCCGCCGTAGCATTGACGACCTTTCAGTTGTTCAATGTCTACTTCACCAGCTGACTGCGTCCATTCGTCGTCAGTAATCCAGCCAGAGATCGAGCTGACCCATTGATTGAGATGCAACTGACGAAAAGCGATCTCAGAAGAAGGCAACGTCTTTGCTTCTTTTGACATCTTCTTGAAATATGCTTTCGTGATGCTGATCTCATAGTTCGGGTTCGCTTTGCGCCATGTCTCTTCTGAGTGAATGTCATCATCTGGATCTGCTTCATAGATCAACGGCAAAAACGTGTCGTCTTCAAGAACTTGATCGCGTACTTTCTTGCCGTACGAATACAGCTCAAAACAGATCGAGTTCGGGTCAAACATTCCCGCTGTGGTGATCGTCATCATGACTGGCTGTCGTCTTGCACCCATCGACGTAGCCATGACGTCCCACAATTCACGATTCTTCGCCGTGTGCAGTTCGTCATAGATGACCATCGATGCATTCGCACCATGAAGAGTTCCAGCTTCAGCCGCCACAGCTTTCAGAAACGAGTTGCTGTCTTTCATCACGATGCTGTTCTGATAGACGTTGCATGATCTTGCAAGAACAGGCGAGTTCTTGATCATCTGTTTGCATACGTCGAAGACGATCTTCGCTTGATCTCGTGATGACGCGCAACAATAGATCTCAGCACCTTTCTCACCGCCGACGAAGAGTTCTGTCAGAGCTAAAGCGGCAGAGAGATTTGACTTGCCGTTCTTTCGCGGGATCTGAACATACGCTGTTCGATACTGACGTGTGCCGTCATCATTGATCGTGCCGTACAATTTGCGAATGAAGTCTTTTTGCCATTCTTCAAGAATGAACTTCTTGCCTGCAAGTTCGCCTTTCACATGTGTACACACGCGCTCAATGAATTTGATTCTGAGTTCTGCATTGTTGTTGTTGATCGTCATTCGTTCAAGAGATCTTCGAGTGATTCAATTTTTTCTGGTGCGTTCAGCTTCGCACGAGCTGACGCAGTGAGACCGAATTCTGGAAGCATCTTCTTCAATCTGTTCCAGCTCTCTTGCATCAGCGCAAGTTCTGGACGTGGTCTGTGCATCTCGTCACCTTGTGCGTTCGTCGTTGTGTAAGTTGGGCCGAGTTGTCTGATCACTGCTCTGCTGGCTTGATAGTCTTCCCATGCATCGCTGATCATTTGCAAAGCGATCGCATCAATCTCAGCGATCACGCCGAGATCATCAAGATGCTTGACTAACCAATCGAACGTGTCTTTCGACGTGCTGAATATCGGTTGATCTGGTCGACCAGTCGCTTCAAGACGATTCTCGTGTCGATCTTTTCTGAATGTGTCTGATGCTTTGAGCATCGCTGTTGGCTTTGGTTTTCTACCTCTTCCCATGTGTTATAATCTGAACAAAGCTGTTCAACTTTTTAGCCCCCAATTTTGACCACTGCACACCCCTTTTTGTTGCATAGTCAAAATTGGG
>BCSF01000145.1_pt1 | contig 32025 bp, 53 predicted proteins | sample 1016431 | NCBI WGS metagenome assembly BCSF01 (sample SAMD00045685;SAMD00045686;SAMD00045687;SAMD00045688;SAMD00045689;SAMD00045690;SAMD00045691;SAMD00045692;SAMD00045684;SAMD00045690;SAMD00045691;SAMD00045692;SAMD00045684;SAMD00045685;SAMD00045686;SAMD00045687;SAMD00045688;SAMD00045689, study... | reverse complement strand
CTTTTACTGCCTCTAATGTAGATACTATTGTTGGACGCCAATCTGCGGGGGCTGTAACACTCGCACTTCGTAAAGCATAAGGAGAAACTATGTACGCGAAAATTACAAACGGTTCTGTCGATCAATTTCCTTACACGATCGGACAACTTCGCCGTGATAATCCATCTGTATCTTTCCCAGCAAAGATACCTGATAGCATTTTAAATCAATATGGTGTTTATCCAGTAACCGAATTGGATAAGCCATCATATGATTCTCTTACTCAAACCTTAACACTTGGAACCCCTTCTTTGAATGGCAACCAATGGGAAGTAAGTTATATAGCAGAGAATAGATCACAGGCTGATGCCGAGCTTCTTGTACGGCAAAATCGTGATGCTCTGCTGATTGAAACTGATTGGATGGCTTTATCAGATGTAACAATGTCTAGCGAGATGACTACTTATCGCCAAGCATTGCGCGATGTGCCATCGCAAAGCGGCTTTCCATTTAATATAACATGGCCCACTAAACCGTAGGTGAAACATGAGTAAGCAAACAGCAGCAAGCGCCCATGAAAGAATAGATGGGATTGAACCAAGAATAGCTAGGCTAGAGGCTGAGTTGTCTACGCTTCAACGCAGTGTTCAACGTGTAGAGAATATCTTAATTGGTACGGCGGCATCAATAATTGGTTTGCTGGTTACAGTGTTAATGAGAATGGGATGACATGCGTTCTGGTCGCAGTATTGTGGGGCCAGAGTTTTTCTTTCGGATTATATAAAATTTGTGCATATGATTGTGGTCAAGAAAGACCCAGCCATGTTTGGTATGATAAAGCATATATAGCGCATCCTAATTACAACTGCCCAGCGAGGTTCTATGCAACATGATAGACCCAGTAACCGCGATAGCAGGGGCAACAGCAGCATTTAATTTTTTAAAGAAGGGCGTTCAAGTTGGGCGCGATCTTCAAGACATGGGCAAGCAGCTACAAGATTGGGCTGGCTGCATGGCAGAGTTAGATCAAGCTGAGAAGATGGCAGAGAAGCCGCCTTGGTATAAGGCTCTTGGTTCTGGCACTCAGGCTCAGGCTATGGAAGTTTTCTTGGCAAGAAAGAAAGCGCAGCAAATGCGTGATGAATTGCGAACAATCATTAGTCATCCTGCTATTCTTGGTCCTTCGCATTGGCAAGAGTTTCTTAGAATAGAAGCTGAGATTAGAAAGCAAAAGCGAGAGCATGAGTTTCGCCGCATGGAAATCAAGCAAGCTATTATTGAATGGGCTGCTGGGATTCTTTTGTTTATTGTTTTAATGGGCGGTCTTGTTGGATTCGTATGGTTGGCTAATGCTTGATCCTGTTGGTAATCTTCCTTTCGCCGTAGAGACGCAGAGAGCGCGTGAGAGCATCGAAAACCATCAAGCGCAGCAAAGGCTGCAGGTAGAACATAACCGCGCTCACAAGCTCTCTAAGGCGCTTGAGCGACAACAACTTGATTTAATGCTCAGTTATGATAAGTTTGGCGCGTCCAATAGTGGACTTCAACCTCAAGGTCAGATCGTAGATATGGAGGTCTGAATGGTACAAATCACAGCAAAATATATTGATAGTCTCAAGATACTTCCGCGCTTGATGATGCTGGCAGTGACCGTTTTAACTTATCAAGCAGTACATTGGTTTATGTCACTGCCTGATCCATCGGTTGCACAATCAGGATTGGTGTCTGTGTGCATGGGTGCACTTACTGGTTGCTTTGGTATCTGGATGGGCAAGGAATCCAAGACGACTGTAACCTCTGATAAGGTTGTTCACGAGGAAAAGTATGACAACCGTTGAGGATTTCATGGTGTACCTGATGGTCAGGGCGCTTGAGTTTCTGCTCAATACCAAGATGAGTTTATATGGGACGGTGATGGTATGATTACACTTCTTGGAAGTCTGCTAGGGTTTGGTACATCATTTCTGCCAGAGGTTTTGAATTACTTCAAAGCAGGGCAAGAGCATAAGCACAATCTTGAGCGGATGAAAGTTGAAATGGATCTGATGACAAAGCGCAATGAGTTGCAGCTTAACATCATGGATAAGCAAGCAGAGATTAAAGAAACAGAAGGTTTGTATAAGCATGACAGTATCGACGCTGGTTGGTTCATTAATGGACTTAGAGGGTCTGTCCGTCCTGTCATTACTTACGTTTTCTTTGCTCTTTTTGTTGCCATTAAAGTAACAGCTTTGATTGCTCTGATGGATGCTGGGAATGACTTAGGCCGTTCTCTTTCTCTAATATGGGACGATGCTACATCTGGACTGTTTGCTGCTATAATCAGCTTCTGGTTTGGGGGTAGGGCTGTAGGCAAATACATGAAGGTGAAACCATGAGTTATAAATTAGGAAAGCGCAGCTTAGAAAAGCTGGAAGGTGTTGATGAGCGGATGGCGGCTGTTGTTCGCTATGCTATTTCTGTGACCAAGCAAGACTTCTCTGTGATCTGTGGACTCAGAACCATCGAGGAGCAACGTGCATTGGTTGCTAAGGGCGCTAGTCAAACCATGAAGTCAAAGCATCTTGATGGATTGGCTGTTGATCTTATGGCTTATGTGGATGGTGGTCGATGGGAATTAAATCTTTATGATGAGATTGCCGATGCAATGGCTGAAGGTGCAAGGGCTGTTGATGTCGGTGTGGTCTGGGGGGCAGCATGGACAGTTCCAAATATTGCCTATTGGCAAGGTAGCATGGAAGGGGCCATGAATGATTACATCGATACTCGTCGCGGCCAGGGACGCAGACCTTTTATTGATGCCCCACATTTTGAATTGGTGGTCTGATGAAGCGTAAGTTTGATCCCGTTCCCAAGGATAAAAAGTCTGGCATTCCCAAGAAGTATGTGAAGGGATCGAAAGATCCTGATGCAACCCGGCGTGAAATTCTACGAACCAGGGCGCTATATCGCATGGGTAAGCTTACACCGGAAATGATGGATAAGATCAGCAAGCAACGGAGCAAACGGTAATGGCAAAGTTTAGCGGCATACCTGGGGCGGATCGATTTAGCTCTGCGACCTTGAATAAAGTTTATAAGCGCGGTCTTGGTGCTTATTACAGTAGCGGTTCCCGGCCAAAGGTATCGGCTCATCAATGGGCGATGGGGCGTGTAAAGTCTTTTGTGTCTGGTAAGGGTGGCGCAAGAAAAGCTGATAAAGATCTATTGAAAGGATAGCAGAATGCCATATGAAAAGTATTCTCCCAAGCAAAAGAGATTGGCGGCGATGGCCGGTGATCGTAAGAAGATAACGGCTGCGGATCTCAAGGCTGTTGCTAAGAAGCGTATGCTGAAGAAAGGAAAAGCATAATGCCCTACGGTAAAGGTACATATGGTTCTAAGGTTGGCAGACCATCAAAGGCTGATAAGATGAACCCGACTTTAAAACAGGTGGCTATGAAAAAAATGAAGGCAAAAAAGAAAAAGACCGCTTGAAGTTACGGTCTTAATTTGCTTTATTCTTTTCGAGGGTGGCATTCCATTAACAAACTTTTTGTGTAAACTGCTCCACTGGGTTTGTGGTTTTGTTACTCGCAGTAACCGTCACCCTCACGACTACATTGGCTTGCCTTGTATGTGCAAATTGCGCAAAAACTTTTCCAATTCCTTACGCGCTCTCCATAAATTCTGCTGAACATTAGGATGTTTTGTGCCGGTGCGAAGATAAGCTTGGAGACAACGTTCTTCCTCCCGCTTTAGATGACGTAAAAGTGCGTGATCTTGGGGTGTGAGTTCTAGCATTCTCTACCTCTCTGCGCATGTAACATTCGGCACAATATGTGTCATAATCTGTTTTTATCAGAGCATCCTTGCCGCAGTCCAAACATTTCTCAGTCATGGTCTTGCCCTCGGTCTAATCGCAGAAGAAACAACATCTGTTTCTACACAGGTCATAAAGATGTCATTGCCGTAGAGCTTGACAATATGATCGTAGATCGGATCAGCTAAACCCTGATCCATTACTTGCTGACAATGGCTCTCTGAGGCGTAGACAATGCTTGCAAGTGGCGCTGCATCATACGCCGCCATTTCATAGTCAATCATTAACACAGTGAAAAACTCAATCATCTTTGCGTCTCCCATCTTTGAATTTGATCTTGTGATGCCGGGCTACACTATCAACTGAGTTCCAAGTAACGCCCATTGCTTGTGCTGTTTGCATCTTTGTTAATCCCTGACGCGCATATGATTCATATTCTTCCGGGCTGAAGCCTCTACGCCCGCCGTTGGTATCTTTGAACAGCGGCCAATCCAGAGAATAACGCTCCGCCATGCTTGAGATTGAGGTTGTTGCTTTGCCCAGAACCATTGCCGCTTGTGATCGGCTCATTCTTTTATCAATCATTTCTTGCAGCAACGCGGCGCGTTTTGTGTGCATATCTTGGGTTATGCTTGCCCATCTTTTTTGCCAGTTCATTGTGACTGCAACCTGAATGTTTTCTCAACCTGCTTCATGCTTTCATCTGATAGCATATCGATGTGCGCGAAATTGGCTTCCCACAGTTCCTCAAACTGTTTCTTTGATCTCTTCTGCGCTCCGTATGACCGGGCAAGATTGATAACTGCCTCACGATATTCTTCATCCGTCTGGCATTTCTGTTTCTCTGTGCCATTGTGATAGAATACTGTCCAAGGTGCCGCTTGTGATATCGGTGTTTCATGTGAAACATTCTCTGGCTCAAGAGGTTGAACGCTGATATCCGGCGTGGCTTTCTGTTCTTCCATTGCCTTTTCTTTCCGAGAAACTGCCGCGATTTCATTGGCACTTGCATAAGATCCACCATGCAAACCAAGGGACGCCAGGGCGCGACCTATCGCAGACGTTTCACAGTTTTCTAGCGCCGATGTTTTGTTAACGTTGCTGGAACCTCTGATTTCCTCAGCCATACCGCTTCCGATTGTCTGGCCCTTGTGCGTTACGATAGCCTTCACAACTACGCGCTTCCCATCGTCCACCAATATCTCGGTATCGATCCCCATATGCTCGCCAAAGGCCATGCGAAATTGTTCAACGCGCACAAATACTTCTGTGTATTTCTTACCCCCGCGCTGGGTGACGCCGTGCGTTCTGTTCAGATCGTTCACGGCTTTCATTGCATCGATTAGATTACTCATTTTATCCTCACTGTTACGCCGGGGTTGCCGACTTCTACGGTTGCACCGGGAACAAACTCACCGGCTTCTAATTGCTGTTTGATTGCTGTCAGATCCGGTGTCTCTGTGATCTTCATAAGCTGAGAAGGTATCTCGCTCGGATCTTCAATGACAACTTTCTGTCTGGGCTTGGTGCGCGATACTGTACCGAGCGGATGATCCGCTCTCTTTACGCCCATAGCGTCCAGCAAATGCCCTATGACTTGCGTTGTAGCGTCTGCTCTGGCATCGTATCGCTTTGCGCGTTCCGTGTACTGTGCGGCCATCTCCTTGGCTGCTTGCTGGCTTGCCTTGGCCCACTGTCTTTGCTCAATCAGCTTGCCCAAGACGTCCATTGCGTCTGTCTCACCATCAAGTGTATCAAGAAGCGTGTCCTCATCATCGCCGCATATCTCTCGGATACTGTCGGACATGCGTTTAATTTCTTCAAAGTTGATGTACATTTTCCTTCCTTTTTTGCAGCATTGAATTTACACTGAATGTGCGAAGCCCGGTGCAGGTGCTTATGTTATCGCTGGTCCCATACTGCCTCAAGGTGAACAGCCCACTGAGTACCTGCAATCTCCTCCCTGACACGCGCCGGGCCACCTTATGCGCCGTTGTGTTTTCATTCTCCTGTTCCCCGCAGCGGCGCATCTTTTTTGCATCCTAGTCAAAATCTTCTGGCCCCAATTCGGGCAGGTTTCTCGCAAGCTGCAATTCGCTCGGCTGTGATCTTAGACGAAAGAAACCAAGATGTTCTGGGTATATATCCATGAACCACCGGGCATAGAGTGCGCTGAAGTTGTTATTTATCTTAAACGTAGACCTTCCTTCGTCGTCTGCCTGGTCTGTTTCCCACCGAATCCGCTCAAAGACTCCCTTTGCGGAATAGTTATTGAACCCACGCCCGATTACCTCGGACGTGAACTTTACAAAATACTCCCAAACTTTGGGGTTTTCCTTGTGAAACTGGATTGCAGCTTCTTCGATCTCTTCGTATCGGGTTTTCATGCTGCGTCCTCCTGATCGCCTCGCAGCTTTGAGGCTATCTCTTCAATCGGCTGTAAATCTACACCGAAAGCCTCGGCGCATCCACGATACCGACTGAGCCAACGGGTCAAATCCGCTGCGGCTTGCCGCCTTAATTCAGCTCTTGATGTCTCATCTTCTGGGTTATACGGAACATAGCCGCCGCCCTTACGTCTGTTTGACATTGGGCTAATGAAAGCTGGCGCTTCGTAGCTAATGACTGTCGCAAGCTTGCTGATATCTACCTTTTCAACAGGTGGGATGTGAATTTGTATCCGCAATCCGCTGACCAATTGACGAGCCAAAGCCATGCGATATTGACGCGCTGCTTCTTTGTCGCCGGTTCCAAAGAACCGTTCATAACAAGGATGGTCTGGTTTATCTTCAAGCCATTCTGTAAACTCATCAACCTTGAACATATTGCGCCTGGTTTCTGTGAGGTAGCTATCAACTATCTCTTGACGCTCATCCTTGTTCCATATTCTGTCTATTCTTTCTTCCATTTTTCTTCCTTCCTTTTGTTGGATGGTGAGGGATCAGCACGACCCCCCACCTTGGTTTTAGCTTTGGTTGCCACACCGGACCGCATCACACCGGGCCGCGCCACGCCGGACCCCGACCGCCTTGCCTGAACGGACCTAACCGGACCAAGCCTTGCCCCGCCAAGCCGGACCAAACCTTGTCTCGCCTCTCCGTACCATGACCGCCTTGCCCTACCTGACCTAACCAAACCGTGTCGTACCGTAACAAACCCAGCCGAGCCATGACCGCCTTGCCTTACCGTGTCGTTTGGGTGGAAAACGGCAAAGTATCCACCCGTATTGCTTGCCGATAACATCTCCTTATGCTGCCATTCTGCGAGCGCGTTCTTCATCTAAGAAACCCATCAACTCTGCTGTCATTTCGTCCGCATACTCTGGATAATCCAACGCATACTTTTGTTCTTCCATTCCAAACTTGGTAATCCGTTTCCAATCATCCTTGTAGTCTTTCCAATTGGGCAACTCTTCGCCGGTTACTGTAAAGCAACCATATGCCCCGCGTCCCTTCTCTTGTCGAAAGTCTCCAAGTCCAATGATAGAACCCGCATTCTGTAGAAGGGTGAAAACATCTGAGGCCGAAAGCGTAGGCATCACAAACTTGATGTCAATCTCTGCGCACCATTCCGGCAAGTAAGCCCTTGTTCGCATGTCTGGCGTCTTGTTTATGTTTGCCATTCGCACCGTGTCAATCTTCAGGTATGGCTTGCCGTATATTTCTGTCTGCAATTGTGGCAGAAACAAAAGGCGCTGTGCATTTGTTTTCGCAACTCCCTTTGTTTCAATGGCCGCTGTAGACATTGCTTGCTTGATTGCTGCCGGGGGAAAATACAGATGCGTGTTCCCATGGCTTTTTTTATACACGGAATCCCGAAACTCTTCTTCTGGATTGTGTTTTATCTCGCGCTTTTCCGCTGTGGTTTTTGGCGTACCACCTATGAGCAAATCGCGCTTGGCTTTGATGCTCATTGAATTGTAGTAAAATGGGGTCGCTCCGATAAGTCGCAACTTAATTTCACCATGTTTTAACGCGGTAACTAACGCACCTTCCGTGGACTTTTTAACTGGCATTTTTTCCTTCCTTTCTGTCAGTTTCAATTTCTCCGCTTCCCTTACAGATCAAGCAATCATCCCACTTTGTGTCGATATACCCGATATCTCGTGTGAAGCTTTGGGGCCGGGGGATTTCATATTCAACCTGGCCGTCCCCGTCACAATATGGGCAGATCATTGCAAGATCCCCGCAATCATCATGCAACCATAGAAGATTGCAAACAAACAAACCGCACCCACTACATCACCGATAAAGTCTTTCATTGCTGCGCCCCCCTTATGCGTACCAGCTACGATACATTGATGAACCATCCCAAGGATAGGCATATTCGCAGCTTGAAATTCTAATTGAATTTGTGTGGTTTGCTTTGGCACGATACCGAGCAACGCCCTTGCGATCAGGATTAGCCGTGACTGTATCCGCCATGCTGTGATTGTATTCGCTCTCCTCAACCGTATCCGAACCAATAGAGCAATATTCAACCATTGTCTTACCGATTAAATCTGTAACTTGATAAAAGCTAACGTTTGTTTGATCGTAGCCCCAAGAGCTAACAAGTATATCACCGACCTTCAATGTATGCGGCTGCTTGCGCTGCTCGCGCTCTTTAGACTTGCGTTCTTCGGATGCTTTAACGCTCTCGATCTGGTCCTTGATGCGCTGCTCCATGCGCTCTCTGCTTTGAAAACGAAAGTGCCAAGTTGGTTTTTTAGCGCGGCCAACAAAGCATTGCGCATATGATACGCCGTCTTTTTCATAGACATAGAACACAACAGGCAAATCTTTAGGCTGCACTTTGGTTGCGCCTGGCTTGATGTAAAAGTCGCGGTTGATGTTTGACATTCTCATTTGCTTTATCCTTCCTGTAAAAAACAAATCACAACTTGATAGATAAGTGATATCGGTTTATGTGTCAATAGTGATATCGCAAGAAAAAGGAAAAAAAATGTCAAAAAAACGCTTAGTGGCTGAAAACATTGTAGTTTTTCACACTCGAATGCCAGCCGAAACAAAGGAAAAGCTGGATCTTTATGCAGATAAGATGGGCGAAAGTGCGGCCAGAGTCTTATCGAATCTGGTTGATCAACACCTGCCCAGCACAAAACCGGCGGTTACTTTCACAGAAAATGATGATCAGGTTGATCTTGAAACATGGCTCCGCAATCATGAGTAAAAGCATACACAAGGTTAGTTTCTGGTTGGCTGAGACGCCAATCGGCAAGGGTCGTCCACGGTTTACCAGAGCCGGGCGCGTGTTCACGCCAAAGAAAACCAAAGACTTTGAGTTAAAGATCGCGGCCAAGGCATCGGATGAAATGGTGTCTCTGGGGATTGATCCGTTTACCGTTCCGTGCAAGGTTTACATCTTGGCACAGTTCCCCATCCCCAAATCATGGCCCAAGAAGCGCGTAGAAGCCGCCACACGCGGGGAAGTGGTTCCCGGCAAGCCGGACATTGATAATGTGGCTAAGCTCGTTCTGGACGCTCTCAACGGCGTTTGCTTTGAAGATGATAAACTTGTTCAGACGTTAAAGATCACCAAGAAGTACGGCCAGCCGTTGTTATTGGTGCAAGTGGAGGCAGAAACATGAGAACAACAAAACAAGACAAGCTGTGCATTGCAGCGGCCATTGTGTTGACCGTGGTTGCAATCATCGCAGTCAGTATGGGGTTGATATGATTAGATCAATAAGCGCATGTCAGCATGAAATACTTAATTCAATTCTTGCTTTGAACGGGTTGCTTACCTTCGATGCTGATTTATCATATGGAAACGGTGGATTTTATAAGCACATACCGCAACCAAAATACTGCTTTGATCTGGACGAAACAAGGCAACATTGCGAGCAAGCTTGCAGCACAAATGTACCGTTGAATGACAGTTCAATCAATTCTTGCGTATTTGATCCGCCATTCTTGACGTATGTGAAGGAAGCGCGAGCGCATAATAGCATCATGGCCAAGCGTTTTGGCGGATACTGGCGCTATGATGAGCTAGAAGAGCATTACACAAAAACAATTGAGGAAGCTTTCAGGATTCTTCAGCCAAAGGGCATATTTGTTTTTAAATGCCAAGACGTGATACATAATCACAAGCTGCATTCTACGCATATGAACATCATGCAATGGGCGCAAAGCAAGTTTCGGTTAAAAGATTTGTTTATTCTCACAGCCAAGCATCGGATGCCAATGCCGGAAAAACAAGGCGAAGCAAAACGCAAACAAAAACATGCAAGAATCTTTCATTCGTTTTTCTTAGTCTTAGAAAGTTTAAAGCAATGAAACCGGTCACGATCAGGGCAAAGGATCTGAGAAAGTTTGCGATCTTACCTATCAAAGCAATCACAGATCCCGAGGTCACAAGAACCACGGCTCTCTCTGTGCTGGCGGCTCTCTGTAGTTATTGCGATGAAACCGGGTGTACTTTTGTCAGCCAAGCTCGGTTGGCAAGCGATCTTGGTATCTCACGCCAGGCAGTCAACAAGCAGCTAAGAAAGCTGAGAGACTTAGAATACATTGTCAGAGCCAAGCGGCGTTACAAAGGACAGACAACCACCACATACAAGGTCATCTATGACGATGTAAAAACAGAAGAGGAAGCACTTGCAAACTTATCACCAGCAGAGAGAATAGGACTAGAAGAACGCAGAGAAAAGCTAAGACAACAAATGGAAAACAAGCCATCAAAAGTAGTCAATTTGCCTGTGGATAAGTCTGTGGATAACTTTAACCTGTCAACCCCAGAAGTTTCACAGGGTGCAACCTCAGAAGTTTCACCCCCTGAAACCCCAGAAGTTTCACTAAACAGACCATTTAACAGTATATATAACAGTATAAGTGATGTCAGTAGACAGTGTTGTTCTTTGTTTTTAAGAATTGCTGAAAGTTATGGAACACCAAGACAAGTCAATGACAGAGATTATCAGGTCATGGAAAGTTGGGTAAAGGATGGGCTGACAGTCCAGATATGGGGCGATATCCTGAAGGACCATGCGAAATGGTGCCACGATAACCGCCGGGACTATCCGCGAGGGCTGGCTTGGTTCGCGGTTCCGGTGCAAAAGAAGCTGGGAAACGCACCAAAACGCAGCAAGAATACAATCGGAGCGGTAGTAAAAAAGCTAAGACCTTGATAATAAAGCATAATCCACTTAACATAATACCTATTATACGTCGTAATCGATTTAGTTCGGGCAACGCCAGCATCACGTGAGCCTTTTCGCAGCACGGCCAGCGCACATTTGCGCACGACCGACCCCCTTGCCCCCCACCCCCGCCGCTATCGCTGCATACCCCCACGAAAATATTTTCTGGTTTTTTTCTGGATTGTGTGCCATATCTGTTTTTATCAATTAGGAAGGATTGAGTTATGAAGAAGATGTATCGAGTTGTTCAGGGTCAGAAGCGGCGGAATGATCCTGAGAAGAAGGATTGGGTGAGATTGGGGATTGCGTTCAGCGACAGTAACGGGATGCGAGTTAAGTTGAATGCGTTGCCATTGCCTGATGAGAATGGGGAGATTTGGTTAAACTTGTTTGAGGATGAGCCGAAGTCTGGTGGTCAGCAAGTTCGGGGATCTTCTCAGCAAAATTCTAACAGCATGGAGGATTCGATACCATTTTAGGCTTGATACTATATCATGTCTAGCATAAGGTCATGGGCAGGAGGTTGTCCATGATTACCAAACCAATAAGGCAAGTGGAAGGCGCTATGGCTAATGATCGAGGTGAAATAAAATGGCCTGATCGCGTTGCGTCGATGCCAAACGGCGGTATGAGGAAATACAAAACCAAATGGATTTGTGGATCAAAGACAAAAGCATCAAAGACAGCCAGGCATGAATATTATGGAACTGTGCACCAAGGTAAAAATTACAAAGTGCATAGACTTGTATGTGAGGCGTTTCACGGCCCACCGCCGAAGGATAAGCCAATAGTAATTCACATAAATGAAAATGCATTGGATAATAGGCCCGAAAATTTAAGGTGGGGGACTCAGAAAGAAAATCTTAATATGCCTGGTTTTATTGATTATTGCAAAAGTAGAACTGGTCACAATAATCCTCGTATTAAGGGGATGAATAATGGCCAGGACTAGACAAACTCCGATTGGTAGATTTGGTGGGGTACGTTTAGCGCAGCGGCGTATTCGGACCAGTGAGACGTTGGAGAATAACAAGGAAGCGGTTGCCCAAGAGTTGATTGCTCTTGGGACCACTTCGATAACTGAGATTATGAATCTTGATGGTTCTATGCGTCCGTTGGACGAGATACCGGATTATGCGTTACGGGCGATAAAGAAGATTGTTCCGATGCCGGATGGTCGTGTATCGATTGAGTTGCATGATAAGGTAAGTGTTTTGCGTATCTTGGCGAAGGCTGCTGGTTTCTTAGATAATCCTGAGAAAGAGAATGATAAGCCATCGATTGTTGGGATTAACATGCGTGGACCGGCGGCAACGACAGAGTATGCTGAGGTGGTGGATGATGAAAAATGAGCGCGATACCCAGCCTTGATTTAAACTTTGAGAACAGTCCGACTGTTTGGAAGTTTCTGCATGATGACAGCTTTGTTCGGGGATTGATGGGTCCGGTTGGATCTGGGAAGTCTTATGGGTGTGCGGCTGAGATTATGTTGCGGGCGGTGCGTCAAAGGCCCAGCCCCAGAGATGGGATCAGATATTCTCGGTTTGTGATTGTTAGAAATACTTATCCTGAGCTAAGAACAACGACGATTAAGACGTGGCAAGAGTTGTTTCCAGAGGATGTTTGGGGTGGTATGCGCTGGCAACCGCCTATTTCGCACCATATTCGGATTCCGACGAGAGAGGATATTCCGGGCATTGATTGCGAAGTGATCTTCATGGCCCTTTCTTCTCCGCAAGATGTACGGAAACTGCTGTCATTGGAGCTTACGGGGGCTTGGGTGAATGAGGCCAGAGAGTTGCCGAAAGCGGTGATTGATGGTTTGACGCACAGAGTTGGGCGATATCCGACAAAAGCGGATGGTTCTCCGACATGGTACGGCATTTGGATGGATACGAACCCGCCTGACAATGACCATTGGTGGCATGAGTTGGCAGAGAAAAATCCGATTGGTGGTGCCTATCCGTGGACATTCTTCAGACAACCCGGCGGTGTTTTGGCGGTGGATGGGAAAGATGTGCCGGAGAATCCAGAGGCGCAGGGCCATGTGTTTTCTGGGGGCAAATGGTGGAAAACCAATGAGGATGCGGAGAATAGAAACAATCTGCCGCCGGGATACTATCAACAGCTTCTTGGCGGAAAGAATGCGGATTGGATCAGATGTTATGCGCAGGGAATGTACACGTTTGTTCAAGAGGGGCGTCCGGTCTGGCCGGAGTATGACGATGAGTTGATGAGCGGGGATGTTGAGGTCGATCCGTATTATCCAATGCAGATCGGCGTTGACTTTGGATTAACACCGGCGGCGATCTTTGGGCAGAGAACACAGGCAGGGGCGTGGCGGATCTGCGATGAGCTTGTGACGTTTGACATGGGCCTTGAGCGGTTTGGTCAGGAAATGATGGCGCTGATTGCTCAGAAATATTCTAAGCATGATATTCTGATCTGGGGCGATCCGGCGGGGAATAAACGGGATGAGATTTACGAGGTTACAGCCTTTGACCATCTCAGATCACTTGGTTTCAAAGCACAACCAACAGAAAGCAATGCGTTTCAGGTCAGACGAGAGGCTGGGGCTAGTCCTATGGGGCGGCTGATAAATGGCAAGCCTGGTCTGATGGTGGATAAGAAATGTTTGCGATTGCGTAAATCTCTAAGCGGTGGATACTTTTTCAAGCGTCAAAGCATGGGCGCTGGGCAAGATCGATTTAAAGATACGCCCGTGAAGAACGATCATTCACACTGCGGGGATGCGTTTGGGTATCTTATGCTGGGCGGCGGTGAACAGCGCCGGTTGCGCAGAGGAAGCTATGGCAATTCCTTCGCAGCACAAAGCTATTCTGCGGAAACGGAATTTAACGTGTTCTGATGGGACTGATCCAGCTACCAACCTTTCAAATGCGAACCGATGAGCAAATCGTTCCGCTTACACTTAGCCATGTTTATAATATTAAGCTGGGGCCGCATGAGGAGGAATACGCCAGACATATACCGCACTACAGAGATTATGTTTGGGATTATTCTGTGCTGGGCTGGTCATGGACCGCTATCGGGCGCGGCAAGGTGGTTGCTATCTTTGGAGTAAGGGATATATGGCCCGGTTTGGTCGAGGCTTGGTTTATTCCGGGCGAGGGCTTGGATCGTCACGCAAGGTCAACTTTGATCGGTGCAAGGGCGCTTTTACGTGAAGTGATGTCTGATACAGATATCAGACGCATGCAAATCTTCGTAAAAGTGGGCAATACCCGCGCATTAAGGTTTGCTAAAGCACTACATTTTGAGGTAGAGTGCGTATTAAGAAAGTTTGGCCCAGAGGGGGCTGACTACTATGCGATGGCGAGGTTTGAGTAATGGCTGGACTAGGCGGCAGACGTAGAAGAGAGCCAAGCGTTGAGGAAGTTCGCGCTCAAGAGCAAGCGACAGAAGCGCAAGAACGGGCTGAAGAACGTGCAACGACTCAAGAGCGCACAGAGATGCGGGGCGCACAAGCCAGAAGAAGATTACTTCGTCGCGGTGGTTTAAGATTATTATTCTCCCCAGCACGTCAAGAAGGACCGGGAATGGCAACGACCAGAATGTTGGGCGGGGGGTCTTGATATGCCGAAGGGCGGGACTCAGCCACTAAAGGCACAAGCAAAAAAAGAAACGCTTGGATCTGATATTCGCATGGGTCTTGGACTTGAGCCAAAGTCACCAAGCTTTCGGGCGCGTACTGCAAAAAGCAGAATAAGACAAAAAGAGTTTGAAGAGCGGTTAAATAGAAACGAAAAGAGGCGGGAGAAGCGTGGAAAGAAAAAACGTGTAACCGCTAAAATGCTTTTCGAGCAAGAGAAAGCCGCAAAATTGGCAGAAGAACGGGCCGAAGGACAAAAGAAGCGTAAGGCGTTTGAAAAGAAGAGGGGTGAAGAAACCGCTCGTCGCCGCCGGTTGCTAATGAATATCTGATAGGAAGCAGTATGACAAAAATCAAAGAAGATTCTCGCGTTTACCAAAAAGCTGATCCCCAGCCAAAACGCGCAAGAAATGAAAAGGGGCAATTGGTTTCAGATGATCCATCTACCCCAGACGTAAATGAAGCTTGGGAAGGCGGAAAGGCTCCAAAGAAAAAAGCTGCCCCAAAGAAAAAGGCAACAAGTAGTGGTAAAAAAAGCGTATCAAAATCCTAAAGGCGGATTGAACGCTGCCGGTCGCGCTTACTTCAAGCGCAAAGAGGGATCTAATTTAAAAGCCCCTGTCAAATCCGGCGACAATCCCCGCAGAGCGTCCTTCCTGGCTCGAATGGCGGGGAACCCCGGGCCGGATCGTGACAGCAAGGGCCGACCGACACGGAAATTGTTGTCGCTCCGCGCCTGGGGCGCTTCATCTACAGCGGATGCCAAACGTAAAGCTGCCGCTATAAGCAAGAGGAACAAGGCAAATGCCTAAGCTATCAACGAGAGAAGTCATTGCGCGAGAGGCAAAAGCACAAGCTCGCAAAGATGAATGGCGTACAATCTACGAAGATTGCTATGAATTTGCCTTGCCGCAACGAAACTTATACAACGGCTATTACGAAGGCAAAACGCCCGGCAAAGGCAAGATGCAGCGTGTATTTGATTCCACGGCCATGTCCTCAACCAAGCGTTTCGCCAACAGACTTCAATCCGGGTTGTTCCCCCCTAATCGACATTGGTGCCGCTTAGAGCCTGGTTCGGCTGTACCTGAGCAAGATCAGCCAAGAGCGCAGCAAATACTTGATGCCTACGTTGATATTATGTTTGACCAGCTACGTCAGACAAGTTTCGATCTGGCTATGGGTGAGTTTTTGCTGGATCTCTGCGTGGGTACGGCGGTTATGATGGTAACTCCGGGCGATGAAGTTACCCCCATCCGGTTTCTTGCGATACCACAATACCTAGTGGCCATTGAGGAAGGCGCATATGGCATGGTCGATAATGTCTATCGCAAGCTGCGTATCAAGGCAGAATCCATCACAAGAGAGTTCCCAGACGTTCAGATCACAACGGAATTGCAAGATGCAATAGATCGTCGTGGTTCTGAAGAGCTTGATCTGTTTGATGCGGTTATCTTCGATCAAGAGACAGGCCGATATCATTATCACGTTATTTGGCCAGCCAAGGCACAAGAGATTGTTTATCGTGAAATGCCATCCAGCCCTTTCATTGTTGCTCGGTTCAGCAAAACAGCCGGTGAAATATACGGGCGCGGTCCTTTGGTGGACGCAATTGCAGATATCAAAACGCTAAACAAAACTCTGGAGCTTGTTCGCAAGAACGCAAGTCTAGCCATCTCAGGCGTGTATCTCGCCGCCGATGACGGTGTTCTAAATCCTCAAAGCATCAAAATACAGCCCGGTGCGATTATTCCTGTTGCCCGAAATGGTGGTCCACAAGGCGCATCCCTGGCCCCTCTGCCTAAGGCTGGAGACTTTAACACAAGCCAAATCGTTATTCAGGATCTCAGAGTAAACATCAAAAAGATCTTGATGGACGATACGCTCCCGCCCGATACCATGTCTGCGCGATCCGCTACAGAGATAGCGCAACGTCAACGTGAATTAGCTTCTAATCTTGGCTCGGCATTTGGCCGCTTAATGACCGAGATTATGACGCCTCTGGTTTCACGCATCCTATTTGTTTTGGACCGTCAGGGCTTGATTAATATGCCCCTCAAGGTCAATGGTGTGCAGATCAAAGTCACGTCGGTATCGCCTCTTGCCGAGGCTCCCAAGATGGAAGAGGTCAATCAGCTTCTGAGCTTTATGCAGATTGCCAATTCTATGGGACCAATGGGCCAAGCAATTATTAACGTCCCAGAAAGTATTTCGTTCATTGCGGAAAAAATGGGGATCGATCAACGTGTATTAAATACACCGGAAGAGCAACAAATGATGATGCAGCAAATGCAGCAAGCTATGATAGAACAGCAGCAACCTATGCCCACTGATGAAACAGTAGCAGAGGCCATGCAATGAGTTCGCCAGACGGTTGGGAAGGAATAAGTCAAGCGTTTGTCGAGCCGCCAAAGGCGGATGATCTGGACATACTTTATGGACGGGTCTTTAAATCTGAGGAAGGTCAGAAGGTGTTACATCACCTGAGACAGATAACTATAGAACAACCATCTTGGTATCCAGGCGAAGATCCCAGTCACGGTTTTGTGAGAACAGGCATGACTGAGCTTGTGCGCCTGATTGAACGCAGGGTGGGAAGGAGCAATAATGTCTGAACAAGCAGAAGCAATTGAAGTCTCTGAGGAGGCTCCTCTGGTTAATTTTCAAAAGCCAGAAGAACAGCCGCAAGAACAAGAACAACCGTTTCAATTACGGCCAGAAGAAAATGAAGAGGTTGATATTGATGATGGTGAACCGCTGGAACGTCCTGACTTTTACCCAGAAAAGTTTTGGGATGATGATGGCCCTGATGTTGAGAAGTTGGCAAAAAGCTATGCAGAGCTTGAAAAGGCTTTTAAAGCAGGTAAACACAAAGCGCCGGATGGTGATTATGACACTAAAGATCTGGTGGATAAGGGTTTGGACTTGGAAGATCCTTCAGTCCAGGCGTTTCAAGATTGGTCTAAAAAATATGGTATCTCGCAACAAGCTTTTGAAGAGCTTGCGGGGCAAGTCCTAGAGTTTTCTCAGGATAGCCAAGAAGCCATAGAATATGATCGGCAACAGGAAATGCAGAAGCTTGGTGAGCGAGGCCAAGAAAAGATTGCGTATCTTGAGCGTCATATTACCCGCGCATCACTGACAAACTCAGAGCGCGAGGCTTTGGCCTACAGCCTGAACAGTGCCGATGCAATCAATGCAATGACCAAGTTTATTCAGGGTTATACGAATGAAGGCATACCGACAACGCCGGTTGTGGACACGCCTGAAATGACCAGAGAAGATCTTGCTTCAGCGATTGCAGACCCGCGTTGGCAGACTGATGCAGCATGGCGAACAAAGATTGAAAAGCAATGGGCAGCGGCAAATAGCTAGATTTTGTTGCAATCACTACATTTTGCGTGTATAGGCATATTAGGGGCTAACCGCGGCGCGGCCCCTTGATGTGGTAATCCACTGGTGGGCGCGGCCACTTTCGCGCAAGCGACTGCCCGAATTACATCGGCTAACAGTAAGCGTTTTGAGTTGAAACCTAATAGGAGGCTTCTGCTATGGCGCAGAGTATTACTAATGCCTTTGTAACGCTTTTCGATGAGGAAGTTAAACAGGCATACCAAGGCGAAGCGTTGCTTCGCGGCACAATGCGGACACGTACCGGTGTCCAGGGTAACACAGTAAAGTTCCCAAAAATCGGTAAAGGTGTTGCAACAGTTCGTGTTCCACAAACTGACGTAACTCCATTGAACGTAACCTATAGCCAGGTTACCGCCACAATGTCTGATTATATCGCAGCAGAATATTCAGACATCTTCCATCAATCACACGTCAACTTTGATGAGCGCCGTGAATTGGTGCAGGTTGTTTCAAAAGCGATTGCTCGCCGTATGGACCAGCTTTGCATTGATGCACTTGATGCGGCTGCATCTCCATCAACTGTTGCGACATCTGTGGGTGGTGCGGCTTCAAACATGAACATCGAAAAACTTCGTGCGGCTGCGAAAGCACTGAACGATAACAACGTACCAGCCGAAGGTCGTCACTTGCTGATGCACTCTTCTCAGCTTGATGCGTTGCTCGGTGAAACAGAAGTTACTTCAAGCGACTTTGCTTCCGTAAAAGCACTTGTTCGCGGTGAGATCACTTCGTTCATGGGCTTCAACATTATCACAATGGGTGATCGTGATGAAGGCGGTGTTCCTAAGCCATCAACCCGTACTTGCTTTGCTTGGCATCAAGACAGCATGGGTTATGCTGAAAGCATCTCTCAGAAGTCAGAAGTAAACTACATCCCAGAGAAAACATCGTTCCTTGTAAGTTCTATGTTCTCTGCTGGTGCGGTTGCTATTGACGATGAGGGCATCGTTAAAATCAGCTGTACTGAATAAGGAGACTGACATATGGCTTTTGATAAAACAGGTTTCGGTGATGGGGGTCCAGGCAAAAAAGGCAATGCCCCTGTTATCTATACATATCAAACCGCAGATACGATAGCGACTGTAAACACAGAAGGCTATTTCAACAGCTTGTCAGATACTCTGGCGGTTGGCGATTTGATTTATGTTGTGTCATCTACTGGCGGCACTCGCGTAAGCACACTTACGCAAGTTCTGTCCAATACTGGCGGTGTTGTTGACGTTGCAGACGGTACGACACTGGCCGCAACGGACGGTGACTAATTATCCCCTGGGGGGCTGGGCAACTGGCCCCCTTCAAACTCTTGGAGGGCTATAATGGCAACTGGCGATACTGATGTAACAATTTGCTCTGATGCCCTTGTCCTTCTTGGCGCGGCTGCAATTACATCTCTGACAGATGGAAGTGATACAGCGGACGCTTGTAATAGACTTTATCCAGATCTTAAAAACCATCTTCTGACAGTCTATCCTTGGAGTTGGAGCCTTAAAAAAGTTCAACTTAGCAAGAATGTAACGGCTCCCATCAATGAATGGGATAATGCTTTTGACTTCCCAGCGGATCTTATTGGAAGCCCGATTGCTGTTTTTGATAGCAGCGCAAGCGGTACACGTCCAAGACGATATGGATGGGAAATATATGGCACTCAGTTATTTACTAACCTAGATACCATTTACATTGATTATCAGGCAACGGTAACAGAGGCTAATATGCCAGCCTATTTCGTGCGGTTCTTGCGCGTAGCATTAGCTTCAGAGATTGCAATTACCGTAACCGATCAGGCAACAAAAGCGGATTACTTTCGTGCGCAAGCATATGGTTCACCGGGTGAATCTGGTCGTGGCGGGTTGCTGCGTGAGGCCATGAACATCGATGGGCGTGGTCAGGGTACGCAAATTGTGGAGGACTATTCTCTTATTCAGGCGAGGTACTGATGAGAATTACGCAATATCAGTCTAACTTTTCTACCGGAGAAATAGATCCTCTTCTACGGGCTAGAACAGATCTTCAGCAATATCAGAATGCTTTAGAAGAAGCGACAAATGTTGTTGTGCAACCTCAAGGCGGAATTAGTCGTCGAGATGGCTTGGAGTTTGTTTTTGACTTTGGATCGAGCTTTACAGAATTTAAAATTATTCCATTTGAGTTTAGTATAAACGACAGTTATTTATTGGTTTTTGTTGTTGGCCGCATTTATGTTTTTAAAAACAAAAATTTGCAAAGAGATATTAATTCAAGTGGCAATGATTATATTACGGCTTCTGACATTACGGCAGCAATGCTTGATGAGCTTGAATATACGCAAGCTGTAGATACCCTAATTCTTTGCCATGAAGATCTTCAGACAAAACGTCTTGTGCGCAATTCTGACACATCTTGGACGTTTGAGAACCTGCCTCTGACTAATCTGCCACAATACGCTTACGCGCTTGATGAGCATTCTCCTAATTTTACAATCACACCCAGCGCGACAACTGGCAATATTGCAATTACTGCATCGGCCGTAACAACTGATACTGGGCAGGCACAGGCTGGTTCTAGCAATACAATTACACTTAAAGCGGCAACATCTTATACGTCTGATGATGATCCAAATGGTATGTTGAGTAAAATTAAGTCGTGTACTGGAGCAGGGCAAACAAGGCACGTTGAGGATTATGTTGCGGCGACTAAAGTTTTAACGGTATATCCAGCATGGGATACAGCGCCAGATGCAACTTCTAATTATGAAGTAAAGGCTTTTAAAGAAGCTGCCGTCAATGAATATGCTCAAGTAAACAGTACATTTGGTCGCGCTAGATATATTGAATATGTCAGTGATACTGAGATGAAAGCGGTTGTTGAAGTTCCGTTCTTTGACACAAGTGCTGTTGTTGCCGGGAATTGGAATAGTGAACATGGCTATGAAGATGTTTGGTCAAGCACTAGGGGATGGCCAAGATCGGCAACTTTCCATGAAGGCAGATTATATTTCGGTGGTTCTAAGTCCAGACCGAATACTGTCTGGGGTTCTCGCGTTATTGATTACTTTAACTTTGATGCGGGCACTGCGCTTGATGATGAGGCCGTTGAAACGACGATTAACACAAACCAACTGAATGCAATTGTGAACATCGTATCTGGTGCGGATCTGCGTATTTTCTCAACGGGTGGTGAGTTTATTGTTGTTCAATCAGAAGATACACCAATTACGCCAAGTAATTTTTTGGTGCGACCACAAACCCGGTTTGGATCAAAGGCTGGTGTGCCAATTGAAGATTTAAACGGCGCAACAATCTTTGTTCAGCGTCAAGGCAAAGCTATCAATGCGTTTCAGTTTGGAAACGATACCCGCTCTTATCAAGTGCAGAACATTGCTTTGCTATCATCTCACTTGCTGAATACCCCAGTTGATATTGCCGTAAGAAGATCATCGTCAACAGATGAAGCGGATCGGCTGTTTGTTGTGAATAGTGGCGATGGATCGATGGCAGTATATTCTATCCTTACCGGACAGAATGTCATTGCACCCAGCAAGTTTACAACTGATGGTGAGTTTATTGCAATAGCTGTTGAATTAAGCGAAGTTTATGCAATTGTTAAAAGGACGGTGGATTCTGCAACTGTATATTATTTAGAAGTGTTTAATTCTGACTTTACACTAGATAGCGGTGTCAGTGGTGGAGCAATAACAACTGTTCAATTAGGTCATTTACGTGGCAAAACAGTAAACATAATTAGAGATGGTATTTCAGAAAGCGCAAAAACAGTTAGCTCTGAAACCAATCAAATAGTCTTTGAGGTAGAAAGTGTCGCTATACCAGGCACAGGATTTCCTTCTGTGTTAAATTTAAGGGCAACTTTTACCGGAACCGATGCGTCCAATGCTGCTTTGGTTGAAACAATTAATTTTAATGATACGAATACAACTTCTTGGACGACAACGGGAAGTTTTAAATCTGTTAGCTCAATATATATAGATAACACAAGTGGAACGCCTCAAGCGGTGTCAGGATTTACTATAAACATTGGGATATCTGGTGATAACGACGCTATATTTGAAGATCCTTCAGATACGGTTGGCCCAACTGTTGATTTAAATGGGATTGTAGTAAAGAACGGTGTTGCTGTTTTTGGCAGCATAACTTTAGATACGGCGGCAACATCTACTCATCAAGTCGGGCTAAATTATACGGTGCAAGCAAAAACAATGCCAACGGAGCCGACACTATCCTCTGGATCTATTCATGGCATGAAGAAAAGAGTTGTTCAGGTTGATGCTCTTGTGGACAAAACCAAAGACCTGAAGATCAATGGCAAGACGATTGCATTTGATACTGAGAGTGGGTCGTCCGTGATTGCTGAATATACCGGATTAAAAACCGCGCATGGTTTGCTGGGATATGCTAACACTGGACAAATAACATTAACACAGACAGATCCTTTACCAATGACGGTTTTGGGTTTGGAGTATAAACTGAGTACGGGGTCTTAACATGGCGGCAGTCGCACCTATAGCAGCACCTTTGATGTTGGCTTCATCGGCCCTGAGTGCATACGGTCAAATCCGAGCCGGTCAAGCCCAGCGTGAAATGTATGATGAGCAAGCCGCTCAAGCTAGAATGCGTGGGCGATCAGAGGCTATTGCATACAAGCAACAAGGTGCTGATGTTCTTCGTAATCTAAATGAAAATTTATCTGCAATTATTGCACGATCAGCGGCGGGAGGTGTTGATCCAACAAGCGGATCTGCGGCAGTCATGCAGCAATATGCAATGGCTGAAGGTATTCGAGAGAAGAATATTGCGGCGGATAATGCACTCTTGGCAGAGGGTCAAGCGGCAACTCAGGCACATCAATACCGCATGGCTGGTCGAGCCGCTCAACAAGCGTCCTTCTTCCAAGCAGCGGGTACGCTTGGGATGGGTATTTATAGATATGGACAGTTAGCATAATGGCCAGATTACCGAGATATCAAAGAGCGGGTGTTCGCACTCGGCAACCTCAAGCCATAGAGTTTGCGGGCATAAGAGAACAAGCCCAGCTTGGCCAACAGATATCTCGCAGTTTCGATGAAATGTCACAGTTTCTATACAAGACAGGCGCAGAAGAGGCTGAGAGGCGCGGTATTGAGCGCATACGCACGGAAGGGGCGCAGCCGGTACTTGAGGCGCTTCGTGAACAAGGTGGCCCTAGAACCATTGCAGAGAAGGCTGCGTATGAAGCCGGTAATCGTGTGGCCGTTGCTGAGATTCAAGCTGAAGCAGATCTTGAAATTACAAGAATTTTAAATGAAGGCCAAAAGAACAAAACATCGTTCTCTGCCATTCAAGCGCAGCTAAAAGATGTTACTGATGGTTTCCCGGCGGCATTGTCTAACATTGATCCGGTATCTGCCGGGGTTCTTCGTACCAGACTTACGGAAGCCTCTGGCAAAGCGGAGATGCGATATTCTAAGTGGTGGACCGGAGAACAGACAAAGCTTCGTAAGGAAAAGCAAAACCGTGTTTCTGCAAATGAAGCAGAGTTTATTATCGGTAATGCTACGGTTCCGGGTTACACTGTTCAAGAGATTGAGCTTGATATTGAAAGCGGATCTAAAACACTTACGGATTTAGGTGTAAAACCTGAGTTGGTTGCAGAATGGGCCGATGGTGTAAGAGAAAAAGCCATCAAGGAAAAAACAGTATTTGATTTTTATCAAAAGCCCATTGAAGAGCAGCGCGAAGAAATAGAAAGTATTCTATCCGGTGATAAGACTTTGCCGGGTATGGACTTTGAAAAGAGCGTTCGATTTGTAAATGGATTATTGCGGCCAGAATATAATCGGAATGTTGCGGCTGTTAAGGCTCAGTCTGATTATGTAGTAAACAAAATAGAAGATCAGCAAGAAGTCCTTGAAGATGGCGGTCGTCTTTCTCAGGAAATACTGGCGGATTTAAACAATGCGGTAGATGAAATTCTTACGGCTGATCCTCAACGTGGTCCTGCATTGCAAAGTGCTATGAAGTCTTTGCAAGAAACTGACGAGTTTTTTAGTGGCTTGCGCAGTTTGTCATTAACTGATGCTGAGGCCGCGGTGTTTCAATTGCAGTCTGGCATGGAGGGTCGTGGCGGCGAGGGGATTGATACGGTACTTGAGCAAAAGCGATATGAGCAAGCAAGTAAGTTCTTAGACAATATGAGAACCCAAATCAGCAAAGATCCTATGGGTTATGCTCAACGTGTCGGCTTTATTCAGGATGTTGAACCAATAATAGATTTAGTTGATGGTCGCCCGGTTGTTAATGAAAGTGCTATGCGGATAAGGCAAATTCAAGCGCAACAAGTGGCAAATCATTATGGTCTTGCTGCACCCAGACTTTTGTTTGGTGAAGAAGCCCGGCAGATTAGCCTGGTCCTAGATAAGGCAGAAGGCATGGCTAAATTAGATATGCTCGGCGCTTTAGCTTCATTCGATCAGGCGGCTGGTCAGGTATTGACGGATATAGCAGAATACAATCCAGAGATGGCGCTTGTTGGTGCGTTGGTAAATGAAGGCAGAATTGAAACTGCAAACATTGCGATTTCTGGTCTTGAGCGTTTGAAGCTTGGAGAAAAACCGGCTGAGTTTACGCCAGCAAATATAGATTTAGTGCATAGTAAATTTGGAAGAGCAATCACAACGCCCAAACATCATGCGGCGGTCAAAGAAGTTGCTAAGGCAATTTACACGGAAATGGCTGTAAGTAAGGGTGTTTTTACATTTGATGCTGATCTTTATGAGCGAGCCTATCAAGAGGCGGCGGGGCGAATGGAGCGTGATGGCAAGGTATATGGCGGTATTCAAGAGGTTCGTGGTATGCAAACCTTCGTAATGCCGGGGATGACAGGCGATCAGCTAGAACAATACTTAAATGAAATAAGTGTTGATGTTATTCAATCTGCAACGGGTCAGCAAATTAGTGGCAACTTAGCTCAAAAGATTAAAGAAAACGAATCATATAGATTTCGTAATGTTGGCGGCAATAAATACTCAATAGAATTTGGCGATAGGGGTGAGGCATTTGTTTTGGATGCAGATGGTCGGCCAGTTATTATTGACATTATAGAATTACAAAAATCCTTTGGTTTAATACTGCCAGAAGTAAGCGCACCAGCAATGGGCACTGCGCAACCAATGCCCACTTCTGAAGAGATAACAACGGGCATAACGGGCTTAGAACAGATCACTGAAATATCTCCGGCAGCAGCCCAAGCACAACCTGGTTTAAGATTAGAGGATCTTCCAGAAGAGCTTGAATTTGTGCCTGGGTCTAAAGAAACCCGTGAATTGAAAAAGGCAATAGAGAGCATTTCTGAAAGCCCTAGAAAAGAAATAATAATTAAAAACATTGAAAGAATGCTGGATTCAATTGAAGGAGTTAGAAACAGAAAAAGCACTAAAGCATATAAACAAATGATACGCAGAAAAATGGCTAAAAACCCAACATTCTTTATGTCTTATGATGATTGGTTAAAAACACAATGATACAATTTGATCGATCAGATGCGTATGATTTTCCCGGCATGGTTGGTATTTCTGAGCCGGTATCTGACTTTGCAGAAAACTTCTTTGCTGCACAAGATAATATGCGTCTTAACGATCAATCTCAAAGTAAAGAGCTTATTCTTAAAGATTTGTGGACGCCTATTGTTGAAGAGATGCGTGAGACATTTCCCAACCAAGGATTTGGTGGTCGTGATTTTGAAAACCCGGCAGACTTCTTAGGGATCGGACTAGGTGTTTATAGTTCAGCCGGTGGTCCACAGGACAGATATAACTTTGCTGTAAATACTCTCCTGAATTTTATGAACGAAAATCAGGAAAGCTTACCGGATCATTTAAAAGGGATTACGGTTCAAAGCTTAGAAGATATTGCAAAGGAACGTGCGCAAGCTGCAAGAAAATATGCTGAGGAAGTTGGTGCAAGAAACTTTACGTTTAGCGGAACGGTTGGTCAATTTGTTGGTGGTGTTTCTGGTGTAATTGATGATCCTATCAATGCGTTTGGTATTATGGGGGCTGCATCCAAAAATCTATGGCGGTTAGCATTTACTGAGGCTGCAATTGGTGCGGGTACTGGCGCAATAGCGGAGGCCGGTGTTGCGGATTGGTATGAAGAATTAGGATATGATTACACATATCAAGACTTTCTTCGCAATGTTGCATACAATGCGGTGGGCAGCGCAGCGTTTGGCGTGGGTATTCGGGTATCAGCGGATGCCGCAAAAAGTGGTTGGAATGCAATTAGCAAGTCTGGCAAGGCAAATAAAAACAGTCAAGCCTTAGCAGATGCGGCGGAAGCAAGAGAAGAGCTAGAGGCTGATAACCCATTTACAGATGCGGATTTGCCTTCATCTCAGGCAGAGCATACTTCCAGAACAGTAAGCGCAGAAGCGGCGATTGAGAACAACACCTTACCAACAATGCCAAATGAGGCCACTATTCAGCCATCACCTGAGATGATTGAAGCGGCTACCGATAATCTCAATGGCGTTATGTTCTCTGTAAATCCAAGAGATGTGAATGTTGATGCTAAACGCTTTCAGTTTAAAGAGGGCGGTGATGAGTATGGTGTCACTGAGCGGTTGCGAGGTGTAACTGAGTGGGATCCTATTAAAGCCGGGACTGTTATTTTCTGGGAAGATGTTGATGGTAAGATATTTGTGGCTGATGGGCACCAGCGTGTCGGTCTGGCTCGGCGCATCCAAGCACAGAAGCCCGATGAAAAAATAGAAATCATTGGTTATAAATTGCGTGAAACAGACGGTGTAAGCGCAGAGAAGGCCCGTGTAATAGCGGCAATGACAAATATAGCCCAAGGCACTGGTACAGCAATTGACGCCGCTAAGGTGCTTCGTATAGAGCCTGGGCGCATTGCAGAGTTACCGCCTCAATCTGTTTTGGTGAGACAAGCGCGGGATCTTGTAAATCTCAGCAACCGAGCATTTGGTGCAATTGTAAATGAGGTTATCCCAGCAAACTATGGTGCGATAGTTGGTAGATTGATTGATGATCCTGATTTGCAAGATGCTGCTATTTCTGTTCTTGCAAAGTCAGATCCGGCAAACCTTTTCCAAGCAGAGGCAATAGTCCGCCAAGTTCGGGAAATGGACACTGTGCAAGAAACGCAAGTGTCTTTGTTTGGCGAAGAGATTATCACAGATAGTTTGTTTACAGAACGCGCACGGGTTCTTGATAGAACAACTAAGCTTTTGCGTGGTGATAAGGCGGCGTTTGAAAGCCTAAGTAAAAACGCTGAACGTATTGAAGCAGAAGGCAATAAGCTTGCCAAAGAGCAAAACCAAAGGAGGGCCGACCAAGATGCCCAAGCGATCACGCTCCTACAAGCGCTTGCAAACCGAAAAGGCGTCCTCAGCGATGACCTCTCAGCGGCAGCAAGAACAGCTAGAGAAACAGGAAACTATGCAGCAGCAGCCCGAAACTTCGCCGATGCTGTCAGACGAGGAATTGAACGAGGCGATTTTAATGGGGCGTCAACTGGCGATGTTGGACGCGCTGTCGATGTTGCGCCGCAAAGCCGCGCAGACGCGATTGAAGAAGAGCCAACCCTAGAAGGATTTGATGAACCAACTGGACCAGCGGCCGAAGAGCAATTAGATCAAATGGTATTAGATCAGTTTCGAGATATGGAAAATATTCCTGAACAAGAACTTGATTTAGAGATACCACTTGCATCAACGCTCGATGAAGATGGAAATGCAATTGCAGTAACCAAAACATTGCGTGATATTAAGGCTGATATCGATGCAGAGGATGCACTGATTAACCGTTTGGGGGTATGTGGTTTATGAGTACATTTAGGCAGTGTGTTGAGGATGGTGTAAGGGCTGGTGAGATTACACAAGCACAAGCGGATGAATACGGTAATTTGTTTGATGAATTGGTTGAGCAATACAACCAACAACTAGGACCAGGCCCAGCGCAAACAAAAGCCGGGATCGATGCAGCGGCGGCTGTTCGTAAAAAGTCTATAGAGCGCAAGCGTCAAGCAATGCTGCAAGCGCAGACATGGAAAAAGATTACCCTGGATATGGAGAATTATCGCACCATTACCGGGCAACAGGATATGAACAAAGCGGCCTTGGCTTTCTTTGAACAAGACGCAACGTCTAAGTATTCAAGCATTGTACAGCTACAGGCAACCATTGAGCGCAGCGCTACCCGGAAGATGGATAAGTTCTTAGCAACATTTCGTCGGGATCTAGTTGGTCGAGTGCGAAACAAAGCGCAACTTGGCAATATGATAAAGGAAGTTTTTGGCGAAAGTACCGGCGATGCTTCTGCAAGAGAATTATCATTGGCATGGAAAGAAGCGTCTGAATATTTGCGCAAGCGTTTTAATGCGGCGGGGGGCGCTATTCCAAAGCGTTCTGATTGGGGATTACCCCAGCAACACAGTACCATAAAAGTACGCGAGGCAAGTTTTTCTGAGTGGCGTGACTTTATTTCAGCGCGTCTTGATTTAGATAAAATGAAAGACATGGAAACTGATCTGCCATTTTTCCAGCAAAGGCTGGATGATGTTTTGTTTGATGTTTATGAAACAATCCGCACCGATGGCATGAGCAAGGTCAAACCAGGCGGTCGGCCAATGGGCGGTAAGTCTTTGGCAAATAGAAATGCAGACCATCGTTTCTTGGTGTTTAAAAACGCAGATTCTTGGATGGAGTATCAGCAAAAGTTTGGCAATGATAATCCCTTTGATGTGATGATGGGGCATATCAGCAATATGTCTAGGGACATTGCATTTATGGAACGTCTGGGGCCAAACCCTATGGCGACTAAAAACTTTATCAAACAGACTTTGCAGAAATCTGCGGCTGGTGAAAAAAAGGCAGAAAGCGCGGCAAGATCCGCAAGCAGAAAAGTCGATGAATTATATAATATTCTTCAAGGCACACATAACACTCCGGTTAATAGATTTTGGGCAACAACATTTGCGGGAACTAGACAGATCTTGCAATCTGCACAGCTTGGTGCTGCGGCCATATCTGCAATCACAGACGTAAACTTTAACCGCATTGCAAGGCGTATGAATGGCTTGCCGCAAACAAAGACGCTTATGCAGTATGTAAAGTTATTGCAGCCTTTAGGTGCTGAGGAAAAGGGCAAGCTTGCAATTCGCCTGGGGCTAACGGCTGAAGGATGGTCTACCCTGGCGGCGGCACAGATGCGCTATGTCGGGGATATCTCTGGGCCAGAGGTGACGCGGCGGATTGCTGATTTTGTAATGAGAGCATCGCTTCTATCGCCAATGACACAAGCTGGACGCTGGGCTTTCGGCATGGAGTTTCTGGGAAGTCTAGCTGATAACGTAGGCAAATCTTTCGATGAATTAGACCCGATGTTCCGCAAAGCTATGGAGCGTTATAATATTAACGGTGATCGTTGGGATATTATTCGGCAAACGGAGCTATACGATTACAAGGGCGCAAAGTTTTTACGGGCTGAGGATATAGAGTTTCGTGATGACATTGACCCTAGATTGGCTAGAGAATTAGCAACCGATATTATGCGGATGGTTGAGACTGAAACAAACTTTGCAGTCCCATCAACATCAATCCGCGGCCGGGCTGCACTTACTGGTGATATTCCTCCAGGTACACTTGCCGGTGAGATGGTGCGATCATTTGCCATGTATAAAAACTTTGGCGTTACTCTGGTAAATACTCACATTATGCGCGGTGCTGGTACGCCCGGTGTTAAGGGTAAGGGTCGATACTTTGCTGATCTACTTATTAGCACGACACTCATGGGTGCATTAGCTCTTCAGCTAAAAGAAATGTCTAAAGGTCGTGATCCTAGATCCGTTGAAGTGCCTGAGTTGTGTGGCGTTGCGTTCTTGCAGGTTGGTGGCTTGGGAATATATGGTGATTTGCTCTTTGCAGACTTAAACAGATTTGATCGTGGCTTGGCTGAAACTATTGCTGGTCCGGTTGTGGGTTTTGCTAATGATGTTCGAAAGCTTACTTTTGGTAATATTGTTGAAGCAATACAAGGCGAAGATACAAAAGCAGCAAGTGAAATGATTAACTTTGCTTCACGTTATACTCCGGGTGCATCGCTTTGGTATATGCGTCTTGGCTTAGAGCGGATGGTCTTTGACCAAGCGAAACTGTGGGCTGATCCTGATGCTGGCAAAAAGATCCGGCGTAATATTCGTAAGTATCAAAGAGAATATGGTCAAGATTACTGGTGGACACCTGGACAAATGCAACCGTCAAGAGGACCAGATTTTGACAATGTGTTTGGAAATTAGATAAATATCTGGTATAGGGCTTATAAAGGAGTGGCAAAATGGTGAAATCAAACCTCAGAGGCAGCAACCCGGCAGACGGTGCGGCTGCGGTAACGCCCAATGATGGCGCGGATTTAGCGCATGTTGCAAGGGCTTTGTATGTTGGTGGCACTGGTGATATAAAGATCGATACCCCAAACGGTGATACGGTTACATTCAACTCCGTTCCGGTTGGTATCTTCCCAGTCAGAGCAAACAGAGTTTACAGCACTGGCACCACAGCAACTAACATTGTGGCCTTGTACTAATGTTTATTGGGATCAGTACATCGATCCATGCCATGAAGGTCTACGCGGCTGCTGTTAGCAACTGGATATTGGCGTTAGGCGTATGGAATGATGCAGGTGTTTGGGATGATACTGATGTTTGGAAAGATGCACCATAAAGGAGCTAGGTAATGGGTACATTTATTAATGGTGAAAGCGGCTCCTCAGTCCGTACAAAGATAAACGCCGCCATAGAAAAGACAGAAGGCACAAGCGCAATCAGCACAATTGACGTTGATGGTGGTGCTATTGATGGCGTAACAATCGGCACTAACTCTGCCGTTACTGATCTTCGCGTTGATAACATCAAAGTCGATGGCAACACCATTTCAAGCACAGACACAAATGGCAATGTTACGATTGATCCAAATGGCACAGGCATTACTGCTATTACTGGCCCTGTTAAACCAACAACTTACAGAGAGACCGTTGGAACAGAAAGCAGTGGGACACTAGACCTTTCAACGGGGAATGTGTTTAGCCATGCGCCTTCAACTAATACAACCTATGTATTTTCTAATCCCCCATCTACGGGAACAGCCTTTGGGTTTACGCTGAAAGTAAGTCCATCTGCAACGATTACTCAGACATGGCCCGCATCTGTTGATTGGGCTGGTGGTAGTGCTCCTACTGCAACTGCTTCTGGTGAAACGGATGTGTTTGCTTTTTATACTCAGGATGGTGGTACAACATATTATGGATTCCAAGCTGGAGACGCAATGGCATGAGTGTTGCTCGTTTTATGCAAATGGCAACTTCTGGTGTAGCTGCTGCGCCAGCGGCGGGGACTTTTGTTGATTCTGCAACTGCTAATGCTACTGCTACATCTGTAACTATTGATTATAGCTCTATATCAACTCAATCGGGTGATGTTGCGATAGTTGCTGTTTCAGGTACTAATTCTACTGCAAGCTATCCAAGTACATCTGGTTGGACAAACGTTGATTTTGTTAAAGGTAATGATACTAGAGACGGGTCTGTTAGTGTTGCCTATAGAGTTCTTGATGGAACAGAAACATCGGTTACAGCTCCAGTAAATAATTCTTTCGGAGGCGCAGCAATAATTCTTGTGTTTAGGAATATAGATCAAACAACTCCTTTAGATGTAACGCATACAACTCAAACCACTATAGACACAAATAATGCTGTTACTGCTGCAATTACTCCTTCCAATGATTCTACAATTGTTTGTCTTATGGGTGCATCATCTGAAGCTGACTCTTCTTCAGTTACAGTAGTAAACTCTAGTCTTGATGAGGTTTTTGCTGAGGGTGTAACGGGAATATCTGGGGTTACAACCTTTGTTGCCGCTGGATATGCTGAGGATCAAGCTGGTGGTTCTACATTTGCTTCAACAACTTTTACTGCCTCTAATGTAGATACTATTGTTGGACGCCAATCTGCGGGGGCTGTAACACTCGCACTTCGTAAAGCATAAGGAGAAACTATGTACGCGAAAATTACAAACGGTTCTGTCGATCAATT
>BCSF01000144.1_pt1 | contig 32106 bp, 27 predicted proteins | sample 1016431 | NCBI WGS metagenome assembly BCSF01 (sample SAMD00045685;SAMD00045686;SAMD00045687;SAMD00045688;SAMD00045689;SAMD00045690;SAMD00045691;SAMD00045692;SAMD00045684;SAMD00045690;SAMD00045691;SAMD00045692;SAMD00045684;SAMD00045685;SAMD00045686;SAMD00045687;SAMD00045688;SAMD00045689, study... | reverse complement strand
GTAAATTCTTTTCCAGTGTAAGGATCTATTCCTGTAAATTTTTTATAACCTTTTGTAGCAGCTGCTAAATCATTTCCTCTTTGATTTAACATATCCATTTCTTTTAAATAACCTTCAGGTTTATTTTTATACAACTTTGCTAACTTTTTATTTAACTGTCTCATTTCTTTATCAACATCTTTTAAAACTTCTTGGTTTATTTCTTGTGCTGCATAACCAATATTACTTGTTTTAACATCTTGTGTTAATTTATCTCCTAAGTGACTTTTTTGTAATCTAACAACTTCATCGTCCGCAGCATCTGCAAAAAATTTTCCACTCGTCATTGGTGCGGAAAGAACTCTTTCAAAATACCTATCACTAAATTTTTTAATGGCTTTTTTTTCAGCATCTCTAATTGCTTTAGTATATTCACCAGGATCTTGTATTGGAATGTATTTTCTTTGACCTAGTTTAGTTATGTATCTATTAAAAACTTCCCTATCAATACCATATCGTTTTGCAATATTTCCAATCATTCCTCTTTTAGGATTTTTAATTCTTCTATAATCATTTAATGCTTTTTCCACGTTTGAACTTTCTATTCCATAAATATTTAAATCGTTTGCGTACTCTCTAATTTCTTTAGCTAAAGTTTTAGTAAACACATTGTCTGTTCCTTTTTTAACAATAGAACCATCTATATTTTTTGTACCTACTTTTTTATAAAATTTTTTTTGGTATTTTTTTACAATGTTATCAATATTACCATATCCTTTTTTTTCTAAATTAGAAACTTCTTCAAAAGCTTTTTCTTTTTGATTTATAAGCATTATTCCTCCTCCTCTAAATGTTGTAACCAATCTTTAGGGTACATACTGTAAACAAAATCTTCAGCGTCTTTTTCGTCAGTCGCATCAAATCTAACTAATATTTTATATGTTTTATCCATTATTCCTCCTCCCAATATGGTTCTGCTATAAAACTAATTTGGTTAGCTTCTAAGTTGTCCATATACTTTAGTCCTAAACCACTTTTGTAATTCATGTTGAAACCTAAATTAATAGCTTCTTCCTTGCTATCAGCTTCAATAATATTTTCACTTACATATCTTTTTTGAAAACCTAATACTTTGTATTTCATTATTCCTCCTTGTTTGTATTAACCACTATACATTAACTATGTTGTTTTGTCAAATAGTCAAGTAACCTGTAGTAATATTCTTTGTTGTACTCTAGTTGGTAATCATCATGAGAATCAATATTCTCTTTGGTAAACTCTTTAGTTATCCAGTCACCACTACCATCTAACGCATCATCATCCCAGTATTGATAATGTGTTGTCACAAATCCTACTGGAATATGTTTGCTTTCTGCTTTACTCCATTTCATAGAATGAACATGACATTCTGCCATGATTACTTCAGGATAATCTGAACCATCATAAACTGTTTCATCAGTTGGTCCAAAATTCTCCCACCTGTATTCGCATCCCATACCACAACTGGCATCAGCTAAACCACCATAATATTGACTACGCATTCCATCCACCTTTCACATATACTCCATCTTTTTCAGCTCTTTTAAGGAATGCTTTATACTCAAATGTATCAGCTCTTTCCAATCCGAACTCTTGACGATATAAAGATTGATGTTTGTTAGTTGTTGTAGAATAATTACCTGAATCAATAAGCACTACATTATCCTTGCCACAAAACAAGTTCATGCGGTCACCTATTGGGGCATGTCCTCTGATATATCCTACAACTGTGTTGTATGAGTAAAGTAATGTGATACCTGTTAGACCATTATCATAATGCTTTCTCCACATTGAACCAGTTGTGTTTTGTCGTTCTCTAGTTTCCATTGTTCCTACTTTCTTGTTTGTCTATTGTATTATACACACCTAACAAATGTTGTCAAGTGTGCATAATACTGGTATGTTACTTGACTGGAGTAACTAACCTTCTGCTATATCTATCTGCAATTTCGTATATTTCTTGCTTAATAGATTCATCTTGTGCTACTTGTTCTGCACTTAGTTCATGTGCATCACTAATTTCTCCATCATATCCACGAATTTTAATTAAATCCTTATGATTTCTTAACCACATAGCTTTCGCAAATTTCCAATCTTTTTGATTAAAGATTATTATGTTACTTTCTCCTAAAGAAGTAGCTGTAACTTTTCCACTAAGTACATCTCCATTTGCATAGGATGTATCATTAATAGTCACACTGTCGAAATCGTAACCTTGTGACTCTTCAAAATTAGCTATTGCTTCTTCTCTAGTTTCTCCAAATGATACAAATTCTTGTACCATAGTTTTTTTGATTTTATATGCTTTCACATTACCTCCAGTTTCTTTGTTGTGTAACCTACTATACATTAGCAGGTTACACTTGTCAAATATCTTATGCTTCTTTACTTTCTTTAGTATCTTTATACCATGCTAACCAGTCGCTAGATAGTTCACTATCTCTATAGATTCCAGTTGTAAACAACTGTGGACTTAATCCAGTATCATCTCCTGAATGGTCATAAATATTAACGCTAATATCTCCACCATCTCTAGTGATTTCATCTACGAAGTTTCCATCAATATCTATTAGTGATAATAGATTATCTGATATTTCTGTTAGCTTGAAAAAATCCTCATGGCTAGTTAATAAATTCTCTTGTTCTGACTTATCAGAATCCCAATTCATTTCTTCTAGTCTTGCTAAATTTTCTCTAACTTGTCTTAGTAATACTGCAGTTGCTAGAACTGTTGTCTTACCATACTTAATTTCTTTCATTGTTCTCCAATCAATTTGTTTGTCTAAAGAACTATACACTATGTGGAATATCTTGTCAAGTATTTAGAATAACCCAATGATTACTGTGTTTGTTTGTGTGGTTGTTGTTCTTATATTGTGACTAAGTTGCACACAATGTCTAGTTAGCACACCTACCCCCAGAACAAAAGAAAAGTGTATACATATTGATTCATACTACACCTAGTACCACTACATATAGTGTATGTATGTAGTCAATACCACGACATATGGCACCACAACATATAGTGTTTTTACTGGACATACAACATATAGGGGGGTTAAATGTGGGGTGCCTTGTGTGTGTGTGTACACCCTCTATAGATATGCTGTTAAGGGGTACTCTATATAGAGGTACTACATATAGTGGTGTACCTGATTGCTAGTAAAGGTAATTTTAAAAGTAATTGTTTTACTTACTTTAAATGTAAAGAAGAATGGTGCTAACCCTGTGTCACTCCCTCCCAAAAACCAGAATGAACTAAAGTAAGTAACATTTAACAATGTGAAGTAATGGGCTTTAACCCCAGTTACCATGGTCCTGCTAATCCACTTTATTTATTGTTAATGGTCAAGAATCCTTTTCTAAAAGCAGGAAGAATCCTTTGCTTGTTTCTCTACTATAGCACCTTGTTTTAAAAATGGTATTATTTAAGTGCAGGGTTTTTGTTTATAGTAGGAGTTTCCTCCTTTCGCCTACGCATAACCACACATAAACCCTGCAGGTTTCTTTGATTAATTTAACTTTGTGTTATACTTCTTTTACAAGAAAGGCAATATAAATCAATCCTTCTGGATTAATATATAGCCCTCCTTTCTTTGTTTGTATAGTACGACCCTCACGCAAGTGAGGGTTTGCTATAGGTGGACATAAGATACTTAAAATAAAAAATTTTTTTCTCACTTACTTCAGGAGGCGACTATAGTACTTATACCTGGTAAAGTACCAGGGAATTGTATGAGGATATAATTCAATTTTATGAAAGAAAGAGAGAGCTTATCATCTTAGGGTGCTAAATGTTCTTTGTGAATTTCATATTTTTCATTACAGTAAATGGACAGACTGTACGACAGAACCTCGCTTCGGCGAGGTTTTGTGTTATCATAATGAATAAGCAACAACAGGAGCAGCTAATGCCAATGAGCAAAAAGGGTAAGAAAAAAAGATACCCAAGTAAAAGAATAAGTAAGAAATAACTATGGCGACATACCAAGGTAAATCTGTAACATTAAATAAACCTTCTAGGATTAGTAAGGGTGAACCTGGGTATGGTCGTAAAAAATCTAAAGTCTATGTTAAGGATGGCGACAAAGTTAAAAAGGTAATGTTTGGCGACCCTAACATGGAGATACGCAAAGATAACGCTGAAGCTAGAAAATCATTTAGAGCTAGACACAAGTGTGACACAGCAACAGATAAAACAACTGCACGATATTGGTCGTGTAAAGCTTGGTAAGGAGAAGGTATGGCTAAAAAAGGTTTATATCATAATATAAATAAAAGGAAAAAAGCAGGAACAAGTAGGTCTAAAAAAAATTCTACAATTAGTCCTAAAGCGTATGCCAACATGAAGGCAGGATTTCCTAAAAAAAAGAAAAAGAAAAAGTAATTTTGATAGACATACCATGTCCTAAGTGTGGGGTGGTATTAAAACCAAAGGATGAAATGAAATGCAAAAACAAAGAATGTAATGGATATAACAAATAAAAAACTTTGTTATGCAGGAGGATGTCATAGAGTATTGCCTAAGGGTAGGTCAAAATTTTGTAGCGATAGATGTTCTAACAGAATCAAAATGCAAAAGAAAAGAGCTAAAGATAAAGGCATAGAGTGGACACAAGAAAATAAAGAATTATCTATACCTAGTAAAAATGTTGAATCACGCAGAGGTAAAGTTTACAACGACATTGTAGAATCAGGTTTAGCTGAAGAAATATTAAAAGAAAAAAATACATTAACAGATGTAGCAAAAATATTAGGAACAACTGTTGGTGCTGTATCTATGGCATACAACGCATACTTACAAGATTTAGAAACAAAAGCTGCACAAGACAAATGGGAATTACCACAGGTTGCAGAAAAATCATTAGAAGATTTTAGTAATTTTAGAGATAGATATTTTCAAACAGAAACAGGAGAACCATACCAAACTCCAGACTTTCATATTAAATGGATTAATTCTATTTTAGATGCTATAGAACATGGTGAACAACAAATGATATTGTCACCTCCACGACATGGTAAAACAGATTTACTTATACATTTTGCAGTGTGGCTTATTTGCACAAAACCTAACATTCGTATTTTATGGGTAGGTGGTAACGAAGAGATTGCAAAAAACGCTATAGGTTCTGTACTTGACCAACTTGAAAGTAACGAATTATTAATAGAAGAGATATGTGGACCAGGACCTAAATTTAAACCTACAACAAGAACTGGTAAATCTTGGTCACAGAGTGGCTTTACTGTAGGAACAAGAACAGTTACAGGTATTAAAAGTCCGACTATGGTAGGCATTGGTCGTGGTGGTAAAATACTATCTCGTGACTGTGACTTAATTATTGCAGATGACATTGAGGACCATACTTCAACTATGCAACCTGCATCAAGAGAAAACACCAGAAGTTGGTGGACAACAACATTGTCTAGTCGTAAAGAAGAACATACAGCTATGGTCGTTATAGGTTCTAGGCAACATTATGATGACTTGTATTCACATTTGTTAGATAACGAATCCTGGAAAACTATTGTAGAAGAAGCACATGATACAGCTTGTAATATGCCTGACTGGAACGAAGAAGAACATAAAGATTGTATGTTGTGGTCTAATAAAAGAACCTACAAATGGTTAATGGACAGAAAGAGAGCAGCAGAAACTACAGGTGGTAGAGCTATATACGAAATGGTTTATCTAAATGTTGCAATGCCTGATGGACTCGCTTTGTTTGACAGAGTAGAGATAGAGGAATGTCGTGACCAAAAGCGTGATATAGGACACATACCACATGGTACAAGATTGATTGCAGGATTAGACCCTGCATCTACAGGTTATCAGGCAGCTTTTTTGTGGGCATACGAACCTGTAGAAAATAAATTACACATGGTAGATATGAACAATAGTTTAGGTGGTGGTATTCCACAGGCACTAGACATAATTAAAGAATGGTGGTTGAAATATAATTTGTCACATTGGGTCATAGAAGAAAATGGTTTTCAGAAAGCAATACGACAAGATAAAAGTATTAGAGATTTTTCATCAGGACATGGTATATTTTTAGAAGGACACGAAACATTTAAAAATAAATTTGACCCACTTTATGGTGTTACAGCTATGCGACCAATGTTTCAAGAAAAAAATATTTCTTTGCCATATCTTAGCTTTGAAGCACAAGAGAAGGTAAACTTATATACAAGTCAGTTAGTGTATTTTAGTTCTGCTAAAAACAAAAGCAAAACAGTAGGTACAAAGACTGACATAGTTATGGCTAGTTGGTTTCCAATGAGAGCTATAAGAAGAATGCAGAAAGAACGCTTTGCAGAGTTAGGGTACGATTATAATCCTAGCTTTTCAGGGTACGAACCTAGTAATATGGATTTAGATAATTGGAGTTAAATGCCTTTAAGTAGTAAAAAATTATACGACAAAATAGATTACCTAAGAGTAATCAATCAACAACAGATGACTGATAGGTCTAGGATTCGTGACATTATGAATGGTGGTGAAGCTGCAGTTAAAGCACTTCTTGGTAATTCAATTAATGTAGAATATCACGAACTACCTGCACCTAACTTATTTTTAACAGCACTAGAAAGATTTGCACAAAAACTAGGTAGAAGTCCAGATTTAAAAGTTGATATTATAAATGAAAAAGATAGCGAGAGAGCTAGAAAAAAATCAGAGAAACTTGAACGCATTGTAACTTCATACGATAAATTTCAAAAATTACACATGCAATTACCACAAGCTGCAAGATGGTTGCCTGGTTATGGTTTTATAGCATGGACTATAGGACACAGAAGAGATAAAGATGGTAATCCTTATCCTTATGCTGAACTACAAGACCCATTTAGTTGTTATCCAGGAATATTTGGTAACGACCAACAACCTAAAGAATTAGCAATAATTCGTAGGGTTCCACACACAATATTGGCAGAACAATATCCAAATGCTAAACAATGGATATTTGCACAAGAAGAAAATAATGATGGTTTCCAAAACCCATATTCTGCGTTACTAGATAGTACAGATAGAGCAGGAGGATGGGCTAACTCTACAGGACATGGAAAAGTTGTAGTTGAGTATAGAGATGAAGAAGGAACTTATGTATTCCTACCTGAAAACAAAAAGATAATAGATTTTATGCCTAATGTATTAAAGTCAGGTCCTTGTTTTGTTGTGGCTAAAAGATATGCGTTTGACCAAATGCAAAGTCAGTTTCAACACATTACAGGACTTATGGCGAACATGGCAAAGATTAACATACTTGGAACTATTGCTATGGAAGATGCAGTATTTACAGAAACAAACATTGTTGGAGAAATAGAGTCAGGAAAATATAGAAAAGGCAGATTTGCTGTCAACTATTTAACACCTGGTTCGCAAGTGTCTAAGCCAGTCAATAATCTACCATATCAATTATTTCAACAAGTAGATAGACTTGAAAGACATTTGCGACTTGGTGCAGCTTATCCAGTATCTGATGATGGACAATCTCCTAACGCATTTGTTACAGGTAGAGGACTAGAAGAACTAGGACAATCTGCATCACTTCATGTAAGAGAATATCAAGGAATATTACAAGAAGCATTACAAGAACTAGATGCTAAAAGATTAGAATATGATGAAACTATGTTTCCTGGAGTTCGTAAACCTATTGCAGGTAGGCACAAGGGAACTGCGTATAAAGAATCTTATACACCTACATCAGACATAAAAGAAGTTTATGAAACAAGAAGAGTGTATGGCGTAATGGCAGGATTTGATGAGCCACAAAAAATAATTACAGGGTTGCAATTAAAACAACAAGGAATTATTGATACGCAGACATTACAAGAAAATATGGATGGATTAGATAACATTTCTAAAATTCAACAACGAATATCTGCAGAGAAAGCAGAAACAGTTTTGTTTGAATCTCTTATGGCACAAGCAGCACAAGGTAACCCTAAAGCTACTATGGCAGCAATAGAAATAAGAAAAGACCCACAGAAGATGTCAGAGATACTAGATAAATTTTATACAGCAGAAGGTGAAGAACCTAGTCCAGAAGAACAAGCATTACTTGGACAAGGAGGACCACAAATTCCTGGAGGTCCAGGTGGTCAACCTGCAGGTATAGAACAAGTCTTAGGTGCATTAGCAGGAGGTCCTGGTGGACAACAATAAAGTAACAAATATATTTTTTGACATGATTAATCAAGAAGATTGGTCAGAAGATGTGTTTACAGGAACAAAAGAAGATGAAGAGATGGTTGTTGCAAAACAATATATAACTTTACCTACACCACACCCACACTTTTTTATACATTTAACATTTGAATACGAATTCAATCCAGAGTTAGGAAAAGATTTATGGTAAGAAAAAGCAAAGCGTTAAAAGAAGCAACTGATACTGACATGACAGGTGGAGGTGCATATCAAGATATTGTTGCACCACCAAGAAAAGAAGGCGACCCAACAGGACAAACAACTGCTATAGAAAATCAAATAGCTGCAGTTGGTGGTACACCGCCTATGGATGGTGGTCCTCCAGGTGCAATACCAGGTCCTAGACCACAACCTATGTCTTTATCAGCACCTACACAAAGACCTAGCGAACCTGTTACTGCAGGTATTCCTTTTGGTCCAGGCAACAATGGTCCACAACCAATTACTACAAATACAGTAGATAATTTTTTGATGGCAGCAAGAGAGGTATTTCCAGACCCTATATTTGACCAATTATTGGATTCCTAAATGGTCAAGCCATATATTTTTATACCACCTGAATTAGAGGAATATTACTCTCAACAATCTACTGCTAACAGAAAAGAAGTAGAGTTATTTAAAAAACAAATTACTCCTGAATTAGCACAACAGGTTGCAGATGTAAGTCGTGCATATCCTACGCTAGATAAAAGATTAGTGTCTTACTTACCACAAATGGGTGTAGATGCAGATGATGAATTGTTGTTAGATATAGCAGCTAAACAATTTTCTTCACAAGAAAAACAAGATAGAGAAAAAGTATTAACAGATGTAAATCGATTTAAAAGATTTACTCAAATGTCGGACTTAAAACTTACACAGGGATTTGAATGGGTATCAAGAAGTTTTAAATCTGCTGCAGTTGCATCACAAGCTACAGATACACCATTATTAGAAGGTGTTTTAAAAAGTGGTCTTTCAGGTTTTGCTTTGCAAAAAAATGGTCCAGACCAACTAAGAAGAAAATTATTAGGAGATACTTTTGCTGATGCGTATAACGAATCAAAAGAAAAATATGGTCCAACAAGATACACACGAGCAAAAGAATCACAAGAAAAATATGGTGTAAGAAACTTAGGTACTGGGTTTTTTGCAAACAGTTTAGATTTAACACAAACAGAAGGATATAGACAAGCACTAAATTTAGGTTACAGTCCTGCTAGAGCTAAAAAAGAAGCAGCAAAAATATATGGTGATTCTGTTACACAAGATTTTGCTAAAGATGAAAATCAATTTAAATATGACACAAAAGTAGCAGGAGATGTCAACATATCACCAGGTAGAATACTTGCAGGAACATTTGCACCACAGGGTTCTGTAGGTTATTCGTTAACATCAGCATTAGTAGATGGTGTATTTAGATTAGGTGCTGACCCTGCAAACTTGTTATTTATGTATGGTTCAGGTGTTAAGACAGGTGCAAGAGCAATATTGTCTAATGCAGAAAGAGCAGCGTATGTTAATAAAACTACAAAAGCAGGTAGAGCAATAAGAACTATAGCACCTGGAAAAACAGGTAAAGAAGCTAGAAGGCAAGTGTTTGGAAAAACTGCAGATGAAATATTAGATTCAAGGTGGGGTAAAGATTTTATTACAGGGTTAACTAAAAATGATTCTATTGCACATTTAAACGATATACCACAACTTAGAAACATAGACCCTTATGTTAAAAAATTATTAGTAGGTGTTAAAGATGAAGATGTTATGCGTGAAGTTGTTAAAAGTCTTATGCGTGGTGGTGATTTAGAAGGTATATTACTAGCACCATACTCTGGTACTTTCTTTAATGCAAAAGTAATGAATGAGTTAATTAATACAAGACCACTTAATAAATTACCTATGCAACCAAAAGCATTATCTGTTTTAGCTAATAATTTAGCAGAAGCAATAACTGGTGGTTCTGCAGATATAGCACCACTTCGTAGAACAGTAGGTGCGTTAATAGGTAAAAAAACAAACAACCAATTTGGTGGTGTAGTTGGTTTAAGTGGACAACTTACAGGTGTGTTACCAGTAAAACTTAAAAGAGCATTTGGATTAGCACCTACAAGAATTGCATCTATAAATCTTATGACAGAAACAGCAGATAACTTAGATAGGTTAATGAAAGTTTCTGGTGCAGGTTATAAAGAAAGAGATGAAATTATATTTCAATTATTAAAAGCTAAAAATCAACAAGAAGTAAATGGTGTAGTCAATAGTGTATTTAGAACAATGACTAAGTCTATAAAAGATTCTAATCCTGATTTAGTTGATGAAGGTGAAATATTTGATTACATAACAAAAGTGTTTCAGGATGAAAGCAGAGAGAGAATGTACTTCTATGGTGAAAAAGGAATACCTATGCAATTTCCTGGCACAAAAGTAAATACATCATCTTTTGTAGATGAAGCAGGAAATATCATTGATGAAGTAAACGAAGCAGTACCTACAGCTTTTTCTTTAAGAGAAATGGCAGAACATTATGCTGTGTTACCAGATTACGAAGATTTACTTAGAGCAACATCTATGTTTAGAAGAGTAGTTGGTCCAAAAGGTAGCAAGATGAGAGAAGGTTTTAGTAAACCTACAACATGGGAAGATGCACAAGAAATACTTAAATATGCAAAAATACCAAGAAGAGGTTTTGAAAAATCATGGAGAACAAAAGGTATAGAACAAATTGCACCTGAAGGCAGACTTCGTTTTATTTATAATGACATAGTACAACAAAGAGCATTAAAACCTATGTGGATGCTTAGAGCAGCATTAGCAATTCGTGTGCCTGGAGAAGAACACATGAGAATGTTTTTTAAAGGTGCACCTTCTTTAGTTAATCATCCATACGAATATCATTTGTTAAATCCATTTATGAAAAAAATGTTAGGTAGGTCAGACCATCCTACAATATCTTTAGTTGATGCAAATAAAGAAGTTTTGTACACAACAAGAATAAACAAAGATGAAGTATCTGATGCACTAGAATTATTAGGTTCAGATGAATTTTCTGATGGTTTGAAAAAGGTTACATTTCCTGAAATACAACAATTAATTAAAACAACTAATTTAGGTGTCAACATAGAAGGTCAAGTTGGTACTCGTTATCTCAAAGCAGCGTTTGAAGGTAATGATGCTAAGTGGTGGGAGTTTGAAGATATAGGAGAACTTAAAACACTTACAGATGATGGTGTTATAAACAGAAAAACAGTTGATGAAGTTGGTAATCAGTTAGGAGATATTGTGACAAGTGGTGAATCACAAGGTGGTTCTGTAGCACTTAACAGTAAAAATAAAGCTAGGTACGAAGGTAATGTTATAGCTTATGTATCTCCTTACAAACCATATCAAAGAATTATTAGTGATGAGTATTTAAACAACCAGGCATTGATAAATAACACTGACAGAAAAAGTGCATTAAAAGTAATACTAGAAGATTACATAACTGACCCTAAAGTAAAAAGTTTATTAGAAAAAGAAAATCATGTGTTTGGATATTGGTGGGATGATTCTACAAAACAATGGTTTTTTGACATTAGTGTTGCTATGCCAAAAATTACAAAAGAAGGTGATTTAGCACTTAAAGACACAATACGACAAATACAAAACTCTATGATTATAGGAATCAAAGGACATCAAAAATCTATATTTATTCCTAGAGATGTGATTGACAGTTTAGGTAATGCAGTTCCTAAAGAATTAAACGATTTGTTATTTGAAGTAGATGAAGGTTATTTAATTAGTCTTGTAGATGATATAAGTGGTAAACAGAGAACAATTCAAGAAACACTTACATCTGATGTAGATATAAACACAGTTATTAATAAAAATGTATTGGAGTATTTATATGAAGAAAACTTTACAGTAGCTAAACAAATTATTGATTCTAAACCAGGAACATTTGCATCAACTAGAGTTACTGGTCAAACATTTAGACATACTGATGAATTTATGAAAGCATCAGCAGACCAATCTATTATACAAAGATTAAGACCAGGTAGAACAAGAAATCAAATAAGAGATGATTTTTATGACACTGTAACTAAAAGAGATGCTAGTGGAAACATAAGACCTGAATGGTGGAGATTTTTTACAACAAGAATATTAAATTTTTCAACAGATGAATTGCATATTCGTGTTGCTAGAGATGGTGTAGAAGAAACACTTAACTGGGTGCAAAATACTAAAACAGGTAGAGAGTATATAGACAAAATAATATCTATGTCAGAAGATTATAAAATGCGTGGAGAATTACTTAAACCAGGTGGTTTAGAAAAGTATGTAAAAGCTGCAGCATATAGAATTGGTCAATTACAAGGTAATCCTAGTCTTAAAATATTTGATGATGCAGGTAATGAAATATTAAATAGATATTCTGACATACTTAAAAAAAGTGACCAAGGAGAATTTCTATTTCATAACTATGAGGTAGATTTGTCACAGGGTTCAAGACAAGTACTTGATTTTATTGCTAATGGTGGATTTATAGATGGTGAAGATTTTGTAGAATATGCAAGAAAAGTAAACATTAATACTGCTAAAAAATCATTTGTAAATAAATTTATGCCATCACTTAAAGAAGCATTTAAGAAAGACATTATAGATTTAGACTTAGGTGCAAAAGAACTAGCAGGAAACATGAACAAAGAGTTTCTGACAGATGGTGTCAATGCACAAAACTTAGGAGAAGCATTAGATATATTTTTAAGAGATGCTTATAGCTTATTACTTACTAAACCATCAGATACATTAAACAGAGAACCATTATTTAAATGGGCATATTTTCATTTGTCCAAAGAAGAAATAGCATTTCTTAACAAAGATGCCAGACAAGAATTAGGTGTGTTTGCTAATAAATGGTTAACAGGTTCTGAATTAAATGATGACATACAAAGACTTGTTCGTGAAACTCCATTAGACCCACAAGAATCTATATTGACTTTAGAAGATATGGACTTACGACTTAAATCAAAAGCATTAGAGTTTGTTAGTGATTTGTTATATGCAAGTACAACTAGACATGTGGCATCAGATTTAGGAAAAACTTATGTTCCATTTCCAGAAATATGGGCAGAAGTTCCTAAAACCTGGAGTAATTTAATAAAGGATAATCCACAAAAGTTTTACAGGGCAAGTTTAGCTATAGATTCTGGTAAAGAAGCAAAACCATGGGATAGTAAAAATGGATTTTTTGAAGAGGACCCAGTTACAGGTGAGTTAATGTTTCATTGGTTAGATGTATTTAATGTTATGACAATGGGTATTCCTAAATTATTAAACAGAAAACTAGGTATAGATGCTGCACCTATGCAACAAGCATTTTTAGGTGACAACTACCAAGAAGAAGGTGTAAGAGTAAAACCAGAAGGTTTTGTGTCTGGTCTTAACTTAGTGTCTGCTAATGGTTATTCACCTGGTTTCGGTTGGTGGGTAACAGTACCATACAGATTATTTAGTAGGCGTTATGGTGTAAATCCACCAGAGTTTGTAGAGGAATTTTTGTTAGGTTCTTTTGGAGATAGAAAACAAAGATTTGGAATACTTGACCAAGTAGGTTGGGCTAGAGATATTATAAAAGGTTCAGATGTTGCAAGAGATGTATTAGATGACCCAGAGTATGATGAAGCATTTAATAGCACAGTTATGGATATTTATACAATGTTATATTACGCAGGTGAATGGACACCAGATGATGCTGCATCACAAGACAGAGCATGGGAACAAGCAGAACAAGCTGCATCAAATCACTGGTTTTTTAGAGGTGGTGCTAAGTTTGGTTTGCCAACAGGAATACAACCTAGATATGAACTAGAAGATAAAAATGGTAGATGGTGGCAAATACAGGCATTAACTAAATCATATAGCGATATGTTGGTAGAAAACGATTATGACTATTACTTAACAACACAAGCATTTATAGAAAAGTATGGAATAAATCCTGTACCACTTAGAGAAAGACAAACTGCAAGAATCGGTAACAGACCAGTTACTGAAGATTCTTATAAATTTTGGTCATCAGTAGAAAATGAAAAACATTTAAATGCGTTTCCTCTTACAGGTATATATCACTTTCCAGATAATTATGATGATGAGTTTTCTTATGAAGGATATTTAAATGCAAATGTAAAATTAAAACCTGCAGTATATGGTGATTTATTAAACCAAACATTATTGCAATTAGAAATAAAAAACGAAAAGAAAAGAATTAAAGAAGCAAATCCTGCTATTTCACGAGATGATTTAACTGCACACATGGCAGCTTTCACAGAAAGAAAAGTACAAGAGTATGGTGTATTACCATTTGGTTCATTAGGAGAAAGTGTAGATACTGCAGACTGGAAACAAAAAATAGTAGAAGCACAACAGTGGGATGATGATGAGTTTTTTAGTCAAAGTCCTACAAACACACCATTACAAGAATATCTAAAAGAAAGAAATAGATGGGTTAGGTTACAACAACTAGGTGGTACATACAAAGGTGTAACTGTTGACCCAAAAAATGTTCTTACAGGTGCATATCTAACAAGTGAAAACAAAGAGTTTGGAGATGCAATAAGAGCTAACTTGCACAGTTTTGCTTTAGAATTAATGAATAAGTATTCATATCCTGACTATTATTGGAGTAGTATGTATTATGGCGTATTTTACAGAGAAGTAAACAACAGACTTTATGGAGATAACTAATGGGTGTATATATATCAGAAGTTAGAGATGAACGAGAATTAACATTTAATGAATTAGTTAATTGGTATCAAGAAAATCCTGATGAATTAATTGGTAAAACTACACAAGATATAATTGAAGATATTGTAACTGTAGTAGTTGTTGGTACATACACAGGAGAAGGAGTAGGAGAAAATTTAACAATACAAAAACTTATGGATAGAGGTGTTGATTTTGGTCTTAATGGAGGAAATATAAGTTATGAACAATCAATGTTAGATGCACCATCATTAGGTTTTGTAAATAGCAACAAACAATATCAAGGTAGATTAGTACAAATAAACGACTTAAAAGGTATTCTTCACAATTTACAATTTGATGTAAATATAGCTACACAAATAGCTATGAGTTCTGAAGATGCACAAGAAATTGAAAATTATGATTTTAATGGTTTACTAAATCTAAATAGCACATTTGCATTTCCAGACAATATAAAGTCATCTATAAATATATTTGTTGGCGATTCGGAACAAACTGGTTTAAGTGTCGGTGATTTTATGCCAGTTGATGAAACTGACCCTTATACAGGACAACCGATATCTTTTTATTATGGAAACACACCAGGATATACAGCAGTAGAAGATGGTTCATTTATTAAAGTAGGAGATGAATCTGCTGAAACTATAAAAGACGCTAATGGCAATGTTGTTAAATCAGTATTTAAATTAGGTGATGCAGAAGAATTACTGTACTCATTAAGCAATACAGAGATAAAAGAATTACAAGACCTTATGATATTTTATGATAGGGAAACATTTGAAGGATTAATAGAAAGAGATGGATTTATTAGTCCAGGTAATCCAGAACTACAGTTTATTGCATTGTTAATGGAAGAAGGAAACAACAGTATATTAATGAATGCACTAAATCCAGATGCGTATGACAATGTTGTATCTAATTATAATTCAGAAGTATCTGACTGGAACAACCTAGGTTTTGGTGCAAGTAAATCCAATGTTGTAAAAGGCATTGTAGACAAAACATTAGAGATTAATTCTTTAGATGCAGTCATGGGTGTTGGTTCAGAATATTGGCAAAATAGAGCATATAACTTAGTAAATCCTAGTCCAATAGAAATGGAAGCAGAACTACAAAAATATTTTAATGCTTTAGGACTAAATATGACATCTAGTGATGCTGTAAGGTTTGGACAACATTTGTTAGACACAAGAGCAACAGAAGCTAAAAGACAAACAGAAATAGCAAAGCAAGTAGAAATGTTTTTGTCTGGCACAAGGTTGTTAGAGTCACAAGCGTTAGTCACAGAAATGCCAGAACCACTAGCACCAGGTGCAGATGCTATAGAAAAACAAGCATATAATAAAAATTTAAAATTGTATAACGAATACATACAGGCAAAAGAAGAAGGAAGAATTAGAACTGTTGCAGGTGTAGGAGAATTTATAGCACCTACTGAAGAAGAAGTACGAGAACAATATAATATGCCTGAACTAGAAACTTACAATTCTGAATTAGAGTTTAATAAAATATTAGAAACAGGACTTGCAGATAGAATAAGTGCTGTTAACAATGTACAAGCACTTAGAGAACAAAGTGCAAAATTTCAAAATAGATTTTTAGCAGCTAGACAATTTATGACAGGGGCATAATGGAAGAAGAAAACAACAACACAGATGTATTCGGAGAACTTGATTGGTATAAAGCTAAGACAGTAGAAGAAATGCGTAGTGACCTTATTACTATGGCTAAAGGTAATTATTTTAGTAATGAACAATCTTATGTTTTTAAGGCAAGTGGAAAAATTGTTATTAGAAGTGGTGAAGAAATTAACGACCAAGCACCTGAAGGTCCTGGTCCAGAAGAATACGAACAAATGAATGATGAACAAATAGTTCAACAATACATTACAAGAATTAAAATGTACCCACCATTAGTACAGATAGAAAATAAAGAAGAATTTGCTGAAGCATATTTACCTGCGTTAGACAATATGAACAATGTTGCTGCTATGTTTAGTGGAGATACTCATCTTAATTATGGTAATGGCATGGAATTAGCATCAGAAATACAAACAGGTGCTATTACAGACTATATTGCTACTGGTTTTAAAGATACAAACGAATTTTATGATTGGTATTTAAGTGATGTAGCAAACATTCAAGCAGTATTACAACCAGGACAAAAACAAGCAGAAGATTTTAGTATTGTTGATGCAGGGTTTTATGATAATGAAGAACCATTTGATGACCCTATGTCTACACCTAATACTAAGTTTCCAAGAAAACCTGAACAACAAGAAGATGTACCCAATACTAAATTTCCTAGACCAGAATTTTCACAGTACAACAGACCAAATAAATTTGCAATTAATCCTGATGAGCAACCATTAAAACCACAGGTTAATCCTTTACAAAAAGGACAAGACTTTATAGATATAATGGCAGACATGCGTAGGATAAATCCTAAAGTTACCAAAAAAAATAATGTAGAAAGAAGGAGATTTTTTTAATTGAGTACTCATTATTTTTTTACAGAAGCAGATGAAACTGAAGTAAAATTTATGTTAGAAAATAACGCTAAAAGTTTATATAAATATGGTGTAGATAATGAAAAACCATGGATTGTTTTTACAGACCCAAATCCAGAAATAGAAGATATACAAGATGCTATGGACTTACTTAGTGGTATATAAATGTCAGAAATAAATACTGGATTAGAACAAAAATATTTATCAACTCTACAAGATTTTTTTAACTTGTATGCTGTGACATTAAAAGAATATTTAGCAGAATATGATTTTGCAAAAATTCGAGATATACAAAATGATACATTTAGTTATGATACAAATACACAAGGTCAGAATGCAAAAAGATTTTTTGAAACATTAGGGTTACATCAATTCAAAAGTATTGAAGTTAATTCTAATAAAGATAACTTTGATTTTATAAAAAGAAATGATGATTTTTCTTTATCAAGATTAGTAGATATTGAAGAACCACAAATGGGTGATTATTTAAATTTAGATACAAAAGGTTATTCAATACATCAAGCAGTATTAGATAGAGTAATTGGAATAATGATGGGAACTGATGTTTATGCAGGTAACAGTAAAGAATTTAATTTTATGTCTTTAAAGTCAGATTTCCCAGAACTATATGATGCTTTAACATGGAGTTTTATAAATAATCATTTATCTATGTCAGGAGAAATGACACACATTTCTATCAATGGTGATATGTTCACATATTCAGAAATTAAAAATTTGTTAGACATAGAAGGTACTCCTTCTGGAAGAATGCCTGAAATAGATTTATTAAGAGCATTGTTTTTAGACTATGGTGGTGATGAAATGGATATAAATATGACACCAACAATGTCTTTTAAAATGAAAGTAGGAGAAAAAATTAGGGAAGTTATGGACCCAGATGCAGTTAAAATATTAGATATTATAGAAACAGATTTAGGTGGTCTGCCTGGTGGGTCAGTACATGGTGGCATTACTTTAAGAAAATCTGAAATTACAAATCCTTTAGATAATTTAGGAAATAATAAAAATTTAATAGAAGTATTATTTAAAAATATATTTCAAATGACAGATGAACAAACAAAAATGTTGCCAAGTCTAAACATTGATGAGTTAAAACTAATTGCAGATAAACTAAATATACCTCTCGACAACATGATGCACATTGATTGGGATTTTATGCAGGTCGCATCAGCAGATGGATTTTTACCATTTTTAAATGACCCTGCAGTGTCAGGAGATGCAAGTAAAAGTCTGTTAAAATCTAAAACATTACCACCATTATTCGCATTAGTTAACGATTTTATGGGTCACTTTAAAACACATAATATTTCAGTAGAATCAACTGCAAGTAAAGCTCTTCCACATTTAATGAGTATGTACCAAAGACTTGGTGCAATGGTTGTAGATGATTATCCTGCTTTTAGAAAAAACTACACAGGTTCAAGTACAGGTCATTCTACATCAGCAGTTCTCATACTTCCTGAATATATGTTAAATCAAAGTGTTCATAAAAGGATTCTTAATCCAGGAAAAAGATACAAAATATGGAATGAAAATATTAGACAATTAACAAAAGATTTTAAATGGATAGATGTTGATGGTGAAGAAAAAATAATTAGAAAAGGTGAAATACTTTTAGATAGTCAATTTAAAACTTTAAAACAAATGGCAAAAAAAATGGGTATTGAATTACCAGAATCACCTGTAAGTAGAGTTCGTGGTGGTAACAAACCAGGAAATGTTCCAGTAGCAAAATTAGGTTATGGAAAATCTGCAATTAATGCAAGGTTTGGTTCTTTTTCAGCAGAACAACTTATTAGAACAACTAATATGTTAACCAGAGATTACAATTCAAGAAGTGTAACACAAGCTGCTTTAGGTTACGAAGTAGAAGAATTTGCTTATAAAGATTGGGATAAATCACCAGGTAAAACATCTATATATACAGATTTTTTTACTAAGTTAAGATTGGCACTTCGTGATATAGGTACTGAAGAACTATTTTTAAAACAAATAGTAAAGACATTATTTAATGGAGAATTTATTGATGGAGATGCACAACAAATATTAGCTGTTCCTATACCAGAAGAAGCAGGATTTACATTTATTCCTTTAGGTTCAATGTCAACAGATGATATGTTAAACCTTGCATACATGAAACAAGGTAATAAGAATTACACTCCAGATATATATTTTGGTGGAAGTATAGGCAAAGTAAATTACACACCTGAACTTGTAGAAGGTTTTAGAAACATTTTATTCACAGAAGATTTATTAGAATTTTTTAGTAGTAATGTTTCTAAAATTGTTTCAGTTCCACCTGTAGGGTTAGAAAATGCTGATGGTGTAAAGCCGACAGCATCTACAGTATATTCAATACAAGACATGTTTAATAAATCACCTAAAACATTTTTAAGTTTATTTTTAGAATACCGAAACCGAACAGGTGATGAAGTATTTGATATATTACCCAGTGCAGTTTTAGTAAATTTAGAAAGATTAACAGCTAAAATGTATCGTGATTCTATTACTATAGATGATTTACCAGATAAAGATGTCAATGGGAACCCTATAAATTATGAAACATTGTTGACTGATGGAGTAGGGTATGAAACTATAATGGAAACTTTAAACAAACAATTAGAAGATTTAAAACTAGAAAAACTTGATGATGATTTGTCTGCACCAGTTAGGGTAAGACAACAAAGATTATTACAAAACCGAGCAAGTGCCAGAGCAGCAGGTGCAGTTAATAACCAAACACCATACTCAGTATTAATAGACATAATAAATAATCCAGATAATACTATTACTTATCACGACACACCTCATTTAGGTAGAAATGTAGATGATGCAGCAGATGGAGTTGATGCTTTAGCTAACTTCTTTGACCTTACTGAATATAGTGATTATGAGTTATCAGTTACTGGTTTAGCACAAGGTCCTAGTCACATGGATGGTAAAGATATTAATGAAGCTAAAACTACTATAGCAAATTTAGTTACTGGAAACCCAACTGTGTATGGCAATTATTCTTTTAAATTCTTAGATAGATTTGATGGAACTACAGCTATTCCATTTTTAAATGAAAACGCAAAAGATGTTTTTAAGAAAAATTTATTGATAAGTAACAGGATTTACAGTAGTAGAGGTGGAGGTCTTGATTTTTTAAATAGATTAACTTCACCAAAAACAAAAGTTTTATACTTTGATGTATCTCCAGTGCAAACAACTGCTGTGTTTAAAAACAAAATACACATGTTAGAATTTGACATAGGAATTGGTGAAAGACTACCTAATAATAAGGAACATATAAATAGAATTTATACACAAGTTGCTTATGAATTTGATGAAGTGACAAAACAGTTAAAAATACATCATTATGTAGATAATATTCCTAACGACCAAAATACCCTTCAGGGAAGCGTAGTAAGAAACCAAGGTAATATAAATAATATATATGCTATTAAAGATTCAGCAATAATAAAAAGTTTAATGGACTTACATGGTGTTACTGATGAAACATTAGTAATAGATGGTGAAGGATTCCTGCCTTTGTCACAAGGAGTAGAAACTGTAGCAGATGGTAATTATGATACTGTTACTGTTGTACCAGGTAGAATAGCACATACATTTAAGTTAGTTGGAACAGAGGACCCTGACCCAGATTCTAGTATGTACACAAAAACATTATCGGAATCTAATGCACCATTACTACGAAGTAGAAAAGTTGGTACATTATGGGGTATATTTTCTGATTTTGCTATTAATGAAACTGAAGTAGAAAGGATAAAAGATGAATTTGATTTTACAAGTGATATGTTGTCTGATTCTGATGTAAAATTACAACCTGTTATTAATCATCCTAATTTTTATATAACAAAAATAAAAAATGAAACTCTTTCAACAGATTTTATTAATAACGCATCTACATTGTTTGAACCCTTTGGTATGAAACAAGATAATATAAATGGTTTTAAAATTACAAATGTACACATTTTGTTTGAAACAGCAGAAGGACAGAACATAGAATTAGTTGGGGATTTAAATCAAGATTTAGTTTTAACAAGAGTTTCTAGTTATAACAGTGACACTTTAGATAGAGAGCAAGTTGGAAATGTTATTCAAGAAACAATCAAAAAAAATTATCCTAATTTGGAAGAATTAACTGATTTAGAAAGAAACGCTTTAAGAAATAACTACTTAACATTTCCAGAATTGGACACTACAACTGGTAAACAGGTATTAAGTTCTTTAAGTGGTGGTGAATTAGGAGAATTTAAAGTAAAAAAAATACAATTTTTTAACAGCACTTTGAATGCGTATGGCGATACAGAAACAGCACTAGAGATAAATCAAGTATTTAAAGATTTAAGAATTAGTTTTGATGATAGTAGTGGAACAGGCGTTCATACATACAACTCTTTTGTAACAGAAATAATGGAAAGTAATTCGCACATGGGAATGAATGATAGAGATTCTAGTCTTAGACAAAACCTCTTTCAATCTGGAGTTGAAACTATAGAAGCAAATTCATTTGATGAGCTGTTTACAATTTATGTTGACAATATGTATGGTCCAAAATCTCGTAATTTATATCCTCTTAGAGGTAGATACCCTGCACCTTTAAGAAATCAAGATGTTATTAGTAATTTTACAAATATAAATTTGGAACCAGATATTGTAAGTAGTCCAGAATACACAGATGGTTTAACTAGGCACAGTCCTGTTACATCTTCTGATATTGCTAAAGCTGCTAGGTTGTCAGGTTCTGCTATGAAAACAATATTGAAACCAGTTGGTGGTGCATTTAAATTACTAGAAAAATTTGATGTAGCTGACAAAATAGTTATGAAATCAATCAAACCTGTTTCAAGTGCAATAGCTAAAGGTGTATCTATGACAGGAGGTAGAGCAGCAATAGCAGCATTAGGTGGTGCTGCAGCAGTAGGAACTATAGGTGCAGGACTAGCAACAATATATGCTGCACAAGAATTGTATTTACTCGCACATGGTCTTATAAAAGAAGGTGATTTATTTAGTGATACACAGAAACTAATGAAAGAATTAAGGGATGACAATCAAAGTGATGGTGCCTGGAAACGATTTTGGGTAAGCACTGGTAAAAATGCTTGGAAAGGTTTAGAGTGGCAACAAGACCATTCACTATCAGGATGGGTAGAAGAAAAATTAATGAGTGGTGCAGGTATGGCATATAATGAAATAATTGAAAGAAGAAATAATAATTATAATTATGTACAAGAAGTTGCAAGTTTTGCTAACAATAATGAAAGTATATTTGACAATGTTAATAAATACGACCCACAGTATAACGAAAACTTTGACAATATAAATAAGCATATAAATATGTCTACGCAAACTTTGGGAACACCAGAGCATAAAACAAACTTAAATACACAACTGAATAATATAACTAAATATGGAGTGTGGAACAATTCTGAAGATTTATTGTACAATGGTAATGAAGAATTTTTAGCTACTGTAGATAATTACATTAAAATAGCTGAAGCATACGAAAGTATAGGATATTAATGGCAGATTATTTTGTTGATGAATTTATAGAACCAAATGAATTAATACAAATTGGAGATAGTTTGTATGGTGTAATTTACATGACAACATCATCAGGTGGTAGTTTACCATTATATATAAGAGTAGATGAACCTTCTATGTTAAAAGAAGGAGTTAAACCAGATATGGTGTTTGCAACTATAGAAGAAGTTGAAGAATATAATGGTGAGTATGTCTTTATGGAGTATCAGTTAGGGTATAGCGAAGTTATGACACTTGCTGAACAATCTGCAGCAAACACAAGCACTGATAAAATTCTTAATATTACACAAGACCAGTTAGAGTACAACGCCAAACATATTGGCGACCATTATTTAGATTTAGATATGCAGTATGCTTTTGCATTATCAGCATTGTTAGGTCTTGATACTGTACCTACAGAGTTGTTGTCAGAAACATCTTGGTATAAATCACATCCTTCTGATGAAGCTAGGGCATGGGCAGAGTTTTCATTTCAAAATGAAGAAGAAGCAACACAGATAATTAATGATAACTTAGCTTATTATAAATTAGAAGCAGGTAAAAAAGGATTAGCAGGTGCAGAAATTAACAATCTTATTGTTGATTTAAATAGTGCTGTTACTACAGGAAAAATAACAAAAGCTGAAGCTAACGAGATAATTAAGAATTTAGGTGACTCTGCTAGAAGAAACCTTATGGGTGGTGATAGTGTAATACACGAAGATTTCCAAAAATACATTGGAAAGATAGAAGAAACTAGAGGTGGTTATTCTGCTGCAGAAATACTTGTGCTAGATTATGGTGGACCATTGTTGCTAGATGGATATAAAAATAATGGAAAGTTAGATGAGATAGCTGCAAAACTTAGGTTAGATGCAGAAGGTGGAACAAGTAACAACGAAATATTAATTAAAGAAGATTTACAAAAAGCTGCTGATGTTTTATATCCTTGGGCAAAAGGTAGCAAATACAATGTTTGGGCAGGTAGCTTTGAAAGTTTAACTACAAAAATACTTGGGCAGAAAACATTAACACCTACACAACTTACAAATGTAGCAAGACAAGCACAAAAATTTCAAGGCAATTACCAAGATTTTGAAACATATATGTACAAAGAATATATGGACACACCATATATTCAAGAAGAAATACTAAGTAGTGCATCTAGGTCATTACAAAGTGATGTGTCTGGTGTGTTTAACGCATCTACAATATACAGGAGATAACAATGGCATCAGTAACAATATATAGGTATGACAATCTTGCAGGTGAAACATTTGATGATGCTTATGCAAGAACACAAACTAAAGCAGATGGTGTATCTTTGTACAGTTCTGCACAAGAGTTTGCAGAAGATTTAGTTAAAAATGCTAGTTATAAATTTTCTAAAACAGAAGCAGAAGAGGACCAGGTATCAAGACAAGCAAATCAATTTAGAGTAGAAGATACTGAAACAGAAGATATAGTTGCACCTGTAGCAAAAAATACTACTAAGGAAGAAATGGCTAGAAGATACCCATACTTAGATGCAAGATTAGTAGATGTATTATTAGAATCATACACAGTATCACAAGACATGACACAAGCACTCGCAGATATGAGAGCTAATCCATTAATGGAAGCTATATATCCAGGCATAAGAGATGAATCAACAGGAGTATTAAGAATGACAGAAGTAGAGTATTTAACTTCTGTAGATACAATGAGTAGTTATTTAAGAGATTACAATTTAAATCCATCAGAGTTTTCTGATGACATAGTCGCTGCTATAGCAGGTAATGTATCCCCTGATGAGTTTAATACAAGGTTACAATTAGGTTACGAAGGGATTGTAGATAATATACCTGAAGTAAAAGCAGCTTATTTAGAAAACTTTGGTATAGATTTTCCAGATGAAGCAATATTTGCTATGTTTGTATCGCCTACAGTTGGACAAAAAATATTAGAAGGCAACATAAGAGCAAGTCAAATATTAGCTGAAGCAGAAGTAGCAGGAATGGGAATGGTTAATGTTGCATTTGCACAAAGTCTAGCTAAACAAGGTCTGACACAAACACAAGCTAAAGAGGTATTTCAAACTACAGCAGCAGTAGCACCAGGACTTATGGGTGCAGCAGCAGGACAAGGTAGAGAACTAACAGAAGAACAAGTTATAGGTTCTAGGTTAGGCGAATCAGATGACATACAAACTGTTCAAAAAATTGCAGAACAATCCGCATCACAGTCAGCAGTTCAATTAGGTGCTGCAACAACACAAACAGGTCAAGTAATAGGATTAGAAGAACAATAGACTTGCACCTTTAAAATATCTGTTATACTAAACATTGACCCTGTAGTTAGGTCTGGGGGTAAAAGAATGACCTACAATTTTGTAATCGGTCTTGATGCCTACTGACAAGACCTGTCAAATTAAAAACAGTAGTGTAAGACTAAATGCAGTGGACACTTATACACCACTTGTAAAAATATCGTATAAAGAATGGACAATAAAATAATGACAGAAGAACTAAACAACTCTGACACTGGCGAAAAAAACTGGAAAGAGATGAGAGAAAAACTTAATCTTTACGAAGCAAAAATCGCAGAATACGAAGGTAAAGAAAGACACGAAGTTTTTAACAAAGCAGGTCTTGACATTACCAAAGGTGTTGGAAAAGCAGTTGAGATGATGTATGAAGGTGACATGACTGTTGAAGGAATACAGCAATACGCATCACATGAATTTGGAGTTGAGTTTGGGAATCAAGACAGATTACAAGATACTGTACAAGCTACAGAACAAAGTCAAGATAGACTAAACAACATACAGCAAAATTCAGTTGTAGATTTATACAACGAAGATGTAGTATCGCAAGTTCGTGAAATAGAAAAAACTGGAAATACAAGACAATCAATAGCTGCCAAGTTATCTGTTATAGAGGAAGCGAAGAAAAACTCTAAATAGATTTTCTAAACTTCTTCTAACAACATAAACAATTAACTTATAGGAGAAGTAAAAAATGGCAGACATATCGTTAACTAACAATACGATTTATGCACAAAACATTAATAACTTTACTGGTGAGTTGTTTAAAGTTGGTGGTCAAAGAACACCTTTGCTTTCAGCAGTCGGTGGATTAAATGGTGGTAAGACATTAAACTCTACATTTTGGCAAGTCCAAGTAGAAGATAATGCAACCATTTCTTCAGAACCTGACAAAGGAAAAGAAGGTCACACACCTACAGAATATCTTGGAAGAGATAGAGCTGCATATACTTATGTAACACAAATCTTCCATAAAGGTGTACAAATGACCTACACAGCTTTAGCATCAACAGGCAATCAAAATCCTTTTGATTTATCAGCTAATATTGCAAACTCATCTGATGGAGATGGAACAGTAACAGCAGCAGATAAATTAGGATTATTTGGTGGTAACCCAGTAAATGATGAATTTGCATTACAGCTTGAAAAAGCTATGGAAAAAGTAGCAAGAGAAGTTGAGTGGTTCGCATTCAATGGTTCTTTCTCAGATGGTGCTAATGTCACCCCTGGGTCAGGAACAAGAGAAATGTATGGTCTTGATGTATGGATTACATTAAACAAGAACGCTGACAACTCTGCAGCAGTAAACCCATTAGGTGGTAACTGCTACTACAACGACACAGCAGGTGATGGCAGTGGTTCAACACAAGTAATCAGTTTCGCAACTATTTCAGGTGCGTTAAAGAGGATGTATGACAACCATGCACCAATGAAACAACCTGTACTTTGTGTTAGCCCACAACAATTACTAGACCTTAACAATGAACTTGTTAAAGGAACAGTTGATATAGCAGGAGCAATTATTCCTAGAGATAGAAATGTTGCAGGTATTGATATTGATACAGTTATTACACCATTTGGTTCAATCGGACTAATGGTTATTGACCCTAATATCCTACCAAACAACACTGCTTTCATCTTAGACCTAGCTTACATACAACCAGTATTCACCAATATCCCAGGATTTGGTACTGTGTTTGTTCGTGACCTAGACCAAGATGCAAACGCTAGAATTGGTAAAGCAATTTATATGGAGATGGGATTCGAATTTGGTCCTCCTTCATACCATTGTAAAATTCAAGCAGTAGCTTAAATTAAAATTGAAGATTAGGGTGGAACTCCACCTCCACCCTTTTCTTCTGCTATAGTAAGGAAAGTATGATTAGTAAAACAGCTTTAATAGATATTTCAGCAGATGCAAGTAACTCACTAGGTGTAAAGACAGATGGAATGCTACTTTGTGGTGTTCAATTTCCTGCAGCTATGACAGGTTCTAACATAACATTTGATTTCGCATTAGATAATTCTACATGGGTAGATGTTAAAGAAACAGATGGAACTGATACAACTTACACAGTTTCAGCAGGAGATGTGTTAAGAGTAGACCCTTCAGGTTGGGCTTTTGCAAGTAATGGATATATCAGAATTACATCTGATGGAACAGAAGCAGCAGACAGAAGTATAATATTACACTTTAGACATAGTTAGGAGAACCAATGAGTACAACTATTGGTGACCTAGTAGATAGGACTTTTAGAGAATATCTTGAACCTATGGATGACATTGTTAGTTACACAACATTATCTAATAGTGATAGCATTTCAGATAGCAAAGTAGGATTAACAACATCAGGAACATCAGTCACATTTAATGGTGACTTGTTATCTGTAGAAGAAGAGGATGCTTTAGATGCAGGTGCAATAATAGAAATAGGTCAAGAGCTTATGATATGCACTGACCTAAATGCTGTTACTAATACAATTACAGTTACAAGAGGTGCAAGAGGAACAACTGCTGCAGAACATGAGCAAGGTAGTTTAATTAAAATAGCACCACCATTCCCAAGAAAGAATGTGTTTGATGCAGTATGCGACCAAATTAAAAACTTATTTCCTACAATTTTTGCAGTAGATACACAATCAATAACTACAGGAACAGGATATACACTAATTGGAAGTTACGATAGTCCTGGAACAAACAATTATTTAGTTTCAATACTTAGTGCAATATCACAATATACAGATTTTAGTTCAAATTCAGACACCACTGGTGTTAACTTTTCACCTGTAACTTGTTCTCTTGTTGAATTACCTAATCCATTTACATACACAGATAGTGATGGAGTATCAAGGACTATAACATATACTACTGGTCCTTCTACTGTACACGCAATTCAGTTTGCAGGTATAGCATCAGGTCATACAGCTTATGTAACATTTAAAAAAAAGTTTATAGAACCTACTGCAGAAACAGATACACTTGCAACAATAGGATTAGAAGATGAGTATGTGCCAATAATTATGGCAGGTGTAGCAGCACAAATGATGTCAGGTAGAGATATACCTGCAGCAACATCAGAGTACATATCAGACCAATTAGCAATCAGCAGCTATCCTGTTGGTAGTTCTAACAGTATAAGAAATTCTTTACTGCAGTATCAACAACTTCTTATTAATCAGGCAAGAAAATATTTAAGAGCCAAATATCCTGAAGCAGTATCAGTTGATGGAATGGTGTTCGGAATACAGGCATAATGCCTAGAGTTGCCACTACAATAAACACTTCTAACCCACAAAGGTATGGATATGATGTTCGTATTGATGATATATTACTTCGTACTGCTGTTGGTCCAGGTAGAGAGATGCAGATACAATCATCAGATGTACAAGAACAAGGTATCAATGTAAGACAAAATGCAGAGGACTTTACTTCTAACTTAGGTCGTATCTATTCAAGAAATAATTTTACAGGTGGACAAGGACTAGACACAGCACATAGAGCTAATGGTACACCTAAAGATACAACAAGATTTTGGGATAGCAAAGGTGTAGATGTATTTCATGGAGATGATGAAACTTCTTATCACACACACTTGTTATTTACAACAGCAGACAAAGGTATAAACTTTTCTGCTAGTAACAACTACATAGCACAAACAACTAATGGTGATTTGTATGTTACAGACGCTAATGTAATTTATAAATCTACAGACAATGGTGGGAACTGGGGAGCAGTATCTACAGGTCTTACTATAAACTACAACTTTACAGGTATAGCTTCAGTAGGAGATATGATATTCGCTACTACAGCTAATGGAACAACACATTCAGAACTTATTAAGTTTGATGGTGCATCTACTTGGTCAGAGGAATCAACAGCACAATCTTCAGCAGGAGGATTAAATGGTATTTGGTTTGCAAAAGGACAATTAGTATTTAGTGGAGATGATGGTGCAGTAGAGAGAGTATGGGCAGTAAGTCCATTTAATAAAACTTGGTCAGGTTCTGACTTAGCAGATGGAGATGCAATCATAACTTTCGAGGATTCACACCATGTATCACAAGTTGTAGATGCAGGTGCAGTAGTTTTAGTAGCTTCTACTAATGGAGATATATATTCACTTAAAGATGTAGCAGGAACTTTTACTCTTAAAGGACAAACAAGCATACCTTTTGAAGAAGTACACTCTATAGCTGCATCAGAAGGTATTGTATTTTTTGGTACAAAAGAATTTTCAAGAGATGTAGGTAGATTTTATCGTGCAGACTTAACAGTTGCAGATGACTTATATGTACTAGCTAATAGACAGTTAATAAAAGAATGGGTTATATCAGGAGTAGATACAACACCTAAATTTATGTTTGTTACAAGAGATAGTGTATATTGTGGAATAAAAGAAAGCGGTAGTGAAAGTTACTTGTGGAGATATTACTTACCTACTGCAGGATTCGCTAGAGATTTAGAGATGGGAGCATCAGGTCTTATTACAGGTATAACCAATTCAAATGGTAAGTTTGTTATAGCTGTAGCAGGACAAGATATATTCTTAGAAACATCTACATACGAACTTGAAGGTTATCTTATTATGTCTGCTGCAGATTTCTTTACAGCAGAAAGTAAACAGTTTGTTGGTGCAGAAATATCTACCTTTGCTTTACCTAGCAATACATCAGTAGAACTTTATTACTCTACTAAGTTTGAAGCACTAGATAATCCTACAGATGGTTCATTTCAATTAGCATTGGACCAAGCTGCAGGTGTTGGTGATACAGAGAAACAGATTGCAGAAGTGTCAAGGTATATAGTTGGTAAGGTAATACTTAAATCAGAAGCAGGTGCAGATACACCTAAGTTAAAGTCAGTACAGTTTCGTGCATTGGCTAGACCTGAATTGGTAGTAGCACAGATACCTATAAACATATCTGATAGAGTAGAAAGACCTGGAAGAAAACCTGTAAAGGTTAAAGGTTTAGGAGATACATTGTATTCAGCGTTGCGTTCTAAAGAAGGTGACTCTGTAACACTAGAATTATTTGACCCTGCAGAAATTATAAGAGGTGTGGTAGAGAGAATTAGTTATCCAATTAATTCTAATGTTGAAAGAGGAAGCGTAACACAGTATGCTATAATTACTGTGCGTGGAACTAGACAACCTACTATCACAGATGTGACAAGTACTGAAGTGTTTGGTATTAACGCATTAGGATTAATGAGATTTGGAGCTTAATTGACAGCACAAGAAGTAAAATTTAGTAACTTTTATGAGTCTACTTTAAATGGTATTCTCGCATCAGGTGCAACAGCTATGACACTTACAGCAGCACCTACATCAGATGGAACATCAGGTATTGCAGCACCTTACTATTTAGTAATAGACCCTGATAATGCTTCTAATAGAGAAGTAGTTTTAGTAACAGCAGCATCAGGTACGACAGTATCTGTTATGACTAGAGATGTCGAAGGTAGACATACAACTGACCCAACACATACATCAGGAACAGTAGTTCGTATGGCAGTTGTTAAAGAAATGTTTGAAGATTTACATGACAGAATAGACGCAGGTATATCTGCTACTTCTACAACAACATTTACAAATAAAACTTTTGATGTTGAAGCAACAGGTAACTCTATATCTAACATAGATGTAGCTGACTTAAAGTCAGGCGTATTAGATACAGATATGAGTTCTGTTAGTTCTAGTGATGATACATTAGCTTCAGCAAAAGCAACTAAGACTTATATTGATGCACAAGTTGCAGCAAAAGCAAGTCTAGGAATAGTAATAGCGTTGTCATAATGTCAATGTTAATAATGCTCAAAGAAGGTGGAAGTCTAGGAATAGACACTATTGGTAATTTACCAATAGATGAAGATATAGATTTATTACCTGATGCAGGTGGTGCTGTAATATCACTAGCTTTTAGGGAAATAATGGAAGCAATTTCTGTGACTAACACGACAACTAGCAAAGCTCGTGCTATAGTTATGGGAGTATAGAAATATATGGAGATAAAATAAAATGGCAGAAACATTTAAAAATGCTTATCAAGACATTACAACAGTAGACACTGTTGTTTATACTTGTCCTGCAGCAACTACAGCTATAGTTTTAACTTTGAGAGTTTCAAATATAGATGGTACAAATACTACTTATGTAAATTCTCGTATTCTTGATAGTGATACTAGCACTGATGCTAGAATTGCACATCAAATAGATGTACCTATAAACACATCTATTGAGTTAGCAGGAACAAGTAAGTTGATACTAGAAGCAGGAGATAAACTGTATCTACAGTCAGAAGCAGATAGTGATTTAGAAGCATTTGTATCAGTTTTAGAAATAACATAGGAGAACAATGCCAGGTAGTAATAATTATGGTTACATAGGTAATATACCTGTTCAAGGTGGTGCAGGTGGTAACGAAGGTGTTATAGATGTTGCTGAAATAAACGATTTATCAGATAGAGGACAATTTTCATTTAAAACTTTTACTTGCGATTATTTAGTAATTGCAGGAGGCGGTGGTGGTGGAAATGGAAACATTCATGGCTCAGGCGGTGGTGCAGGTGGATATAGAGCATCATACAATAGCGAAGCATCAGGTGGTGGAGGTACTTCTGAATCATCACAAACTCTTAGCACAGGCATAGGTTATTCTGTTATTATCGGTGGAGGTGGTGCAAATGGTGGTGTTAATGGCGAAGATACAACTTTTTCAGGAGCTTCATCAGTAATTTCTACTGGTGGAGGTGGTGGTGGAAACACTAACAACAATGGTGGTGCTGGTGGTTCTGGTG